>Ga0210398_10000184_pt1 | contig 78331 bp, 64 predicted proteins | sample IncBWC4OmetaG_FD_161047 | JGI IMG/M metagenome (GOLD analysis project Ga0210398, IMG submission 161047) | Forest soil microbial communities from Barre Woods Harvard Forest LTER site, Petersham, Massachusetts, United States - Inc-BW-C-4-O | ecosystem: Environmental > Terrestrial > Soil >... | reverse complement strand
GGCTGTTGGGAGGATACTTAAGGGAGGAAGGGACAGAGACAATCGCACTGACCCTGGGATTGCCCACCGATATTGAGATGCAGTGTGCGATCCCCGTTGCCCGCTCCCTCGGCTTCCCACATCGTGCTGCCGAGATCGCCTCCGACCTGTACGCTCAAAACGCTGCTCTTTGTGCTGCCTGGGAACACCTTGCGGCGGGCTTCAATGGCGTACTCTGGTGGGGTCTTCGTGATGACCTGCGAGACCTCGGGTCAGAAGTTGTGTCCGGCATTGCTCTGGACTCCGCAATAGCGCCTCACCTGTTGTACGAGGGAGGCTCTGATCGATCTCGCGGGTTGTCTTTTGGAAAACTCTTTGATTCCTATAACCGCTGGGGCATCCGTGCGGATTTGCTTGCGAGGCTGCTCCGGCCAAAGATCTTCAAAGATCTCATTCCAGAGACGATCGCTCGAATCCAAACAATCTATGACGGCTATTCTGATCTGGATTCCAAGAGGGCCTGGTGTTTCCAATTACATCATCGGGCGCGGTTTCACACTGGCAGCATGGGATGGCAATTCTCGCTTGGCGCGTGGCCCGTCCTGCCTGTTTTGGATCGTCAGGTACTCGCGTCTGCCGGCGGGATGCCGATCGCGACGATCGGAGCACGGCGCGCAGAGAACGAACTGCTTTGCGAAAGATTTCCGAAGTTGGCCGCGCTTCCCTTGGACCGCAATACTTTCGATACCCGACCTCTGAAGCCCAGGATTCGCTACTTGCTCGCAAGCCAACTTTCGCAACGGCTTACCACTTTCCGTCGCCGGCTGCTCCCGGAGCACCAGCGAAGTCTGGAGCGACGCTACTATTACCGGATCTACGATTTCAATTCTCCTGGCTGGGCGGCGGTGCGGAAGGTGGCAGAACCACACCGCGCGCGCACTTTTGATTTTTTTGAAAAAGACGTTCTGCAAGAATTGTTGCCTGGTCCAGACGTATCCCTGCGTTTCAAGGACGGAATCATCGATGCGTCAGGTCTCAAGATGCTGACCGGGTTTTTCTTGTGGTCCAAAGATCATGTATAGAATGCAAAACCAATGCGGACGAGAGCCGATTTGAGAGCGCCCATCATCGTCACTGAGCTGAAACAGGTAGGCAGCGATCGTTCTGTGTGTGTGTCCATTCACATAGACGGAGAGAAAAAGCAAGTGTGGTACCGGCTGCCAGCAGGCGCTGTGGCTAGCTCAGGTGAGACAATTCTGGCGTCCACTTTGTTCCCGGCGATGCGAGAGGAACGATCGTTGCAAATAGGGACACCCGTTTCCGCCCGACTCCTGCGGAACGCCTCCGCGATTCAAGAGATTTTTCGCACGTGGGACCTTCGTGCAAAGAAGATCAAAATTGACGCCACACCGCGCGTGATCGCCGGTTTCAGCGCAAGTCCTGGCGTTGGCTGTTTCTTCACCGGCGGACTGGATTCCTTTTATACAGCCCTCAAACACAAACAGGAGATCACCCATCTTGTATTTGTCCACGGATTCGACGTTGCAATCAACGATCTCCCTCTGCGTGCCAAAGTATCCGCGTCCCTCCGGGAAGCTGCCGCAAAGCTTCAGAAACCTCTGATCGAGGTTGAGACCAATTTGCGAGAGTTCTCCGATCTCTATGTGAACTGGGACTTTTACCACGGAGCTGCGCTGGCGGCCGTGGGCCATCTTCTTTCGTCGCGCCTCTGCAAAATGTTTATCGCGGCTTCGCGTTCCTACGTCGACCTGATTCCTTTGGGTTCTCACCCGCTGCTCGACCCTCTGTGGAGCACCGAGACCATGGAATTCGTGCACGACGGGTGCGAAGCCACGCGAATCGAAAAGGCGGCCGCCATTGCATCAGACGATATGGCGTTGAAACACCTTCGCGTATGTTGGGAAAACCGCGGTGGGGCCTACAATTGCGGACGATGCGAGAAGTGCCTTCGTACCATGGCCTGTCTGAGGACAGTGGGTGTTTTAGAAAGATGTTCTACTTTTGAGTCCCCTTTAAACCTGAAAGCCTTGGCTGATCTTAAGGTCGAACAGATCTATCGCGCTCACCTGGAAAACAACCTGGAAGTTCTCGAAAGGTCGGGGAACGACCCGGAACTGGCGGAAGCACTCGGAAGGTGCTTGAGAGGCCGACCAAATGCGGGCCTCGCGAGGCGTGCGCTTCACAAGCTGGGCTTGAGGTTCAAATAGCGATGGAGCTGCTGGTCGAATCAGACTCCTACGGTAACCTCGGGGACCTTTCCATGGCGGAAGCAGTGGTCCTTCAGCTCCGGGGCCTCTTGCCAAGAGCAAGGATTCATTCCGTCGTTCCACGGAGCATTCGCACGGCAATTTGGGATGTTTCAGGAATCACCAGACAAGCCCCCTACAGGGTCAGTCCGTTCGGCGGAGGTGCACTTTCACATGTACCGTTTTTTCGGCACAACTCGGACTTTAGGCACAGCACCGCTTCCCTAATTACGATGAGTGGCTTGGGTCGGGTGCTTCGCGCCGGGTCACTGTCGCTGTACTTTGAAGACCTCGCTCAAACCACGATCAAGAAACTCGCCGAGTTCTGCCAGCAGTTCGATGGGTTGCATATCGCAGGCGGAGGTAATTTGACCGATACGTTTCCTCGCGAGCTCTTTCGTAAGTGCTGTGTGATCCATGCGTTTGCCGAACAACGCAAACCCATTGTTCTTACCGGCCAGCAACTCGGGCCGTTCCAGTCGCCGCTGCTTCGAAAAGCCCTGCGACGAGCATTGCGAAAGGCCCATTTTGTTGGTGTGCGAGATTCGGGCGACTCCTTGGCGTTCTGTTTGAAAGCGCGTCTGGACCAGGAATCTTTTGCTTTCATGGGTGATGACTCACTTGGACTCCCTCCGGCGAATGATTCAAGCGTTCGTGAGCTGCTTGAACAGCATGGCCTGAGCGCGAATCGATTCCTCGCTTTGAATCTACGATTTACATCTTACGCATTGAGAGATCCGAGTTGTTTTCAAACCTTCGGGTCGCTTGTAGATCGTCTCGGGACTTTGTTCGGAATGCCGGTCCTGATCGTTCCGATCCAACTCGTTGGCACCGACAGCGACGTTCGATCCGGCCAGAAGATTGTCGATGCTGCGTCCTCGGCGCGTGTTTCGCTGCTTCGTCAACAGGACTTGACCGCGCCCTTGGTGAAGGGGGTGCTCGGGAAAGCCTTTGGCGCGATCGGGGTGTCGCATCATTTTTGCACGTACGCTTTGAGCCAAGGCGTCCCTGCCGTGTGCATTTACGAAGGGGATTATTACCAGCAAAAGGCGCTCGCACTTGCAGCATCTTGGGGCGACAACAGACTTGCTATCCCGGTCGAGCGATTGGGGCTAGCGACGGCGGCGAGGGACATTGAATACGTTTTGAAGGATGAGGCGTTGAGAGCAAAGCTATTCTCGCTCTCAAGAATTGCCACTCAGAGATGGCTTGAGCTATTTCATCAGAAAGTATCAGCCGTCTACCGGGCGATACCCTCGATCGATCGACCGTGACGATGGTTCGGTAAGCTCGCGGATTCGCGCGACGGAATCCGTACTACTCCCGGAACCTTCAATTTGTCCGACCGCAGTCACTCAGAACCCGCGCAACACCCGGGAGCGTGCCTTCCTCAGCAGCGGGGTGTGCAAAAGGTGTGTAAAACAGGAGATCGGTGGCACGGACCGCGCTTCACAGCGATATCGATTCTGAGCACGAGCTGCTCATTACAGGGTTAGCTCAGGCACCCTGCACTGCTCTTGAACCGCAAGGCGGTTGCTTCCGGCCTTCTGCAGTATCCGGTGAACGTGGTTTTTCACGGTCTGAGCGGAAAGACTTAGCTGCACCGCAATCTCCTTATTGGTCAAGCCCTGAGCGATCATCGGAACGAGTTCTTGTTCGCGCCGCGTCAATGGGAGACGTGTTCGAAGGCGGAGCTTGGGCATGCCCGTTGGCTGATTGGCAAAATGCGCGAACAAACATAAGCACAATCGAGGCGGGCACACCGCCTCCCCTTGCGCTGCCAAACGCACGGCTTCGACCACATCAGAAGAGTACGCATCTTTCAGGACGTAGCCAACGACTCCGGCACGCACGGCTGTCAGAAACGCCTCCTCGCTTTCTTCCATGCCAAATGCCACGATCCTCAACTGCGGCGCTCTGCGGCGAATCCTCGGCAGATCATTGAGATCCGGCGTCGCAAGTGCCGGAGGATTCAAGAGCAGCACGTCCGGACGACCGCTCGACATCTCATCGATCGCCTCCCGACACAGGCGAGCCACTCCGACGACCTGCAGATCTTGCTCCTGCTCGAAAATGCGCGCGAGCGTTTCGCGCAATAGGCGATTCTCCGAAATGATGAAGACCTTAACTTTTGCCGACACGTATATCCGCCTGGAAAGAGTTCGATGGGCCTCAGATACAGCAGAGCGAGCCCGGCATGTTATTGTCGACTTTCGCTGGGGTCAAGCGGAAAATCCTATGCCCTGAGCGGCGCCTGTGGAAAACTCGGGTCGACCTCGGCAATGTCGCACGTGGCCATGGCGGCCAGCAGGAGAAACAGTAGGGCGTTCGACGGGATGTGCAAGTTGAAATCCACCATGCTATGCAGCAATAATCCAGCACAGGCAACTAGAGCCCCGGAATAGAGAGCCCGGCAAACACGGCGGTTCGTTCCTAAGAGGTTGGACAGACCCCTCCAGGCCAAAAGCGTGATGAAACCCAGCATGCAAATCCCTCCGATCAATCCCGTTTCGGCCACCAATTCCAGGTAGTCGTTGTGGGCATGGTCGACACGGAGTCCATCGTAGTAACTTTCATAGCGGGGAAAGACAGTCTCCAGGGTTCCAAGCCCGGTACCGGTCCAGGGATGGTCACGCACGATCTTCCACGTGTCCCGATAGATTGACACCCGCCGGTCGCTGGAAAGGTCCCCAGGGGTTGAATGCTCAAACCGCTCGACCGTCCAGCCCAACCCGAGCCAGATGGCAAGCAAACCCGCCACCAGGGCCAGACCACCGGCCATCAATAGTGTCCTCGTTCCCTCCCCCTTCTGACGGACTAGAAATATCAACAGCACAAATTCGAACAGAAAACTGATGATCCCACCCCGTGATGCCGATAAGGCGAGTGCTCCTATGGGAAGGACGGTGAGCAGGATCAGTAGGGGCACGTGGTCCCGCCGCACTGCGCCAGTCAACAGCATTGCCAATCCGGCAGGGATGATTAGCTCCACAAACCCTGCAAAATGGTTGTGATTTACGAATGGGCCAAACGGTACTACGCCTTGAGGCAGCACTCGAAACCAGTAAAGCTTACCGTTGAAAGTGAAGTACTGAACAACGGCAAGAAGCGAGACGAAGGACCCAAGCGTTACCAAGAACCAAGCAAAAGATTTCCACTCGTCGATGGTCTGAAACGATTCAATGGCAAGAAAGAACAGCAGGAAGTAAGTCACCGCCTTGAGCAACTCAATCTTCGTGGCATAAGGGTAAGCGGATCCGCCGGCCACGCTCTCGAGCAACGCGAACGCTCCCAATGTTAACAAGGGAAGATAGAGCCAGTTCCATCGAATCCAGACTCGGCGGTCGCGAACGGCCAGAACGCCCCACAGGAGAAAGAGAACAGCCGCGCCAGTCTCCAGAATAAATGTCGACCAAGTCTCAACTGCCCCATGTGCCAGGACAGAGAAAGCCACCAACCCGCAGATTCCCACCCGGATCGGCGTCATCGCAACGTTTCTCTGATGTCTGCGGGAACTGGCACCAGGGACACATCGTCCATCCAGACAGTCCCACGAAGCTTGTTGTCAAACTTCCAGCTAGGGACGCGCCGGAGAGCGATCGCCAGCAGATGCGTCTCCGGGCCGGTTACCAAGTTCGCTTCGACCAGCGACCAGGGCTGGCTTCCAGCGATGCTTGGGGTAAGAATCTGAAGCGCAGCGGGATGGGAGGCATCGTGGATTGAAAACCGGACACCGCTATCGGTGGAAATTCCCTCGAGGCGCAAATAGGCCGAGAAGTGGTAGGGGTGACGCGGCTCGACGGGTGCGACTTGCCACAGATTCTGAAAATCCAGATTTGCGCTGCCATCGAATGTGATTCGCAATGCGTACCCGCCGGAGTGAACCACATCGCGGTCCGAACTGAATTGAGCACCAGAGATAGGCTCCTCGCGCCAGTCAAAAGCGCCGTTCAGCAGGGCGTGCTCAAACCCACCGTTGAAGACAAGCGAAGAGTCATCGACCTCCCCCTGTGGCCAACCGGTGACTCCCAGCGCCTGCCGCCAAACCCGCAGAGCATCCCCGACGCGCTCCTGGGCGATCAATCCATTTATGAGGGGCACAACCTCAGGCATCGTGGCAGACGGTTTCAGGGCCCGCCACTGATCCCACACCGTGAGTGCGGAGTCCGTCTGATGTTGAGCGAGGAAGTAATCCGAAGCCATTCGATAGTATTGGTTCTGGTTGGGCAAAACTTCGGCCAAAATCCTGGGAAGATCGTCGCTAATCTTTGTGCATTCCGAAACAGCCTCGACGGTAAGATTGGGATCGTTCATTAAGGCGCGGCGCAGTTCCGCGAAGGCCTCGGGATCGTCCTTTTGTCGCAGGAGGAAATTGCCAAACCGCCATGCCACCTCAGATGAGATCGGATGAACGGACTGCGCTCTCTCGAATGCTTCTCGAGCGCCCGCCGGTCGACCCACGGCCTCATATCCATCCGCAAGATCCATCCAGTAAGTGTCGGATTGGGGATTTGCCTCGGTAGCCCGTTGGTCGTAGAGTACGGCTCGGTTTAGATCGCGTCTCTGGAAGTTCCACTTCTCGTAGAACCCCAAGCGGTCCCAATAATCGGCGTTGGTCGGCTCCAGGTTGGCGGCACGCAATAAGCGGTCTGGATCCCAAGCAGCGTTCCAGTGCGCGGCCAGGCACACCTTGGCTGCCAGAAAAACCAGACCGCCGGCGATGAGAACAATCCCAGCGAAGAACGACCATCGGGCGCCTAGGGTCTCGAGGGGAACTTTCATGCGTTGCAAATCTGCTACAGTTGAGGCAGTCTGCGCAACGGCAAAAGAGGCCCTGATCTATGGATTTCAACACGGAAACCACTGGGCACATGATGGTAAGATTTTTCACTCGATGTGACCCAGTCTAGTGACCATTTCTGTCACACATCCTAAAAGGCCCGGAGTGGTTGAGCTAATATGTTTAATTTCTGTAGTTTACATCCATAGAACTTCGGGCAAGGTGAGGGAAGGGTCTGGCAGGCCAGTTGCGACAAGTCGTGGTGGTGGTTGGTTGGGTTTGTGGCGGTAGCCTAGTCGGGTGCAAGCGATCAGAACGACATCGGAAGGAGTTACTGACTTACAATGCCGCTCGAAACCGATAGTCGGCAATGGTTCGCTCTACAAGTAAGGACTCGTTGGGAAGGCTCCACAGCCGTATTGCTGTCCGGGAAGGGCTATGAGGCCCTGCTTCCGACCTATAAGACAAAGAAGCGGTGGAACGGTAGGCTCAGTGAGATCGATGCCCCCTTATTTCCCGGCTACGTGTTCTGTCGCTTTGACGCGCTGAAGCGCTTGCCGGTTCTTGTTACACCAGGCGTAATTTCCGTCGTGGGCCGCGGCCGAATTCCACTCCCAGTCGATGACAGCGAGATTGCCGCTATTCAAACGGTTGTCGGTTCCGGGTTGCGCGCGGAACCGTGGCCCTATCTGGAACTCGGTCAGAAAATTCGAATCGAGCGCGATGCGTTGGCAGGTCTTGAGGGGATTCTGGTGAATTTCAAAGGGAGTAACCGCATCGTCGTATCGGTTACCCTGCTCCATCGCTCCGTTGCCCTGGAGATTGATCGATCGTGCGTGAAATCTGTGGCCCCCTCGAGGACCATGATTCTCGATCGGACGGCCTCGCAGGCGTTGTTGCAAGGGGTGGTGGTTGGCTAGACAGATGCTTACACGCTCTAGGCAAGCAACGGCGATCTTCGCGGAAATTTCTCGTAAGATTCAGTTCGCGGTCACGGATGGATGGTAGGTAGGAAAACAGGAACCCTAATGGGAAATCGCGACCTAAAGATCTCCACCACAGGAACACAGAGCCCACCGCAGGGCCATGGACAGCTGACGACATCTGGTCTGGGCCGGCTGCAAGTCAAGCACGAGGGCGTTTTCCCAGTGGAGACTTTTCACCGGATGCTCACGCTTGAACGTCGGCGAGCGGAACGATCGCGGAAGCCTTTTGTCCTGATGTTGCTTGATGCGCAGGGTCTCGAGTTACGAGATGGCTCGGCTTTGATCGAGCGATTCGCGCCCGCCGTTTGCGATGCAACTCGGGAGACCGACTTGGTCGGCTGGTACAAACAGAGTGCGATTCTTGCGGTGATCTTCACCGAAGTGAGCCTGGATGGCAAACACCCGATCACCGAAGTCTTGCAGGCCAAGGTTCTAAAATCCTTGCGGGATTCTCTTGGGCACAAACTCGTGTCGAATCTCGCTGTCACAACCCATCTGTTTCCGGAAAGCTGGGATAAAGACAGCCCCAATCAAGTCGCCGATATCAAGCTATATCCGGATCTTTCCCGAAAGGTCTCAAGGAAGCGGCTCCCGACGATCGTGAAGCGCGGCATCGACGTCCTGGGCGGCGGCCTGATTCTACTGGTGCTTTCCCCGTTGCTGGCGGCGATCGCCCTCGCAATCAAGCTCGCTTCGAAAGGGCCGATTCTGTTCGAACAGGAGCGAATTGGCCAATTTGGAAAAAGCTTCCAGTGTCTAAAGTTTCGTACGATGTACACGAATAATGATCCGAAGATCCATCGTGATTACGTCCAGAACTTCATCGCGGGCAAGACGGAAAACAGCTCGAAGAACGAGGACGAGCCCGTCGTTTACAAAATTACGAATGATCCGCGCGTGACACCGATCGGCAGATTTCTTCGTCAGACGAGCCTCGATGAATTCCCGCAGTTGTGGAACGTTTTGCGCGGCGAAATGTCTCTGGTGGGCCCGCGTCCACCCGTGCGCTATGAGTTTGAAGTCTATGACGTTTGGCATCGACGCAGAGTGCTCGAAGTGAGGCCGGGCATTACAGGATTGTGGCAAGTGAGTGGTCGGAGCCGTACCTGCTTCGATGATATGGTCCGGTTGGATCTGCGGTATTCACAGAGCTGGTCGCTGTGGCTAGATCTCAAGATCCTGCTAGCGACTCCGCTCGCGATCGTTGCAGGCGACGGAGCGCACTGAGATCTGAGTAGGACGCTCACCCGCTGGGGTGGGCATCGAGCCGTTCCGGAGTTCCATTGCATTTCCTTCGAGCTAATCTACAGGCCGTCTGGGCTTAATTATCTGAGGAGCCCACGAGCGATTCAATCGCGGCCGGGCCAATCGACGCATCCCGAGCGTCAAGACCACCTCTTTCAAGTTTCTCCGCAGATTGACGAGGAACTATGATTCGAGTAGGCGTGATCGGTTACGGATATTGGGGACCCAATGTCGTGCGAAATTTGCACGTATTGGATTCTACGCGAGTAGAGATGATCTGCGACGGAAGTCCGGCTGCTCAGGCCCGCGCCCGGAAGGCTTATCCCAACATCACCATCTGTTCGGATGCGGCAGAGATACTCAAGTCTCCGAACATCGACGCAGTGGCGGTGATCACTCCCGTCTGGACGCATTATGATTTGGCCAAGAAGGCGCTCGAAAACGGGAAACACGTATTCGTTGAAAAGCCATTTACCTCGAGTGCGGCCCAGGCTGCCGAGCTCATTGAACTGGCGGCTCAGAAGAACCTCACAATCATGGTGGACCACACGTTCCTGTTTACCGGAGCCGTGCGGAAGATCCGCGAGTTAACCGAAAGTGGCGCTCTAGGCGAGTTGTACTATTACGATTCGCTGCGCGTGAACCTTGGATTGTTTCAGCACGATGTCAGCGTGATTTGGGACTTGGCTCCGCACGATCTCTCCATCATGGATCACATTATCAAGAGTGAGCCGGAAGCCATCGTGGCTACAGGTGAAAAGCACCTGAACGGGGTCGAAGACGTTGCGTTCATGACGATTTACTTTCCGCGAAACGTCATCGCGCACATCAATGTCAATTGGCTCTCGCCCGTGAAAATTCGGACGACGCTGATCGGCGGTCAAAAGAAAATGCTTGTTTGGAATGATCTTGTGGCCGATGAAAAAATCCGCCTCTACGACCGGGGTGTTCAAATTGCGTCTGGAGAAGGAATTCACGATGTTCTTGTGAGCTATCGAACCGGCGATATGTGGGCGCCCCAGGTGGAACAACTCGAAGCCCTCCACGTCGAACTGAACTATTTCGCCGATTGCATCATGAACAGCAAAATTCCGATTAACGACGGACATGCGGGCCTGCGCGTCGTGCGAATGCTTGAGGCTGCGGAGGCCTCCATCCAAAAGAGAGGGGAGCTGGTTCGCCTGTGACCGAATTCTGCTCGATTGGGTCGAACGTGAAACTTGGCGAGGGCGTCAAGCTTTCCAAGTTTATCAATCTGTACGGCTGTCAAATCGGCGATGACACCAAGATTGGCGCTTTCGTTGAGATTCAGAAGAATGCAAGTGTCGGACGCCGCTGCAAGATATCCAGCCACACGTTCGTGTGCGAGGGCGTGACGATAGAGGACAATGTTTTCATTGGCCACGGCGTGATGTTCATCAATGACTCTTATCCTCGCGCGACGACCGAGGATGGCGGCCTTCAAACCGAAAAGGATTGGCACGTTGAAACGACAATCGTCAAATGCGGCGCTTCAATCGGGTCCGGAGCGACCATCCTTTCCAAGGTTACCATCGGCGAAAACGCTATCGTGGGTGCAGGCAGCGTCGTGACCCGCGATGTAGCTCCCCATACGATTGTGGCCGGCAATCCAGCAAGGGTCCTGCGATCCATTGCATCTCCTTCCAAGGTGAATCGATGACACAGAACGGAAAGATTCCTTTCGTTGATCTCGTAACTCTTCATCGGGAGCTCGAGCCCGAACTCCTCGATGTGTGCAAGAGGGTCATTCAGACGGCTGGATTCATCGGAGGGCCGGAGGTCGAAGGGTTCGAGCGGGAGTTTGCCCAATACTCTGACGCGAAGCACTGCGTAGGGGTCAACAGCGGAACCGACGCGCTTCGATTTGCTCTTACCGGGGCCGGAGTTGAGCCCGGAGATATCGTGCTGACCGTGTCCCACACGTTCATTGCCACGGTCGAGGCCATCTCCCAGGCCGGCGCGCGCCCGGATTTTGTGGACATCGACAAGCGGACTCTTTTGATGGATCCAGAAAAGCTCCGTGAATATCTGGAAAGCGTCTGCGTTCTGGAACAGGCCACCGGCCGCTACGTCCATAAGACTCTTCGAAAGCCGGTCACTGCCGTGATTCCGGTTCACTTGTACGGCCAGATGGCCGACATGGATCCGATCCTGGAGCTGGCTTCGCGATACAAATTGATCGTTATTGAAGACGCCTGCCAGGCCCATGGCGCGGAATACTTCTCAAAGAAGCAAAACCGCTGGCTGAAGGCGGGGTCGGCTGGCCGCGCGGCTGCGTTTAGTTTCTATCCGGGTAAGAACTTGGGAGCTTGCGGCGAAGCCGGAGCTGTCACGACCAATGATGAAGGGCTTGCGCGTAAAGTGGCGATGGTCCGCGATCATGGGCAGTCGAAAAAGTATTATCACGACGTCGAAGGCTACAATGGCCGACTCGATTCCATTCAGGCGGGGATGCTGCGCGTTAAATTGAAGCACCTAACGAAATGGAACGAGCAACGCCGCACGAGCGCGCGTGTTTACGATGAACTTTTGAAGCCGATGGCGGGTAGTGTTACGCTTCCCTATCAGCCCAGTGCATCGAATTCGGTGTATCACCTCTACGTGGTGCGGACACAGCACCGCGATGAGCTCCAGAAGCAGCTGAACGACGCTGGAATCGGTACGGGAATCCACTATCCGATTCCGGTCCACCTCCAGAAGGCTTACAACTCCTTCGGTTGGAAACGAGGCGATTTTCCAGTCACCGAAGAAGCTGCAGACCAAATTCTGTCGCTCCCCATGTTTGCGGGACTCCAGTCCGAACAACAGCAGCGTGTGGCCAGTGTCGTGGCGGAGTTCGCCTCCGTTCGCGTTGCCAAGTAGCCGAAATTCAAAACCGTCACACCACGCATGATCCGCGATTTCTTTCTTTCATCAAAAAGGACACTGGTTGTACGTCATGCTCCCGCCTGTTGACATACCGAAGTCTCCGATTCTGGAATCCAAATTGGAAGGTCGGAAGGTGCCGGCCGGCCTGGGTGTGAGGAAAAAGATCTGGATTGACTTAGACAACTCCCCGCATGTCCCGTTCTTCTTGCCGATCATTGAAGAGCTTCAGAGAAAGGGGCATGAGGTCGTTCTAACTGCGCGGGATTCCTACCAAGTCTGCGAGCTGCTGAAGTTTCACCATGTTTCTTGCAAAGTGATTGGAAAGCATTGGGGTAAGAATCGGGCGCTGAAGATTCTTGGAACCCTCCTGCGTGCAACGCAGTTGTTGCCGTTGATGGTTGGGAAAAAGGCCGATCTCGCAGTATCACACGGATCCCGCTCCCAGCTGTTGAGCAGTTTTGTCCTTGGAATTCCAACCGTGACGATCGTCGATTATGAGTTTGCTGCGAAGGTTGGCGGCTTGAAGTCCGATTGGATATTCATGCCACATTTCATTCCAGACGATTCGGCGCAACGCGCCAAGAAGCAAGTGATGAAGTACCCGGGCCTAAAAGAGGACGTGTACGTTCCTCGGTTTCGCCCCGATCCTACCTTGAGGAGCGAGCTGGGACTGAGTTCGGAAGACTTGGTCGTCACCGTGCGCCCCCCCGCAACGGAGGCGCACTATCACAATGCGGAAGCCGAAGTCCTACTGGATGCCACGTTAAATTTGCTGATGGAACGACCCGAGGCGCGGGTCATCCTGCTTCCTCGGAACGAAAAGCAAGCGAGAGTCCTACGAAAAGACTGGGCTAAGTGGATCCAGAGCCGCAAGATCCTGATCCCCGAACAAGTCGTTGACGGTCTCAATCTGATCTGGATTTCCGACCTGGTGATTAGCGGGGGCGGAACGATGAACCGCGAAGCGGCGGCGCTCGGCGTGCCCGTCTACAGCATTTTCCGCGGGAGCATCGGCGGAGTCGACAAGTACTTGGTCTCGAGCGGACGTCTCGCATTGATCGAGAGTGTCGAGGATGTCCGAACCAAAGTCGTGCTGAAGCGAAGAGTGCCAGCGAGTCGCAACAACGGCCAGAGCAGCTCTGTTCTCGATAGCGTTGTGGAAGCAATCATATCCGTTGCACAGCATCAATCCCTGCCGGAGCCTCACTCATTGTAGCGTCCTCCCCGTGGGCATGCCGATAACAGCTTCGAAAGTGACCCGTGAGAGCATCCGAGAGTTGACATCTCTGGCAGTGCGTGGACTCGTGCCGATGTTTGATCCTGATAAGCAGCTATTCTGCTATCGGCTCCGCCGCACCAGGGAAGGACTGGTCCGCGAAGGTGTGTCGCGCCGTTACACAACGATGGCGTTGCTCGGGCTTCAAGCGATTCAAAAGACAGGCGTACCGTGTCCATTCGACACGGACGCGGTTTTCAGGTCGTGCGCCGACGACACGCAGTGGATTCGAGGCATCGGCGACTTGGGTTTGCTGATCTGGTTGACGGCGGAATGTGCGCCGGAGCGACTGGACGACTTGTTTCAGCGCGTAGACTTGGAGAACTCGCTTGAGCGATTCGCGGATGCCCGAAAGGGCCGAACGATGGAACTGGCATGGTTCTTAACGGGCTTGTGCCACGCGACGATGGCATCTCCAAAACAGCCATGGCCTCTTGGCGACCTAGCGGTTGACACCTACTGTCGGCTGCAAGCGAATCGAGGCGAATCCGGGCTGTTTGGGCACCTGGCCACGAAAGGGTCGTTGAGCGGCCTGTTAAGAGGCCGTATCGGTAGCTTCGCCGATCAGATCTATCCAATTTATGCTTTGTCAAAGTTTGCTACCGTTTTCGGCCTTGAGGAACCGCTCGATTTGGCACTGGAATGCGCGTTGGTAATCTGCCGCCTGCAAGGGAGTCAGGGCCAATGGTGGTGGTTCTACGACGTCGAGACGGGCCGTGTCGTCTGCCGCTATCCTGTCTATTCGGTTGATCAGTTCGGTCTGGCGCCGCTCGCGCTGTTCGAATTGGAACGGGCGACCGGGCGACAATTTCAGGATGCTGTCTATCGCGGCTTGGACTGGGTATACGGATCCAATGAGCTCGGCGAGGATCTTCGGACACCCTCGCGGCAGGTGATCTGGAACTGTATTCTTCCAAGAAGCAGGCGTCGAAAGTATTGGGAAACGGCAGCGAGTTTGATTCGACCCACCCGAGAACACCGTGCGGCTAAGTCCCTCCGCGTGCTGTACGAGAGCCGGCCTTACGAGTTGGGCTTGCTGCTTTGTTCGTTCGCAAAGTACGGAATGGCGGAGACATAGAGCCGCGATCCTTGTTGGTGGATTACACCTCGTATCATTGACAGCCGATCATCTGCAGCAAGTTTTGAAGTACGATCGCTAAGTCTCAAATTGAATCGAAACGCAGAGGTCATTTACTTGTTTCCATCCGGACGTATGAAAGTTCTCATGGTCGTAGGTGCGCGCCCGAACTTCATGAAAATCGCGCCCATTATCCGGGCGGTGCACGATCGCAATGAAAAACGGACGGGCCCTCAGATCGATCATGTGCTCGTACACACGGGACAACATTATGACGTGGCGATGTCCGATCGTTTCTTTGTCGATTTGGGATTGCCGACACCCGACGTGCATCTCGGTGTGGGTTCGGGGTCGCACACCCAGCAGACCGCCGATGTGATGAAAAAATTCGAAGACGTAGTGTTGAGAGAGAAGCCCGATGTGGTTGTGGTGGTCGGGGATGTGAATTCGACACTGGCTTGCGCTTTGGTTACCGCGAAGCTCTCGTTCGACGCCGCTGGTTCCAGACCATTGATCGCACATGTGGAAGCCGGGTTGCGTTCCTTTGATCGTACGATGCCCGAGGAAGTCAACCGCATTGTTACCGATCACGTCTCCGACCTGCTTTTTGTAACCGAGGAAAGCGGGCTCCAGAATTTGCGTAACGAGGGAATTTCGTCCGATTGGATCCATTTGGTCGGCAACACAATGATTGACTCACTCCTTGCGTTCAATGAGAAGGCGGAGGCTTCGACGGTCTTGGAGGACCTAGGGCTTCGCATGCGAACGGAGAAGGGTGCAACGAACAAACCAATCACCCGTTACGCCCTCCTAACCCTGCATCGACCGTCAAACGTGGACACACCGGATGCATTTCTGGGTATCCTGGAAGGACTCGAAGAACTGGCGGAGGGATCTCCCGTTGTGTTTCCCGTACATCCCAGAACGCGACAGCGAATCAAGGAATTCGGTTTGGAATCGCGCATCCGAGTGAACCAGACCAGAATCCATTCCGACGCACTCGGTCCTGAAAAAATGCCTACGGGGATCATTCTGACCGATCCTCTTGGCTATTTGGATTTTCTTTGTTTGATGAAAAATGCAGCGATCGTCGTCACCGACTCAGGCGGCATCCAGGAAGAAACAACATGCCTGGGGATTCCGTGCGTCACCGTAAGAGAAAACACGGAGAGGCCGGTGACGGTTGAGTACGGGACAAATGTTATTGCGGGAACGGGAAAAGATAGAATTAGAGAGGCCGTCCGGAGCCAGATGGAGAGGAAAGCCCAAAATCGCATGCCAAAGCACTGGGACGGGCGGACCGCCGAACGGATCATCGAAGTCTTAATTCGCGCCCACCGTGATCGCAATAGGACGCGACATTCCCAGGTTCCTGAACCCTGTGTTTGAAAGTGAGCGTTCCTGCACTCGGCCCCCTCACCCATGACCGACGACGCCCAATCCGCAATCCTAAAGCTCCTGGCCTACTGCCAGGCGAACGATTGGGCGGGTCACGATCCATACGATGCGCTGAACAGCAAACTTTTCGACGCTCTCCCATTTCTGAAATCGAGGCTACCTCGGATTGCGGTTACCCAAGTTCTAAAACACAGTCCGATCAATATTCGTGGTCTGGCGCTAGTTCCAAAAACACAAAACCCAAAAGCCCTTGCGCTTTTTCTATCCGGACTCCTCAATCTATCCAAAATCGAGACAGTCAATCAGGGCGGTCTCATCGAGCGAATGATCGACCGGCTCATCGCCCTCCGATCCCCGGGCATTCCTTACTGGTGCTGGGGATACAGCTTTCCTTGGCAGACTCGCGCCGAGTTGGTTCCTGCCGGGGCGGCCAACTTGGTTTGCACGACGTTCGTGGCGAGCGCGCTTCTCGATGCTTATGAGCAGCACCAGGAGTCCCGGTGCTTGCCGATGGCGGTCAGTGCGGCAAAATACATATTAAACGAGCTCTATTGGACTGACGGTAGCACCGTTTCCGGCTTCAGCTACCCTCAGCCGGGGGTTCGAAGCAAGACTCACAACGCCAACTTGCTTGCTGCTGCTCTGTTGTGCCGCGTCTATAAGCACACGGGCGATGAGACGTTTCTCGGTCCCGCCCTTCGAGTGGCCCGCTATTCTGCGGGAAGGCAGCACGCCGATGGCTCGTGGGCTTACGGCGAGTTGGCGTCCCAACAATGGAACGACAATTTTCACACCGGTTACAACCTCTGCGCGTTGCAGTCCATTTGCCGGTCCGCTGAGACGACTGAGTTCGAATCCTGTATTCGGAGCGGCTTCGATTTCTATCGAGCCCACTTTTTCCGCGCAGACGGTGCGGTCAGATACTTTCACGATCGCACCTATCCAATCGACATTCATTGTGTGGCGCAAAGCATCATTACGCTTCTTGCTCTTAAAGACATCGACCCGGACAATGTCGCGTCGGCGCGTTTGGTATTCCAATGGGCCATGAATCACATGTGGGATGACCGGGGGTTCTTTTACTACCAGGTGCGTCGTCTCTATACGACTCGGACCTCCTATATGAGATGGTCCCAGGCATGGATGTTTCTGGCACTTTCGATGCTCGCGTGCGAGTCGCGCACGTTGGTGAACCAGCCGCAAACCGATGGTTCAGCTGCCCTGGCTCGAGCATGCTGACACTACCTAAGTACGTTCTGATTACGCCCGCCCGGAACGAGGCGGCGTTCATCGAATTGACGATCAAGTCCGTGGTCGCTCAGACGGTTCGACCCGCCAAGTGGGTGATCGTCAGTGACGGTTCGACCGACGGCACCGATGCGATCGTGAGCAAGTATGCGGCTGAAAACCCATGGATTGAGCTGATTCAGATGTCCCAGCGTCGCGAGCGGCACTTCGCCGGAAAGGTTTACGCCTTCAACGCCGGATACGCCGCGATGAAAAATGTGGAGTACGAGATGATCGGTAGCCTGGACGCCGATATCTCGTTCGACGAAGACTACTTTTCCTACCTGCTTCGAAAGCTTGCTGAGGACCCCACACTGGGGCTGGTGGGAACACCGTACCAGGAGAACGCAAATCCGATCTACGATTATCGCTTTGTGAGCATCGAGCACGTATCCGGCGCGTGCCAACTGTTCCGGCGCGAGTGCTTTGAAGGGATCGGCGGATATGTGCCAGTGAAGGGCGGTGGTGTCGATCATATCGCGGTAGTCACCTCCAGAATGAAGGGTTGGAAAACAAGGACGTTCACTGAAAAAATTTGTCTGCACCATAGGACAATGGGAACTGCCCAACGCAGTGTTCTGTTGGCAAGGTTTAAAGTGGGCAGTTTGGATTACGCCCTTGGGGGCCATCCCATTTGGGAATTCTTCAGAGCAATCTATCAAATGACCAGAAGGCCTTTTGTCTTGGGCGGCTTGATGCTGGCAGCGGGGTATCTTTGGCCACTCCTCCGGCGAGCCAAAAGGCCAGTCTCTAGTGAATTCGTGGCTTTCCGCAGACGCGAGCAGATGCGGCGACTGAATGCGTTTCTCCTCGGCAATCGGATTCCTCCCGAGGAAGCGGTGCAGGATCCTCCCAAGTGTGCGTGAGGCGACGCGGCAGGTCATTTGGCAGCCCCGTCTCTCACCCATCGCACGGGAAATGTGGTCGAATCAGGTAAGCAGATGAAGCACCAAGGAAAGCTCCTTACGGCGCCACTGGGTCAACGATCGGTACCGATCGGGACCACGCCTCCCATCTCTCCCGACTCGATCGGCGAGACGGACCGGCGAAGCGGCGGTACTCCGCGCGCAGGCGTTCTTATCGTGAACGCCGATGATTGGGGACGGGACTTCCAGAACACCGACCGAACCCTGGAGTGCATTGGCCGCGGGACCGTTTCCTCGGTGAGCGCCATGGTGTATATGAAGGATTCCGAGAGAGCGGCGGCAATCGCGCGTGAGCGAGGAATCGACGCTGGCCTCCACCTGAATTTTACAACGGCGTTTTCGGCATCACGCACTCCAGCTCGGCTCATCGAGCATCACGAACGAGTGTCCCGGTATCTGGGTCGGAATCGATTTGCTCAGGTTATCTTTCATCCCGGGCTTACTGGTTCGTTTGAGTACGTCGTGGCTTCGCAACGCGATGAGTTCTGCCGCCTCTATGGATCGGAGCCGGCGCGACTAGATGGGCATCATCACATGCACCTCTGCTCCAATGTGCTTCTGGGCAGGCTGCTCCCGCCCGGAACCCTGGTTCGGCGAAACTTCTCATTTCAGCCGGGCGAGAAGAGCTTGATAAATCGCCTCTTTCGCCGTGCTGTGGACGACCGACTGGCTCGGCGACACCGTATCGTTGACTTCTTCTTTTCGCTGCCGCCACTGGATCCGCTCACCCGTCTACAGCGAATATTCTCGTTGGCCGCCCAGTTCACCGTCGAAGTGGAGACACATCCCGTGTCCTCCGAAGACTTCGGTTTCCTAACAGGAGACGAAGTCGTCCGCTGGACGGCGGGTTCTCCGATTGCGTCTCGTTTCGCTGTACCCGTCGGAGGCTCCGGAAGCAGGATCGATGCAAGACGGTCTTGAGAGGCCGTGCTTCGGCGACACTGCTCGCGTCAATCTTTAGCAAGCTGGGAATTCTACGCCTCGCCGAACTGTAGATCGGGCAGGCGTCGGAGGGATCTCTATGCAGCAACTTGAGTGTTTATCCATCGTAATGCCTGCCTACAACGAAGAGGCTACTCTCGGAACCGTGGTGCAGAGAGTCCTGAAGGTTCCGCACCTTCTCGAACTGGTGATCGTGAACGATTGTTCGAGCGACGCCACGGGCAAGGTCGCCGAGGAGCTGGCTCGCCTACATCCGAAGATTAAGGTGCTACACCATTCCAAGAACCGCGGAAAGACAGAGGCCTTGAAAACCGGCTTCGCTGGCACGCTGGGCGACATCGTGATCGTGCAGGATGCCGATTTGGAGTACAACCCCTCCGATATCGGGGAAATAATCACGCCCATTCTTGACGGTGAGGCCGATGTCGTTTACGGATCACGTTTCCTAGTTCGTCGGACTGCACGGGTGTTGTACTTCTATCACTATCTTGCCAACAAGGGACTGACCTTCGTTTCGAACCTTTTCACGAATGTAAACTTGACCGACGTCGAGACCGGATACAAAGCCTTCAGGGGTGACATCATCCGCGAGATGAGAATCACGAGTCGTGGTTTCGGATTCGAGATTGAGGTTACGGCGAAGGTCGCCAAACTACGCTGCCGCCTCTACGAGGTACCGATCTCCTACTATGGCCGGACTTACGAAGAAGGAAAGAAGATTGGCACGAAGGATGGCGTCGCCGCACTTTGGTACATCCTCAAGTTCAATCTGTTCTGCAGCCTGGAGAAGTCGTATCGGCGGGTGCCTGCCTCCGGTCCAGCTCATTTCCCAGTTGTGGGGCGGGAAGAATACGACCGGCCGAGTGGGAAGGGTGTGACGCTTTCGGATTCGAGATAGTTGTTCGGGCCGCGGTTTGAGAGAGGAGCAGGACGACTCCATGGTTCAGACGGAAGCGCTTGCCACGCCATCACCGATGATTCAAAAGTCCTTCTACCGTCCCGAATTGGATGTGTTGAGGTTTTTTGCATTCTTTGGCGTTTTTCTTTATCACTTTGCGCGGCCCGCTCAATTGTATATCGAACATGGAATACCTCGGTGGATCGCTGTTTCTGGTAACGCCTTAATCCAAGGTGGCGTTTTCGGCGTCGATCTTTTTTTCGCGCTGAGCGCTTTTCTGATCACCGAGTTGCTGTTGCGCGAGAAGGAAAAATACGGGGTACTCGATGTCCGGGGCTTCTATATACGCCGGATATTGCGTATTTGGCCTTTGTATTTTTTTGCGATCGGCCTTGCGCTCATTCCTGCGATTAATCCGGGTCACGCCTTTACGTGGCGCTACGCCGTGGCGTTTCTGTTGCTGGCGGGCAATTGGAGCATTATCTTCTACGGCATGCCCGTGCACTCCTTCGCGGGCGTTCTCTGGACTGTGTCGATTGAGGAACAATTCTATTTGCTCTGGCCTCCCCTGGTACGCAAGCTCCCGCGCAAACGCATCGGGTGGGCAGCGATTGCGATGCTGATTATTTCAAATGTAACCCGTATCGTTATGGTTGCCTCGCATGGCGGAACAGCTTCGGTCTGGTTCAACACGCTCGCAAGGCTCGATCCAATTGCTGCCGGCATTCTGGTTGCGGTCGCGTTGAAAGGAAATGTTCCAAGTTTCAGTCTTCCTGCACGGTTGGGGATGATCCTTTGTGGGATTGCGCCGTTTCCTTTTATCGCGAACTACTGGGAGTTCCATGCGCCTGCGAGGCTCGCATGGTTCCCGACGGTCGTCAGTTTCCCCACAGTCGCCGTCGGTTGCACACTCATATTGCTGGGTGTACTGGGCATTTCGATTCAGTTGCCCCGCTTTCTTGTACATCTGGGCAAGATTTCTTACGGCCTTTACGTCTATCACGGACTTGGGAACATCCTATCCGGCAAGATTATTCCGGTGCATGTTCTTTTTCTTCAGTTAGCCCTGCGACCGATTCTGGCTTTGGGGATCACGATACTGCTTGCGTCGATGTCCTACGCCTTTCTCGAGAAGCCGTTCTTGAAACTGAAGGTGCGATACACGCATGTGGACTCTCGACCGCTGTAGGCTCCCAAACTGATGCAGGGGGCTGTCGTCGGCTTGCGAAGGGACTGGATCCTGTTCTGAACGGGAGTTGGAGAGCAGTCTCTTCTAGATGCCGCAGAGCGCTCCGGGCTCCGCAGCGTCAACGTCTAAGAAGCCATGAATCTCGCCCTAGAAATCGACCCAGCGGTGTGGCGATTGCGCCGGGCAGCCACGAACCTGATACGGAAAAACCGCCGGAAAATCCTCTGAAACACCGGGCCTCATCGAGGTTTTGGGTAACAAATAAGCTTTTGAATTCGAAGGAGGAAATGAGTGGCTGAAGCGGCGAGGGATGACGCGGCACGAGCGAGCACCGGCAGTTACCACCGCGCGAAAGTCTTGGCGTACATCCTTTGTGGAATTCTTACCCTTACGGGTCTGCTTGTTCCGCCCTCACTGTCCCACGACGCGGGCTGGGGCATGCAGGAGTGGCGGACTCTTTCAACAGGCGGTCCGATCAATACCCTCGTGAGCCCGGACCCGGCAGACATTTCTCGCGATCAGGCCAGCCGCGTAACCTGGTGGAGTCCGGGGCAGTATTTGGTTCCGGGCATTTTGACTCTGCTTGGCGTTCGACTCGGTACGGCGCTAACCATTACCGTCGGCGCCTCTTTGCTGTGCTGCCTCCTCGGCTGGATTGCTGTTGCCAAACACTTCGCGCTAAGTCCGCGAGCGGCAATGCTCATCGTGGCGTTCATGGCCACGTTTCGATATTCGACGCTCCCGTTCGGGATATACAATGGCGGCGAAGTCCTCTTACAAGCGATCACCCCGTGGCTCATCCTGGCCGGTTGCTGTATTCCCTCCATGACGGCTCTTCGCGCCGTGGGTTTGGCGTGCCTGGCAATTTGGGTTGCCTTCTTTGCAAAGCTAACCGGGGTGATGGTGGCCAGCGCAGCCCTTCTTACGTGCTCTGTCGAGGCACTCGTGCGCCTGCGACGAATCACTGCTGGTATGGTGGCGGGTGCGGTGGGTGCGAGCGTGGCTTTTGGGTCGCTCTATCTTGTGTGGTTTTCGCGAGGAACAACCCCGGCAAGCGGGACCGGATGGGCCTTTCGCCTTAGCGAAGTCTTTTTCGCGCTAGCTGCTCCGTCGGGCGCGGGAGTTTCTTGGGAGGATATGCTGGCGGCGCTCCTGCGGCGGTCAGCATCAAATGATCCTATCGAGGGTAGCCTCCCCTCGGTAATTCTATGGCTCCTGCTACCGCCAGTCTTTCTTTTCTTGACGGTAATCCTGAAGGGTTGGCGAGAATATGCTGATGACGCGATGCTGAGGAAACTCCTGAAGATAACCGTCGGTTTCTATGCTGTCTGTGCGCTAGCCATGAGCGCGATTTTCGCGCACGGGGGAGACGTGAGCCTGGAGGAAAGGCACCTGCGTGCAGCCGGGATGCTAGTTTTCGTGTGCCTACTCGCAGTCAGCAGCCGTCTGCCTCGAAACTCGGTAATTCGCCTGACCGTAGGCGCCCTCTGTGTTCTCATGTCGCTTTTTGGTTCCATTGCGTTTGCCCATCGTGCCTGGTCGACCAAGCAAGGACAGATCGATCGCTACAGCCGAACACATCAGCCCAGCGTCGATGAGAGCGGCATCGAGTTTCTCAGAACCGAATTCGAACGCGAGGGGCGTGACGCCCTTTTTGTCCTCCCGTCACCCGACGTTGCCTGCGCGTTCCCGCCTAAAGCCCGGATTCTGTCGAATCATATCGAGTTCGAGTCCGAAGCAACGATTTCGGCTCGGACGTATCGCGGCAAAGTGCCAGGTCGGCTGTATGTGGTGCTGCCCACTCGGATCGCGCAATCCGTCAAGGGATCCCTCCTGTTGAAAGAGTTCGTAGATTATCCCCCCAATACCTGGGAGAGTCACAGTTTCGGCAGCAGCACCGTATTGGTTCAACAGGGAACAGACGCCGCTGCAATCGGGGATTCACAGACATACACCGAAGGCGCGACTCATACCCGTACGTACTCGGGTGTCTATTGATTTCGACAATGCATTTCACCATATGTCACGAACCACGGTTCTCGTAGGCTTTGCGGAAGCCATGTCAGCTCCCGAAGTGGTGTGGAGCCTCGTGGACAAAGGCTTCCGCGTAGTTGCGTTTGCTCGCAAGGGGCGGGCTTCCGCTTTGCGCTACAGCCGGCATGTCGCATGCTACGAGATCTGCCCGCCTGAGACAAATCTACAGAAGGCCCTTTCAGACTTGCGCTCGCTGCTGAACTTGCTCAGCGCCCAAGTTGAAGACGATCGACTGGTTCTGTTTCCACTGGATGACAAAGGGGTCTGGCTTTGCAGCAAGATACGGCCTGAGGGTCGCTGGCTTGTAGCGGGACCACGAGATAGCTGTGCTGACCTAGCTCTGAATAAGAGTTTGCAAGTCGAGGCAGCACGTGATGCTGGCTTCGATGTTCCCCAAACGACGTTGGCTCGAACGGCGAAGGAGCTATTTGAGTTTGGTGCTGCGGAGTCCTATCCAATCATCTTGAAGGCTGCCGACTGCGTCCCCGAATATCAAGGGCGCGCGTACTCATGCCGGAAATGGATATGTGCAAATGAGGTCGAACTGGAGCGTGTGATTGCAGAATGGGGAGAGCGCGTCCCTCTTCTGGCCCAGACTTTTATCACCGGAGTGGGCGAAGGCGTCTTCGGCCTCGCCGCACCCGATGGGATTAGGGCTTGGAGCGCCCATCGCCGAGTGAGGATGATGAATCCACAGGGCTCGGGGTCGAGTGCCTGTGCCTCGCAGCCAGTACCTCCGAATCTAAGAACCAAAGTGGAGGCGCTGATCACCAAAGCGGGATGGCGCGGTTTGTTCATGATAGAACTTCTCCGCGACGATACTGGGAAAGTCTGGTTTGTGGAGCTCAATGGCAGGCCTTGGGGAAGCATGGCTCTTTGTCGCCGCCAGGGGCTTGAGTACCCCGCATGGCACGTGGAGCTGGCCATCGATGACCGGTCGAGGGCTGGTTCGGCAATTTCCTCCGGCCCCGGCATCGTCTGCAGACATGCGGGTCGAGAGTTTATGCATCTGCTCTTCGTGCTGAAAGGTGCGAAGTCGAACGCACTCAAGAAGTGGCCGTCATTTTGGAAAACCATCAGAGATGTCGTCCAGTTTCATCGAGAAGATGGCCTTTACAACTGGCGGCGTGATGACCTAAAAGTGTTCGTCGCTGATTTCTACTTCACGATTCACGACAACATTTTCAAATCCAGAAACTGAGAGCCGATGGAAGTCCTTGCTGCCAGTCATGTGCATTCCAAGTGGTCTTACGACGGAAGCTGGTCGCTTGAAGCTCTGAGCACCAGGTTCGCTCGGCGTGGTTACCGAGTCTTGATGATGACGGAGCACGACCGCGGGTTCACGGCGGCACGGCTGGACGAGTATCGAGAAGCCTGTTCTCAATCCAGTTCTAACAAGCTCTTAGTGCTGCCCGGTATTGAGTACAGTGACGCGACGAACCGCGTGCATGTTCTCGTCTGGGGATCTGTCCCCTTCCTGGGAGAGGGCCTACCTACGACTGAGATGTTGGAGGGAGTTCGGGCCGCAAACGGTTTGGCTGTGCTGGCTCATCCCTCCCGACGCGAGGCCTGGAAGTCTTTTGAGCTCTCTTGGGCCGACCGGCTCTTGGGAATTGAAACTTGGAATCGAAAGTATGACGGCTGGGCGCCAAGCGAAACAGCTCCCGCACTGTTGCAAACGGCTGGTGCGATCCCGTTTGTGGGGCTGGATTTCCATACCCAACGACAGTCTTTCCCCCTGGCCATGGCATTGGAAATGGAAGAAGCGAACGTTACCGAGGACACGGTGCTCGCATGCATGAGATTGCGTCGCTGTGCTCCGCGCGCCTTCGGATTTCCGCTGAGTCAGAGTCTCGTCGGCAAGGCTTTACGAGGTTTCGGCATTGCGGAACGAGGCAGAAGGTTCGTGGCGACAACCATCAAACGGTCAAGAGATTTTACGCGCTGACAAGCGCCGCGAAGCAAATCGTCAAATCACTCGCAACCGGCGTTCCCGTCATGGCCATGAAAGCCAATCATATTTCGGTTTGCATTTGCACGTTCAAGAGGCCGGAGCTCTTGAGGCAACTCCTGAACCGATTGGACAACCAACGGACAGGCGGGTTGTTCACCTACTCCGTAGTGGTGGCCGACAATGACTCCGGCCGGTCCGCCGAGCAGGTGGTGGCCTCGAGTTCAAGCATCGGTGGTGTGCCGGTGACCTATTGCGTGGAGTCGCAGCAGAATATCGCACTTGCGCGGAACACCGCGCTACAACACGCGGAAGGGGACTTGATCGCATTCATGGATGACGACGAGTTTCCCACCGAAGATTGGCTCTATAATTTATTCAAGGCCTATACGACGTATGGCGTGGACGGGGTTCTGGGGCCCGTGAAACCCCATTTCGAGTGCGAGCCACCTCGATGGGTGACGGACGGCAAATTTTTCGAGCGGCCGAACTACGCCACCGGGTACAAGTTGCGGTGGACTCAGGCTCGCACTGGCAACGTGCTGTTTCGCAGAAACATCTTGGATGGCCTGGATCGTCCGTTCAGATCCGAATTCGACACGGCGGGAGAGGATGTGGACTTCTTCCGGCGGATGATCGACAGGGGGCGCGTGTTTATCTGGTGCGATGCAGCAGTTGTCTATGAATGGGTTCCCGCAGTGCGCTGCAATCGCCGTTATTTGCTGAAACGAGCACTGCTCCGCGGCAGTAATTTTTCAAAACATCCCAGCCATCGCATCGGGAATATAACGAAATCGTTAGTGGCCGTGCCGCTTTATACCGTGGCCCTGCCCATTCTTGCCGTATTCGGACAGCACCTGTTTCTTAGGTATCTCATTAAACTTCTGGACCATAGCAGTCGACTTCTTGCATTTCTCGGAGTGAATCTGGTAACGGAACGAGAGACGTGAATCGTCGAGTGCCCCGGGAGTCATGCAATCGACCGGCGAGCCAGGTGGTTTCGCAATTTCTCTCTTCCTGGTGTGCTCTCAGTTGACGATTGATAGAAACGGCGGAGAAGGGCCAATGCCAAACGACAGTATCGAAATCAGCGTTAAGGGGAAGTGGGTCAGAGTGCCGGCTGTCGATATTCTCGGGAAACGGATAGCGATTAGAGGAAGATGGGTCAAGGTAGCCATGATTCATGATGAGTGGTGGCTCGAGAGGGAACTAGAAGATCCCGAGGAGTGCGTGAAAAAGTTGAAGGAGCAAAGATCCATTGGTCCGCGCGCTGACATCCTGACCTTTACACAGAAAATGCCCGGATCGCTTCCCAAGTTTCGGTATGCAATCGAGTACGACAGCGTGGCCGCCGCTCGCACGACTACCTTTAAAGACTGGTGGGAAATGCTCCCACAGGAAAGCCGCAAAAACGTACGGAGATCGCAAAAACGCGGCGTCGTGGTTACGGTCAAGAGTTTTGATGACGACCTGATCAAGGGAATCGTCGGCGTGAACGATGACTCTTCCATGCGGCAAGGAATGCCCAATGCTCAATACGGCAAGAGTTTTGATCAGGTGAAGAAGGATTACGCATCGTTTCTGGAACGGAGCGACTTTATTTGCGCATATCTTGAGAACGACATGGTTGGGTTCTTGAAGGTGGTTTACAAAGGAGACGTCGCTGCAATACTAAATTTGGCTGTCAAGCCGAGTCACAATGACAAAAGGCCTGCCAATGCCTTGATCGCCAAGGCCGTCGAACTCTGCGAAAGTAGAGGGGTGTCATATCTAACCTACGGAATGTTTAATTATGGCAATAAACGCGAGAGTCCCTTGCGCGAATTTAAGAGCCGAAATGGATTTGAAGAGGTGTTAACTCCCAGATTCTACGTGCCGCTGACGATTTGGGGCGGCCTTTCCCTGAAAATGGGACTCCATCGGGGCCTGCTCGGAATCCTTCCTCACCGCGCCATCAATGTGGGCATCTATGCGCGGGCGAAGTGGTACAATTTCAAGCAGTTCATAAGCCGGTGTAGCTCAGTGCCAGAGCGGCCGAATCGTACTCGGCAGACGGAGCGTTCAACTCCTCCCGCCGGCTCCAAACTCTAATCCTAGCGACCTGTCCAGTATCCTCGCCTACGAATTGAGCTTATGCCAGGAATCTTTGGTCTAATCACTAAAATGCCGCGCCACTGGGCGGAGCCGCAGCTCGAACGGATGGTTGAGTCCCTTCACCACGAGTCTTTCTACAACTCTGGAACGCTGGTCGATGAACCATTTGGGGAATACGTCGGATGGACCGTGCGAAAGGAATCCTTTTCTGACGGTATGCCGCTCCGCAACGAACGAGGCGATGTGTCCCTCATCTTTTCCGGCGAGGAGTTCCCGGAACCGGGGATTGCTCGCAGCCTCCAGGACAGGGGACACAGCGTTCGGATGGAAGGGCCATCGTATCTTGTTCACCTCTACGAGGAGGACCCTACCTTCCCGGCGGGTCTGAACGGGAGATTTCATGGAATCGTAGCGGACCGCAGACGCGGAACAACAACGCTCTTCAACGATCGATACGGACTGCAACGTCTGTACTACCACGAATCGAAGGATGCCTTTTATTTCGCGGCGGAAGCGAAGGCCATCCTTGCGGTCCGCCCCCAACTTCGGAACGTCGACTGGCAAGCGATGGGGGAGTTTATCGCATGCGGCTGTGTGATGGAAAACCGAACACTTTTCGAAGGCATCCGTGTGCTTCCGCCCGGCTCCGCCTGGATTTTTCGCGATGGCTCAATCGAGCGAAAACAGGCGTACTTCCAGCCACAGGAGTGGGAAAGCCAGCCTCCACTCGAGCCAGAAGCCTATTATCAAGAACTCAAGGAGATCTTCTCGCGCAAACTGCCGCGCTACTTCGATAGTCAAGAGCGGATGGCGATGTCCCTGACTGGCGGACTGGACACTCGCATGATCATGGCATGGCACAGGTCGCCCGAGAGATCTCTTCCTTGCTATTCCTTCGGGGGCCCCTACCGCGAGTGTCAGGACGTCACCATCGCGCGGAAAGTTGCCCAGGTTTGCGGCCAGAGCCATGAGGTAATCCCTGTGGGACAGGACTTTCTCTCGCGATTCCCACAATATGCTGAACGCACCGTTTACCTCAGTGATGGCTGCGCTGATGTGAATCGCGCTTCCGATCTATATGTGAACGAGCGCGCTCGCGAGATCGCACCGATGAGAATGACCGGGAACTATGGCAGCGAGGTCCTTCGCCGGACCAGGCCGCTTCGGCCGAATGAGCCCACCCCAGCATTCAAGCCGGTTGAGTTGACGCCTGGGCTGTTTCGTCCCGAAGTCCTTCCGCAGATTCATGCCGCGAGAGAGACCTACGCCAAGTTGCTTCAGACGAATGCTGCTTCTTTCGCTGTCTTCCGGCAGGCCCCTTGGCACCACTATGGCCTGTTGGCACTGGAACAAACTCAACTTGGCGTGCGGACACCGTTCCTAGACAATGATCTGGTTCGAACGGTTTTCCGTGCGCCGCCCTCTGCGCTCGTGAGTAACGACGATTGCCTACGCTTGATTTCCGATGGCAATGCGGAGCTAGGGCGCATTCGCTCCGACCGAGGCTTGGCGGGTGACCAGGGCAAGATGCTTGCGGCGATTACTCGTGGCTACCTCGAGTTCACATTCAAGGCGGAATACGCTTACGACTACGGTATGCCTCAGAGAGTGGCTCGGATTGATCACTTTTTCTCGGCCCTGCATTTCGAGCGGCTCTTTCTCGGCAGGCACAAATTCGCCCATTACCGTGTGTGGTACCGGGATGAACTGGCCGGATACGTCCGGGAAATGTTGCTCGACAGGCGAACCCTGTCCCGACCGTACCTCGACAAGGGAAAGGTCGAGATGATAGTAAAGGGGCACCTCGGAGGAGACAGGAACTACACGACCGAGATCCATAAGCTGCTGACCTTGGAGCTCCTCCATCGGCTCTTTATTGATCCGAAATGAAAATGCGCTGACGAGGAACGCAAGGTCATCGTCATGGGGGCGCGCCGGATTCTGAGACAGAAAGTTTAATCGGCAACCCAAGCTTGTAAGTATCGCGAGAGGCAATCACAGGATGAGGACAACCGGCAGCAAGGCCCGGCGTATTTTGGGGCTCAATTTGACGCAAGAGGCGTTGGTCTCAATCATGGTACCCAGACCAAGAACTGCCCTGGCACGCTCTCCTTTGTCCGGAATGGATCAAAGGTCTTCGTCCACGGCACGCCGGGAAACTCGGTAATGCCTCGCCTGATCGCCACGATCTTTTTTGCATTCGTGATTTGGCAGCTTTTCCGACTCAATCGGGAAGGGAAAGTCCGGACGTCAAAGGCACTTTGGCTTCCCACGTTCTGGATGTTTATTGGCTCGTCACGAAATGTATCCGAATGGTTCTATGGTGCTCGCGGCGGTGGCTCGGAACGATATCTTGAAGGAAGCCCTTTAGACCGGGCCGTGCTGTCGGCGGTTCTGGCGGTCGGCGTAATCGTGCTTCTGCTCAGGTCCCGGCGAGTAGGAATGCTCCTCAAATCAAATCTTCCGATCCTGCTTTATTTTCTGTACTGCGCCATAAGCGTCCTTTGGTCCGAGTTTCCCGATGTGGCGTTCAAGCGGTGGTTCAGAGCCATCGGTGATGTAGTGATGGTCTTGATTGTGTTAACCGATCCTGATTGGGTCGCCGCGCTCAGACGACTTCTCACCCGCCTGGCTTTCGTGCTCGTGCCTCTTTCTATTTTGTTTAGCAGGTATTACCCCCAGTTCGGGCGCGGATTCAGTCACGGCGGGCTTCTCGAATGGACGGGCGTAGCCACAGAGAAGAACGCTCTTGGGGCGCTCAGCTTGGTTTATGGACTGGCAGTACTTTTTTACTTCCTCCAAATCTACCGAGAAGAGGACAGCACCCAGAGGAGAGGGCCGCTGATCGCCCATGGTGTCCTGGTGGTGATGGCATTGTACCTGCTCGTGGGTTCTAACTCCGCCACGGCATTGGCTGATTTTTTCCTAGCGGGCGTCCCGATGGTATTGACCGTTCTGTTTCGCTGGGCCCGAAAACGGTCATTCGTGAATGCCATGGTATTCGGGATTCTAGCGGTGACCGTTTCTGCGCTTTTCCTAAACATCGGCTCGGGGATGTTGCAGGAGTTGGGCAGAAATTCGACATTGACCGGCCGGACCAACATCTGGCACTCCGTCCTCAGCTTCGTCCAAAACCCTATATTCGGAACGGGCTTCGAGAGTTTCTGGGTCGGGCCACGGTATAACCAAGTGTGGCAGATGACCGGCATCGAGTTGAACCAAGCACACAATGGCTACCTTGAGGTCTACTTGAATTTGGGATGGACAGGTATCGCGCTGCTGGCGCTCGTTCTCATCGCTGCGTATCGCCGAATCGTAACCGCTTTGAGTTGGATGACGCCGGCAGCCAGTCTTCGGCTAGCGTACTTCATAGTAGCGATCTGTCAAAATTTCACAGAGGCCAGTTTCAAGATCATGCATCCGGTGTGGATCTCCTTACTCTTGGCGGCAATGGTGGTCCCGGAAGTTCTCCCTTCACGAGAGTTGCCTCCGTTCGGCCTTGATCACGGAGCCGATCCTTTAGAGTCCAAACGAGAAGTCACCAAGATTGCAGTTCCAGTTGGGAGGCGCTTCGCGCACCGTGATCATCCTAGAGTCTTACTCCGGGCCTGACCATCATCGTCTCATTGTTTGGAAAGGCGCAGGCCCGGGTGCCCTTCGAACCCGTCGCGCTCGATGGGAGCCAGCCGAATGGCCCTGTGTGATTGCAGGCTGATGCGAAGTCCAGGAAAGCCAAGCTCAATTAACAACGACAACGAGATCCGTGGGAGCCTGAGGAGCTGAGGAAAGTGTTGAAGGCGTGGCTAGGCCGTAACAGGTCCTCGGATCGAACGCTAGAATGTTTCCTGTGCCGTCCGGCAGTCCACCCAATGAAAAGTAACAAGCCATCGCCGGATTCGCATTGACGTGACTGCCCCATGCGGTATTGAGGGCTGAGCCAGCGCACTGACTGCTATTCGTGGCTGCAACGCCGTTGTATTTCCCAGCAGTGTCCGGTGTTCCCGCGCACTGGCCTATGTTTCCGCTGCTGACATCTGGACCGATCCCAGGCCAGGGCAGCGAGCCGAACCATGCGGGCCTGGACGCAAGATAAAATGAATTTGGCAAGGCGCCCTGCCCAGCCCCGGTGTCGCCAAGTGTGGGGACTGAGTTTGGATACGTCGGGGCCCCTGTCGCAACTTCTGCTGTGCTGGAACAGGTCGTGGACCATCCGGTATCGGATGAATTCCCGCACCAGCGCACGGCACTTGTCACCGTGTCATAATTGCCCCAGAGTAGTGTGGTCGTCGACACCAGCGGGTCAGCAGGCTCATTGAAGCCTCCGACATTTTGGCCTGCACCGAGGATGTAGATGGAGCCGTTGTCGAACGTGCCGAAAGTCTTATAGTTTAGACTCCGGCCCGAAGTCCCCAGCACGTTGCCGACGATGTTTCCGTACCGAGAGCCATAGAAAATTCTGATGGCGGATTGATCGATTCCAGTGCTGGCCGTGTTCCCTGCACCGCATTGTCCGTTGGCACAAGAGGTCCATCCCCAGATGAAATTCCTGAACTTCGTTTGGCTCAACTCGGCCCCGTGGTCGCCATCCTCTTGAGTGCTGAACATGGCGTTGCCTTCATAGAGCTGGAAATTGGCTCCAGCACCGTGAAGTTGCGCGGATCCAATTGCGTTGGCGGTCGAGCCGTTCGTTTGGTTCGTGGAGAAATTGTAAGCGAAAACGTCACCCTGTTCTGGCTGAGCATCTGCACCGAGGTAGCACAGATGTGTCTGGTGGCAGATATTATTTTGAATCAGGTTATTCGCGCCGCCAACGGCCCTGATCCCAGTATTGTCGCCGTAACCTGTCGGATTCCCAAAGAAGTAACTATCCTTGACGAGATCGCCCCAATCACCAAATAGGTGAACGCTCCGCGCAGCTACGTTCGAAATTCGCACGCCGCTTACCCATGAATGATACGTGTTGAAGAAATAGATGCCAACGCCGTTTGCAAGAGCGGCGCCATCAAGGGCTAAGTTCTCAACACCGACCTGTGGCAACGGCTGAATGATCACTGCTTGTGTATCGCTTCCCCAGTCCGGCTGCTCGATTGGCTTTGAGAGGGTCACGCATGTCGCGCCGCATCCTCCGGCATTGATGGCCGTGACTGCGACTCCCTCCATTTCCGATGAACCATTTCGCCAGCTATTGACTCCGCCTTCGGTGGCGACGGCGCAACCTACGTTGGTTGCAGACCAAGGAGCTTGGCAGTGAAAGTATCCTCCATTGTCGTTCGCGGTTCCGTTGCAGGCTGCCGACAGGCCGCCGCCCGTGAATCCCGTGTCACATTGATTCAAGACGAGAATCGAACCGACCACGACCGTTGATTTACTGCTCAAGATTAGCCGTGTCGATCCTTTCGAGTAACCGCTTGTCACCTGGACCCAATGTGGCGAACCTCCCTGCTCTGCAAAACTGCTATCACTACTTGTGGCAACAATGAAACCTTGGCAGCTCAGTGCAGTAAAGTTCAGTTGAGTGGAGGTGGACCCTTGTCCACGGAGAACGAGATGCCCAACGGTGTTTGTGGGGAACTGGATACATGTCGAAAGGGTGAACGTGCCCGCGCCGAGCGAGACATACTGATTTGTGCCGCAGGCTGACAGCGCGTTGTTGATCGCATTGGCTGTACCAGAATAGGCTGCGATCGTGGAACCGCATTGAGTCCATGCACTGTCCGGCAAAGCGTAGCCGGGAAGTCCTGCCTGTGTCCAATCGATCGCGCGGTTGGGACTGATGACCCCGGACCACAACTGTGCATGAGCAGCGATCGGAGCTATCAAGACGATGATGAGAAACAACAGAAACGAATGGCTGCGTTTCATAACCTAAGTTAAACTCCCCCGCCCATTCCGAAACCACTCCGATGGAAGCTTCAGCTAAGTGGTTGATCTTAAAGCCATGCCTCACGCGACTTGACAACAGTATACATCGGCTGGAGGGGGGTCTACTGTCCCGGCGGACAGATTTGGGTCAGTATTTAGGACCAGGATTGCTCTCCGATAACAGCTCGAATTGAAAGGGATTCTAGCGCCGTTTCGCAATCGGTCATGACGCCTGGCGCCTCTCGGGAACCGTCACAGCGGTATTGAGACGGGGCGACTTGCATGGGTGGTACCCGTCGCAAGCTGGCGCGGAGCTAGCCGAATTTTTGTGACATCGACTGCACCGGACCAGACGGGAGCCGGGTATGGAAACGGTCGCCGCCTGTAGTGCCGATTACGGACACCTGGCAACCCACGGTAGGCGATTGCGCGTACAATTGAGGTTCGTTAGGATGGCAAGACGGAAATTCGGACAGCAATAAAATTCAGAAGGATTAGGACAAATCGCACCGGCCGAAAGTATGGGATTGGTGCCATGATCAACTACCATGACGAAAACGGCGAGTCACGATGATCCGCACGCGTTGAACGGCGAGTTTCTCGAGGAATACAGTTCCGAGAATAGCCTCCGAAAGTACAGTAAGGAAACAGCGGGGCATGGGATCAGTTATCTGCTGGACCATGACTACGGAGAAATCTATTACAGCGTCATTAAGAGCCAAATCCCCGAGTCGAGGCTAGAAAAGGGCCTCCGCCTATGGGAATTTGGGTGCGGCGCCGGGATGAATCTCATACACCTCGTGTCGGCGCTCGAGCGGCGAGGAATATCGGTAGACTGCGCAGTCGGTACGGACTTCTCGGAGGCATTAATCGGTGTAGCGAACCAGCAGGCGAACACGTATCTTACGCCGGAACAGAATAAGAAGGTGCGATTTTGCATTGCGAGCCATGAGAATCTCGTTGACGACGCCGCAAAAGGGCTCGGCGTCCGTCAAGAGGCGCTTGTCGGATCGTTCGACGTCATGTTAGGCGTCAATACGGTACGTTACTGTCATCGATTGATGAAGGAGAACGAGGTCGCCGCAATCATCGCCAGCCTTCTTGCAGATCACGGGGTGTGCATCGTCATCGACATGAATGATAAGTTTCCGGTATTTCGCAGCCGCGTCCGCGATCGGCTCTCGAAGGATGCCAAGGCCTACTATCTCCCTTCTCTGGACGAGTATGCCCGCCCATTCTCATCTGCGGGGTTGAAGATTTTGAAGCGAGAGAACTTCTGTTGGATTCCGCACTCTGCGGGGCCCGGGCTTACCGGATTGATGAGAGCCTTGACTCCGGCGCTCAACACGATTGCCCCAAGTCGGGCAATGCGCTCGCTGGTCATTGCTCAAAAGACCCCAGAGCGGCGTCCGTAGTTTCGCATCGCAGGCGGGCTCCGCCAGCGCGCCTACGAAATCACAAATGCATCATCAAGAGCATCCAACCTTTGTCTCCGACTGCGGCCGAACCGCCGCAGTGCCACGCCCGTCAAGGGCCCTGCTGCTTTGCGACGGGAAACTGTCCGCTGACGAGCGGAACCTCGCGGCACTGCTGGATTTCTTCGGAATACCTTGGAAGGCGCTGAATCCCAGCGAAATAAGACCTACCAGCACGGAGGGAGACGGCATCGGTGGTTTTTGCATTCTGAGCTCCGCGTCATGCATGGCTACGGCTCTAGCAAGTACCGCTGGTGCTGACGCAACCCTGCCAGGCTGGATGTTGGACGCAAGCTCGGTGTACATCTACGGCTTTCAAGAGACTGCCCCGTGCAACATGCTGCTTCGTTTCTTGACGCGTGCGGCCGACGCAGAAATCCGAAAACCGATCGCACCGGAATCCCGATTGTCGGTGACGAGCGATTTTCCCGACCTGTGTGGCCCCCTGTCGGGAATAGGCGCGTCGGTTCGACTGACCGCAAGAGATTCTTACTTTGGTTTCGAACAGCAATCCAAGGGATATTTGGGCATCATCACGGCAAATTACGGCGAAATGTTCGTTTCGGTCATACGCAGCGGCGTGCGATTTTTTCTAAATGCATGCTCTGAGACCATCGACATTGGCGCTCCCGCCCGAAGGTACTTCGACGTAAAGGAGCACTTTTGCACTGCCGTTCCGATAGCGATGTACCTCAAGTGGGCGTTCGCCGATATTTGTTGGACCGGCACGGAGACGCGGGGATGCCTGATCGTTGATGACCCCCTACTGAAGCCTCGATACGGATTCTTGCGCTACCGCGACGCGCTGGAGTTGATGAACGCACACAATTTCACGACGACCATTGCATTTATTCCTTGGAACTGGCGGCGGACGAATCGCCAGACCGTGCGCCAGTTCCAGGAGCATTCCGATCGGCTTTCTCTGTGCGTTCACGGCTGTGATCACTCAGGTGGCGAATTCGCGGCGCGATCGACCGCCCTGCTAAACAGAAGAATCAAGACTGCGAGTCAAAGGATGGAGTTGCTGTTTGAGAGAACCTCGGTAGGGCACGATAAAATTATGGTGTTTCCGCAAGGGGCGTTCTCGCCCGAAGCAGGGCGTGCCCTCAAGTTGAATGGTTTTGTCGCAGCTGTAAACACCGAAGTGGCTCCATCGGGCAGTGCCCTAAATGACACGACGATCTCCGACCTTTGGAATATTGCGATCATGAAGTACGGAACCTTTCCGATCTTTACCAGGCGGTATATAACGCACGGGATAGAGAACTTCGCATTTGATGCGCTCTTGGGCAAACCGTGCCTGATGGTCGCGCATCACGAAGTGTTCAAGGCCCAGGGCCGAGAACTCATGGAATTCATCGGGAGACTCCATTCGCTGAACTGGAACCTGCGATGGTGTTCTTTGGGCGACGCCATCAGCCATAGTTTCAAAATTCGCAATTCCCTCCGAGGGACGCACGCGATCCAGATGTACGCTGAACACTTGGTGATTGAAAATCCATCCGCAGAGCCACGGGAAGCCGTAGTGATGAAGCAGGAAAGCGATCCCGACTGCGTGAAGGCGGTCCTCGTCAATCAGAAAACCGTCGATCACGTTTACGAGGGCAACCATCTCCAGTTCAGCCTGACGATGCCCCCAGGTGAGAGTACCGAAGTCCGCATCATCTACTTTGACAAGCTGGAACTAGACCCGCACCGGGATGGTTTAGCCTACAGCGTCCGGATGGGAGTCAGGCGACACCTTTCGGAGTTTCGGGATAATTATGTTTCTCAAAACGATTTTCTGGCTGCGACGGCGGCCAGGCTCAAAAGGTTTTTGAACTAAGCCGCCATTGCGGTCCGGCTGCACTCAAAGGCCGACGACAACCGCCCGCGCCGCGATGGGTATCTGCTCCCCCAAAGGAATGTCCTTTGAAGAGCTCTGAATTTGCCGCGTTCTTGGAGAGAATTTGAAGCCCTTTGATGCAAATGGCAATTTTCATCAGCCGACGAAGGAGGGTGGCGGCCTGCGTCGCCTCGCGGTACGGGGCGCCGGCGTCACGGTGTTCGCACAAGCGACAGTGTTTGCCCTCCAACTGATTGCAACAGTGGTTTTAGCTCGACTGCTTTTGCCTTCAGACTTTGGTGTCGTCATCATGGTCACCACCTTCAGTCTGGTACTCATGAGCTTCGGACAGAATGGATATACAGAGGCTGTCATCCAGCGAGAAGAGATCGATCATTTCCTGGCCAGTAATCTGTTCTGGATCAACTTTGGCGCGGGCCTCGTCTTGGCGATCGGTTTCGCCGCCGCAGGCCGACTGCTGGCGAGGTTTTACGGAGATCCCCGCGTGGCGGCCGTTGCCGCCTGCATATCGATTTCCATCTTTCTCAGCGGCCTGTCGGTTCTGCACGTTGCCCTGCTGAAGCGGGCTCTGCGCTTCTCAGTAACTTCGTCCATCGACGTTCTCTCCAATGTCGTCTCGGTCGTGGTGTCGATCCTGATGGCCTGGGCGGGGTGGGGATATTGGGCTTTGGTGGCTGCGGTGGTTGTCCGGCCACTTGTCCAGACCGTCGGGGCCTGGTGTTTGTGCCGGTGGATCCCGAGCCTCCCACGCCGGGTCGCTGGAACGGCCTCTATTGTGCGTTTCGCTGTGCATGTGTATGGTCGTTTTAGCTTTAACTACCTCACGCGGAACACGGACAATCTCCTAGTCGGATGGCGATTTGGCCCAGCCTCTTTGGGATTTTACAAGAAGGCATATGATTTGTTTCTTCTGCCTGCAAACCAACTCTTGATTCCCGTGGCGGACGTTGTGCTCTCGACTTTGAGCCGGCTGGAGCGCGGGTCGGTCGAGTACCGGCGATATTTCCTGAACGGACTGTCCGTCCTCGCGTTTGTGGGCTTGGGTGCGGGCACGATGCTGACCGTCGTAGGGAAAGATCTGATTCGAGTGCTTTTGGGAGCGAAATGGGGGGAGGCGGGGCATATCTTCACATTTTTTGGACCGGGTATCGGGATGATGTTGATATACGGTCCGAGCGGCCTTCTCCACCTGTCCCTCGGAAGGGCGGATCGGTGGTTCCGCTGGGTTGCGGTGGAGTTCGGCGTAACCGTTCTGCTGTTTTCCCTGGGGCTGCGGTGGGGGCCAGTTGGTATCGCCTCGGCCTGGAGTGCTTCGTTCTGGATTCTGTTTATCCCCGCATATTGGTATGCTGGGAAGCCCATAGACTTTGGGATTACCCGAGTGCTTTCCGCCGTTTGGAAGTACGTTCTGGCATCAGCGGTCGCCGGCGGCGCGTCGGCTGCGATCATCCACGAAATACCTTCCTTAGTAGCAGCGCCGGGTATCTTGGGAGCTCTTTACCGGATCGTGGCGACATCCCCGTTGTTCTTGGTCCTGTATCTCGGGGCCATCATAATCTTTCACGGTGGGCCAGATCCACTATATCGCTTTGCAAGGCTTTTACCCGAGATGCTGCCAAGGGCTAAGTCCCGACAGCCGCCTTCACCGCCTCAAGCAGCGCCACTCGGTTCCCGTAGTGCTTAGGTGGATCCTATTGCTGTGTCGGAGCGCTTCACTCGGTGATCCTAAGGAAGTTCGATGACGTCCACTAGCAAGATCGAAGTGAATCAGGGCCGGATCTTTGCCCGACCGTGCATCTATTGGCAGCAGGAGGAGTTAGGTGTCCATTCGCAATCCTTGGTCTAGGTTACACGGATACTACCAACGAAGGATCGCTGGTCGTATGTTTAAAAGGCCGTTCCTGATCAGCTCGCAACGGCCGCTGATCTCATTTACCTTCGATGATTTTCCGAGATCCGCCTTGCTGGTCGCTGGTGCCATCCTGAACCGGTTCAATCTAGCTGGAACCTATTACGCGTCGCTCGGCCTAGCCGGCCAGACGACCGTCAGCGGCCAAATGTTCTTTTGGCACGACCTAGAAACGTTGTTCAAGCAAGGGCACGAGCTGGGATGCCATACCTTCTCGCACTGCGACTCCTGGGAAACGAACACGGGAACTTTCGAAGATTCGATTATCGAGAACCGCGCGGCCCTGGACCGAGCTTTTCCGGGGGCCGAGTTCGACAGCTTCGCTTACCCCATCAGCCTGCCTCGGCCGCTAACCAAAGCGAGAATTGCAGATTATTTTAAGTGCTGTCGCGGCGGCGGCCAGACGTTCAATGCGGGGAAGATAGATCTCAATCAGCTATCGGCCTACTTTCTGGAGAAAAGCCGAGGCAACTTCGCTGCGGTCAAGAACCTCATTGACCGCAACCGAGAAGCTTGCGGCTGGCTTATTTTTGCGACTCACGACGTTTCTGACAAGCCAACTCCATTCGGATGCACCCCGGAATTCTTTGAGCGCGTTGTAGAGTATGCCGTTAGCTCAGGCGCGAACATATTGCCAGTTGCCCGAGCCATGGAAGTGCTCGGTGCTCCGGCTCGGGCAGAGGCCCAACGAAATCGCCGCCGTATCCGCCTGGAGACCCCGCTGGTTACTGAACCCGTTGGCCCCAAGCCTCTGGTATCGATCCTGATCCCAAGTTTCAATGCCCAGGATTGGATCGCTGACACATTGCGTTCGGCGATTGGGCAAACGTGGGAACAGAAGGAGATCATTGTCGTCGATGATGGCTCGACTGACAAAACGCTGTTTATTGCACGGCAGTTTGAATCGGACAACGTCCACATTGTCTCACAGAAGAACAGAGGTGCTGCTTCAGCTCGGAACACCGCGCTCTCTCTTTGCCACGGAGATTACATTCAATGGCTGGATGCCGATGACCTCTTGGCTCCGGATAAGATTGCAAAACAGCTGGCGGTTGTGGACCAGAACGTAAGTAAGAAAACTCTTCTTTCTTCAGAGTTCGCGAAATTTCTGCACCGATGGCAGCGCGCGGAATTCGTCCGGACTGAATTGTGGGAAGACCTGGCTCCGAGCGAGTGGCTCTTGCGCAAGATGGGACTCAACCTCTACATGCAGACGGCCACGTGGCTTGTGAGCCGCGAGTTGAGCGAAGCTTCAGGTCCCTGGGACACGCGCATGCTGTCGGACGATGACGGTGAGTATTTCTGTCGTGTTCTTCTTAACAGTGACGGCACAAAATTCGTGCCCGATGCAAGAGTGTACTATCGCGGCTTTCGCTCGAGCAGCCTGGCCTACGTGGGAAAGTCCGACAGGAAGCGCGAAGCACTGTGGCTGTCCATGCAGCTGCATATCGGTTACATCCGGTCGCTCGAAGATACTCCCAGGACTCGCGAAGCTTGTCTCACTTACCTGCAGCGAAATCTAGTGAACTTCTATCCGGAGAGAACGGACATCGTCAAACAGGCGGAGCAATTGGCGGCAGAGCTAGGTGGGCAGCTGCAGCCTCCTCACTTATCCTGGAAGTACTCGTGGATTAAGTCCGCCTTTGGCTGGACGGCAGCCAAGAACGTTTCACTCGAGATGCGGAAAATTAGGTGGTCGCTCGAAAATTCGTTGGATCGTGCGCTGTGTGACCTCGAAAACCTGACCGGTTCGGCTTACGATCCCGACCTCGCAACTCGCACTCGTTCCCGAAGGCATATCCGAGTTGTGAAGTGAGTGGCTCACCTGCATCGGGTGGCGTCGGAAACAGAGAGGCGGCTACTCGCACCTCTTTCGTGTTTTGGCGCGCTGCCGAAACGCGATCCGCTCGCCGAAGTCAATTTCAAGGCGATCCACAACCAGCATGAATGGTCCGTCTTACGTACGGGCGATGGGCGTCTTGAGCGTTTGCACGATGGTCGCCATCTTGGTTGCCGGCCTTTGGCCGTTTCATGCCCCCAAGAACGACGTGGCATGGCTCGCCAAGGAAAATGGACTCCGTTTCGGAGAACACGGCACCGTTCTGAGCACCAACGCGTTTGAGTCCCACGTCTCCAGCAACAGTAGTTCAGGCAGCCTTGAAATATGGCTCGAACCGGCCCAATCAAGAAGTAGAAGCACAATTCTTGGCTTCGAGGACTCTGGACCTACCGCAGTTCCATTCCTGCTCCAACAGAGCCGAGACAACCTAATCGTCCAAAGGCGCAACGTGGAGGATGGAGGTAAGGCTCGCTTTGCGGAGTCCGTTATTGAAGATGCGCTTCCTGGGGAAACGCGCCGTTTGGTGACGATCACTTTGGGACTCCATACAACCTCGGTCTATCTCGATGGCGTGTTGATCAAAACGTCTGAAATCCAAGGGCAAACACCCGGCTCCTTCGTCGGGCGCCTCGTGCTAGGTAATTCCGTGACCGCGAGCGACAGCTGGTCGGGCCAGCTGTTGGGACTTGCGATTTACCCCAACGAATTGACGCCAGCGAGGGTTTCTGAGCATTACCAGGGTTGGACAAAATTCCATCGCCCCATGCCGAGTCAAGGCGATCAGCCTCAAGCGCTCTATCTGTTCAGCGAGCGTGGCGGTAATGTTGTCCACAACCAACTGGGTTCAACTGACCTGATGATCCCGGCGCGGTATTTGGTATTGCAGTCTCCGTTCCTGGCATTACCCTGGTACCACTATCACCCGACATGGAACTATTGGGAAGGTGTCGGTATCAACATCGTCGGCTTCATCCCGCTCGGCTATTGTCTTGTTGCCTACCTCTCAGCGGTGCATCCGACAAGACTTACAGCGGCAGCGGTCGTCTTGCTTGGGTTTTTCGTGAGTCTTACGATCGAATCACTGCAGTCGTACCTCCCTACCCGGGATTCTGGGATGAATGACCTCATAACCAATACGTTCGGTACCCTGCTCGGAGTGCTTTTATACCAGAGCTTCTTGTTTCAAAATCTCGTGGGTGAGTTTTTCGCAAAGCTGCTCCCGGCCCAAGGCACGCCAGGACCAAAGGGCGGGAACTTTACGTCGAATTGATAGAACGACGAGTACAGAGTCATGTCAACAGGACATGTCACAGGAGGAAGGCAAATGGCAAAGTGTGACGTAGCGATCATCGGTGCGGGACCTTATGGATTGTCGATCGCGGCGCATCTGAAGGCGCGCGGCATCAACTTCCGTATTTTTGGCAATCCGATGCACACCTGGCTGACGCACATGCCCAAAGGCATGCGGCTCAAATCCGAGGGTTTTGCGTCCTGTCTGTATGACCCGGATGGAAGTTTCACCCTTCAAACCTACTGCCAGGAGAAGGGGATTCCGTACGCCAAGATTGGCCGCCCCGTTCCGCTCGATGTATTTGCCTCCTACGGGCTGGAATTCCAGAGGAGATTCGTGCCGGAATTAGAGCATAAGCTCGTCAACTCGCTCCAGCGTTCCGCGGATGGCTTCCGAATAGGTCTGGACGACGGAGAGGCCATTTCGGCGCGCAGGGTCGTGACGGCAGTAGGCTTAACGCACTACAAATATATGCCGCCCAACCTGGCCGCGCTTGAAGGGGAGTTCGTGACGCATAGCTCGAGGCATAAGACGGTCGACGAATTCAAGGGGCGTGAAGTCACCCTGATAGGTGCCGGAGCATCGGCCCTCGACTTGGCCGCCCTGCTGCATCAGGCCGGCGCGCACGTCCAGGTACTGGCCCGCAAGCCCGCTATTCGTTTCCACGATCCGCCGGACAAAGTGGAGCCCTCGTGGATCGATCAGCTCCGCACTCCGATCACGGGGATCGGACCCGGATGGAAGTTGTTTTTGTGCACCAATGCCCCGCTGGTATTCCGCCAAATGCCTCAAGAGTTTCGATTCGAGAAGGTGCGGCGGATTCTCGGCCCGGCGCCTTGTTGGTTCACCAAGGAGCAGGTCGTTGGCAAGATCCCGTTACACGTTGGGGTTAACGTCACAGAGGCCAAGGTTCAGAATGGCCGGGTCAGTCTTCAGCTCACTGACAGCGCAGGTTCCCAAAAGATGTTGACGACAGATCACGTCATTGCGGCGACCGGCTATCAGGTCGATCTCAGGCGTTTAGCCTTCCTGGACTCCGATCTCCAATCCGGAGTCCAGTCTGTAGAACATACGCCTGTGCTGTCTTCAAACTTCGAATCTTCTGTTCCCGGCTTGTATTTCGTGGGTGCGTCTGCGGCGAATACTTTTGGGCCCCTCCTGCGATTTGCTTTTGGAGCCGGATTCACATCGCGAAGACTCTCAAAGCACCTCGCGAAGTCGGCTGATCGCAAATCGGTATCGAGCGAACCGGAGCCAAACGTCCAAGCCACAGACCGTGACGAAGTGGCCGTTCGTTAACCATGCACGATGCCTAACGTTCATGATCCCAACGTCCATCATGGTAGTCATCGGCGTGGATGATCTCGAAGACAGGCAATCCAGTTGCATGGACCGGGGTCCATGCCACACACTTCGCGGGAAGCGTCGATCATGACCACTCTCCCGCTCACGTTCCTGGGAACCTAACCAAATATGCGCCAAGGCGATTTCAATCCAAAGAACCAGGGAGCGACAGGTCCCAGGATTCTGTTGACGGACACCAACAGGTGGCCCAGCTCTGCACGGCTTGCCATTGGTCTCTCGAAAGCAGGTTGCCGTGTCTGGGGCGTTTGCCCGACGCGCGGCCACCCGTTGTTGTATACGCGCGTTGTTCAGCAGACATTCCCTTATAGCGGGCTTCGTCCTCTGGAATCATTGGTGGCTGCAATTGAGGCAACGGAGCCTCAAATCATTATTCCGTGCGATGACCGCGGAGTTGAGCACCTGCATGAATTGCACGCGCGCGCCCGCAGCCAAGGAACAGCTGGAACTAGACTGGCGAGCTTGATCGAGTGTTCTTTGGGACCTCCCGAGAGCTACTCCATCGCTTCGGCCCGGTGCGATCTTCTCAAGATTGCTTGTGAAGAAGGCCTTCGCGTACCGGACACAAAGCTTGTCAAGACGGTGGACGACCTTAACTCCTGGCAAGCAGGACACAGTCTCCCCTGGGTGCTCAAGGGCGATGGAACGTTTGGTGGCCGGGGCGTAAGGATCGCACACACTTCCGTGCAAGCTGAGGAGTGCTTCTCTGAAATCACCACACTGTTTAAGGCCACGCGAGCGATCAAACGGACGATCGTCAACCGTGACCCCTTCTGGCTGCGGCCTTGGTGGAACAATTATAGGCCGGCGGTTATTGTTCAGTCTCACATTCAGGGCCGCCCCGCGAACTGCGCCGTGGTGTGCTGGAAGGGGAAAGTGCTGGCGGGCATCGGCGTTGAAGTGGTCAGCTCGGAGGGATCGACGGGTCCGGCGATCGTTGTGCGCGTAGTCGACAACTCCGAGATGATGCTTGCTGCAGAACGGATTGCTCGCCGACTGGGTCTGTCTGGATTTTTCGGCTTAGATTTCATCATACAAGAAGGGAGCGGTGCAGCCTACCTGATCGAGATGAATCCGCGCTGCACTCCGCTTTCCCATCTCCAACTCGGAACGGGACGCGACCTGATTGCAGCGCTCTGTGCCCAACTGTCAGGCCAGCCGATGCAAGAGACACCCGCGGTTACCCGAAAAGACATCATCGCCTATTTTCCACAAGCCTGGACCGGCAAGAGCGAGTACCTCGAGTCGGGTTATCTGGACATCCCGCAGGAAGAGCCGGAATTGGTTCAAGACCTGCTTCGGCCTTGGCCGGACCGGAGTCTTTTGTATCGGCTCGTATCGAAAGTGAGCAGTCTTGCGACAGGGGTCGCGGACCGCAAATCTTCCAAGCATTGCATTTCAAAAGGTTGAACGCGGCTCAACAATCCTCTCGAGTCGGCAACGAACCTGCATTTCGGACTCGGGAACGATCCGCCGTCCAGTTCGACGCCAGATCCCTTGTGGTCCGATTCCGATTAGGCGAGGACACGTTCCAGGCCGTTGTCCGGGAGTCTCGGTACAGTCGGAAGGCCCCCGGCAGGATCCGCCTAGAAGCGTGCCGCCCGTTCGAAGGGCCGCCATTCTCCAGTCTCGTGACGGGTCGATTTCACTTTTCCTAGCGTCCCAGGAAGCACTCCTAGGCACCGGAGCTAGCGGGTTCTGTCGATTGCCTCCTGATGAATGATCGTGCGCCCGGCCTCGAACGGCAATGATTAGAAGATTTCCGAACACGGCATTCCAACTCTGATAAACCAGCGAGCCCATTTCGGGCGCGAGTCGAAGAAACCCGATGAGATGCTATCAAGTTGTTCCCACACAGGACCCGCGATGGGCGGAGCTTGTGGACCGCCACCCCGGGGCGTCGTTATTCCACTCCGTAGCTTGGCTGAACGCCCTCCGACGCACCTACGGATATGAGCCGGTGGCCTTCACGACATCACCGCCGACGCGAGAGTTGAACAACGGACTGGTCTTCTGTCATGTTAACAGTTGGCTTACAGGACATCGCTTGGTGTCGTTACCTTTTTCAGATCATTGCGAACCCCTTTTCGACTCCGCCAAAGACGTAAACTTCCTGATTCGTTACTTACAAGCTAGTTTGGAACGCAAGGAGTGGGAGTATCTGGAGGTTCGTCCGATCAACCTGGATTTCGGCCACACGGATAACGGAGTTGGCTTCGTACCCGCAGCGACCTACTTCCTACATACTCTAGATCTGCGTCCAGATCTGGGCGCCGTGTTTCGGAATCTCGACAAGGATTGCATTCAACGCCCGTTTGAGCGAGCTCAGGAAGCCGGTTTGGTTGAAAGATGCGGCGCCTCTGGTGACTTACTGAAACAGTTTTATCGTCTGCTCGTGAATACCAGGGCTCGACACGACGCTCCTCCACCTCCTTATGCCTGGTTTCAGTACCTACTTCACTGCCAGGGAGTAGCGCTCGAAATCCGCATGGCTTGCCAGGATGAAACGCCACTTGCAGCCATTCTCACGCTGCGGTTCCGTGACGTCGTCTACTGCACGCACGGATGTTCGGATGCCCGCCACCATGGATCTGGGGCAATGCCATGGCTTTTAAGGAGAGCGATCGCGGCGGCGAAATCGAACGGAGCAAACGAATTTGACATGGGACGGACCGAAGAGAACAATGCAGGCCTCCTGGCGTTCAAGAATCACTGGGTCCCGTGTCCGAAGCGATTGGTTTATTGGCGATATTCTGATAATTCTCAATCTCGTGATTCGGCGGACAGCTGGAAATTGAAGATCGCGAAGGGAGCTGTCTCGTACATGCCGGGCGGATTGTCGACCATTACCGGGAAATTGCTATATCGCCATCTCGGCTAGAGTTCAGGCCTTCGAGCGTACCGATCGTGTTTGGAGTGACTTCGAAACAGAACGGTTGTTTTGTTAGCACGATGACGTCAACCCTATGATGTTCCGTGGAACCAAAATACCGGGAGTATTCGAGATTTCCCTTGAGCTTAAACGCGATGACCGCGGTTTCTTTGCGCGCAGCTGGTGCCAAAAGGAATTCGAAGATCACGGGTTGGAACCCAAGCTAGTGCAATGCAACATTTCGCTGAACACGCGAAAGGGAACGCTGCGTGGTATGCACTATCAGGCGCCGCCTTTCCCAGAGACGAAGCTAGTGCGCTGTACCCAGGGAGCGGTCTACGATGTAGTTCTTGATCTGCGTCCCCAGTCGCCTACATGTAGAGAATGGATCGCAGTGACGCTGACGGCCGAAAACCGGAACATGGTTTACGTGCCGAAGGGATGTGCCCACGGCTTCCTGACTTTGCAAGACGACACCGAGGTTTTCTATCAAATGTCGGAATTCTACGATGCGAATTCGGCGCGGGGAGTGCGGTGGAATGATCCGGCATTTCGGATGGTTTGGCCCGAGAAAGTGGAAGTGATTTCGGAACGAGACCGGACCTACCCGGATTTCGAATGAAGATATGAGCTTGCTGAAAACATTCGATCAAAGAGACGCAGGCGAAGTCGGCCGGGAATTGCACCAGTTCGCCAGCGAGCTGTATCCGATTTGCCGAAGTATCACCGGCGACGGAATCCGGCGGAGCTTGTCCATGATCGGAGACCGAATTCCGCTGAAAACATTTGAGGTGCCAACCGGCACCTCGGTCTTTGATTGGACCGTGCCAAAGGAGTGGAATATTCGGGATGCTTACGTCAAGGGACCTGACGGGAAGCGGGTTGTGGACTTTCAGAAGTGTAACTTGCACGTTCTAAATTACAGCACGCCGATCCGCCGGACCATGCCGCTCGGCGAGCTCAAGCCACATCTGTATACGATTCCGCAGAATCCCGACCTGATTCCGTACCGAACTTCATACTACACAGAAAACTGGGGATTTTGTCTGTCCCACAATCAGATGCTGGCTCTGAAGGACGGCGACTACGAAGTGTGCATCGACTCCACGCTCGAAAATGGGAACCTGACGTACGGCGAGAGTTATTTCCCTGGACGCTCTGCCGACGAGGTTCTGATTTCCTGCCACGCCTGCCATCCATCGCTCGCGAATGACAATCTATCGGGACTGACTGTCGCTACCTTGCTGGCCCAGATTTTGTCCGGTCGGGATCTTCGATATTCGTATCGATTCCTGTTCATTCCAGGCACGATCGGGGCCATTACGTGGCTCGCGCGCAATCGAGAGGCCGCCGCGCGCCTACGTCACGGTTTGGTCTTGACGGGTATTGGCGATCAGGGCCGATTTCATTACAAGAAGAGCCGCCAGGGGAACGCGGAGATTGACCGGGCGGCGGCGCATGTTCTCGCTCATTACGGCGAGTCCTCCGAGATTCTGGAATTCTCGCCGTACGGTTATGACGAGCGGCAATACTGCTCTCCAGGATTCAATCTTGCTGTCGGCTGCCTGATGCGAAGCGTGTGGGGAACTTTTCCGGAATATCACACTTCGGCTGACAATCTTGAATTCATCCAGCCACTCCAGCTCGCCGAGTCGCTCCGGATATGCGCCGCGATCCTGGACGTGCTCGAAAACAATCGGCGGTACGTCAACGTTCGTCCTTATTGCGAGCCGCAACTGGGACGTCGGAATCTCTACCGATCCACGGGCGGCGAAGCGATCGGAGCGGAAATTAACGCGCGCCTCTGGGTGCTGAATCTTTCCGACGGAGAGCACTCCTTGCTGGACATTGCGGAGCGTTCCGGCCTTCCGTTCGCTTCGATCAATGATGCGGCGGACCTGTTGTTCCAGAATCAGCTACTTTCGACAGTCGAGGAAGAAAGTAAGCTAGGAACGGTTCGGGGTGAACTCTCGCCTGAAAATATGTTCCGACGCTCGTAGGGGTTTTTCTTAGAATCACGAGACCAAATCTGTTTCCATGAGGAGTTGTATGAGAATCCTTTTAACTGGTCACAAAGGGTATATCGGCTCTGTAGCCGGACCGATGTTGCTTGCTGCCGGTCACGAAATTGTGGGGCTTGACTCCGACCTTTTCGCTGGTTGTGATTTCGGGGAAGCAGCCCCAACGATACCGGAGGTCCGCAAGGACCTTCGTGACCTTAGCAAGGCGGACCTTGACGGCTTCGACGGCGTCCTGCATTTCGCCGCTCTTTCGAATGATCCGTTGGGCGACCTTGATCCGAGGCTGACGTATGACGTCAACCACGTGGCTTCGGTGCGCCTGGCTGAATTAGCCAAAGCAGCAGGTGTGAAGCGATTTGTGTTTTCGTCATCTTGCAGCACATACGGTGCGGCGGGTGACGCGATCCACGACGAGACGGCACCACTGAATCCTGTCACGCCCTATGGAGACTCCAAGGTGTTGGCCGAGCGCGATATTGCCCTGCTCGCGGATGATCATTTCAGCCCGACATTCATGAGAAATGCGACCGCCTACGGCGCATCGCCGCGGCTGCGACTGGATATCGTACTGAACGACTTTGTGGCTTCGGCACTTACCACAGGCAGCGTCCTCATCAAGAGCGATGGCACGCCCTGGCGCCCCATCATCCACATCCGGGACATTGTGGCTGCGGCGCTTGCCGCATTTGAAGCGCCACAAGGCGACGTCCACAATGAGACTTTCAATGTTGGTCGGAAGGAGGAAAACTACCGAATCAGCGAACTGGCCACGATTGTCGCCGAGACCGTTCCGGGATCCCGCGTGGACTACGCTCCCGGCGGTGGTCCAGACACACGGTGCTACCGCATCAACTGCGAGAAGATCACCCGCCTCCTGCCCGGCTTTCACCCTCAGTGGACCGCCCGCACGGGCGCGCTCGAACTCTACAACGCGTATCGCGCCGCTGGCCTTACGCGCGAAGACCTGGAGGGCGGTCGCTATACGCGCCTAAAGCACATCAAGGGGCTCCTACATACTGGGCAACTAGATGCTTCCCTACGATGGGCAAATAGTGGAAAGACCTTTCCCATCAAGGCCGGAGACCCATCCTATTCGGTCAGGAATTCTGGCTGACATTGACGTCTATCATTTCAAATAAGTCTATATTTTACATGGACTTATGAATGTATTGGCACCGCAAAACTACCCGTGAAGATGGCAGACTTTGGCAGGTCAATTGCACCCTCATTCCAAAGCAAGGTCGGAGTTCCCGGCCATCGTGGCGGTAGCCTGCGCGCGATGTTAGCAGGCACCCGCCCTTGTGGGTTTCCCAAGCGCGACACCCCTCGCGTTGGTCCTGCCGGAATCAACCGAGGTAGCTGACTTGCGGTTCCGCGAGTACCTCGAGAGCAGAACGCGACAGCGTGCAGCCGAGCAGTGATTGCGTGATTCCTCATTTCACAAGAGCGTAACAACACATGGCTACCATGACTTGCTCCGCCGACACCCAGCAGCAAACCCGAGACAAGAAGTGCCGCTTCTGCAGTGCGGCTCTTCACCGGACGTTTGTCGATCTCGGAATGTCTCCGCTTTGCGAAACGTATCTATCGGTGTCCGATATCAACCGCGGAGAGGTCTACTATCCGCTCCACTCCTACGTATGTGAACGGTGCCTACTTGTGCAGCTGGAACAATACGAGACCGCGGAGAACATTTTCAGCGACTACGCATATTTCTCTTCCTATTCGGATTCGTGGCTCAAGCACTGCGAGAATTACTGCGATGACATGACAAAGCGGCTTGTCCTTGGCAAGCAAAGCCTGGTGGTTGAGGTGGCCAGCAACGATGGCTATTTGCTGCAATATTTTGTGCAGCGAAATGTGCCGGTGTTGGGCATCGAGCCGGCAGCAAATGTGGCCAGGGTCGCGGTCGAAAAGGGAGTTCCCACGCTCGTGCGGTTCTTCGGCGTGCAGGTCGCGACTGAGTTGGCGGCTGAGAGCCGCTGCGCCGACCTGGTTCTCGGAAATAACGTGCTGGCGCAGGTCCCTGACCTCAACGATTTTGTCGAAGGGCTTAAGATTTTGCTGAAGCCCGAGGGAGTGCTGACGCTCGAGTTCCCCCATCTGCTGCGGCTGATCGAACGGAACGAGTTCGACACCATCTACCACGAGCACTTCTCGTATTTTTCGATGCTCACCACGCTGCGCATCATGGAGGCCCACGGGCTAAAAGTATTCGACGTCGAGGAGTTGCCAACACACGGCGGCTCGCTGCGCGTTTACGCTTGTCGGGGGGAATCGCAAACGCACGAGATCGGCGCGAGTGTCGCAAGGTTGATTGCGGAAGAAGAAAGGGCCGGGCTGGCTTCCGCCGATGGCTATAAGAGTTTTGCGCTGCAGGTGCAACAGACCAAGTGGGCGTTGATCGAATTCCTGATGACGGCGGCGCGGCAGGGCAAGACAGTGGCGGGATACGGAGCGCCAGGCAAGAGTGCGACGCTTCTGAACTATTGCGGGATTGGGAAGGACCTCATTGCATACACGGTAGACCGCAGCCCGCACAAGCAGGGCCGCTTTCTTCCCGGAAGCCACATTCCGATCTACCATCCGGATCGGATTCGCGAGACGAAACCCGACTATGTCGTCATTTTGCCCTGGAACTTGAAAGACGAAATCATAGGGCAGCTTCAATACATCCGGGAATGGGGCGGCCGATTCGTGGTTCCCATCCCCGAAGTTACGGTATCTTGAGTCGGAAAACGGTGAGGTGAGGAATGAAAGTCGTTCTGTTTTGCGGTGGCGAGGGAATGAGGCTCCGGGGCTACTCCGAAGATGTCCCAAAACCCATGGTCACGATCGGGTCGCGTCCGGTGCTCTGGCATGTCATGAAATACTACGCGCATTTCGGACACAAGGATTTCATTCTCTGCCTCGGTTACAAGGCAAACGCGATCAAGAATTATTTTCTCGAGTACGAGGAGTCCGTGTCCAACGATTTTGTATTCTCGCAGGGTGGCAGAAAGCTCGATTTCATGCAGCGGGACATCGACGACTGGACAATCACCTTTGTCGACACAGGATTACGGTCAACGATCGCGGACCGATTGCGTCTGACGGAGCCTTATTTGAACGGCGACGAGATGTTTCTTGCCAATTACAGCGATGGCCTCACCGACTTTCACCTGCCACAGATGATTTCAGAATTTTCCCGCCGCGACAGCTACGCGTCATTTCTATCGGTGCAGCCACGATCGAGCAGCCTGGATACTGTGCAGATGGACGGCGACGGCTCCGTTCGCGCGATCCGGTGTATGAAGGATTCCAACGTCTGGGTCAATGGCGGCTACTTTGTGCTGCGCAAGGACATCTTCCGTTACATTAAGCCGGGAGAGGAACTGATCTACGAACCGTTCCAACGGTTGATTGGCGAGAACAAAGTCTGGTCGTATCGCTACGACGGTTTCTGGCAGTGCATGGATACGTTCAGAGACAAGCAGATCCTGGATGAGCTTGACGCCGCAGGCGGAGCTCCCTGGCGCGTGTGGAAGAATGGCCATGCGGCTCCCGGGATTGTCGCCTGATCGTTGACATGCGAGCGAACAGAGATTGAAAAAACCCGGTTAGGGGACAAAGAAATGAACATCTTCATCGATTCGAAAGTCACCGACGATACTCGCCGGAAAGAAATCTACCAAGGTTCACTTTTCTTTCACGCGCCATGCCGAAGCGCCATAAAGCTCGTCGAACTGGCGCGCGAGTTGGTTGAAGAAACGTTTCGCCCGCTCGACCCGCGCAAGATCCAAGATTCAATGTCGGCGGAACAGGCTGCCGAGATGCTTTCCGTGTTGAAGCCGAAGTTCATCCACCATCCCGGAGCCAAGGAACAGATCCGGGGTATGCTGAGCGAACTCGGGTGTGATCTCGGCAAGACCTATTTTGACGTGCCTCGGTTGCGCACCGCGTTTCCGGGTGATTATCTGAAATCGGGGATCGCCTACGCGTTCCATCCTCATCGGGACGTGTGGTATTCAGCGCCGTTTTGCCAGATTAATTGGTGGATGCCTGTATACCCGATCAGCTCGGAAAACTGCATGGCGATTCATCCGCGCTATTGGACCGTACCAATCCGCAATAGCTCAAGCGGATATAACTACCAGAAGTGGAATATGGAGAGTCGCCACAATGCGGCGCAGCACGTGAAAGCGGACACCCGGGTTCAACCACGGCCGGAAGAACCTGTAGAACTTGATCCACAGTTCCGGCTGATTTGCGAACCGGGTGCTGTCTATCAGTTCTCCGCAGCACAATTACACTCAACGGTGCCGAATACGTCAGACCTAACTCGTTACAGCATCGACTTCCGTACCGTGCACCTGGACGATGTCTGGAGCCGGACGGGCGCGCCGAACATCGATTCGGCTTGCACAGGGACATCGATGAGCGATTTTCTGAAGGGAACAGATTTTTCCCGTCTCCCGTCCGAGGCGCTCGCGCTCTATCAGGACGAGGCCGAACAGCGACACAGCTCCTCATCCCGAGTTGCCTGAAGTTGCACCGCTGGAAAACAACGTCACAAACTGCGGTAAACTTGGATCGTTTGTGTCCTCAAACTCGATTGTAAGGGATCACCCGTAGCGCATGTTACCCCTCGATCTAAAGAAGGATGCCAGTGAAGAATTGGAAATCGTTTGCCTTGGCGCGCACTGTGACGACATCGAGATCGGATGCGGCGCCACCTTGCTGCATCTCAAGGCGGCGTTTCCGCGAGCCAGATTTCACTGGGTTGTTTTCAGTGCGTCCGGAACACGGGCACAGGAAGCCACCAGGGCCGCAGACCTGTTTACCGCCGGCTGCGAGAAGAAGGTCGTTCTCAAGGACTATCGCGACGGTTTTCTGCCTTACAGCGGCGGGGCGGTGAAGGAATTTTTCGAAGAGATGAAAAGCCAACTCAGCCCGGACGTGATATTCACGCACTGGCACGGCGATGCACACCAGGACCACCGCCTGGTCTCGGAGCTGACTTGGAACACGTTTCGAAACCATCTCATACTCGAATATGAGATTCCAAAGTACGATGGAGACGTCGGCCGGCCAAACCTATTTGTGCCGTTGGAAGCGCCGCTTTACAAGCAAAAGGTCGATTATCTCGTTGAGGCATTCGAATCCCAGCGGGCCAAGCGATGGTTCGATCGCGAGACCTTCTTGGGGCTCATGCGGATTCGTGGCGTAGAGTCAAACTCGCCCAGCGGTTACGCCGAGGCGTTCCACGCACGAAAAGTGATACTCCATTCCTGATCGACGCTTTCGATGCGTGGGTGCTTGAGCCGCACGAATTCACGTCGAACACGAACGAATTGATAGGCGACAAGAGCTTTCGGGGAAGGACTTCCATATGACCACCAAGCCCGCACCGCAAGCGCTCTACGCGCTCGGCTTACAGCAACCACGCTGGGTTTACTGTCGAGGGGACGTCCGCCCGTGGGAAGAAGCGACTTTGCACGTCTCGTGTGAGGCGGTGAACCGAGGCCTCAATGTTTACGAAGGGCTGAAAGGGTACTGGCAGACGGAAAAGGATTTATTTGGGATCGTCGAAATGCGTCGCCACTACGAACGACTGGCTCGCTCGGCGCGGCTCCTGCATGTTCCAGTTCCAGTCACTTTTGACGAATTTCGCGAGGCATGCTCCAAACTGATCCGAGCGCTCTACGAGCGCGACAAAGATATGTGGCTTCGCGCGACATTGTATGTTGTCGAGGGGCACTGGGGAGAGGGCACGGTCGCAGATCTGGTCCTGACGGCATATCATCAACCGAAAGAGCCTCCCAGCCCGGTCGCTGTCGGCGTCAGTACCTGGCAACGCGCCACGGATCTGAGCCTCTCACCCCGAATCAAGACCAGCGCCAACTACAACGTCGCGCGACTGGCACGCATTGAAGGCAGAGGACGGGGTTTCTCGGAAATGATTCTGTTAAATCAGTTCGGCCGAGTGGCGGAGGCGACGGGCGCCTGCCTATTGATGGTTCGCGATGGCTGCGTCATTACCGCCCCGGCATCGGAAGGCCGCTTGGAGAGCATCACGCTGGAAATCGTCCGCGGAATTTGTCACTCGCGGGCTATTCCGTTCGTCGAACGGCCCGTCGATCGCACCGAACTACACATCGCCGATGAACTCCGCCTGGTAGGTACGCTGGCTGAACTGACACCCATCACGCGCGTGGACGACTACGAATTGCCCGCAAGCCGTCCGCTGACCGATCTGATAGCAGAGACATTCTGGGATGCGGTCCGCGGTGTGGCGCCGCACCCCGCGGTGGAATTGACGTTGATTTAGAAGGACACATTCAGCCGTTGGCGCAACAGTTTGGACCAGGAATTGCCAGGTAGTGAGAAAAACGGACGGGAGACTCGCGGACTTATGAAAGAAGAACTACGAGAGCTGTACAAATATCGAGAGCTTCTCTACATGATCACGTACCGCGACATCAAGGTCCGGTACAAGCAGTCCATCATGGGCTTTCTTTGGGCAATTCTGATGCCCATCCTCATCGTGATGTCCGGCATTGTGGTGCGCTACGCCTATGCCATCGTCGCTCACGCACCTCTCAAAACGGAAGACATCGCCAGTGTGGCCATTAAGTCCGTACCGTGGGCGTTCATCGTCTCCAGCATACGTTTCAGCTGCAACAGTCTCACGGGCAATCGTGAGTTGGTCGTAAAGATCTATTTCCCCAAAGAGATCTTCCCCATGGCAGCGGTACTTGCCTGTCTGTTCGATTTCTTCGTCGCCTATGCCGCTTTGGTGATCTTCCTGGTATTCATAAAAATTGGCGTGAGCATCTATCTTCTGTGGGTCCCGGTGTTGCTCGGCACGATGATCCTGTTTTGTGTGGGGATTGGCACGATCGTATCCGCTATCAGCCTGTTTTTCCGCGACGTGAAGTACATTGTCGAAGTCTTTCTGACCTACGGCATCTTCTTCACGCCGGTGTTCTACGACGTGCGCATGTTTGGCGATCGCGGGAAGTGGCTAATGCTGAATCCGGTGGCGCCGTTGCTCGAAGGGCTTAGCAACTGCATCGCCCGCCATGAGTCTCCTGATGTTCATTGGTATCTGTACAGTCTTGGATTCAGCTTGGTTGTGTTCGTCAGTGGATTTGTTTTGTTTAAGGATCTCGAACCCGCTTTCGCTGAGAGTATTTAATGGAGACTTGCCATGTCTGACGTTGCGCTCCGCATGGAGCATATCTTCAAGAAATTCCGCAAGGGAGAGATTTATAATTCCCTGCGCGATTTTCTGCCCGCCATGACCGGCAAAATGTTTCGCGGACAGGAACTGGATGCCAGCGACAAGCGTGAATTTTGGGCCCTGCAGGACATTTCTTTCGAGGTCAAGCGCGGGGAATCACTAGGCATCATTGGTCGCAACGGCGCCGGAAAAAGCACCGCCCTGAAGATACTGAGCCGTATCATGAAGCCTACCAAAGGCCGCATGATTGTGAGCGGGCGCCTGTCTGCTCTGATTGAGGTGACTGCTGGCTTCCACCCGGACCTCACCGGCATGGAGAATATTTTCCTCCACGGCACGATTCTCGGCATGAACAAGCGCGAGATCCAATCGAAACTCGACCAGATCATCGCCTTCTCGGGCCTTGAAGAATTCATCGACACGCCCGTGAAGCGCTATTCCTCCGGGATGTACGCCCGGTTGGGTTTTTCTGTTGCAGCGCACGTCAATGCCGACGTGCTCGTCGTCGATGAAGTACTTAGCGTGGGTGACTTCGTTTTCCAGCAACGCTGTATGGAGCGTATTCGCTCGGTCATTGAAGCCGGCACCACCGTGCTATTTGTCTCGCATAATCTGAAATCCGTCACCGAAATCTGTCAACGCGCGATGTTGCTTGAGCACGGGAAGGTAGTGACCATTGATAACACCGACGCGGTGATCCGGAAATACCTCAGCACCGACGAAACCTCGAAAATTTCGGACGAGAAAAAGCCGGTCTACATTTCCAGAGTGACTGTGCGGGACCGTGTCGGTGAACAATCCACTTTTGAGTCTGGACAGAAAGCCTGGGTGGACGTTGAAGTTACCGCTCGGGAAGCTCTCGACAAACTCGCTGTGGTGATCTGGTTCAAGGACGATACACAGTACATCATTTTCCATACCTCGACCGAGCGTCTCGGCTTCGCCCCGTTTTCCCTGCAACCGGGTGGCACTTACCGCTGTACCTTCGAACTTAGCCTTAACATCGCTCACGGCACCTTCCATTTGGTCACCCAAGTTTATCGCTATGACATTCAGAAAGGCTACGATCGCCGCGAGCCGGCCTCCACGATCTTCATCGGCTCTACAACGGCTGTGGGTGGTGCGGTCAATTGTTTCCCGCGCCTCATCGAGTCAGAAACCATCGTGCCTTCCATCCAGTCCTGCGAAGTCTAGCGAAGGAGAATTCTGAACATGGAAAGACCCATCAACGATGTACAAATTTGGGACAAATGGAACCTGGCGTACCGCCTCGGGAGGTTGGATGAGCCTTCCAAGCGCCGCCTGTTTGAAATCGGTTCTGCCGTCGCGGATCTCAAAATTCGTGATGCGAGGATTTTGGAAGTCGGTTGTGGCACGGGTTGGCTCAGCGCTAAGCTCAGCGAATTCGGCAAGGTCACGGCCATGGACCTTGGGAAGGAAATTATCGAAATCGCTCAAGTGACCTACCCTCATATCGATTTTTACTCGGGTGACATTCACACTCTGGATTTGCCGACGAATTTCTTTGATGTGGTTGTCACTTCGGAGGTCATGTCTCACGTTGTCGACCAACCCGCTTTTGTGCACAGATTGTCTCAGCTTCTCAAGCCAGGTGGATTCTTGCTTCTTACTACGCAAAACAAATCCGTCTTTGAACGCCGCTCGGACGTAGCTCCCCCCGACGGCTGGATCCGGCAGTGGGTAACGATGAAGACGCTCAAGCGCATGCTTCGACCCGAATTCTCCATCCGGCGCGCGACCACCCTGGAGCCGGAGGGGCATCTCGGCTTTCTCCGCGTCATAAACTCCGCCAGGATCAATTATTATTTGGGCGCGGCGGTTGGAGAACGCCGGGTCAAGCGACTCAAGGAAAGCGCTGGTTTTGGCCAGAGTATCTTTGTCGTCGCTGTGAAACGCGAGTCACCGAGGCGCTCGAGCGAACGCTAACGACTTACGTCGCGACACAACATTTTGTTATAATCCAATTTTGAGCTCTTGCCTGCCGTGTCCAACACACATAGACGACTCCGATGGTTTCTTGTCCCATTGGGAATTCTTGGGTTCGGGTTGGTAACGTTTGTACTCGCCTGCATCCTAGTTCCGCGCTTTCACTGGCGGGCCGAAATTGTCTGGTTGAAAGCGTCGGGAACATTGCCGGATATTGGCTGGAAGGAGCTCTGGCAGCTAAACCGCCATGGCGATCCTTTCAATCTGAAAGAGTTGGTTGCGACTCCCAGTCCATACGTAGTGATCAAGAATCCGTTCACCTCATCGGCGGATCTCGCCGCTGGGGAAGCGACCTTCCAAGCTCATTGCACGGTTTGCCATGGCGCCGGTGGTGTTGGTGGTGCTGCAGGTCCCGCCTTGAAGCAGCGGCAAATGATCAAAGGCAGCAGTGACTGGGCCATTTTCAAGACAATTTCTCTGGGCATCCCCGGAACGCCGATGCCCGGCAGTACGCTGCCGGAGACCGACCGCTGGCGGCTGGAGGCCTACGTAAAGTCCCTCGTCCAGGGTCCCGAGAGCACGTCGGACAATGCGCCCCGTTCTCCGATGAATGGACTCAAACCCGTTCGCTATGAAGATATCGTCGATGCCCAGAGCCATCCGGACCAGTGGTTGACCTACTCCGGCTCCTATGACGGCCAACGGTTCAGCACCAACGATCAGATCACTGCTTCCAATGTTTCCCATCTGCGGCTTCTCTGGATGAAGCAATATACGACCTCGGAAACCCAGATCGAAACAAGCCCGTTGGTGGTTGGGGGTTTTATCTTTTTGACCATCCCTCCGAATCGTGTGGAGGCGCTTGATGCCAGAACCGGCGAACTGATCTGGCAATACGATCGCGAATTACCGCCGCATCTTTCGGTTTGCTGCGGTTATGTGAATCGGGGCCTCGCGGCCCTGGGAAGCACGCTATATCTTGGCACGCTAGATGCACACTTGGTTGCTCTGGATATGCGAACCGGCAAAGTGTTGTGGGATGTCGAGATTGCTGACTATAAGGCTAGCTACAGCATTACGGGCGCTCCGCTGGCGCTCAAGAACATGGTCGTCACGGGTGTAGCCGGAGGCGAATACGGCATCCGCGGATTTGTCGATGCCCGCGATGCAGCCACCGGAAAAGAGATCTGGCGATTTGACGCCATTCCACAGCCAGGACAGGCAGGTGCAGAGGCTTGGGAAGCAAGTGCACTGAAAACTGGTGGTGGTCCAACCTGGCTTACCGGAACGTTCGATCCGGAATTGAGCTTGATCTATTGGCCGATTGGCAACCCCAGCCCCAACTACAACGGTGACGTTCGCAAGGGCGACAATCTCTATACCGATAGCGTGGTCGCGCTGGATGCGGATCGGGGCAACCTTCGATGGCACTTTCAGTTCACCCCACACGATGTGTTCGACTGGGATGCCACGGAGATTCTCATTTCGTTCGATAAAACCGTTGCGGGCAAGCGCGAGCGACTCATCGGGCAGGCAAATCGCAACGCGTTCTATTACGTCTTGGATCGTGAGAACGGGCTTTTCCGCACGGCTCGTCCCGTTGAAAAGCAGACGTGGGCCAAAGAAATCGACGTCCATGGCCGCCCGGTCGTGAATCCGGCGGCGCTACCGACTCCAGAAGGGACCATGGTCTATCCTTCTGTTGGGGGCGCTACCAACTGGATGTCTCCGTCCTACAGCCCCATCACCGGTCTCATGTATGTGCCCATTCGGGAGTGGGGCGGGATTTTCTATTCGAGAACTGCCGAATATCATCTGGGTGAGTTTTTTACCGGGGGATACTCACAAATCCTTACCAACCCTCCGCCCGTCGGAATTGTAGAGGCGCTGGACGCTTTGAGCGGCGAAGTACGGTGGCAATATCGCAAAAATACCACGTCGACTGTTGGCGGATTGCTCAGCACCAAGGGCGGTGTCGTGTTCGGGAGTGCTGGACAATCCTTCTTCGCGCTCGATGCCACCACGGGACGCGAGTTGTGGCGCATTGACACTGGCGGATGGATCAAAGCCGCTCCGGTAACCTACTCCATTGACGGAAAGCAGATTGTCACGATTGTAGCGGGCCATGACCTTCTGACCTTCGGACTCTAAGAACCTTGCATCCATGTTTGGCGCGCGGGCAAATTAGTTTTCTGTGGGACCCAGCGTTAGAAGCCTGGTTCGGCGGCGACGCACACAGGTGAGTGGTGACTCGTGACCTCTCGTGATTGGCGCAAGTGAGTGACTCGTCCAAAGCATGCAAATCACACAAATTCCCAGTGGAGCTGAACGCGAAGTGCTGGAGCCAAGCCCCCGCGTCGCTCTGATAACCCCCTACAACGGCGGGAATTTGGGCGACGCCGCCATTCAGGATGCAATGATCGCCAATCTTCGCCTGAGGATGCCCGGCGCTCAATTTTTCGGCATCACACTCAATGACGATAACTTCCTGAAGCAACATGGTGTGGGAGCATTTCCGCTTCTGGCATCGATGATGCCGCTCGCCTATCGATCGGGGAGGAGTTTCGCGCAGCCGCCGGAAGGACAGGAACACCTCAGAGCCGCAGTAGATGATTCGGGCCCTGGGGTACGGACAAACCCGATCAGGCGTGCGCTCCGGCACGTGCCGGGTTTGGTGCCGTTCTTGAAGAAGCCTCGCCCTTGGCTGACGGCGGTTCGTCGGGAGATCTTGCATTCCTTGGAAGGTTATCGGGTTCTTCGTAAGCAGGACCTTTTGGTTGTTTCCGGTGGCGGCCAATTGGACGAAGAATATGGAGGAGCATGGCGACTCCCATTCGCGATCTGCAAATGGGTTTTGCTAGCCCGATTAGCCCGAGTGCCTTGCGCCATGGCCAGTGTTGGCGTTGGCAAGATCACGTTGCCGGCTTCGCGCAGGTTCGTCTCGATGGCGCTTCGGATGTGCAGTTACAGGTCCTATCGAGAGACGAAGAGCCGAGCGATTGCTGCGAGTCTTCTTCCGCGCGCCATGAAAGACTCTGTCGTGCCGGATCTGGCCTTTAGTTTGCCGGAATCCGAGCTCCCAGCGCCCGTCCGGAGCATTCGAACCATGGCCGGCGGGCGGCCCGTCATCGTCATAAGCCCCATGGCTTATGCCAAACCAGGAAGTTGGCCCACTCCGAACGGTGCTCTCCATGACCGCTACGTCGAGCAAATGACACAGGTTCTATCTTGCCTTTCCCAGCGTGGCTATTTGGTCGTCGTTGCCTGTTCATCGTTGGGCGACGATGACGGTGTCCTCCCCGAACTCCTGGGACGTGTGGCCGAGGAAATGAAGTGCAGTTTGGATGGGCGAGTCCTTTGTCCCACGATCAATACCTGGAGGGACCTGGTCGCTGTGCTGCGCGATGCCGACTACCTGATCGCGAGCCGCCTGCACGGCACAATTCTTGGATTTGTGACCCAAACCCCTGCCGTCGCAATTTCCTTTGATCCCAAAGTGGACTGGGTTATGGAAGATCTCGACCAAACCGACTACCTTTTGCACATTCGTGATTTCACGGCGGAGGATGTGCTCAACGCGCTCGACCGGCTCACGGTTTGCAGGGATGCCGTCATCGAGCGGCTTGCTTCCTACAGGCAGGGAATTCTCGCCAATTCCCCGTCTGCGCGGCAATATGACTCCCTCGCCGCGCTCGCTTTGAAACGTCATTCGTCTAACAATTGAGAGAACAGCGTGGAATCCATCCCTTTGGTCAGCGTCGTCACGCCTTTTTACAATACTCGGGATTTCCTCGCAGAGTGTATCGAGAGCGTTCTCGATCAGACCTACTCGAACTGCGAATACATTCTTGTCGACAATTGCAGTACGGATGGATCGAGCGAGATCGCCCAACAATACGCAGCCCGGTTCCCGGGCACCATCCGTCTCCTTCGCACGGAAACATTCCTGTCCCAGGTCCAGAACTACAACTACGCGCTTTCGTGTATCTCTCCCAACAGCAAGTACTGCAAGATGGTGCAGGCGGACGATTGGATCTTTCCGGAATGCGTGCGCAGCATGGTGGAGGTGGCCGAGGCTCACCCCAAGGTTGGCATTGTGGCTGCTTACGAATTGGAGGGTAGCTGGGTCTCTCTCGATGGTCTGACGTATCCCAGCCCAGAGGTGTCTGGTCGGGAGGTCTGTCGACTTTTTTTTCTAAACCATATATCTCTGTTCGGCTCACCCACATCATTGCTCATGCGTTCAGAACTGGTCCGGTCGCGGAATCCATTTTATGAAGAGCGGCATGCACCTTTTGAGGATTCCCATGCCTGCTTCGACGCTCTCCAGACCTGGAACTTTGGTTTTGTCCATCAGGTCCTGACGTATTCACGCCGTGACAACGAATCGATCCTATTGCGGATCCGTCCCTATCAGTTCCAATTGTTTTCTCGATTGGCGAAAATCATCGCTCACGGCAGGAAATACCTGTCGGAGGACGAATACCGATTCTCGTTGAAAGATGCGGAGCGCAAGTATTTTTACTTTCTTGGGACGGCTGCCTTGCAAGGCAAAGAATCCAAGTTTTGGGAGTTTCACCGGGAGCGCTTGGCCTCAATCGATTACTCTCTCGATTTCGGATTCATGGCTAAGTGGGTTCTCCTCGTACTGCTTGATCATATCGGGAATCCAAAACGCACTTGGGAATATCTCTGGCCGCGCCGGGGAAGGATTTTCGCAGCCGGTTCCCGATTCATCGGCACCATGCGTCGTGTGTTCATTCGCAAACGAATCTCGGAGAAACTCTGACGGGAAGCGACTGAATTCAAGCTTTTCGGTCCAGGCGGCAGGGTCGGTCCGACTGCTGTTGCGTTACTCTCCGCGGCGATCGAACACAGGCCACTCTCTTGACATACCATCTTCTCCGTCATCTTCTGCACGCTCTCGAGACACTCTGGAGGGAGCGCATTGACTTGTTTTGGCCCATCTGGATCGCTATCACCGTGATGGGTGTGATGGCGGTGATCTGGGTGGTTCCGCAGCGGGAGACGATCCCGCTCGATTCGCATCAGCCCCGGAGGCAGGATTGGTCACGCGCATCCCTCCTCGCCGTGGGCTTTCTGAGCGTGTTTTTGATCAGCTACATTGCCGGCTCGCTGGTTTGGGAAGATTTTACATATTCCGACAACTCGCTGTTTACGCTCGGAACGTTGGCCGGTCATAATATCCCGTTTCCGATCTGGCCGGACGAAGGTCGTTTCTGGCCGCTCGGCGATCAGGAATACAATCTCCTGCGTCATGTCACCAGTTCCGTTATCGGCTATCATGCGTTGCGCATTGTTCAGCTGGTGCTCTTGTCTGGGCTCCTGTTAATCTTTGATGAGGAATTGAGCGTGAGGGCCCGGGTGGCTCTCATCACTCTGGCTCTCATCACGCCGAGTATTCTGATCAGTTTCAGCGGACTGATTTACCCGGAGTCAAACCTCATTTTTTCGCTCGCGTGCCTTGCGTGGTCTGTCAAACGCTTTGAGCAGACACGATCCACGACGTGGGCGGTCACAGCTCTGATTTCTTCACAGTTCATGCTCTATTACAAAGAAACCGCTTTTCTGCTGCTCTTGGGTTTTGCGCTCGGGCGGCTGTCCTTGCGTTGCTTGCGTGTGGATGCCGCTGGCTGGGATTTCAAGAGGCTTCGAGATCCTGAAAGTCGCCTTGACGCCTGCCTTGCCGTCCTGGTGGTGCCGTTCTTGCTCTACTATCTCGCGGCGATGTTTCCAGATTATCGCACGCGCTATGCCGACGTTTTTCATCTCTCATTATCACAAGTTCTGAGTGCTTATTTGAAAGTGGATCTCTTGGCCTGGGTGTTTGTTGCCGTTGTATTGGTTCGAGTCATTCTGATCCTGCAGCGCAAGGTGGCGCCTTCCTTGCTGTGGGATGGGCTAGCTGTGGGAGGCATCGCTTATGTAGCCAGTTACCTGGCCCTTCGTATGCATGCCGCTTACTACTTCGCTCCTGTCGATCTCATTGCGCTGCTGTACCTTGGGCGCCTTGCCATCAGGTCCAGGGAGAGCATGGGCTTCGGGACAAAACTGTGCGCAATGGCGTTCCTCGCTCTCATTTTGCTGCAGGACCTATCCCTCTCCGCTTTCCGAATGTATGAGAGAAAGAACGTCATTCACGCAAAGGCCGAGATGGGCCGAGTAATCGAAGCGCGATATGAGCGCGATCCGCAATATGCGAAGAGACTCTTTTTTCCGTTCGCCCGTCCTAACAGGGTGATGGAATTTGGCGCCTATCTTAGTTATCGCGGCGTTCCAATCGAACGAGCCCCTGATGACACCATTGCAACCGACAACGTCGTTATGATCGGTAAGGCTATTCGGGAGGACGGTCCTTGCATCCAGGGCAAGCCTCTCGTGTGTCACCCTGGTGCAAGGCCGGAGCCTGGCGACCTCATCGTTGTGCTTCCGGATGATTTCACACAGACCGACGAGTTGAATTCGTATCGACAGGAAGGTAGCGAACCTCTTTTCTCATACCGTCCTGTTCCGTCCATTCCTTCCTGGTTACGGCCGTATGTAAATCAGCTGCACGTGGTTTCGCCTGTATTTTTCCGAAGCCCGCTCCCGGATTTCTGGCTCAATGCGTCGGTCAGTGTGTGGGACTGAGATTACAGGCATCGAAAATGTCTCTGCCCGCATGGGCCGCGCGCCATGCTCCGGATTCGCTTCTTGCCGACGCGGTTGAACCTACGCGAAGGGACTATTGCTCTTGGGGCCGTCCAGGGGGCCGCGCGAGGCGAACCACGTCGTTTAAGAAAGGTTGATCGATGGCAGGCAGGTCAGTGCTTTCACCAGAGGGTAAGTCGTGCTAACGGTCCTGCTGGCCACCAGGAATCGCAGCCGTGTCTTCACATCGGTACTGGAATCCTTTTGCCGATTGCGCTCGCCTTCCTCCGGCTGGAAACTTTTGGTCGTTGACAACGGCAGTACCGACCAAACCAGCCAACTGATTGCCTCGTTTGTAAGCCGCCTTCCGCTGCAGTCGGTGACGGAACCAACACCAGGCAAGAACTTCGCATTGAATGCGGGCCTTGCATTTGTGGAGGGGGATCTGGTCGTCCTCACCGACGACGATGTTTTCCCGCGCGAAGACTGGCTGATCCGATTGCGCCACGCTGCGGATGCCCAGCCGGAATTCTCGATCTTTGGCGGCTCCGTGGTGCCACACTGGGAGATTCCCCCTCCGTATTGGATCCAGTGGGCAGACCAGGGTGCCGTTTTCGCCATCACCGATCCTTCGTGGAGAGATGGGCCGATCGCTCCGAATTGCATTTGGGGACCGAATATGGCTATTCGTTCAGAGGTTTTTCGATCCGATATTCGTTTCAACCCCTCCATGGGTCCCCGTGGCTCAAATTATCTCCAAGGTGGAGACACGGAACTCACCCGGCGGTTGTACCAACAGGGACATAAGGCGTGGCATGTTCGCGAGGCGGTCGTTGAGCATTTTATTCGAAAAGAGCAGATGGACAGAGGTTGGGTAATGCAGCGTGCGATTCGTCACGGTCGTGGCGAATATCGTCTCGGGCACGCCAACGAGATCACCTCGAGAAAATTGCTCTTGGGAACCCCGCGTTATCTTTATCGCAAGCTATACAATGAAGCTCGCGATATGACCAAAGCGTGGCTCATGCGCAAGCAGGAAGATCTCTTTCGTTCGCACTGGCGATTCAATTATGTTCGTGGCCAGATCCGAGAAGTGCGAGCACTTGCCCGTGAAAGAAGTGCAAGGACGTATTCCGCTACCCCCACTTCCTGATGTTCGCCTTAGCGGCCAAGCCCAAAGCAGGACTAAACGACTCGATGATGCGCAGCGACTTTGTTGAGATGAACCCGCCCACGGGTGTAACGCCCGACAATCCATCGGCGGAGCAGACTCGATTTGCCCATGGGAGCGAGAATTCTTCGGCGCGACCTTCCACAGTCGTCATCGTGGGGCCTCCCTGGCCACGGAGCGGCGCTGCCCGAGTGATGGAGAATCAAATTGACTACTATCGGGGGCGCGGATTCCATACTGTCTTTGTGGTTGTCCCGTTCCATCGTGTGTTCATGCGCTCGAATCCGGTCTGGGAAGAAATCAGCGAGGGCATTCAAGAGTTGGGCGCCCACAACTCATTCGCGGCACCTCTTGAAGAAAAAAGATACAACGCGGCAAAGTGTAGGGCCTCGTTGCGCCATGCATTCCGCGGAACCGCTCTTGACTGGGCGTTTGCCATGGCCAATTCAGTCCGGCTGCCTAAGGATCTTCTCCAATTTCTGCGGGGCATGCCCGTGGCCCTGGTCCACGTGAACTACGTCCAAACACTCGGCTTCGCTCTGCGTTTAAGGAAGAAATTGAGAGGTCGAGGTACCCGGATACCGATTATTCTTGAGACCCACGATGTTCAATCGGACCTTTTTCAAGAGCGCGGTGAATTAAACCCTTGGACTCGGAAGCCCGATCCGATCGAGCGCACAATCCGTTCCGAAATATCCCTGCTGCGAAAAGCGGATGTGCTCGTTCATCTTTCTGTTGATGATTTCCGTTTCTTTCAAGCTCGAATGTCGTACAAGCCCCACGTCTTGGCCATGCCGGCGATTGACGAGAAGTATGTTTCCGCCGTCAATTCCGCTGCACCTTTCAACGAAACAATTGATCTTCTGTTCGTGGGGCAGAAGCATGCTCCGAATCTCGCGGCGATCCAATGGTTCTTTGAACAGGTTTGGCCTCTGCTTGCGGAAAACCGCTACAATCTGAAGATTGTCGGACCGGTGGACATGCTTGTCAGAGAGAGTCTCCCGCGCATCTTCGAAACTTTCCGTTCTTGTTTCGTTGGCCCAGTTGCAGATTTAGCTCCCTACTATCGTTCCGCGCGTTGCGTGATTGCTCCCATGGTTTCGGGCTCTGGTACTTCCATCAAGACGATCGAAGCACTCGCTCTCGGCAAGCCATTCGTTGGAACCTTGAAGGCTTTTCGCGGGATGCCGATGGAACGACTCCATGCAGCAGGTGTTCAAGCGTATGAGGGCCCGCGCGGCTTTGCAGATGCGGTCGTGAATATGCTTGCAGATGAACAGCGAGCCAGTGTCCGGAGCCGTGCTGCCTACGAATGCGTGTTTTCGATTCAAGCAAACTTTGCTTCTCGCGATGAGGCAGTTCGGTCCGCAACGAGGCCAGAAAAATGGCCACCTCGTTCGAGGCATCACACCACAGCATGAAGCTCACTGTAATCATCTGCACGTATAATCGTGCGCAGACCATCAGCAAGGCTTTGGAGAGTGTACTCGCGTCTGTCCTCTCCCCGGATGTGGAATGGGAAGTCCTGGTGGTAGACAACAATTCGAAAGACAATACACGTGCTGCCGCGAACGAGTTCTGTCTGCGCTACCCTGGACGAGTTCGGTATCTGTTTGAATCACAGCAGGGTCTATCGAACGCCCGCAACGCCGGCATTCGCGAGGCTCGCGGAGAAATTATTGCTTTCACGGACGATGACGTCATCGTGGAACCCGATTGGTTACAGAACCTTACGACCTCCCTGCACGATGGCACGTGGGCCGGTGCCGGTGGGAGCATTCGCCCTCCCCAGGATTTCACGCCTCCGGATTGGCTTACGCTCGGCGGAGGGGCCATGGACAGTAGCGGCGTGCTTGCCCTCTTTGATGTTGGCACGGAGCCTGGCGAACTGGAAAAAGCGCCCTACGGCGCAAACATGGCCTTTCGGAAAGACATATTCGAAAAATATGGGGGCTTTCGTCCCGATCTTGGTCGCTGTGGAGACAGTCTGATCAGCAATGAAGACACCGAGTTTGGTGGTCGCTTGATGGCCGCAGGAGAACGTCTGCGTTATGAGCCCTCCGCCGTCGTATACCATCCGGTTCCGAAGGAACGCCTCAGCAAGAAATATTTCCTTGCATGGTGGTTCGCCCATGGTCGGGCCATGTTCCGACAGACTGGCAGACGTCCTTCCGTTTGGGGTATACCCCGTCACTACGTCAGTATTTTTTCGCGCACGCTTTGCTGGATGTTCACTTCGTCTCCAGATCCGAAACGTCGCTTCTTTTGGAAAACCCGCATGTGGGAGGCTGCCGGTGAGTTGTTTGAAATTTACAGCAGTCGGCAGCAGAACAAGAGTCGCTAGATATTTAAAATCCTGTACGTCTGAAAATCCAGAAAGAAGTTTTGAAGGCTCCCGTCTTCTTGCAACACGCAGAATGAGTTTGCAGGTCCGACTTTCATGAAGATCTCCATAATCCTATGCACCTATAACCGCTGCCTGAGCTTGACGCAGGCCCTGGAAAGCGTCGCGGCTTCCGAAATGCCCGACTCCGATCGTTGGGAAGTGCTCATCATCGATAACAATTCCAAGGACCAGACACGTGAAGTGGCCGAAGCTTTTTGCCGTCGCGACCCTGCCCATTTTCGCTACGTGTTTGAGCCACAACAAGGGAAATCCCATGCCTTGAATCGAGGGATTCGAGAGGCCGACTCAGACGCCCTTGCCTTTATGGACGATGATGTTACGGTTGAACCGAATTGGCTCCGCGAGCTGACGCAACCTCTGTCGAATCCCGAATGGGTTGGCACTGGTGGACGGGTATATTTGTCAAAGGACTTTTCACCTCCCCCCTGGATGGCTGTCGAGGGTCACGATTCTTTGCTGAGCATACTCGCATTGTTTGACCTCGGTCCTGTGGCCGGTCCCATCTCCAAGCCCCCGATAGGCAATAACATGGCATTTCGAAAGGAAATGTTCGTGAAATACGGTGGATTCCGTACCGACCTGGGCCCTTCTCCTGGAAGCGAGCTTCGGCACGAGGACACAGAGTTTGGGTCGAGAGTCATGAGGGGCGGAGGGAGAATCCTGTACGTGCCTTCCGCGATCGTCCGCCATGCCGTTGCAGAGGGCCGTCTTAAGAAAGGCTATTTCCTTGCCTATCACTACGACTATGGACGTGCTCTCGTTCGCGAGAAGGGTCACCGTAGCCCTGTCGGGATCATTCCACGTCACCTCATCAGTTTCTTGAATCGAACGCTGCACATATTGCCGCAAAAAACCTGGTGGTGGCTGAGGGAATCCGACCCGAAGAAAAGGTTCTTCAACAAGTGCCACGTTTGGGCGACTGCGGGCGAAATCGTCGAAATCTGCCGCCGGTCCTTTACTCCCGGGAGGCAAGATCCTGATGGCAGCGTCAAGCCGTGAATGAACCGATGGCGGGAGTCATTATCGAAGGTGGGGTAGCTGTCGACCGGACCTAGCCGCAAGTCTCGCGGGCTTCTCGCACCACGGGGAATGGGCCGGAACGGGAGGTGCGCTGGGTATGCTGCGGGGTTTGCTCCGCCGATCCTTCTCGCCGGCCCGTTGGATTGACGCAGCATACGGGACCTGTTCGATCTCGGCGAATTGGCCTGAGAACGGAGAAGCGGCACGAACATCGCCTTCCGAAGGGCGTGCTTGAATACGAGGGCCGTAACCGATCACGACTATAGTTGGCTTCCCCGTTTCGAGAAGAGCGGCATGACCAGCCTGCGGTACTGGCCCCACGCGCCATTCACGCTTTTGGGCTTAATAGACTGACGGTAGATTTGAGAGATTTGGCCCGCCGTGTACCAGACCCAACACTTGCTGAAGAAACGGCGCTGGGGGTTCAGAGCGAAACACCATTGCAGAGTTCGAACGGAGAGGAAACGCACGATCAGATTCGGGATGCAAACGAATTGGGCGGGAACTCCGAAAATTGCGGGACGTGTACCTCGTTCGAGAATAACAGCACGGCCATAATCGAACCACCAGGAGAGAAAATAGTCCTTACGCAGACGTTCCGGCAATACCGGGTGATAGACGACGGCGGCAGGTTCGAATCGCAGGCGCTCTCCAGCCGCCATGATGCGCCGGCCGAACTCGGTGTCTTCATTTGGGCGTGGAATTTTGCCGTCCGCACTCGGGCCCATATCCGTGCGAAAGCAACCGTATTTTTCGAAGACGCTCCTGTGGAAGGCCATATTGGAGCCGTTGGGAGCACAGTCGAGTTCACAGGGAACGTCACCACGATCAAAAAGACCGCAAAGAACCCCACCGAGACCGTACGAACCTCTCAGAGCTAGCCATCTCGGAAGCGCGACCGATTCGGTGGCGCGGATACGGCCACCGGCGCCGATCCACTCGCCCGATTGAACATGGGAAGTCAGGTGTTGCAGCCAAGTTGGTTCAACGGTTACATCGTCATCAAGAAACGCGAGGATTTCACCGCGGGCTTCGCGGATGCCGCTATTGAGAGCATTGGATTTTCCCTGGAGCGCTTCAAAAAGATAATGAAAGCGGCGCGGGAATTTGCGAATGTACTCATCGACTACTTCGCGAGTTTGGTCTTTGGAATTGTTGTCCACGACCAGCACATCCCAATCGACGGACTCCGGCATTTGAGAGGCGGCGACACTCTCGAGCGCCGTCCTTAAGGTACGGCAACGGTTAAAGGTGCATAGAATGACGGTGACATTCATTCTCTTGACCTGTGGCTGCTGGAAGGCATGGGATGTCAGTTCCTTTTCGCGCGCGAATTGCAGGTAGCCTTTGACGATTGCTAAGCCAGACATGCCGATGTTCGTTTTCCACCAGAATCCGCGTGGGGAGCGATACCCCATGTGTCCGGGATTCCAATCAACAGCTACACCCGAGTCCTCACTGCATGGTTCAAATCTCTCCACCTGGACGGAAAGAATGTCCGCAGGTAGGAAAGAATTAACGACAATCGTTTTCGGGGAAAAGCCTCGGAGTAGGCGATGAAACTGCTGCCAGAAAGCGCTCGAATCTTCGCGATGAACGTTGCAGCTTTCATCACCGTCGTGGTCTGATTATCATGCGCAAGGAGAATGCATTCATTTTGGGTGACGATTTGCTCCATCGCATAGTCGACCCAATGGTCTTGGTAGCTTGGGTCCCAGTCACGGCTGTCCACGTTCCACAAGACCAGTCTGTAACCGAGTTCTTTGGCAACCCTGTCAACAAGGGCATTGTGTTCACCATAAGGCGGGCGAAAAATTCTTAAGCCCTTGTTCGCATCACCGATCAGACGTTCAGTTCTTGAGATTTCTTCGCGAATCTGATCCTCTGTTAACTCTGTCAAATGGGGATGCGAATAGGTGTGATTGCCAATCTGATGGCCCTCTGCAGCAGCACGCTGGATGAGTTTCTGCCCGAACGACGTCTCGAGTTTCTGGCCCATCACAAAGAAAGTTGCCAGGATACCGGACTGCTTCAGCTCGTCTAGCAGCTTCGGCGTGTTGATCGGATGTGGGCCGTCATCGAAGGTCAGATGGATTCTCTGTTTTCTCGTTTCTCCGATTTGGTGGGAAGGCGAGCCAACATCCCGTGCCTTCGGACGGCTCGCTCCGGTGCGGCAGCTGAGCAGTTCTGCCAAGTCGCCCTTTCTGACTGCTGTCGTCATGCGGGAAAAGAGTTGAGGAACTCCATCCATTAGTAGACTCGCCACCGTTCCTCCGTTGACAAGTTTCCCAAAAGGGAGCGATAGGCGAAAATAGAGCTTCCGATCCAGTGACCTAGTACTTTTTGCTATCGCCTCGGTTGCCCCTAGATCCCGATTGAACCGCCTTTGCTGGATCGAACGGATTCCTCGGGATCTGGCTATCCTGTTGTATATGGGCAGGTTGTGGTGCAGCGAAGACGACTCGGTGGTGCATACCGAGTCGGTCACAGGCGAAACCGACTGGTTCTGCTCTCCTTCGTCGTTTCCTCGAAGCTCAACGCTTGTAGGGCGCGATTTACTTCTAATAGGGGCCTGATTCGAGTGCTCCTAGGACGTCTATTTGCGACGGTTCTGCCAGAACTTGGCATCCTAGCCAAAGGGCATGGCGCCAGGGGTTGGGAACAACACTTGCTTCCCGAGATCGAACGGCAGCAGACGACGGGAAAGAAAGCTGGGATCTGTGTAAATATCTTCCATCGTCTGCCGCGCAGATTTCCGCAAGAAATCCGGTCCTGGCTTTGGGAATCCGTCGCCAAGAAAAGGTTCTTCGACAAGTGCCACGGTTGGGCGACCACTGCCGAAAACTTTGAAATCTGCGATCATTCCTGTCGGCAGGTCTGGAAGAACCGAAATTCGATCTCCGACTGTGAAGCAGGGAAGGAAGTAGCGATGACGATTCGACCATGAATACATCGGCGACGAAGTCCCCGGCAGTCATGATCGTTGGGCCTCCTTGGCCACGGAGTGGCACGGGTCGTGTAATGCAGAACCAGATTGACTATTACCGGAAGCGCGGATATTTGACCATTTTCGTCTGTGTGCCGCTGCATAGCTCTTTTACGGAAACACATCCGGATTGGCGCGACCTCAAGGTCGGCATGCAAGAATTAGGTGCCGATCACATCTTCTTTGCTGCGGTCGACAATCGAAGGTTCGTAACCGCCAAGTACACGGCTTGGATTCGACATTTATTTCGCGGTACGGCGCTCGACTGGATCGTCATGTCGGCGGAGTCGGCGCAATTGCCGGGCGACGCGATCCGGTTCATTCACGAACGACCGGTTACGTTAATCCATGTCAATCATGTCTTCACGGTGGGCTTTGCACGGCGCTTGCTTCGGCAAGTCGTTCGGTCTGGACGCCGCGTGCCGATGATCCTGGATACTCATGACATTCAGTCGAACGCTCTGGAGGAAAGACGCCAGATCAACCCTTGGACGCATCGTTACGACTCTCTCGAGCAGCTGCTGCACTCCGAGATCGCACATCTCAAGAATGTGAAAGTGCTCACTCATCTCTCCGTGGACGATTTCAATTTCTTTAAGCTGCGCTTGCCACATAATCAACACGTTCTTGCGATGCCGACGATCGATGAAACCTTTGTTTCGACCGTCGAGCTGGCTGGTCAGTCCCCTGTCGATCCCATTGACTTGCTATTTGTGGGCCAAAGCACGCCTCCGAATCGGTCTGCGATCCAGTGGTTCTTCGAGCGCGTGTGGCCTCTGATCGCTCCTCGCGGATACCGTATCAAAATCGTTGGCGCAATTGACGAGTTGGTGCGCAAGGAGCTTCCGGAACTCCATCGGGCGTTTTGCTCTCATTTTGTGGGTCCGACCGCAGATCTCGCTCCGTTTTATTGTGCGGCGCGATGCGTTATCGCTCCAATGGTTTCCGGGACTGGCATCTCCATCAAGACCATCGAAGCGCTTGCACTCGGGAAGCCTTTCGTAGGTACTTCGAAGGCATATCGAGGCATGCCAATGGACCGCCTCGAACAGGCGGGCCTTCAGGCCCATGACGCTCCCCAAGCCTTTGCGGACGCCATCGTGCAGGCTCTATCCGCAGAGCGGCTCGCGTCGGCGGCTAGTCGCGCTGCCTACGACAGTCTCTTCTCCAATCGAGCGGCTTTTTCCTCACGGGACGAAGCCTTTAAGATCGCCACCGCGACTTGACGGTGGTGCCCTAGAGGTACGCTCGTACAAGGCGAACACACGTGATATCCGAAAGGGTGTTGCGACCCCGATCGGGCATCACCGTACCCCGGACGAATAGAATCTCAATCTGACGTCGGCACGAAAAAAAACCGTCCCATCCAGAGATGGATCGACTCTCTGGCTGGGGCTGTAGAAAAGCTCGGGCTGGTCGGAATCGCTAGGAGAGACTGAATGCAACGGAGAGGCCTGTGACCGCGACGGCAACAACCCTCGACTTTAGGATTCGGTTGAACTTTTGGGTTCTAGGGACAGTTCTCGGCTTCTCGCAAGCCTGGACTTCTAGACTGGATGCCGCCGATTACACCGTGTCCTATCTGGATATGGGAGGCTATTTTTTTCACGGGCATCCTGGGGCAATTGTCAATGGATTCTGGAGCCCGCTCTATGCTTTGTTGGTCGGTTCAACGATCGCGGTGCTTAAACCGTCGATGTACTGGGAATATCCAGCGGTACATCTGCTCTTGTTTATAATCTTTCTATTCACGATGGCCTGTTTTGATTATTTCCTTAGGAAATCGATGCAACTTCGGTCCGATTGCGACCCGGAGAAGAAGGGTTCTTTCGAGCCGGATTGGGTCTGGATCACCATTGGATACACACTATTCCTTTGGAGTGCGCTGCAACTGATACGCGTGAATAATGAAACTCCGGACATGCTCGTCGCAGGCTTCTTTTATCTCAGTTGCGGATTGCTCGTCACGATTTCGACCGGACGTGCGAAATGGGCGGCCTTCCTGGGCCTTGGGTTGACGCTGGGTCTAAGTTATCTGACGAAGTTTGTCACGCTCCCGATTTCTATCTTGATTCTCATGACTGCCTGGCTGGCCGCGAAGCAGAAAGCTCGCTATGTCGTGATCTCTGCGATCACCTTCGCGGCAGTTACAGCGCCGTTTATAGCGGCGCTTTCGTCCCAGAAGGGGAATTTCACGTACGGAGAATCAGCTACGTACGACTATGCCGTGAGTGTCAGTGGGATTCCCCGTCATCACTGGCAAGGGGACAGCAAGACACCTCTCATGCATCCTACGCGCGAGATTTTTGCCGCGCCCGCCACATTTGAATTCAGAGAGCCCTTCAAAGGCACCTATCCACCTGAATACGACCTCACCTATTGGTACCAAGGCCTCAAGGTCCGTGTTCACATGGCTCAGGAACTCGAGGTGCTCGCAAGTAACCTGTTTTATGAATTCCTAACACTGTTTTATTCGTTAGGTGGAATCCTATTGATAGCGCTGTTCCTTGCGTTCTACGAGACTCGCCGCGGGTGGATGATTTTCGGGGACTTGGTTCCCTACTGGTTCCTCATCGTTCCGTGTTTGGCCACGGCAGTGCTGTATGCCCTGGTGTATTACAGTACTCAATATGTCGCCGCCTCTTTTGTGGTGCTGTTGCTCTGCCTATTCTTAAGTACTGCTTTCACTCTTGCTCTTCGGAAGTCTCGATTGCTTTCGGGCGTAGCCGTACTTCAATTCTTGATGTTCTTTGGCCTCGTGGGTTTTCCGTCGCTGCTCCATGTGTTTAATATTCATCCGCTCCACGCTCGGGTGGCAGAACGGGCATCCTATCAGCAAGTGGCCGAGAAGGCCGCTGAGATCGGGCTCCGGCCGGGCGACCAAATTGCCTCTCTGAATGCGTCCAATTCGGGAATGGCCATGTGGGCCCACCTTGCACGCGTTCAAATTATTGCGGAGGTCTACTATTGGCCGACTCAACCGGAAGGAGCTAACAACAACTTCTGGAAAGTAGATGCTCTGACTCAGGACAGCGTAATTCAAAAGCTTGCCCAGACGGGGGCCCGAGCCGTCATCTCGCAGGATGCACCAAGTGGCAAGGGGGCGGGTCATTGGTTGGAAATCGGTACCACCGGGTACTACCTATATTGGCTGAAGCCGCCGGATGCGACTTCACAGAAGGTAAACTCAGGACTGGACGACCCACCGGTGAGCCCCACTCCTGCTGAAATTCGCAGGCCGTCCTCGGCTGCAAGATTGTCTTGACTTGCTTTTGCGAGATACTAATCTCGATTTTCACAGAATCTGAACGCATTGGCTGCTACTCTCAATCGCCGGCCAGCTGCTTGAAAAATAAGATAACGAGTGGCGTGAATCGATGAAAATTACGGTTATCGTATGTACTTTTAACCGGTACCGAAGCTTGCTGAAGGCACTCGAGAGTGTCGCAGCCCAAGTACTTCCTGAATCGATCGAATGGGAAGTGATTGTGGTCGATAACAATTCGAGCGACCGGACTCGGGAGGTCACCGAGCAGTACTGCCGCAGGTATCCTGGTCGATTTCGTTACGTAGCTGAGCCACAACAGGGCAAATCTCACGCCCTCAATCGAGGTATTCGTGAGGCGGAAGGAGAAGTTCTGGCCTTTATGGATGACGACGTGACCGTTGAGTCGGCTTGGCTCTACAACGTCACGGCACCTTTACAGCGTTCCACGTGGGCAGGGGTAGGAGGCCGCATCGTTCCGCCGCTCGACTTCTCTCCGCCCTCCTGGTTGGCCATGGAAGGGCCCTACGATTTGAGTGGAATTCTTGCCCTATTCGACAAAGGGCGAGTTGGTGTGGAGCTTACCGAAGCGCCCTTCGGCACCAACATGGCTTTTCGAAAGCAGATTTTTGAAAAATACGGGCTGTTCCGTCCCGATCTTGGTCCACGCCCTGGATCAGAGATCCGCGGCGAAGATACTGAATTCGGCCGTCGGGTGCTGAAGGGTGGTGATCGCCTCTGGTACGAGCCCTCCGCGATTGTTCATCATGCAGTGCCTGAAAGCCGACTTCAAAAGCAATACTTTCTCCGTTTCCTGTATGACCAAGGTCGCGCATCGATCCGAGAAAAAGGCCGTCGGCCTACGATTTGGTTCCTCCTCAGCATCGTGTTGCGTCCGCTCCGAACCCGCATGATTGGATGGCTCTTTGCTTTCGATTCGCAACGGAGATTTCAGCAAAAATGTCTGGTCTGGATGACATTTGGTCAGATCATTGAAATCCTAGAATCGAATTCACGCAGCAAAATTCGTGGCGACAAGCTGCCTCCCGCTATGATCAGCAGCAAACAAAACCGCGCATGAACGTTTCGGTAATCCTCTGTACGTACAACCGTTGCCACAGCCTGGCATCGGCTCTAGAAAGCGTCGCGGCTTCCCAGGCATCGGATTCCGACTTTTGGGAAGTTCTGGTAGTCGACAACAACTCAAACGACAAGACCAGCGACGTCGTAGCGGAATTCGGCCGCCGATACCCGGGGCGGTTTCATTATTTGTTTGAGCCGCAACAAGGCAAGTCCTTCGCGCTGAATACCGGAGTACGCGAGGCACGCGGTCAGATTTTGGCCTTTATGGACGATGACGTAGTTGTGGATACCAAATGGCTGCAAAATCTTACCGCTATCTTTCAAAAAGAAGAGTGGGCAGGCGCTGGCGGGCGTATTCTGCCGGAACGCGACTTCAGCCCGCCCGCCTGGCTCCCTCGGGAAGGCAAGTATGCATTGGCTCCCCTTGCCTTGTTCGACCTTGGTCTACAGCCCGATGAACTTACTGAAGCACCTTTCGGCACCAACATGGCTTTTCGAAAGGAAGTGTTTGAAAAAATTGGCGGGTTCCGCACGGATTTGGGGCCGCGCCCTGGTTCGGAAAGCCGCAGCGAGGACACGGAATTTGGCGATCGGGCATTAGGCGCGGGGCAACGTCTTTGGTACGAGCCTTCCGCCATCGTCTATCACTCACTCCCCGCTCATCGCTTGCAAAGAAAGTATTTTCTGGCCTGGTGGCGCGACAAATCTAAGGCGGATATTCGCGCATTCGGTTTGCTGCGAGGAACCAAGCTCCAAGTCGCGGGTGTTCCCCTCTACTTCTTCGGCCGGCTTGCCAATTGGACCCTGCAATGGATCACTACCATCCAGCCGTCGCGCCGCTTCTCCTGTAAGCTCAAGGTCTGGACAATACTCGGGGCTATTGCTGAGTGCTATCAGCTTTCAATACGGGCCAAGCATCAAGTCAAGAAACGCGATAGCTGACGGCTCCTTTTGCAAATCGGACCGTGCTCCCTACCGATACGCGATAGCGCCTCTCGGAACGCTCAAAATCGGGTCGGTCTGGCTTGGGCTAACGATGAAGAGGCGGCTGTCGTCGATCCAGTTTCCTCTCGCCTGTCACGTTACCAATTCGGTTTTTTTCGGTGCCGCCCACCGCTCGCATCTTTCATGTATCGGCACAAAATAGACTTGCAAATTCTGCGATACATCTGTTGGCCGGTGGGTTCACAGGGCGACCGTTGATTGATCACGTCGCTCCGAAGGCCTCGGAGGCTATCGCATGAGACCCGCGCTCCGCCTGATGCCGAACAAGATTCAGGACAGACCTGCCAACGCCCCTCAACGAAAGTAGACGGTTCCTTGCGCGACCGCTAGTAGGTTGGGGTGCTCTCGGCTTTTTTCAAGGCTTGCGTTACGAACCATTCGCGATTTCCACTTCGATCTGCCGCAGCAACATCGCCCTCTACTCCCGCCTGTGTCAATTCTGGCTCACTCCCACCGTCACAAGAATCCCAGGTCGTCAGAAGAACGCCGGTGCTCGGTTGCCACAAGCAACCTGAAGTTCAAGCGCCTTTTGTTCTCTTCCGGATGGCTATATCGCAATACATGTCCCAGTGTAATGCGAATCCCGCAACCTCAAATCCTTGGTTCACCAGAAGGTCGTTGACTACGGGGATGACGCCGTAATACGAATCGTCGTAGTGGCTGTATTTGATATAGTCGTTGAAAATGAGAATGCCTTCAGCCTTGATTTTCACTCTTGATAATTCGGCGTCTTTCCTTACGGACTCATAGTCATGTCCAGCGTCGATATAGATCATGTCAAAAGTCGAGTCCGGGTACGTTGACAGAATCTCACCGCTATCGCCCTCCTCGCATCGAACCTGTTTGCCGCGCTCGGAAAACCGCTTTTCGTAGAACTCTCGGTGTGTCATTCCCTGAAATCTTGCGGCGGAAGGTTGGCCCCAAATGACCGGTAGGCTGTGCATCTGAAACATGTCAACTGCGACAAAAAGCTCCGGTTCGATGGTGCGCAGTATGAAATCGGAAAAGTCGCCATACATGACACCGACCTCGGCGACGGTACCGCTCCCTAACTCGGGGGCAAAGTATTTCAGCAGGTTCTGACGACCAGCGAAAAGCCTCGCGTTTTGAACGTCCACCTGTCTGAGTTCGGGATATCCGAATGACTTCAGTGGCTGCTGGCTCGCAGGTATGTTGCGCGGATCTGGCTGCTCCTTCGCACGAACGTAAGGCCGAAAAAAGCCATTAATGATCTTGGACACAGGGCCACGCATGGGTACAGAGATTCTCACGACCCACAAGCAGGAATCAATGATTACAATCGTCATTTCTTGAGCCCCGCCTGCCAGTTCAGCACGATCTTTAACGGCGTCTGTCCGGTTTGTTTCACTGGAACCAGGCAGGGCAACCGCCTGCTGGTTACCGAATCGTGCGCCCGCGTGAAATCAGTCTGGTGTGGGCCTCGGACGGGAAGCTTGGGAGTTCCTGCCCGGAAGACCGCGTTGGCGGTGACTTCGACAGCCATCGCCTACTAGCCCCCGCCGCAAAATGCTTGCCGCCTGGCGAGCGTATTGAAGGCCTGATCGGGGCTCTCAGCCCGAGATGGAAGGACCTGTGTGAATCTCAGGCGAACTCTGGAAAAGTTGGTTTATCGTCTCGCGTTCCTGGTGGATCGGTATCGAGTGAGTGAACGGGACGCAGACGTCGCTCTTTCGGCGGTGCTCGGCAGATCTGATGCGCTGACGGGGATCCACTTACCCAGCGGCCGATGTGATCTTGCTAGCACACCTCCCAACGGGCGCTCGAGGGCCATCCTCCTCACCCACACTTTGTCCATACGTCACAGACCGAACGCTCAGCGGTCTTGTCTTGAAGAGAACGATGGTAACGTCTCA
>Ga0210398_10000183_pt1 | contig 78333 bp, 62 predicted proteins | sample IncBWC4OmetaG_FD_161047 | JGI IMG/M metagenome (GOLD analysis project Ga0210398, IMG submission 161047) | Forest soil microbial communities from Barre Woods Harvard Forest LTER site, Petersham, Massachusetts, United States - Inc-BW-C-4-O | ecosystem: Environmental > Terrestrial > Soil >... | reverse complement strand
CGCCGTAGCCCCCGCGGACTGCACCGCCGCCGTAAGCATGCCCGCCGCTGTAAGCATGGCCGCCGCCGCCATAGCCGCCGCCTCGCCCACCACCACCGCCGCCGCCGTGGCCACCACCCCGCTGAGCAAAGCCTGTCGTCGCCAAGCTCAGGGAAATCGCCATGATGATCATTAGTTTTTTCATTTTATGCCCTCCGCCCCTCGGACAATCCATTTCCGAGAACGGCCACCCCACACCAAGCAATCGGCGCGCCACTTTGAGCCCTCCCCAAGTGATTGAACGCCTTGGAAATAAGATGCGAGAAGGCGGCTCCAGGTGGCCGATTTCCACCATGGAGGTGGTTGATTTGGACCGGAGAGGCGTCAAGGCGGCGCCGCGAAGGCCCGGTCGGCCCGTCAAAGCTGGCCGCCGGCCGCTCCGCCCAACCGCTCAAGCGCCCATCCGGCGTGCTCCCGGACCACAGCATCTTCGTGCTTTCCGAGCGTCTTGAGCCAAGGCACGAATCGCGCGTCGCCGGAGTTGCCTATCACGACGCACAGGTTCCTCAGCCAACCCCGGTACTTCACGCGCTTGACGGGCGAACGAGCGAAGACGCGGCGGAAGTCCGCCTCTCCGAGTGACGCGAGGTCGGCAAGGCGAGGGTGGAACAGCGAAAAGGGCCGGGCCTCCGGTCGCCCAGTCCGGGATTCCGTTCGCGCCGCCGTGGATTCCGGCGGGTCGGCCGACGAGTCGCGCTCGACGATCAAGGGCTTGAATTCGGGGACGCTCGTGGTTGCAACCTGTCGCCGGACGATTGTGCCGTTCGACAAGCCTGGAATCACAGACCCGCGATTCCACGGACACACGTCCTGGCAGATGTCGCAACCGATCACGTTGGCGCCGATGGCCGGACGGAATCGCTCGGGAATCGACCCTTTGAGCTCGATGTTGAAATAGGCGATGCAACGCGAGGCGTCCATGACGTACGCTTCCGTGAGCGCGCCGGTCGGGCAGGCTTCGAGGCAACGAGTACAGGAACCGCAGCGGTCAAACGCCGGTGTATCGGCCTCGAGCTTGAGGCTGGTAAGGATCACGCCCAGAAAAATCCAGGAGCCTTTTTCCTGATGGATGAGGCAGGTATTCTTGCCCACCCAGCCGACGCCGGAAAGGCGCGCGAAGGCGCGTTCCACCACGGGCCCGGTATCAACGTACACCCGCGTCTCGACTTGCGGCGCGAGCTTCTCGATCACGAGGCGTAAGCGCTCGAGACGTTCCCGCATCACCCGGTGGTAGTCCACTCCCCAGGCGTAACGCGAGATCCAGCCTCGCGGCCCTTCGTCGTCGGCCCCGGCCGGCGGCTCATCGTTCAAGGCGGGCGGGCCACTGCGGACGTCCGTCTCGCAGGACGTCGAATAAGGCAGCGCCACGTTGTAGACGAGCCCGACGCAGACCACTGACTCTGCCGAAGGCAGAATCATCCGGGGATCGCCGCGTTTCGGGTTACGGAGGTAAGCCATCTCCCCGCCGTAGCCCTTCTCCACCCAGGCACGGGCAAACTCCAGATCGTGCCAGGCCGTGATGGGCGCGATCCCCGCCACGTCGAAGCCGGCCTCGAGCGCGCTGCGCTTGATTTCATCGCTAACGCTCACCACAGGATGATAGCATCGGCGCGAGGCCGCGCTCGGCGAGTTGCGCGGCGCCCTGTCAAAAGGCTCTATCGATCTTGCCGCGGGCCATGAGTTGTGAGAATCTTGGCGCGCACGGGTTCAGCCACGAGGAGGACCTTCATGGGCAGGGGCCGGACGGCATTGTTCGCGATCGCAGCGCTGGCATCACTGAGCGTGAGCCTTCTCGATGCGGGGTTGTCGCCTCGATCGTTCGCCTTGCCCGCCGACCCTGCGCCGGTGCGCGTCACCGTCAACTGGGACAAAGTGACCGCCGTCTCCCGGGCCACCGCGACCCTGCAGGTTGTCGTGAATCCGCCGCTCGAGCGTGGCAGCTCGATACACGATCGCGTGTTTGATGCCTTACATTCGCTCGGCGCGGACGACGTGCGCTACGTTCCGTGGTTGCCTTACCCCAGGCTCGGGATCGCCGAGCTCGAACCGCCGCAGTCCGGCAAGACTTTCTGGGATTTTTCGCTCCTCGATCCCATGATGGAAGACTTGATGCAAGCGACGCATGGCCATTCCGTGATCATCAACTTCAGCACGATTCCCCAGTGGATGTTCAAGACTCCCAAGCCCGTGCCCTATCCCCCGGATCCCAACCATGTGACGTGGGATTACGAGCAGGGGACCGAGTTGCGCGACCCCAGCATGAAAGAAGTCGCGGATTATTACGGGCGTTTAGTCGGTTGGTACACGCAGGGAGGATTTACGGACGAAGCAGGGCGCGTTCACTCCTCGGGTCATCACTACAAAATCGACTACTGGGAGGTGCTGAACGAAGTCGACTTCGAACACAACATGACCCCGGGGTTTTATACCGCCCTCTATGACGCCGTCGCGGAATCGATCCACCGGACCGATCCGGCCGTCAAGTTCGTAGGCCTGGCGCTGGCCATGCCCGGCCACAGTCCGCAGTTCTTCGACTATTTTCTCGATCCGCGCCATCACAAGGCGGGCGCGCCCCTCGACATGATCTCTTATCACTTCTACGCAAGCCCATCCGACGACGAGCCCGCCGAAGCGTGGCCCTACACGTTCTTCGATCAGGCGAGCCGGTTTGTGGATCTGGTGCGCTACATCCAATCGACCCGCCAGCGTCTGTCTCCGCGCACCGCGACCGACATCGACGAGCTCGGCGCCATCCTGCCCAATGACAACACCACTCCGCACGCTGCCATTCCCGGCTCCTACTGGAATCTCTGTTCCGCGATGTACGCCTACCTCTACAGTGAGCTCGCGCAGCTCGGCGTGGAAGTCGTCGGAGAGTCGCAGTTGGTCGGTTATCCTTCGCAGTTCCCGAGCGTCTCCATGGTGAATTGGAACACCGGCCAGCCCAATGCCCGCTTCTGGACTCTCAAGCTTCTGCGCGACAATCTGGGTCCGGGAGACAGGCTGGTTCATACCGAAGCGGCTGGATCGCTTTACGCGCAGGGGGTCCTCGCGCCCGACGGGAAGCGCCGCGTCCTGCTGGTGAACGAACGCGACCGCGAACTGAAGGCGAGTGTTCCCGGCGCGGCAGGTTCGAGCGAGAGCTTCGTCGACCAGACCACGGGCGAACGCCCTCCGGGCTCGGCAACCCTGTCCGATGACGCGGTCACGCTCGGCGGATTCGGCGTGGCGCTGGTGACCCTCAAGCAGTAGCGCTCAGGATCGCCTCCACGGCGCGGCGGAGCGCGCCCGCTTCTGCCTCCACCTGTATGCGCCGGCCTGCTTCGATTTCGCCGGCATGACGGATCACGTAGTCCGGATCTTTGAGCTGGTGTCCCGTCAAGACCGCCACGACGTCTGCGCCGGCTTCGATGCGTCCAGCGGCAAGCAGCTTCGCGATCCCTGCAACCGTGGCCGCCGAAGCCGGCTCGCAACCGATGCCGTCCGCGGCCAGAGCGCGTTTGGCCACAAAAATCTCGGCGTCCGTGACCGACTCGCAAAGCCCGCGCGTTTCATCGAGCACGCGGAGGGCTTTCCTCCAGTTCGCCGGATTGCCGATTCGAATGGCCGTGGCTTCCGTTTCGGGATTCTCCACCGACACGAGTTCCTTGCGGCCCGCCGTGATCATGGCGTAAAACGCGCTCGCTCCCGCCGCCTGCACCACTACGACGCGTGGCATTTTGTCAATCAAACCGAGCTCACCGAGCTCGCGCAGGCCCTTGCCGATGGCGGAAGTGTTGCCGAGGTTCCCACCCGGCGCCACGATGTAATCGGGGCAACTCCACTCGCGTTGTTCCAGAAGCTCGGCCACCAGGGTCTTCTGGCCCTCAATCCGAAACGGATTCACGGAGTTCACGAGATAGAGCCCAAGGTCGGGGGCGGCCTCAAGCACCAACTCGAAGGCGCGATCGAAATTCTCACCGACCTCCACAACCGAAGCGCCGAAATCAATCGCCTGGGCAAGCTTGGCGGAGGAAATGCGCCCCGCCGGGACGAAGATCAGGGATCTCAGCCCCGCCCGCGACGCGTAGGCGGCCATCGATGACGACGTGTTGCCCGTCGAGGCGCAAGTGACCACGCGAATCCCAAGCGTCACGGCGCGCGAGATGGCCACGGTCATGCCCAGGTCTTTGAAAGAGCCGGTCGGATTCGCGCCCTGATGCTTGACCTGCAGACGCCCTACGCCCGCCCAGCGCGCGGCGCGCGGAGCATCGAGCAGAGGAGTGCGACCTTCGGCGAGCGAGACGATTCCGGCCGGATCGAAAAAATCGACCAGCTCTCGGAAGCGCCACACGCCGCTGCGGTCGAGCGGGTGGCTGCTTTGACGGCGCTCACGCCAGCGCGAGCGCAGGAGGGCACGGTCGAGCCCGCTGAAGTCGCATCGGACCTCGAGGAGACCGCCGCAACGCTCGCATCGGTGCGCGCTGCAAGCAGGCTCGTGCCGCGCGCGGCAGGCTTCCTCAGCGCATTGGATGAACCATGACATAGAAGCAGTGGCGAGTGGCGAGTGGCAAGTGGCAAGTGACGAGTGCCATATCGCCGGACTGACAAGGATTTTAATTAGCCTACTATGATAGCTGCTCTATTTCCAATCAATCCGGTCCAATCTCGCTTGCGCCTCAACAATTCACTTATGACTTCCTCTTGTCACTTGTCACTTGCCACTCGCGGCGACTCGCCACTTGTCACTCGTCACTTGCCACTACAACTCAAATTCCTCGTGAATGGCCGTCACCGCATCCTTCACCTCGACCGCCCGGACGGCGAGAGAAATACTGAGTTCCGACGATCCCTGCGCGATGGCGATGATGTTGATGCCGCGCCGGCCGAGGGCCGAAAAGGCCCGCCCCGAGATGCCGGGGGTCCCCTTCATGTTCTCGCCGACCAGCACCACGATGGCCACCTGGGGAACAACCTCGGGCGGGGCGATGTAATCGTGGAGGACTTCGAGCTCAAAAGCTTTTTCGAGGGCGGCACGCACGCGCAGCAGGTCCTCGTCGTGCACGGCGAAGCACAGCACGTTGTCGGCAGACGATTGGGTCACCATGAGCGTCGGGATGTCCTCCCGGCTGAGCGACTCAAACACGCGCGCCGCGAGTTCCGAGAAGCCCAGGCGGTCGCGGCCGCTCACCGTGATCAGGTCCGCGGTGCGAACCGTGGTAAGGGCCTTCACGCCCGGCGGGGCGTCCGCAGGCGCCGCGCCAATACGGGTTCCCGGACAGGACGGGTTGAAGGTGTTCTTGATCCACACCGGGATCTGCCGCTTGAGCACGGGCTGAATGGTCTTGGGGTGAAGCACTTTGGCCCCGAAGTAGGAAAGCTCCGCAGCTTCGCGATAAGAGACTTCGGGCACGATGTGCGCCGAGGGAACGAGACGCGGGTCGGCGGTCATCACCCCATCCACGTCCGTCCATATCCAGACTTCGTCGGCATCGAGAGCCGCGCCCGCCAGGGTGGCGCTGTAATCGGAGCCCCCGCGCCCGAGCGTGGTGCAGAGTCCCTCGCGCGTGGCGGCGCGAAACCCCGTGATCACCGGAATCACGTGGCGGCGGCGAAGGGGCGCCAGGCGGTCGCGCGTCTTGACGGCGGTCTCGTCAAAGTAAGGCGACGCGTTGCCGAAATGATTGTCGGTGACGATCAATTCGGTCGCGTCCACGGCCTCCGCCGCGCAACCCTTGGAGCGCAAGACCGCCGCGACGAGCAGGGCGGACATCTTCTCACCGAGGCTCGAGAGGGCGTCCATAGCGCGCGGGGTGATCTCGCGAACCAGTGAGAAGCCCGAACAGAGGTTTTCGAAATTGCCGATTTCTTCGGCGAGGCGCGGCAGGACCTGGGCCTGTTCGGCGGCGTACAGCAGGCGGTCCGCCACTTCGCGGTGCCGGCGCGCCAATTCCTGGCGCGATCCCTTCCAATCCTCGCGATCACCGCGGCTGGCCTCGGTGGCGGCGCGGATCAACATGTCGGTAACGCCGGCCATCGCCGACACCACGACCGCGACCTCGGACTCCGCCGCCTGAGCGGCGACCAGGGCGGCCACACGTTCGATGCAGTCCGCGTCGCCCACCGACGTCCCGCCGAATTTCATCACTCGAAGTGGCTTGCTCGTGCGGCTCATGGATGCGTTGCGGGCGGTGCCGCCAGTAAAGGAAGACGCGGCCTATTCGGTATCGCTCTCCGGGCCCGGCCCGGCAGCGTTTTTTTCGGCTTGCGCGCCGCCCTCGCGCTTCAGCGGATGGATGGAAGCGCGCACGGCTTCGATGAACACCTTAGCGGGAAGCGACAGGTAACGGTCCCGGCGATAGATCAATCCCAACTCCCGCTGGATCTTGATGCCCTCGAGCGGTACCAGCTTCAGGAGCCCGGCGGCGACTTCCGCCTGCGCGTAGCTCTTGCTGAGCAGCGAGAGCCCGAGGCCCGCGCCCACGAATTTCTTGATGGTCTCCACGCTCGCGAGTTCCATGGAGATCTGGAGCTCGTTGCGCTTGTCGCGCAGCAGTCGGTCGAGCATCACGCGGGTGCGCCCCGTCTTGGGCATGATCAGCGGGTACTGCACCATCTCATCGAGCGTCACGCTGCGCTGTTTCGCCAGCGGATGATTCGCCGGCATCACCACCTGCATCTCGTCGCGGTGCACGGGCAGCACCTCGAGGTTCGGCACGTTCTGGGGCAGCGTCACCACGCCCACCTCCACCGCGCCTTCCTGGACCTTTTGCACGATCTTGTGGCTGAAGCTCCGGTAGATGCTGATCTGCACCAGCGGATAAAGCTGGCGGAAGCGCGCGAAAGTCTTGGGCAGCACGTAAAGGCACGTAGCCTCGTTGGCGCCCAGAAACAGCTTGCCGCGCGCGGTCTGGTTCAGTTCCGCGATGGCTTGCAGGGCGTCGCGATGGAGATCGATCATCTTCTGCGCGTAGCCTTGCAGAATCTCGCCGGCGGGCGTGAGTTGCACCCGCTTGCCGCTGCGATTGAACAGGCGTTCCCCGCACTCCTGCTCGAGCAGCCGCACCTGGGCGCTTATGGCCGGCTGAGTGCGGTATATCTTCTCGGCGGCGCGCGAAAAACTCTGCAGCCGGGCGACCTCGAGGAAGCTCGCAAGCTGATCGTAGTCCATGATCTTTTAGCGGGTGGTGCGCTCTTTACTTTACCAAAGGCCGGGTTCCCGCCCGGATTCGCGCGGGCGAGCCGAACTCGAAACGCTCAGCTTTGTCCGCTCCGGGGAGCGGAGGACGTGGGCTGCGGCCGCAGCCCGGCGGCGCGGCCGGCCAGGCCCCCGCTGAATCCCTTCAGGCGCGTATTGTATGCGCGCACCTGCTCGCGGAAACGCTCCTGCTCGGCGGTGATGCGCTCTTCCAGAATCAGAATCTGCTTTTTGAGGTGCCGGTAGCTGGTGTCGAGGCTCAACTCCCGGTCTCGGTCCGCAAGCGCGAACAGCTTGTGCAGCTCCTCGGTCAGCTCGGCGGCCGCGCGAACCTTTTCGGCGGGCGGGGCTTTTTGCTCGACGGAGCGGGCGGCCGCGATGGAATCAAACAAGCTGGAGCTGCCCGTAAGGAAGCTGCGGCAGGTCCCGACCAGCCGGGGAAGCTCGTCGCGACGCTGCTTCAAGAGTTGATCGAAATTCGTCCAGGCCTTGCCCAACTCATTCCGCTGCCGCACAAGGTTGTTGCGCAGTCCGAGAAAGGCGAGAAGAAGCATCACGACGCCGAAGAATACGAACACAGCGATCAGGAGAATCAGACCCAAGTTTCAACTCCCTCGAATCGATACGGAGGCGGTGCGCCGCCAGTCCTGTCCATTGTACCGCACCTCGCCGGCCGGGCAGGCACAGGACCGTCTGGAACCGCCCGTGGACCGGGCGCTACCAAACTATCAGGCGGCTCGATTATGATGAGAAGCGGGGCGGGCGCCCCGGCGGGCGGAGGGCTGGCGGTTCCGTGGACGATTTCCGAGTGTTGGAGCACACCGCGGACGTCGGTTTTGAGGCTCTCGGTGTGACGCGCGAAGACGTGTTCCGCAACGCCGGCCGCGCTCTCATGAACGTGATCGTTGACCTCGACTCGGTGGCGCCGCGGCAGGCCGTTCCGGTCGCGGCCGAGGGTCACGAGCCTGGGGCGCTGCTGGTAGACTGGCTGAGCGAGATCCTCTACCTGCAGGATACCGAGGGCTGGCTCTTCCGGGACTTTGAGGTCACAGGGCTGACGGATCGCACCGTCACGGCTTCGGGGTTCGGCGAGCGCTTTGATCCCGGCAGGCACCGGATCAAACTGCTCGTGAAGGCGATCACCTATCATCAACTGGCCCTCGAGAAGACGGGCGAGGGGCACTGGCGTGCGCAGGTCTATGTGGACATCTGACGGGCTCCGGCGCGCGACCGCGCCCAACTCGCGTCACCTGACCGTGGCCGGCGCCGCGCTTCTGGCCGCGATCGTGTGGTGGTTCGGGCCGCGGCTCGCCACGGCCGCGGGCTGGCGGTATCAGGTCCGCGAGCTCAAGCCCGGCGTCTTCGCCTGGCTTCCCGAGGACATCATCGAGTTTGAGGGCGATCCTCAGTACGTGCGCGCCGGCAACGCCGGATTCGTAATCACGCAGGACGGCGTGCTCGTGGTCAACGCCACCAACAGCCCTTTCCACGCGCGCGAGGTGCTTTACGAAATTCGACAGCGCACCAAGGAGCCGGTCCGTTACCTCGTCGACACGGGAAGCGCTAGCGACGAGATGCTCGGCAATCAGGTGTTCGCCGACGTGCAGGCGTCCATCCTCGCCACACCCGGCATACAGGCGCAGATTCGCGATCGCGGGCAGGCGCTCGTGCGGCATCAAGCCGGGAACGAGGAGTACCAGCGCCGCCTGCGCGGCATCCACATCACGCCGCCGAACCAGACGTTTGACAGCACTACAGAACTTTCGCTCGGCGGGCAGGCGATCCGGGTGGTCGCCTTTGCGGGCCTCGACGCCGTAGCCGTGGATCTACCCTCCGTCAAGGTGGTCTTTCTGGGTGATCTGTTTCAGAACCAGTATGTCCCGCGTCTCGATTCGGTGGACATTCAGCGGTGGATCGAGGCGCTGCGCGAGGCCGAGGCCCTGGACGCCGAGGTCTACGTTCCCGGCCACGGTGATCCGGGCGGCAAGAAGGAGTTGGAGCAGTTCCGGCTGTTCCTCGAGTGGCTGACCCAGGAAATCCAGACGCGGCTAGGGCAAGGAAAGACGCTCGACCAGACGAAGGCCGATTTGGTGCCGTTCAAGAACTATGACTGGCACGCCCGCGAGCTTCAGGACGGCCTGGTGGAGGATCTCTACCGGCAACTCGCGTCCCGCGGAAGTCCGGCGGCGGCAAAGCCGGCGCGCTGACGGCGCTCACCTGTCGTCCTCATCCCTCCACAAGCTGACGCGCGCGCTGTGCGGCGCGGACCACGGCCTTGATGAGGGTCACGCGCAGGCCGCCCTCCTCCAATTCGAGCAAGCCGTCAATCGTGCATCCTGCCGGGGTTGTGACCGCGTCCTTGAGCTTGGCGGGATGCTCGCCCGTCTCGAGAACCAGAGCGGAGGCGCCGAGCAGGGTCTGGGCGGAGAGCAAGGTTGAAAGCTCGCGGGGCAGTCCCATCTTCACGCCGCCCTCGGCGAGCGACTCGATGATCAGGTAGACGTAAGCCGGACCCGAGGCGGAGAGTCCGGTGATGGCGTCCATGTGCTTTTCGTCAGCCACCACCGTGCGGCCCATCGAGCTGAACAGGAGCTCGGCAAGACTCACATCCGCGTCCGTGGCGTGGTGGCCGCGCGCAATCGCGGTCATGCCCTGCCGGATCAGGGACGGCGTGTTGGGCATGGCGCGCACCACGCGCGCGGCGGGGCCGAGTTCCTTCTCGATGTGCGCCGTGGTGACGCTGGCCGCCGCCGAGATCAACAGAGCGTCGGGGCGCAACTGCTTCTTCACCTCGTGCAGAAAACCCTTCACCTGCTGCGGCTTCAGGCAGATCAGCACCAAGTCGGCGCCGGACACAGCCCGCTGATTGTTGGTTCCCGCTTCGATCCCGTATTTCTGCGCCAGATGGTCGGCCCGAGGCTGGTGCGCCACCGTCGCCACCACGCGATCGGCCGGCACCATCTGCGAAGCCAACAGGCTTGAGAGCAGGCCTTCACCGAGTTTCCCTGCCCCGATCAGGGCCAGCTTGTGCACTCCGGCATCGCGTCCGCTTGCCGGGGATTGTTTTTCGCTCTTCTTCATAGAAATTAATCGCCGCCTTCCTCACAGCGCCCCGACACTTCGCGCGCGAGTGCAGAGTGCGCCGCGCGCCGCATCCGGCAGGCTGATGTCGCTCGTGTGGATGGCTAGAATAACCCAATCAGCAAGGCAGGGAAAGTCGTGTTCGAGCGCCCCGAGGCAGGCAGGCCGCCCGATCCGGCAGGGCGGGCCCGCACCGTTCGGCACACACGCGTTCGGCCCGCCCCGCCGGAGTTGAGCTTCAGTTGACCTTCAGACCAGGAGCGGCGAGCGCGGCGTCAGGTCCCGTCCCACCGGCGGCACCGTGCGAATGTCTGTCCTGCCCGCGTTCCAGTCCCTCGCGCCCGAGTTGGTGGCGTGGAAGCGGGCCACGGTGGAGGCCACGCCATGCCACGCCAGGCAATCCGCCACAGACCGGGCGGTCGATTCGCCCGCCGTACCATGAGTGAGAATTCCAACGGACGGTCCCGAGCCGCAGACGAACGCCACCTCGCCGGGAGCGCCCAGACGCAAAGCCTCATCAAGGCCGGGGACGGTCTTCTCGGCGACGCCGGTGAAACTTGCGCCGAGATCCGTCCCGTCCGGATGTGCAAGCAGGCCGCTTAAGGCCGCCGCCCGATCGAGACAAGCGGCCCGATCTTTCGAGCTGAGGTTCAGCCCGCCCGCGGCGCGGTTCTCCACGTGCCCGATCTCGGGAATCACCACGCTTAACACGAGATCCTCCGGAACCTGGGTGGAGCGATAGAGCAGCAATGGGCCCTCCTGGAAGGAGGCGACAAACCCGCCGAGCCACGCGGCGCGCAAGTTGTCAGCGCGCGGTTCCAGCGTCGAGGCCAGCTCAAACAGGTCCTTTTCGCCGAGGCCGAGCCGGTAGAGGCGGTCTGCGGCCAGCAATCCCGCCCAGACGGCGGCGGTGCTCGATCCAAACCCGACGCCGACCGGCACCGATCCGTACATCTCGAGTTCGACGCCGAGAAACGGCTGCTCTTTGTGCTCGAGCGCCGATCGCATGGCGCGCACCGTCAGGTTGCTGGAATCGCGCGGAACGCGCTCCCCGTTTTCGCCGAAGTAGCGGATGCTCACCTGGCCGTCGCGGCGGGCGCTGGCCCGCACGTTCAGGGCGGCATCGAGCGCCAGGGCCGCGCAGCCGGTGGCGCCGCCAAAATTGCCCACAGTCGCCGGGACACGAATCAACACGGATCGATCTTGCATGGCTTGCCTGCCTCCTGCAGGCGGATTCACGAGAAGTGTACAGCTTTGATGTTAAATAGGAGTTAATCGGAAAGGGAAATTCGAAATTTTTATGCGCTCGATCAGCGCAGCAAGTCTTCGAGGCGCGCCGCCAGATCGGTCTTTTCGTCGCGATACTTCACGATCACGGGGGCTTGCAGCGAGAGGCCGAGTTCGCGCCCGCGGCCCGCGTTGATGGCGCGCGCTCCGGGAACAACCACTGCGCCCGCGGGGATGTGCAGTGGGGTTTCGCCCTGGCGGCGATGAATCACGTCGCGCGCCAGGTCGAACACCGGGGTGGAACCCGTGAGAATCGTCCCGGCGGCAAGCACCGCGCCCGCGCCCACCACCGCGCCCTCGTAGACGCCGCAGTTGCCGCCGACCAGCACCTCGTCTTCGATGATCACCGGCAGCGCGCCCACCGGCTCGAGCACGCCGCCGATCTGCGCGCCGGCCGAGAGATGGCAGCGCTTGCCGATTTGCGCGCAGGAACCGACGAGGGCGTGCGAGTCGATCAGCGTTTCGTCGCCAACGTACGCGCCCACGTTCACGTACATGGGCGGCATGCAAATGACACCGCGTCCGATGTAGCAGCCATCGCGAATCGACGAGCCGCCCGGCACCACGCGCACCTTGCGCTCCGAAGGGATGCACTGCAGAGGAAACGTCTGCTTGTCGCGAAACTGAAAGCCTGCGTCGAAAGGGCCGGCTACGTCATCCGCTATCTCCACGCACGGACGCAGCGACATTTCGACGATATGCCCGATGCGGAATCCCAGCAGAATCCCTTTCTTCACCCAGGCGTTCGCGCGCCAGCCGACGGGCGAAGCCGGATCCGGTTCGGCGGCGCGAATTGTGCCTTCGTTGAGGCCGTACTTCAACTCCTCAAACGCCCGCAGACACTCGGCCCTGGAGGCGTCTTGAGCGGCGCAGAGCCCATCAATCCGTGCTGCCAACTCGTTGTTCGAAGACATATCTGGACGCTAGAGCGCAAGCACCTGCCGCAAACCGGCTTCTAACTCCGCCAGCAAGCGGCCGGGCAAACTGCCCGCTCGCTCGGTCAACAGCCTCTTGTCGATCGTCAGAAGCTGCGAGACATTGGCGACCGACTCACGCCGGAGGCCTGTGTCCCGAGGCCGGCAAGACACGTTACCAGGGGCCGCGGCACGTCTAAGATTCGACGTGATTGCCACCACGACCACGGTCCTGATGCTGCTCTGGTTGAATTCGTTCGCCTGGACCACAACGACCGGCCTGCGATATCCGGACCCTGTGCCCGTCGGCTCAGACAGCGAGGCCCACCAGACCTCTCCCCGACGCATCACCAATCCTCGCGCTCCAAGGAAGTCAATTGCATCGCCATCAGTACCGGATCGAGACTAGAGTCTTCTGTTGCGTATACGGCGTCCAAAGCTTCTTTAACACCCTTCGCCCGGTTCGCCTTCACGAACGCGTCTACGGCTTTCGAATAGAACGCGCTTCGCGACATACCCAGGCGTTTGGACGTACGTTCGGCTGCCCTATATACGGGATCGGGAATCGAAATCGCTGTCTTCATCGTTCTAGTATAACTCCGGTTATACCTCTTCGACAAGCGCCTAAAAACCGAGTGGCCCGGCCGGTCCTAGGACATCAACCGATTCAGCTCCGCATAAGGAATAGCCCAGTCGCCGAGCGTCGTAAAGGTTCCCTTCTCGATCAACTCGCGGGCAAAGCGCGCGAAAAAGCCGAGGGCGGCCCGCGCCGGCCAGGACCCGAAACTCAAGCGCCGCACGCCGAGCCGCTCGAGTTCGGAAATCGGCGGGATGGCCGGATTCGCTAGCACGTTGAGGGGTCCGGGCAGCGCCTGCACGAGCCTGCCGATGGTCTCGGCATCATAGACGCCGGGGACAAAAATCGAATCGGCGCCCGCCTCGAAGTAAGCGGTCGCGCGCCTGACGGCGTGTTCGAGGCGGCCGGCCGGCTCGCCGATCGCGGCCAGATAAACGTCCGTGCGCGCATTGATCACCACGTGCACACCCAGGCGCTTGCCCACTTCACGAATACGCCGCACCTTGGCCGCGTGCTGGTCCACGGGAACAAGTGCGGCCTCATCAACGCTGTCTTCGAGGTTCAGTCCTGCGGCTCCCGCTTCGATCAGCGCCTGCGCCGTTGCGGCCATGTCTTCCGCCGACTCGCCGTAACCCGCTTCGAGGTCCGCGCTCACCGGCACGGATACCTTGGCGGCAATGCGCCGCACGACCTCCAGCATTTCCGCGCGGCTGATCCGTTCGCCGTCCGGATAGCCGAGTGAGTTGGCAACGGCCGCGCTCGAAGTGGCGACGGCCTTGAAGCCCGCGTGCTCCACCACGCGCGCGCTGGCCGCGTCCCACACGTTGGCCAGCACCAGAACGTCGGGACCCTGGTGCAGCTTCAGGAATTGGTCGGCCTTGACGGCCAAAGTTGCGTTGGACATGGCAAGCACCCCGGTCGGGATTTGTTCAAAAACAACCCAGCATGTCATTTCGAGCGAAGCGAGAAATCTCCCCCTGACATTAGAGGGGCTACGAGATTCCTCGTCGCCTTCGGCTCCTCGGAATGACAGTGGGCCGGGTTTTCAACAGCCCGTTAGCCTAAGCGCTGCGCCGCGATCCCGCCTGCGCGGCCAGCAGTCCTTGCGCCTCCAGCACCTTTTCGAGCTTCGCCCGGTTCTCCGCCTTCAAGGGCACGAGCGGCAGGCGGTAGACCTCTTCCACCATGCCCATCATGGCGAGCGCCGCCTTCACGGGAATGGGACTGCTCTCGATAAAGTTGACCTGCATCAGCGGCAGAAGCTCGAAATGCAGCCGGCGCGCTTCCGCGAGCTTGCCGTCCAGCATGAGTTGAGCCAGGCGCGACATGCGACCGGGGATTTCGTTCGAGGCTACTGAAATAATCCCCACCCCTCCGAGCGCCATCAACGGAAAAGTGAAGGCGTCATCGCCCGAGAGCACGCGGAATCCGGCGGGCGCCTGCGCCAGGACATCCATCTGTTGCGTGATGCTTCCCGAAGCTTCTTTGATGCCGACGATGTTCGGAATGCCCGCGAGGCGCGCCACCGTGGCGGGCTCGATGTTCGACGAAGTCCGGCCCGGCACGTTGTAAAGCACGAGGGGCAGGTCGACGCCCCCGGCGATGGTCTTGAAGTGCTGGTAAAGGCCCTCCTGCGTGGGCTTGTTGTAATAAGGCGCCGCCGAGAGGATCGCCTGGACGCCGAGCGCGGCCACCTCCCGCGCCAGCGCCGCCACCTTGGCCGTGTAGTTTCCGGTCACGCCCGGCACAACCGGGACGCGGCCCTGCGCTTCCTCGACGACGACGCGGATCACCTCCAGGTATTCGTCGTGCTCGAGCGTCGGAGTCTCACCGGTGGTCCCGCAGGGGACGAGGAAGTGGATGCCCTCGCGGAGCTGAAACTGCACCAGGCGGCGCAAGGCCTCGACATCGACCGCACCATCCCGGCGAAAGGGCGTGATCAGCGCCGTTCCACAACCGCGAAGGTCGATTTTCATGGTTTTCTCCTTGAATGCAGCAAGCGACGGGTCTCGATTGCCATGGTGCCCGCCTACTCTGCAAACAAATCTGCGAATGCGAACAGCCCCTTCTTACCCATCACCCACCGCGCCGCATAAAGCGCACCTTCGGCGAATCCCTGGCGGCCGCGCGCCGTGTGCCGCAGGATCACGCTGTCGCCCTCGGAGTCGAATCCCAACTCGTGCGTGCCGGGCACGTATCCCGCGCGAACGCTGGCCATCGCGATCTCGCGATCGCCCAGGGCGGGTTGAACGCGGTGCTTGAGCTCGAGCGCGGTGCCCGAAGGCGCGTCGCGCTTCGAGCGATGGTGTGTCTCGGTGATGTAGGGCTCGTACATCGGAAACCGGGCGAACACCCGGGCCGCCTGCTCCGCCGCACGGAAGAAGAGCTGCGCCCCGATGGAAAAATTAGGGGCGTAGACCATTCCGATTCCGGCTCGCTCCACGATCCCCCGCACCTCGTCCAGATGCCCGGACCAGCCCGTAGTGCCGACCACCAGATTGCATCCGAGCGCCGCCACCCGCCGGATATTGTCCGGCACGGCCTCGGGGTTCGTGAACTCCACACAGACATCGACGCCCTCGAAATTCCCGGGCGCGAGGCCCGCGCCGTCGCGATTGGTCTTCTCGTCGAGAATGAGGCGCACCTCAAAGCCGCGCGCCGGGGCAAGCTGCTCCACCGCCCTGCCCATTTTGCCGTGACCGAGCAGCACCAAACATAACGGACGCGGATTAGACGCGACGCTCAAGAATTATGTCCTGTCAGCGTTGTCTTGCTCGCAGGCACACACAGGTTGAGTTCTTGTGCCGTCGCTGATTCTAAAGCACATAGTGGGTTCGTTCCCAGATTCAAGCGTTTTTTCTGTCGAGGCCCCCGATCAGGCTCGCCTAGACCCGTCTGCTCCCTCGCCGTCGCGTATAATTCTTACACACTCGCTGATTCTAAAGCAGATAGTGGGTTCGTTCCTCAATTTGACGCTTATTTTTTCCAGGCTCCCGTCTCCCGGCTTCTCAGTCCAAGTAGCCCCCCGCTTTCATCAATTCGGCATTGAGCAGCGCGGCGCCCGCTGCCCCTCGAATCGTATTGTGGCTCAAGACCACGTACTTGTAGTCGAGCACCGGGCACGAACGCAGGCGCCCGATGACGGCGGCCATGCCGCCTTCCGCGTCGACGTCAAACTTGGGCTGGGGGCGGTCCGGCTCCTCGCGCACCACAATGGGATGCTGCGGCGCCGAGGGCAGGCCCTGCACTTCCGAAGGCGCCTCGAAGCCGGTCCAGGCCGCGAGCACTTGTTCGCGAGTCGCTTGCGATCTCAGCGCCACGGAGACGGTCTCGGTGTGGCCGTCTTCCACCGCCACCCGGTTGCAATGGGCGCTGACGGCAAAATCGCCTGGCTGAACGCGTCCGCCGTTCACGGAACCGGTGTCGAGCGACCCCAGCAGCTTGCGGGTTTCCGCCTCGACCTTTTCCTCTTCGCCTCCGATGTACGGAATCACGTTGCCCAAGATATCGAGCGTGGGCACTCCCGGGTATCCGGCGCCCGAGACCGCCTGCATGCTGGTCATCATCACCTTGGTGAGGCCAAAGGCGCGGGAAAGGGGCGCGAGCGACATCACCAGGCCCACGGTGGTGCAGTTGGGATTGGTGACGATCATGCCGCTCCAGCCGCGCTCGCGGCGCTGGGCGCGCACCAGGGCGAGATGGCCGGGATTCACCTCCGGAATCACCAGAGGCACGTCCGGCTCCATGCGGTAGTAAGAGGAATTCGACACCACGGCGTGCCCTGCGCGCGCAAACGCGCCTTCGACCTCCCCGGCCACTTTGGAGTCAAGCGAGGCGAAGAGCAGTTGCGGCGCTATCCCGTTCGGGAAGCAATCGTTCACGATCACGTCGCGCAGTGCGTGAGGCATCGGGGCGCGCAGCCGCCAGGTGCACGCCTCGGCGTATTTCTTACCTGCGGAACGGTCCGACGCGCCCAGCCACCGCAGCTCAAACCAGGGATGATTCTCGAGCAAGCTGGCCAGACGCTGGCCCACCATTCCGGTTGCGCCGAGAACGCCGACTTCGAGTTTCTTCGTCATGAGGGTTATTGTGACACAGAGAGGCTTTGAGAGCCCGCACTCGCCGCAACTGAAAGTTCACGTCGTGCATCTCGGTAACAACTCCCGCACCAGCCGCGCGTAGATGCCGACGGCCTCGACCAGGTCAGCCTTGGCTACCTTCTCATTCTCGGTGTGCGCTTCATGGATGCTGCCCGGACCGATCAGCAGCGGGCGCCCCCAATTGCCGAGCGAGGGCAGATCGGTGGTGAAGGAGACCACGCGCGTCTCAAAGCCTTCGATGGCCTCCATCCTGAGCGGCGGGGTCTCGCGCAGGAAGTGGAACCGGGCCCGCCCGCGCAGAAGATCCTCGATGCCGTCTCGCAGATGAGGGCCTTCGGCAGGTTCGGGCACGGTGCGGTACATGATTTCCGCCGCGGCCTCGTCCGAAACTACGTTGGGCGCGCGTCCGCCGGAGATCAGGCCGATGTTCATGGTGGCCGGGCCAAAAACGGGGTCGCGCGGGAGCGGCAGGCGCCGGAGGTCGGCCAGAATGTCGAGCAGTTTTTCGATGGCGGACTCGCCGAGCTCGGTGTAGGCCGAGTGCGCCATCTTGCCGTGGGCCTCGATCTTCACCCACAGGATGCCCTTGGTGCCCACCACCAGGTGATTCTCCGTGGGCTCGCCGTTGATCAGGTATTGGGAGCCGCGCGGCGCGAGGTTGGCGGCGCGGGCCCCATCGCTGCCCGTCTCTTCGCCGACCAGGAACAGCAGCCCGAAGTCGCGCCGGCCTTCGGCCGCCAGGCGCTCGGCGGCCGCAATCTGGGCGGCGATGATTCCCTTGGCATCGCAAGCGCCGCGGCCGTAGAGGAATTGCTCGTCTTCGCGGGCGTCGAGGAAGGGCGGAACGGTGTCGACGTGGGTGCTGAGGACGATCTTGGGCTCGCCGCGCCCGGCGAAAACGTTGTAGCGCTCGCCGGAGACGCGCTGCGTCTCCACCTCGAATCCGGCGCGCGTGAGGTACTGGCGCAAAAACTCCGAGCAAGCGCCTTCATTGCCGGTAACGGAATTGATGTTCACCAGCGCTTTGGTGAGTTCGAAAAGTTCCATAAGCTGCGGCGGTCCGAAAGCCGGATACGTCCGTAGGGGCGCTGCTCGCTGCGCCCCATGCAGGGCCTCACGGAGCGCGGTTACGGCAAGGGCGCAAGGCAGCCCAGTTCAAACGGGGCGCAGCGAGCAGCGCCCCTACGTTACGTTCAGCACCACGAGGGTCATGTCATCGTGCTGCGGCGCGCCGGAGGCGAAGGCGTCAGCCCCGGCCATGACGTACTCGATCGTACGGGCGGCGATCAAACCGCGGCAGCGCGCGATCGTCTCGGTCATGCGTTCTTCGCCCCATTCTTCGTCGGCGGGATTCATCGCCTCGCTGACGCCGTCGGTATAAACCACCAGCGTGTCGCCGGCATCGAGCGTTACCGTGGCTTGCTGGAAGGAGAAGCTCTCGAGCAGGCCGATCACGGTGCCGCCCACCTCAAGCCGTTCGACGGCGCCGTCCGGCCCGCCCCCGCGAAAGAGCATCGGCGGATTATGCCCCGCATTGACGTAGGTCAGCGTGCGATGCGCGGGTTCGTACTCGGCATAAAAAAAAGTGGCGTAGCGATTGGCGGTGGAGGCGTCGAACACCAGTCGATTCACGCCGGCGATCATGCGGCCAAGGCTGTCAGCGCCGCGCATGGCCTCGCCGCGCAGCGACGCCTGAAGCGTCGCCATCATCAAGGCCGCCGCGATGCCTTTGCCGGAGACGTCGCCAACGGCCACGCCCAGGCGTCCTTCGGGCAGCGCCAGAAAGTCATAGTAGTCGCCGCCGACGCCGAGCGCGGGCCGGCATGCGCCCGAGTAATCGAGGCCGGGAACGGGCGGAAGCTTCTGCGGGAATAATCGCTGCTGCACCTCGCGCGCGATTTCGACTTCGCGATTGAGCTTCTCGCGTTGCGCCACCTCGCGGGCGACCGCCGCCGTGAGGCGGGTATTCTCGAGCGCGAAACCCGTCTGAACGGCCACCGATTTCAGCAACCGCAGATCACTTGCGCTGTAGGGCGCTTCGCTTCGCTTGGGCCCCAGGCTGATGAACCCAAGCAGGTGGTCCTTCGCCGGCAACGGCAGCAGCAACTCGGCACCCAACTGCGCGATCTGGCGCCGCTCCTCGTCGCCCAGGTCCGTGCGGCGATAAAGCCAGGAGTCCGGATCGTCCGCATACACTCGTGTGGGCTCACCGGCCTCCATAAGCTGGCGAACCGTGGCGGCATTCTCGGGAAAAGAGACGACCGGAGTTTCCACGTAACCGAGCGCGTAGGCCGGACGATATGGTCCGCTGCCATCGATCAGCGCGGCCACACGCGGCACGTGAAGCGACTCCGCGATGCGATGGGACACCGTGGCGAGCAGCGGCTGTGTCTCCACGATGGTTCGGACTTTGTCGCTGAGTTCGCTCAGGATCTGCTCGGCGTTGTAAGCGTCGCGGAAGAAGCGGCGATCGGTCCAGGCCCGCAGCCGGTCCGCTCCTTTCTTCATCCAGAGAACAGCCGCCATGCCGAAGGCCACCGCTTCGATCTTCTGGGGCCGGCGCGTTCGCGGGTCGGAGGCGAGCAGCGTGGAGGTCAACACGATCGCCACCATCAGGATGCCTTGCAGGACCCGCACCCCGCTCCGGGCCAGCGCGTACTGCAGGCCTTGCCGCACGACCACGCTCACATCCATAGCGCGCTGTACCACAATGGTGTAAGCGAGGGTGATGGGAAAGAGGAAAAGGAGTACCAGCACCGTGAAAAGCAGCCACCCTGGAACCACCCGGCCAATCTCTCCGCCCGCACCCCTAATCAGGCTGTAGGAAACCACAACGCAAATGGGAAGCAGACTGATTGTTGACCCGAGGTACAGGAGCCGCAGGCGGCGCTTGGCGTCGCGCGAGACCGCCATACTGCCCTTCGCGAAGATCGCGCTGAAGAAACTCCCGACTGCCACAAAGGCCAAGACCGAGTTGGCGGCAGCGAATGGTGCGGCGCGGCGGCTCAACCACTCCACGGCGGCATAGTTTTCCACATCGACTGTCTTGACGATGATTTCCGGGAGGGCGGACACCACCAGCAAAGCGATCAAGCCCCACTTATACCACCTCCAGAGGGGCCGGTTCTGATTCGGAAATGGTTCGGGAAAATACAGGCCGAAGAGCAACATCGCAATCGCCCAGAAGTTGCCGGCGACAAGATGGTAGAACCTCGCCACATCGCGAATCACCGGGCCCCAGGCTCCGGTCGGGCTGCCGAGAACCTGGGTGAAGCTGAGCATGAGGCCGAGGAGCAGCCAGGCCAGGCGATCGCGCGGTCGGACGGCCGCCACCCAGAAACCAAGGATCAGGCAAAACCACGGCATGGCGAAGTAAACCACGAGCCGCAGGATCACCGATGAACGGGTGTTATAGCCGGCCGCCTGAAAGGTGGTGAGCGGGATTCGCAGGGTCCGCTCTCCGCCACCATTCGGAGAGCGCACGGTCACGGCCAGCACGCCGTCCGGGTGCCGCCGGGCCAGAGCCTGATCCACGATGTGCGCGCCGGTGTACGGCACGCCTTCGACGGCCACCAGAAGATCGCCCTTGCGCAAGCCGACGGCGGCACCGGCCCCGGCGTCGTCGATTTTCCCCACAGCCACATCAAAGGGCTCCGCGTAGATTCGGTCCGGGTGAAGGATGCCGCGAAAAATGTCGCGGGCGACGAGCGTCTGATACCCGGCAGCAACGATCAACAATAGGCCTAGAACGGTGTAATGGTAAATCGGAGGGCTCGTGGCCCGAACCCCGCGGCGCGGTGTAGCAGGCTGGTCCATCCGAGGAATTCCATCAGAGGTGCGCCTGAAAGTCCAGCGGTAACCGTCTGAAACGCCGCCCGGCGCTTCGGCGGCGGTGTCAAAGGTTTCAAGTTTGGGAGTCGCTCGAAGTCAGGACACTACCGTTCCGGCACTTGACTTGCAAGTTCCATATTCGTCATAATGAAGGCGAAGGAAAGGCGAACATGAGCGCGCTCGCCAAAACCGCCTCCATGCAAGCCCCGGACTCTGACGCGCCGGGCAACCCCGGTCACGTCATACGAGTGGGTCCCGCCGGATGGTCGTACCTTGACTGGGCCGGCATCGCTTATCCCCGTGTGCGCCCGAGAGGTTTCCACGAGCCGGAGTTCCTGGCGCGTTTCTTCGACACCATTGAAATCAACACCTCGTTCTACCAGCCGGTTCGCGCGGAGACGGCTCACTCCTGGGCCGGACAGGTGAGCCATCAGCCGCGCTTCCAGTTCACGGCCAAGCTCTGGCGGCGCTTCACCCACGATCGTGACGCGGGCCGCGACGAAGAGCGGGCGGTGAAGCGCGGGCTCAATCCGCTGGCGGAAGCCGGAAAGCTCGGCGCCCTGCTGCTGCAGTTTCCCTGGTCATTCAAGTGGACCAAGGAGAATCGCGAGTACCTGGGGGCGCTCGTGATGCAGTTCCTGGAATACCCATTGGTGCTCGAAGTGCGCCACAGTTCCTGGAACTGCCCGGAGGCCTTCGACCTGCTTGGAGAGCTTGGCGTGGGCTTCTGCAACATTGACCAGCCGATCATCGGCCGGTCGCTCGCGCCCACGGCGGAAGCCATCGGGACGGTGGGCTACGTGCGCCTGCACGGGCGGAACTACAACCAGTGGTTCGCGCACCGGGAGCCGCACGAGCGCTACAACTACCTCTACACCATGGATGAGCTCGAACCCTGGGTAGGGCGCGCCGCGCGGGTGGCCGAACGCGCCCAATCCACCTTCGTGATCACCAACAATCACTTCGAAGCCAAGGGCGTGGCCAACGCTCTGGAAATCAAGGCGCTGATCACGGGCAAGCCCGTGCCGGTTCCTGAGACCATGGTTGCGCGCTACCCGGAGCTTGAGAAAATCGCCCTCGCACCGGGGCTTGACCCGGAGGACGCTGCGGGACCGCGCCGGCCCGAGCAGGGCAGCCTCAGCTTCGACTTCCCGGCCTGATTCCCGGACTTTTTCTGCACAAGGCGCTGCGCCCCCGTTGTCCTGCTGTAAAATCGGATGCAGACCGCTGGGCGGCTACAATGCTGCCCACCTAGCGGGAGGTAGATGCTTGAAGGCTTGCGTGCTCGAAAAGCCGGCCGCGGTCGAGACGAACCCTCTTCGCCTGGCCGACGTCCCCCGGCCCGAACCTGGCGCGGACCAGGTGCTGGTGCGCGTCCATGCATGCGGCGTCTGCCGCACCGATCTGCACGTGGTGGAAGGCGAACTCCCGCCGCGGAAGTCGCCCGTGATTCCGGGGCACCAGGTGGTCGGGACCGTAGAAGCGGCCGGTTCCGGCCTCACGCGCTTCAGGGTTGGAGCCAGGGTGGGCGTGGCATGGCTTCAGGGCACGGACGGCGTTTGCGAGTATTGCCGGACCGGCCGGGAGAATCTGTGCGAGCACGCCGATTTCACGGGCTACACGGTCGATGGCGGCTACGCCGAATACCTCGCGGCCCGCGAACAATTCGTCTACGCCTTGCCCGAGCGCTTCACGGACCGGCAGGCCGCGCCGTTGCTGTGTGCGGGCATCATCGGCTTTCGCGCCTTGCGGCTCTCCGGCATCGAGCAAGGCGGAAGGCTCGGCTTCTACGGGTTCGGCGCCGCCGCCCATCTGGCCATTCAAGTGGCGCGGCACTGGAAGGTGGAGGTATACGTCTCCACGCGCGACGAACGCCACCGGCGGCTTGCGCTCGAGCTCGGCGCTCTGTGGGCCGGCGGCACGCTCGATCAGCCGCCGGTCCCACTCGACGCCGCCATTGTCTTTGCTCCCGCCGGCGAGATTGTCCCGGCGGCGCTCAAGGCGCTCGGGAAGGGTGGGACCCTGACCCTGGCCGGCATCCACATGAGCCTGATTCCGCCGCTCGACTACGACCTGCTGTACCACGAGCGCGTGGTGCGGAGCGTGGCCAACAACACCCGCCAGGACGGCGAGGACTTTCTGCGCGTGGCCGCCGAGATTCCGATCCACCCTGACACCGAGGTCTTTCCGCTCGAAGAGGCGAATCGCGCTCTGAACGCTTTGAAGAACGACGCGGTTCGCGGCGCTGCCGTGATCGACGTGAGCGGCCGGATCGCTGGGACTTCAGGGGCTTGAGCACGGGCGCGTCGCAGGCACTTTGGAGTGCGACAGCTTGCTGCCGCTTTCTTCGAGCGAGCTTGCCCGCGACATTCCGTACTTGCGAGCCCGCTCACGGCGTTCGCCCGGTTGCACGGCCAGCAAGCTGGCCTTACAAGAGCGGCAGCAAGCTGCCGCACTCCAAAACGCTGCGAAGGGGGACCAATGAACAATCAAAGGGTGAATTATCTGGCGGTGGTGGTGGCGGCCGTCGCGCACTTCCTGCTCGGCGCCGTCTGGTTTACGGTTTTGCAGAAGCCCTGGCTGAATGCTGTCGGGAAGACGATGGATCAGTTGGCCGCGCAGACCAACGCCACGGTGGGCTACGTGGTGGCCTTCGTGTCGAACCTCGTGATCGCCTGGGTGCTCGCCCGGCTCATCATCGCCACCGGCCGGACCAGCCTGGCTGGTGGCGTCGCCATGGCCGGGCTCCTCTGGTTCGGATTCACGGCCACGACCATGGGCACTGCCTTCGTGTTTGAAGGCAGGAACGCGGAAGCGTTCGCCGTCATCGCGGGCTACCCACTGGTCGGAATGCTCATCATGGGCGCCATCCTGGGCGCCTGGCAGAAACGAGCCGCCTAAACCGGGCGCGACGGCCGGAAACCGGCTACAATTGCAAGGCCGCCAAGGATTCCCGCGCCGCCTCGTGCGCCTGACGATAGGCGCGGCGGTGAGGACGTGTCTGGAACCGGGCATCATCCGCGGAGCATCACACGAATGGGGCATACGGGGCCGCGGAAGGCGCGGGAGTGCGCCCGAGTCGTGCGATCCGGCGAAGCCCGCCCGGGGCAAGTGGTGAAATTGCGTTCGAAACGAGTTAGCAGAACCTGCCGCGTCCTGCCGGTGATCGTTCCGCTGATCTGGCCCCTGACCGGGCCCCTGATCGGGGCGCTCGCCATCGCGGGTTGCGCCGTCAAAAAAACCAGCCATTTGCCGCCCGCGGCCGTGGCGCCGCCTCCGCTCCCGGCATCAGGCCCGGACCTCGTGGCCCGGCTCGAGAAACAGCGCCAGGCAATCGAGACCCTTTCGGCCACCGTGGATCTCGAGCCCACGACGGGGTCGGTCTATTCCGGTGTGATCCAGCAGTACCACGATGTGCGGGCGTTCGTTCTCATTCAGAGTCCGGAACAGATTCGCATGGTAGGCCAGGCGCCCGTGGTTCGAACGACGATCTTTGACATGGCTTCGGATGGCAAGGAGTTTCGCGTCTGGGTGCCGACCAAGGGCAAATTCATTGTGGGCAGCACCGAAGCCTCGGCGCCGGCGAAGAACTCGCTCGAGAACCTGCGCCCGCAGCACATCCTGGACGCGCTGATTCCGCCGGGGGCGGAGTCTCGCGGCGAGCCCTATTTCCTGAATCAGGAGCGTGAGACAGGACGGGTGTATTACGTGCTGAACTTTTTGACCACGGGCGCGTCAGGCCAGCTGGGACTGGCGCGCAAGGTGTGGTTTGACGCCGCCACGCTGGAAGCCGTCCGCACAGAGTTCTACGACGCATCGGGTGCGCCCATAGAAGACGTCCGTTACGCCGGCTATCAGGACTACGGCGGGGTGCACTACCCCTCTCACATCGCGCTTGACCGCCCCGTCGAGGACTACAGCCTCGGGATCAACATCGAAAAGGCCACGTTTAACCAACCGATTCCGGCCGACAAGTTCGTGCTGGCAAAGCCCCCGAACGCAGAGGAGATTCGGGTGGGCACGGGTTCCGGCGAGGAGCACGGCAGTGGGCAATAAGATGATTCTCGTCAACGTGCTGCGCCGCCCCATCCGCACGGCGGTGAGCATCCTGGCGGTCGCGATCGAGGTCACCATGGTGCTGATCGTGGTGGGCCTGACCACGGGCCTGCTGAACGACGCCGCGCGCCGCACCGAGGGCGTCGGCGCGGACGTGATGGTCCAGCCGTCAGGGGCCTCGTTCATGTTCAGCCTGAGCTCGGCCCCCGTACCGATCAAGGTGGGCGAGCGCCTGGGCGAGGTGCCTCACGTGCTGGCGGTGGCTCCGGTGCTGTTTCAATCCGACCTTTCCACGCACGGCCTGGGGGTCATCTTCGGAATCGACCTGGAGAGCTGGAACCGAGTCAGCGGCGGGTTCGTCTATCTCTCCGGAGGGCCCTTCCACGACACTATGGACGTTCTGGTGGACGATTGGTACGCCAAAGCCAATCACCTGAAGGTAGGGAGCACTTTGAGCCTGCTGAGCCAGAATTTCCACGTCTGCGGCATTGTCGAGCACGGCAAGGGATCGCGGCTGTTCATCCCGCTCGCGACAGCCCAGGATCTCTCGAGCTCGCACGATAAAGCGTCCATCTTCTTCGTGAAGTGCACGGATCCCGGATATGCCGATGACGTGACCTTGGCCATCCAGCGCCTGCTTCCCGGCTGGGAGGTCCACTCGATCAAGCAGTACATGTCAATGATGACGTCAAGTAATCTGCCGGCTCTCGATACGTTCATTTCAGCGATGATCGGCCTGGCCGTATCGATCGGATTCCTGGTGATTTTCCTTTCCATGTACACGACCATTACGGAGCGCACCCGCGAGATCGGCATCCTGAAGTCGCTTGGGGCGTCGAAGGCGTATATCCTCGGAATCATTCTTAAAGAGGCGTCGCTGCTCGCGCTGGTCGGGATCGTTGCCGGCTACCTCGGCACCGCCCTGGTGCGGAAGATCCTGGTCGAATCTTTCCCGACGCTTTACGTGGAACCGATGTCTGCGGGCTGGGCCGCCAAGGCGGCCTTGCTCGCGCTCATGGGCGCGCTGATCGGGGCCTGTTATCCGGCTCTGCGGGCGGCGCGGCTTGACCCCGTGGACGCGCTGGCGTACGAGTAATAGAGGGGGCCGGCGGATGGCCTGGAAGCGCAGTGGAACCTATCATCCTCACCGAAGACTTGAAGAAGGTTTACCGCATCGGCAAAGTGGACGTGCCGGCGCTGCGCGGGGTGAACCTTATCGTGGAGGAGGGTGATTACGTGGCGATTGTCGGGCCCTCAGGTTGCGGCAAGTCCACCTTGCTGCACATCCTGGGTGGACTGACGGGCCCTTCCGGCGGCCGGGTGCTGGTAGACGGCAACGACTTCTGCTGCATGGACGACGCCGATCGCACACGCTTCCGGCGCCACAAGATCGGGTTCGTGTTCCAGCGATTTAACCTGCTGCCCACGTTGACGGCGCGCGACAACATTGCGCTGGCGCAATCGATTCAGGGCAACGGCTTTAACCCGCACCGTTTCCAGCAGGTGGCGGAGATGTTGGGAATCGCCGAAAAGCTGAATCACCGCCCCTACGAGATGTCGGGCGGCGAGCAACAGCGTGTGGCCATCGCGCGGGCGGTCATCTGCGAACCGAAGATTCTGCTGGCGGACGAGCCCACCGGAAATCTGGATACGGAGAACTCGCAACTCGTGCTGAACATGCTGCGGACCTTGAACCGGTCCTTCCGCCAGACGATCCTGATGATCACCCACAACCCGGAGGCGGCGGCGGTCGCGGATCGCATCGTCCGCATGCGCGACGGGCGCGTGGTTTCAGCTTGATTCATCCATCCGCAGCGCGTTAACGTGTTCAAACATGGCCGAGCCCAGACCCATCCGCGAAGAACTGGTACCTCACGTCGTTGAACCGGTCCAGTTATCGGGCGCCTGGGCCAGGGTGAAATACGCCGTCTCCCACGCCATTTTCTGGGCCTATGAACGAGGGAGTTGGCAGTATGACGTTATCTGCGCCGTGATTCTTGCCTTTATCTTCCTGACGCCGCGGGCGTGGTTCAATGACCGGCCTTCGCTCGGATTGAGCGACCTGCGCCACCGGCAGGGCGTGATCGAGATCGGCCGCACGCGTGCCGGATCGCAGTACCTGATCGATTCGCGGCTGATCGATTCCATGGCCCCCCTCAAGCCCGACGACGCCGTGCGTTCGGTGCTCGAAGAACGCCTGAGGCATCCCGTGAGCATCAAATCCATGGAGCCGGTTTTGGATAAGAACAGCGTCATGCTGGGCTACAGCGTGGTGGTGACGCCCTGACGAAGCATATGCAGGCATTGCGCTCTCTGGCCGCGGCCGTGGCGCTCGCCTCGGTCGCGCTTCCGTCTGCCGTCGCCAGCCCGCGTAGACCCAAGAGCGACCTGGGCGAGGTCCTGGCCCGCATGAACGAAGCGGCGAAGCACTTGAAGAGTGTCATGGCGGACCTGGACTATACTACGGTCACGGTGCTCGTCAACGATCGCTCCACCGAAAGCGGCCGGTTCTTCATGCGGAACCCGAAGAATCCGGAGATACTGATCGAATTCACCAAACCCGACCCGAAGACGATCCTCTTCAAGCACAATGAGGCTGAGATTTATTATCCCAATCTCAAGCGGGTTGAGCAGTACGACCTGCAGCGCCAGAGTGGCCTGGTGCAGCAGTTTCTGCTGCTTGGATTCGGGACGGACGCGGCGTCGCTGAAGGAGAACTACAACGTGCGCCTCGTGGACGAACAGGACCTGCAAGGCGAAAGCACGGCCCTGCTGGAACTCATCCCGAAGCGGCCGGAAGTGCAGAGCCAGCTCAGCAAGATCCAGCTCTGGGTAAGCGAGGACTCCTGGCTGCCCGCGCAGCAGCAGTTCTTCGAGCCGAGCGGCGACTACCTGATCGCGCACTATACCGGAGTCAAGACGAACCGGCCGGTGCCGGGCTCGACTTTTGACATCGACGCCCCGAACGCGCAGCGCGTGAAGAAGAACTAGCCCATGATCTGTGGTGCAGGCCCCTTGTGGTACACGCTTGAAGCATGCGGGTTGCCAGGCGCACGCGGGATGCGTGCACCACAACGAAACGTCGCGTATCCTATAACGTCGCGGATCCTATAAGATAACGAAGCAGACCAGGTACAATGGCGAGCAGGCGCGCCACGGGGGCGCCGGGGCCGGACGAGCGGACGTGATCAAATCGATTCGAATCCGACGGGAGGTACGGGCCATGGGCCGGCGATTGCGCGAGTGGCGCATGATCGCCTGGGCCCTGATCTCCAAGCATCATCCCGTGGACGCCCATCTCATTCCCGTGCGCCGCTGCAACCTCGCTTGCACGTACTGCAACGAATTTGACGACTTTTCGCAGCCCGTCCCTACCGAGGAGATGCTGCGCCGGGTGGACCGGTTAGCGGACCTCGGCACCTCGATTATCACGATCAGCGGAGGCGAGCCCCTGCTGCATCCTGATCTCGATCTCATCATCCGGCATATCCGGCAACGGGGCCTGCTGGCCGGAATGATCACCAACGGCTACCTGCTGGTGCCCGAGCGCATCGAACGGCTGAACCGCGCCGGGTTGGACCACCTCCAGATCAGCATCGACAACGTCATGCCCGACGAGGTCTCGAAGAAGAGCCTGAAGGTGCTGGATAGGAAGCTCCAGATGCTCGCCCAGTACGCCGAGTTCCACGTCAACATCAATTCCGTGCTCGGCAGCCCGGTGCGCAATCCCCAGGACGCGCTCACGGTGGCGCGCCGCGCCCTTGAGCTCGGACTCACCAGCACGGTCGGCATCCTGCACGACAGCGACGGGCAGCTTCAGCCCCTTTCCACCGGTCAGCAGGAGATTTTCGAGAAGATCATGAGCTTCGGCAAAGGGTCTTACGCCCGCCTCAACCGCTTCCAGCACGACATCGCGCGCGGACGCGAGCACCAGTGGCGCTGCCGCGCCGGCAGCCGTTATCTCTACATCTGCGAAAACGGCCTGGTGCACTATTGCTCGCAGCAGCGAGGGTATCCGGGCATTCCGCTCGAGCAGTACACGCGTTCCCACATCGACTACGAATACAACACCCGCAAGGCCTGCGCGCCGCGCTGCACGGTTTCGTGCGTGCAGCAGGTGGCGATGCTCGATAACTGGCGGGCCCCGCAAACCCTCGAGGCCTTTGTCCCGCTCGAGTCGCTGTCCGGGGCGAGCCCGGGCAAGACGGCCCGCACGTCCCATGTAGAGCCTACATCGGTAGGCTGACGGTCCAAGCTTCCATTCAATCCAAACGTCCATTCAATCCAAGCGTCCATCTAATCCAAGCGTCCAATTAATCCGAGCTTCCATTCAATCTGAGCGAGAACCCCGCCCACGATGCGGGCGTCGTACTGCGTAAGCCCGAGGTCCATCAGCAGTTGCCGCAGCTTGAGCAACGTGGCCGCGCGGCTTTTGGGTTTGAGGTACCCGACCGCGTCCAGCACGCGCGCGGCGCGATCAAAAAGGTGTGCGATCGATTGCTGCGCGGCCGGGTCAGACCGGTGAATGCGCGCCCCGGGCGTGCGGTTTGAATTGAGGCCCTGGCGCGCCAGCTCGTAACAGCAGACCGCCACCGCCTGGCCGAGGTTCATCGAGGGGCAGTCCGGCGAGGTCGGGATGCGGACCAGCGCCTGGCAGCAGCTCATCTCCTCGTTCGAGAGACCCGTCTTCTCGGAGCCGAAAAGCAGCGCCGCCGGAAGCACTGCGCGGCCGGGCCCGGCCCTCGAATCCCCACGCTTCGACCCTCGCTTCCGCCTCGACGCAAGCCACGCCGGCAATTCGGTCAGCGCCACCAACTCGCGCCCGAGGTGCCGCCGCGAACCCGCAGTGGTGCCGATCACCAGGGCCGCGTCGCCCACCGCTTCGAGCAGGGTAGGCACGGCTCGCGCCGATTGCACCAGGTCCTCGGCGCCCACAGCCGAGCGCGTCTCCTGCCAGGCGGGCTCGTAAGGATTCACCACCACAAGGTCGCGGAATCCGAAGTTTGCCATGGCGCGCGCGGCGGCCCCGATGTTCAGGGGATTACGCGGGCGCGCGAGCACGATGCGCCAATTCCAGGCGGGCGCTTTCATGGCCGCGATTGTAGCAGGAGCGCTCTGTGTCATCGACGCTCTTTCCGCATTTGTACCCTATGCTCTCTGTGACCTCTGCGGTTGAGCCCGCTTCCACCGCCGCCGGGGACGGGCGCCGCCGGCCAAAAGCATTGATCTCGGCGCCGTGAGCGGCTATCTTGTCTGAGCTATGATCCGAAACCGACTGCTGCTCTCTCTGCTCGCCGCCCTCGCTGCCGCGGGTACGATCTTCGTTGCCGTGACGGGCCTCAGCGCTCAGAACCAGCCCGTTGCCGGCGCGGAAAATCCGGCCTACCTCAATCCGTCGTTGCCCATTGAGCAGCGCGTAAGCGATCTGGTGTCGCGCATGACGCTCGACGAGAAAGTGCGGCAGATGCAGCACACTGCGCCCGCCATTCCCCGGCTAGGCGTGCCGGCTTACGACTGGTGGAATGAGGCTCTGCACGGCGTGGCGCGCTCCGGTTATGCCACCGTGTTCCCGCAGGCCATCGGCATGGCGGCCACCTGGGACACGTCGCTGATCCATCAGGAAGGCGAGACCATCGCCACCGAAGCGCGGGCAAAGTACAACCAGGCGATGCGCGACGACATACACAGCATCTACTTCGGCCTCACCTTCTGGTCGCCCAACATCAACATCTTTCGCGATCCCCGCTGGGGCCGCGGACAGGAGACCTATGGCGAGGACCCGTACCTGACCGCGCGCCTCGGCGTCGCCTTCGTCACCGGCCTGCAGGGTGACGATCCGAAATACTTCAAGGTGATCGCGACGCCCAAGCACTATGCCGTCCACAGCGGACCCGAGCCCGCGCGTCACGGCTTCAACGTGAACCCGACGCCGCACGATCTCGAGGACACTTACCTGCCCGCCTTCCGCGCCACTGTCACCGAGGGCCACGCCGATTCCGTGATGTGCGCTTACAACGCCATCAACGGCCAGCCCGCCTGCGCCAACGCCGATCTGCTCGAGAAAACCCTGCGCGACGACTGGAAATTTTCCGGCTACGTCACCTCCGATTGCGGCGCCGTCGACGACATCATGCGCGGCCATCATTTCGCGCCCGACATGGAGCACGCCTCGGCGCTCGCCGTCCAGGCCGGAACCGACACGACCTGCGGCAACGAGTACGTCAGCTTGGTCAAGGCCGTCCAGGATGGGGTCATCAAAGAAAGCGAGCTCGATAACGCTCTCCATCGCCTCTTCACCGCTCGCTTCCGGCTCGGCATGTTCGACCCTCCGGACGCGGTCGCGTTCAACAAAATTCCGATGTCGGAAGACGACTCGCCGGCGCACCGCCAATTGGCGCTCGAGGCGGCACGCGAGAGCATGGTGCTGCTGAAGAACGAGGGCGGGTTCCTGCCTTTCAAGCCGAACGTCAAGAAGATCGCGGTAATCGGCCCGAACGCGGAGTCGCTGGCCGCACTCGAAGGCAATTACAACGGCACGCCATCGCACCCCGTCCTGCCCCTGGACGGCTTGCGCTCGGTCTTTGCGGGCAGCGCCGAAGTGCGGTATGCGCAGGGCTCGCCTTATGTTTCCGAGCTGCCCGTACCGGTGCCGCGAACCGTCTTTCATCCGGCGCCCGGCGACGCGACCGAGGGCCTAAAGGCCGAATACTTCGCGAGCACGGACTTCTCGGGGCAGCCGGTGCTTACCCGCAGGGACCCGCAGATCCAGTTCGACTGGGACGCCGCCGCGCCCGCGCCCAGTGTGCCCATGAAGGCCTTCGCCGTGCGGTGGAGCGGCACACTGACCCCGCCCGGAGCGGGCGACTACACCTTCGGCATCGACACGGCGCACTGCTATCCGTGCGGAGACCGCGAGACTTTTCGCGTGTTTCTGGATGGCAAGCTGGTGAACGAAAGCAGCCACACCAACTTCACCTGGAGCCCGAAGGCTCCGGTGATTCCCGTTCATTTCAGCGGCACGGCGCCCCACGACTTCCGCCTGGAGTACACACACAGCGCGCCGCTCTTCGCCGCCGGCGTCACTCTCACCTGGAAGCCGCCCGTGCAAGCCTTGCGCGACGAAGCGGTGAAGATCGCCCGGCAATCCGACGTCGTCGTGGCGTTCGTGGGCCTGTCTCCCAACCTCGAAGGGGAGGAAATGCCGATTCACGTGGAGGGCTTCGACGGCGGCGACCGCACAGACATCGCGTTGCCACCGGTCCAGCAACAGTTGCTGGATTCCCTCCTTCAGACCGGCAAACCGCTGGTTGTCGTGCTGATGAACGGGAGCGCGCTGGCAGTGAACTGGGCCGAGGAGTACGCGAGCGCGATTCTGGAGGCATGGTATGCGGGAGAGGAAGGCGGTACGGCGATCGCGGAGACGCTTGCGGGACGGAACAATCCGGGTGGCCGGCTGCCCGTCACCTTCTACGACGGGCTCGATCAACTTCCCGCCTTTGACGACTATTCCATGGCCAACCGCACCTACCGCTACTTTCGGGGCCGGCCGCTCTACAAGTTCGGCTACGGCCTCACTTATTCGTATTTCACCTATGAAAGTCTGAAGCTGTCATCCCCGACCATCAAAGCCGGCGAGCCTCTGACCGTGCGCACGGAGATTCAGAACCGCTCGAAGATGCGCGGGGATGAGGTCGCGGAGCTTTACCTCGAATACCCGGCACTGCCGGGCGCCCCCCTGCGCGCGCTCAAGGGATTCGAGCGCGTGCAACTCAAGCCGGGGGAACTCGGGAAAGTAGTCTTCACCCTCACGCCGCGCGACCTGAGCCTCGTCACCGAACAGGGAGAGCACAAGATTGTGCCCGGCAGGTATACGGTCAGGGTGGGCGGGGGCCAGCCGGGCGCAAACCCCTATGATCTGCAGGCAGGGTTCGAGATTCGCGGCGAAGCCACGCTGCCGCGATGATCGCCCGCCATGCGGCGTGGTGGGATGGGGCGTGACAATGCCGTCACAGGCGGACTCAGAGGTTAGATGCCCAGGAAGAAGTCCGGCAGGAACATCGAAATCCCAAGCCAAGACTCATTAGGAACTGGCCGGCGCGTTGATGGTCACCGGCTGCCTCAGCGTGAAGTCGATCTTGGTTTCGGACGGGACCTTGATGGTCGATCCCTTCATGGCCGCCGATGCGCCAGCGCCGATGGCCGCGCCGCTGCCCGCACCGATGGCCGCGCCCTTCCCTCCGCCGGCGATAGCCCCAATCATCGCGCCGAGGACCGTGCCACCCGCCGCACTCGTCGCCGTGCGCCGGCCGCGCGAGGCTCCATGCTGTTGGTAGTATCCGCTCTGAACGGGATACTTCGTGCCATTCACGGTCACGGTGACCAGTTCGAGCTCAAGCTCAGCGCTGCCTTCGATGCGGCCGGAATTCTGCGCGTTCGCCAGCCTGACCTTCGCCGTCGAACCCTGGGGGATCACGACCTGGGAGCCTGACGCGACGGGGACGTCGACGGCAGCATCGAACTCCTGCCCGGTCTGATTCTGGTTTGAATCGATGGAATCGATCGTGCGAATGGTGATGATCGTACCAGCCGGCAGAGTGATTCCCGCCGGCTGCGCGGGCGCGGCCTGAGCGCTTCCAGGGGCGCTGCCCCCGCTGCCGAGCGCCAGGCTGTCGATCACCTTCTGCACGCCGGGCTCGGTGCTGGCAATGCGATCCACGGCAGATTTTTCGAGCTGCGTGTCCACGGAGCCGCGCAGCACCACCACCCCCTGCTGCGAGGTCACACGAATGTCGAGGGTCTTCAGCGCTGAATCCGCAAACAGCTTGGCATTGATGTCGTCTACGATCGCCTGATCACTGTTCTGATTCTGAGCCTGATTCTGACCCTGATTCTGATCCTGGCTTTGACTCTGGTTATCCTGCGCCTGCAGCGCCAGTGGCGCCGCCCACAATGCAGCGCAAACTATGACCCAGACCCCAAAACGCAACCTTGCTGCCATCATTCCTCCGTTCTCGCGCGGGTCCATTTTGTTCATAGGTCAAGCGCCGCCCGCCACGCCTTAACCACACTATTGGATGCTCTCCAGGTCCACTGCGTCTACCATCCCGCGACCGCGGGGTAGAGGCGTGCCGGGGTCCCGGGGCGGCATGGTGCATGCTAGAATGCCGACAGGCTCTCAGCCATGCGTGATGCAGAATCCTGACCTCAGCGTCGTTATTCCCATGCACAACGAGGAGCAGAACGTGCAGCCCCTGGTGGAGGAAGTGAGTCGCGCGCTGGCGGGGTTTCGCGCCGAAGTCATCTTCGTGGACGATGGCAGCACAGACCGCACGCGGGAACGGCTGCGCGAGGCCGCCCGCCGCGACGATCGCATTCGGGTCGCTCATTTCCGGCGCAACCTGGGCCAGACCGCCGCGATGGCGGCGGGGTTCCGCCTGGCGCGTGGCGAGGCCGTGGTGACCCTCGATGGAGATCTGCAGAACGACCCTGCGGACGTGCCGGCCCTGGTGGCGTTGCTCCAGGAGTGGGACGTGGTGTGCGGCGTGCGCACCAGGCGTCGCGATAGCTGGTTGAAGCGCATCTCCTCCCGTATCGCCAACGGATTCCGCAACTGGGCTACCGGCGACAACATCGTGGACACGGGCTGCACGCTCAAAGCATTCCGGCGCCAATGGCTGCAAAATCTCGAGCTCTACCAGGGAATGCACCGCTTCCTGCCCACCCTGCTCAAGATGCGTGGAGCGCGCGTCACCCAGGTGCCCGTCCGCCATCGGCCGCGCCGCGCGGGCAAGACCCATTACGGCACCTGGGGCCGCATGGTGAAAGGCCTTGCCGACGTGTGGGCCGTGCGCTGGATGCAGAAGAACTACGTGGATTATCAGTCGGCGCTCGAGATAGAAGCGCAGGAGTCAGAAGTTAGTGGTCAATAGTCAGTGGTGTCAGTCGTCCGTTGTCAGTTGTCCGTCGTCAGTTGCGTTCGTGACCGCTGCTTGAGCCGCGATGCAGGTCGTTTGTCGTTGATCGCAACTCGTGGCGGCCCTCCAACGCGCGAAGGAGCACAGCTCCGTGGCACGGATGTACGAATCGACGATCTACAAATGACGAACCACGATCAAGGCACAACTGACAACGGACCACTGACACCACTGACGACTGACGACTTTCTCCAATGAAGCCTCGCTACCACCTCCTCGCGCTCGTCGCCGTCGCCGCGTGCCTCTTTTTCATCGGCCTCGGGCGGTTGCCGCTCACCGAGCCGGACGAGGGACGCAACGCAGAGGTGGCGCGCGAGATGCTGGTCCTGCACGACTGGATTACGCCCCACTACGACACGCTTCCCTATCTGGATAAGCCCGCGGTCTTTTTCTGGCTGGTTGCAGGGTCTTTCCGTCTGCTGGGAATGTCGGAGGCGGCGGCGCGCATGCCTTCGGCGCTGGCCGCCCTGGGGACAGTGCTCCTGATCTGGCTGGTGGGGCGCCGCATGTTCGGCGAGCGCACCGCATGGACCGCCGGCGTCATCTTCGCCACCTCGCCGCTCGTGATGATTTTCGCCCGCGTGGTCGTCTTCGATATGACACTGGCGTTCCTGGTCACGCTGACGCTGGCCGCGTTCTGGCTTTCCGCAACGGCGGAGCGCCCGCGTCGCGGGCTCGACTGCCTCATGTTCGTCGCGGCCGGAATCGCCACGATTACCAAGGGGCCGGTGGGCTTTTTGCTGCCCCTGTTGACCCTCCTGGTTTACGCCGCCGTACAGAGAAAGTTCAAGGACCTGCGACGGCTGGCTTGGCCCCCGGGAATCCTGCTCTTCCTGGCGGCGAGCCTGCCCTGGTTCATCGCAGTGTCGGTGCGCAATCCCGGCTTTCCGCGATACGCTTTCTGGGACGAGAGTGTGCTTCGCTTCGCCACCGGGCACGCGCACCGCGGCGGCAGCGTCTTCTACTACATACCCGTGTTCCTCGTGGGATTCCTGCCCTGGAGCTTCCCCCTGCTCTTCGCCGGCATCAACCGCGCGCGGGGCTGGAAGCGGCTTCGCGAAGCGAGCGCGGCGCCGCGGGCCTTTCTGCTCGCCTGGGCCGCCACAACGTTTGTATTCTTCTCGATCTCCCATTCGAAGCTGCCGGCCTATTTTTTGCCGGCGCTTCCCGCGCTCGCCCTCCTGTTGGCCGACGTCTGGTGCCGCGACGTCAAAGCGGATGCGCCGGGGCGGCGCCCCGACTGGTTGACCGCCGGATTCGCCGTTCTGATTGCGCTCGGCATTCTTGTGGCTGCCACGCCGGCCTGGCTCGAGACTCCGGCGCTTCACCGGACGGCCGTGCGCAAGATTCATCCCGCTGTTCTGGAAACGCTGCCTTCGGCAATCTTTTTCACTGGCCTGATCATGGCCGCCCTCGGCATTCTGGGCCGAAACCTCGTGGCGCGGTCGCGCGGCCGGATCTACACCGCCGGGACCTTCGCCATCTTCGCCTTCACCGTGCCCTTGCTGATCGTGCGCTGGTGGGAGCCCATCCAGACCTACGCCGGCACTTCCAGCACCGAAAGGCTGGCCGCAGCCATCGCCCGCGGCACGGAGCGTGATCTACCGGTCTATGGTTACTATTATTTCCGCACCGGTCTGCCTTTTTATCTGCGACGACCTGTCGGACTGGTCACCTCCGGAGGCAGCGAGTTGACCAGCAACTACATCGCGGCGCACTGGCCTGCAATCGGCGAGGGCGCCGCCTGGCAAGGCTCCTCGTCGGACCGTTCGCCGGCCCCGCTGTTCCTGAACGGCAACGGGTTCGCGGCGCTGGGCCGCGCTTCGCCCCGGCCTTTCCTGGTCATCGTGCAGAACAACGAAGTGCCCGAGCTGGCCAAGCACGAGGTAGGATTCCAACCTCTTTGGGACGCCTGGCTCTACTCGGTGTGGGAGGTCTCAGGCCCGCCCGGGGAGTCCGTATCAATCCCCTGACCCGTTGACGCGGCTCGTTGGTCCCCGTTACAAGTGAATAGGGCGCACGTTTTCCCTGCCTCTCACCTCATGTGCGGGATTTGCGGCATTTTCAATCTGGACCTCGATCCCCTGGCGCAGCCGGATCGCATCGGCCCCATGACCGCGAGGCTTGTGCATCGCGGCCCCGACAGCGAGGGCTACTTCAGGCGCCCCTACCTGGCCTTGGGACTCCGCCGCCTAAAAATCATTGACCTCGAGACGGGCGATCAGCCACTTGCCAACGAAACCAGCGGCGTAACCCTGGTCTACAACGGGGAGATCTACAATTTCCGCGAGCTTCGCCGGGAGCTCCTCGAACGGGGACACCGTTTCCGCACTCATTCCGATGGCGAGGTCATCGCGCATCTTTACGAAGAGAAGGGTCCGGACTGCCTGCAGGACTTGAACGGCATGTTTGCCATCGCGCTCTGGGACGAGAGCAACCGCAGGCTGATGCTGGCCCGGGACCGGGCGGGCGAGAAGCCCCTCTATTACTGGCACGGTGACGGCACGCTGGTGTTTGCTTCGGAGATCAAGTCGCTGCTGGAATATCCCGCCGTGCCGCGCCAGCCGGACTTCGAGGCCTGGACGCAGTACTTCTTTCATGGATACGTTCCCGCGCCCCGCAGCGCATTTCGCGATATCCGGAAGCTGCCGGCCGCTCATCGGCTTACGGTGGAGAATGGACGTATTTCGATTGAGCCTTACTGGCGGCTCGCGTCTCACTTGCGGCCGAAGAGCGCGCCCCCGATCGACCGGCGCGGCGAAAGTGAGATCGTCGTGGGACTGCGCGATCGCCTCCGCGAGGCGGCGGTTTCGCGCCTGGTGAGCGACGTGCCCCTGGGCGTTTTTCTGAGCGGTGGCCTTGACTCTTCGGTGCTGGTCGCCCTCATGAGCGAGCTCGCGCCGGGCCACGTGAACAGTTTCTCGGTTTCGTTTGCGGAGCGTAGTTTCAACGAGCAGCCCTATTCCACCCGGGTGGCGCGACGCTTTGGGACGCGGCATCACACGCTCGAAGCTAATACGAGGAACCTCGGCGAAGCTCTGGACGTCATGGCCGGCCACCTGGACGAACCCCTGGCTGACCCGGCCGTGCTGCCGACCTACCTGATTTCGCGCTTTGCGCGCTCGGAGATCACCGTGGCTCTGAGCGGCGAGGGTAGCGATGAGCTCTTCGGCGGCTACCCCACGTACATCGGCGTGCGTCTGGCGGATTTTTATCTGCGACTCCCGCGCGCACTGCGGCACTCCGTGTTCGAGCCGCTCGGACGGCGGCTTCCGGTCTCGCCGGGAGCGGTCCCCTGGGGTATGTTTCTGAGGCGCTTTCTGGCTCATGCGGATAAGCCCGCCGGCCAGCGGCACCTAATCTGGTTCGGCATGTTCGCGCCCGGCGAGATCGAGCATTTGCTTGCTCCGGGCTGGCCCGGACCGCGGCCGCGCGCGGCGCCGGAGGCCCTCTATGCGGCCCTGGCCCGGGTGCTCGAAGGCGCGCGGTTTGAAAGCCCGCTGGCGGAGACACTCTATCTCGATTTCCGCACCTATCTCGAAGACAATCTGCTCGTGAAAGTGGACCGCGCCAGCATGGCATGTTCGCTCGAGATGCGCACGCCGTTCCTGGACCATCGGCTGGTGGAATTTGCCGCGGGGTTGCCGGCTTCGCTCAAGCTGCGGCGCTTCCGGTTGAAGCATATCCTGAAAAAGGCCGTCGAACCCTGGCTGCCGGCCGAAATCGTCAACCGGCAAAAGCGCGGCTTTTCCGTGCCCATCGCCAGCTGGATGCGGGGCGAACTCGCTCCCTTGCTCGACGATAAGCTGAATCCTGAGCGGCTCAGGCGCCAGGGTTGGTTCGATCCGGCCTTCGTGGGCCGTCTGCTCGATGAACACCGCAGCGGGCGCGCCGATCATCGCAAGGCGCTATGGACGCTGCTGTGCTTCGAGCTCTGGCATGAACGATGGATGGAATGTTGACCCGGCAAACTCCCGCCCCTCCGCGCGAGGCCTTCACGCCCAAAGAGCGGCGGATCATCGCGCGCTGCCGCACCCCTCGCCAGGTGCAGGCCTTCCTGCGCGCCCTGCCGTACAACTGGGAGCGCAAGGGCGAGACGCTGCGCACGTTGCGCGGCGTGGTGCGGCACGGGGAAGCTCATTGCCTGGAAGGCGCGCTGGCCGCCGCCGCCATCATGGAGCAGCACGGCTACCCGCCGCTACTGCTCGACATCGAATCGCAGGATCAGCTTGACCACGTCCTGTTTCTGTTCCGCGAGCGCGGCCGCTGGGGGACCGTGGCGCGCTCGCGCGACGCAGGGCTGCACGGCCGCAAACCCGTATTTCGAACCGTCCGCGATCTGGTGATGAGCTACGTGGACCCTTATGTCGACAACACAGCCCGCGTGCGGGCATACGGCGTCGCCGATCTGCGAACGCTGGTGCGGGTGGACTGGCGATTGTCGGAAAAGAACGTCTGGTCGGTGGAACGCGCCTTGATCGACCTGCCTCACCGGCCCATCAAGACCTCCGACCGCCGCCACCTCGCCATCCTGCGGCAGTTCCGTGCCTTCCGCGCCCGGGATCCGCACGGTCCGGCAACGTTTTACGAAGGGAAAGAGGCGTGGCTGTGAGCACCCTGACTAACGCTCCTGCACCGTACCCGGCTCGCCATCCAGATCGATTCGCATCACCCACTCGGCGTTCAGGCGGTTGGCTTCAATCCATCTCTCGATGACGCCCTGGTCCGGGGCCTCAATCTCGAGAAGCATGCGTCCGCCCAGTTGGCTCGCCACCGCGCGGCGCACCTTCACCTCCCGGGCGGCGAAAGCCTGCGCCATCAGTTCGCGCATGGCCTGCTTGGTCAGACAAGCTGTGATGTGCGATGAAAAGTAGAGAGGCATGCCTGTTCGACTCCGGAAAACAAGGCTGCGGCCGGACACGCGGCCCGAGCCGGGTTTCGCCCTTCCCCCTGAGCTAGGGCTTCGGTTCCAGGGCCCTGAGCAGCAGAGAGGCCTTGTCCGCGAGCTCACGCGCTTTCAGCAAATCGTGCGCTTTCAGGGCCAACTCCGACTGATTCACAAAAGAGCGCACGTCTTCCAGGGTTTGCCGGTCCGCGGGAGTGGAGTAATAGGTGCGCGGCAATCCATCGATACGACGCCATACGCTGCCTTGCAAGGCCTGGATTTCTTCTTCGCTGGAAGCTCCCGATGCCGGCTCGAGCGACGGCACCTGGGCTGTGCCGGCTTCGGCGGTCGGGGCGGGCTCTTCCGATGCGTGAGAATCCGTCGCTTTCCTCGGTGGTTTCTTGACGGCCGGCTGATTCTGGGCCGTGGCGGCAGGGGCGGGCGCGGCCGGCGGCGGCACCGGGATCGGAACCGGAGGCGGCTCCTCAATGGTGAGCGTCTCCGGCTCCGCCGGCGCTCCCGGAGCCGGCTTGGCCAAGGCTGTCGCCGTGGGCGGAGGCTGGACGTACACTATGTGTGGCCCGGTTTGCCGCTTAGGACAACCGCCAACGAGCAGGGCGAACAGAACAGGAACAGCACTCTTGGATCCCACGGCCATGTGATTGTACCATCGCGCCCCATATCCGGTATCATGTTGCCTGACCCACAGAGGAGCAGACTCATGACCAAAGATGAAGCGCTTAAGAAGAAAGATGCATATATCTTTCCCTGCGTCACCACGTACTATTCCGAGCCTCTGGTGGCGGACCGCGCGCAGGGCCATTACGTCTGGGACATCGACGGCCGGCAGTATCTCGACTTTTTCGGCGGTATCCTGACGATCAGCGTCGGACACTGCAATCCCAAAGTGACGGGTACGATCAAGCAGCAAGTGGACCGGTTGCAGCACGTCTCGACTGCCTACGTGACCGAACCCATGGTGGCGCTGGCGGAGAAGCTGGCCGAGATCACGCCGGGGCGCCTTCAGAAGAGCTTTTTCACCAACAGCGGCACGGAGGCCAACGAAAAGGCGATTCTGGTGGCGCGGATGGCCACCGGCAACTTCGATCTGGTGGCCCTGCGGCACGCCTACGCCGGCTCCTCCCAACTCACCAAGGCCGTCACGGCGATTTCCGGTTATCGCAGGAGCAGCGTGATCAGCGTAGGCATCTCGCACGCGCTGAATCCCTACTGCTACCGCTGCCCCCTCAAGCTCACCTACCCGAGTTGTGGCGTGGCCTGCGCCGAGGACGTGGAAGAGACCATCCGCACGACGACTTCGGGGTCCATTGCCGCCTTCATTGCCGAACCCATCCAGGGCGTGGGCGGATTCATCACCCCACCCCCGGAGTACTTCAAGATGGTGTTCACGATCGTCAAGAGGTACGGCGGCCTGTTCATTTCCGACGAGGTCCAGACCGGTTTCGGGCGGACGGGCAAGAAGTGGTTCGGCATCGAACACTGGGAGGTGGAGCCGGACATCATTACCTGCGCGAAGGGTCTCGCGAACGGCACTCCGGTGGGTGCGACGGTCGCGACGCCGGAAGTGGCCGACAGCTACAAGGGCGCCACCATTTCCACCTTCGGGGGCAATCCGGTGACTTCGGTGGCCGCACGGGCCACCATCGAGGTGATCGAAGAAGAAAATCTGCTCGAGAATGTCGAGCGCGTGGGCGGCTATTTCCGCAAGAAGCTCGCCGGATTGCAGGACGCATACCCGTTGATCGGCGACGTGCGGGGCATGGGCCTGATGCAAGGCCTGGAACTGGTAAAGGACCGGAAATCAAAAGAGCCCGCGCCGCAGGAGACCAATCAGCTCATGGAGCGATGCCGCGCGAACGGCCTGCTGATCGGGAAAGGCGGCCTTTTTGGAAACGTGATCCGCTTGTCGCCGCCGCTCAATATCAGCGAGGCCCAGGTGGATGACGCCATCGAGCGCATGGATAAATCACTGGGGGAAATGACAGCCTGACAGGGCGGGGCGGCCTTTTCAAAACCCCGTTCAAGCGAGGAAACAATGGACGACGCACCAGAATTGATCAACCAGACTCTCAAGAGGATGAGGGGCAGGGTTCGCGCGATCAGAAGCTATGCTGAAGAAAGCCACAATGCAACCCTCTCCACCATGGCCGACACACTCGAAGCCGATATGTCCAAGCTTGCCACCAAACTCTTGAGGGAAGCGGGAATCGATGACGGAAGCGGCCCCACCGAACAGTAAGGCCCCGGGGTGGGATATCTCTTCGTCAGGCCTGGACGCCGCCGGCGGCGGCTTGGAGCCTACAGGGCTTTCCCAGGGGTCGACGGGATCGCCGGTTCCACGCGCGTCACCGAAGGGGACGGCTTCGCGGACGGTTGTGAATCCGGCAGGAGCCTTTCGAGCGCGTGAGCCACATCCTCGGTATGGAATCCAAAGGGACCCGGCTTCGACTTGTAAGCGATGCGGCCGTCGCGATCGATCACGTACAGCCGGTCGGGCCAGGCCGTGTAGGCGCGCTCGGTGGTGTTGGCAATGTCATCCACCACGGCCGGGTATTCGATTCCAAGCTTCACCAGGCAGGTTCCCGCCACGTCGCAGCGCTCTTTCCGGGTGCGGGTGCTGTGTAGAAAGATCTTCGCCTTGATGTTGTCATCGTCCTGCCAGGCGTCGATGGGGTGCGCCTCCTCGATGTACACCACGTAGAAAGCCGCCCGATCCCGGTATTTCTCATAAATCTTGTTGAGCGCGGGAACCTCCCGGCGGAAGGGCGGTCAGGTGTAGCTGCCGAAAACCAGCACCACGGGGCGCGCGCTGCGGAAACTGGCGAGCTGAACCACGCCTTTGTTGTCCTGGGTCGGCAGGCTGAAGTCCGGAGCGGGGTCACCGACGTTGAGCGTCCCCGCGCGAGCCCGAAACCAGAGCGGCTTGAAAGGAAGTACGATGAAAGCAAGGTCGGGCACGTGCTCCATGATCAGGCCAAAACGCTCCGGCGTCTGGCGCATCACCTCATAGGCGGCGGCGCAGAGCACGCCGTATGCGACAAGGACTGCGAGTACGATTTTGTGCCATAGGCGCATGCGGAGGAAGTGATTATGCCTGATCCCCAGCCACGCGATCAAGGTATGCCGTGACCGCGGTCCAATCTCCGGCCTTCGCTGCGAGCGCGGTATATCCGTCGGGGCGCACCAGCCACATGCATCCGGAGTGATAGGGTTCGCGGAGGGCTGGTTCAAGCACCAGTTCATAGCGCTTCAGCAAGTCTTGCGGCATCCCGTCCGATTCAGCGAAAAGCACAAAGCGCGGAGTGTCGCCGGCGCCCACCGGTGATTCGTCCGTGCGAATCGGAGCGCGCTGTCCGGGCAAAGGATCGTCGTGTCTCTGTAGAGCATTGAGGGGACTATGGGGATAGCCAATTGAAATCTCGGAAGCGACGCCCGCCGCGAGTTTTCGCACCGGGGCGAGGCCGAGGATGAGACTCGCGGTATGGTTGCGCAGGAACTGGACCACCTCACCGGTCGCAGTCATCATCGAAGTCATGCGCCCCGTCACCTTCAATACTTGTTCGGCAACGGGGCTACGCTCGGCGCTATAACTGTCCAGCAGACTGTTCGAGCCAGGCCCGCGCACCACGAGGGCAAGCTTCCAGGCGAGATTGCACGCGTCCTGCATGCCGGTGTTCATGCCCTGTCCGCCAGCGGGACTGTGGACGTGTGCGGCGTCGCCGGCCACGAACACGCGGCCCACCCGGTAGTCCGCAACCTTGCGTTCGCTGATCCGGAACGATGAAATCCAGATAGGGTTGGTGGCGCGCACTCCGGGGACGCGCTTATCGAGCACGGCTTGGAGATCGGCCAGGGTCGGCTCCGCCCGGGGTGCGGAATCTTCGGTGGCGGCGCCAACGTCCGCGATAATCCGGTAACGATCCTTCGTGATGGGGAAAGTTGCGAGTACGCCCTCCGGGTGCCAGACGATCTCAATCTCAGGAGTGCGCGGAGGGTTTTCAAGATGTACGTCGGCAAGAATCCAATCAATGGGTGATGTTTCGCCGCGAAATTCCATGCCGAGCTGATGGCGGACGGTGCTATGAGCGCCATCGCATCCGATGAGCCACGAGGTCTCGACCGTTTCTTCGTCGCCACCGACGTGGCGCAACGTCGAGACCACTTTATCCCCGGGGGCCGTGAATGTCGTCAGCTCGACCGGGCGCTCGACCTTCACGCCCAGCCCGTTCAGGAACTCGTCAAGGATGCGTTCGGTCTCGTTCTGCGGAATCATCAGGCCGAACGGATACTTGCTCTCCACACCCTCGATGTTGAAATGGGCGATGCTCTTGTCGCCGGCTGATATCTTGACGGAAGTTGCTTTCTGCCCAGCCTCGACGAGGCGACTGCTCACGCCGGCGCGCTCGAGAAGTTCAAGAGAACGGCTCCAAATCACGAGAGCCTTGGATTTGTCGGTCCGTTCGGGCGCTTTGTCGATGATGCGCACGCCAACCTTATAGCGCGTCAGTTCGATCGCCATGGTGAGTCCCACCGGACCCGCGCCGACAATCAGTACATCCGTTTTCATAAGACCCTCCCGAGTGCGTGACCATTCAATTTTAGCGTCCGGAGGTGGACGCGCAAATCAGGCTCAAATCGCCCGTTTGTGGAAAGTACCTTACAATACAAAGTACATGCGCGATACTGATGGCGCCATGAGAGTCAGAATGATTCTTCCCGCGCTGACCGAAGCCACCAGCCCGCTATTCCGCCCCGTCAAGTATTCCCTCTTTCCGCCCTTGGGGCTGGCCACGCTCGCGGCCTATCTTGATAGCGACGATCAGGTCACGCTCACCGATGAGCACGTGGAAAGGCTCGCTGTAGACGACGCTCCGGATCTCGTCGTCATCCAGGTGTACATCACGTCGGCCTTCCGTTCGTACGAAATCGCGGACGAGTACCGGCGCCGGGGCTGTTTCGTGGTCCTGGGCGGGCTGCACGTCACTTCTCTTCCCGAGGAGGCGGCGGCGCACGCCGACACCATTTTCATCGGCCCCGGCGAGGACACGTGGCCCGAGTTCCTGCGCGATTTCCGCGCGGGCACGCCGGCCCGGCGCTACGTCTCCCGGCATCGTACGCTCGATGCCTTGCCGCCGATTCGCCGCGACTTGATCAAGCGCCGCCTGTACCTGGTGCCGAACTCGATTGTCGTGTCCCGCGGTTGTCCGCACGTGTGCGACTTCTGCTACAAGGAAGCATTCTTCAAAGGCGGAAAGTCTTTCTACACCCAAACGGTCGATCGCGCCCTTGCCGAGATCGACCGTCTTCCGGGACGCCATCTCTACTTCCTGGATGACCACCTGTTCGGCAATCCGAAGTTTGCGGCCGCGCTCTTTGACGGCATGCGCGGGATGGGCCGCCTGTGGCAGGCAGCCGGGACCGTCAATTCCATATTGATGCCGGACCTCGTGGAAAAAGCCGTCGCGTGCGGCTTGCGCAGCCTGTTTGTCGGTTTTGAAACAACGAACGCCGCCAACCTGAAAGAGCAGCGCAAATTTCAAAACCTCCGTCGCGATTACGGCGCCGCCATCCGCCGCCTGCAAGGCCTCGGCGTGATGGTCAACGGCAGTTTCGTCTTCGGCATGGATGAGGACGATCACACGGTCTTCGACCACACGGTCGATTGGGCGATCGGGCAAGGCATCGAGACGGCCACGTTCCACATCCTCACGCCTTATCCGGGCACTGCCCTGCACGATCGCATGCAGGCGCAGAGGAGAATCCTTCACCGGCGCTGGGACCTGTATGACACGCGCCATTGCGTCTTTGCCCCGTCGAGGCTCGGTCCCGACGAGTTGGAGGCAGGATACTGGCGCGCCTATGAGAAGTTCTATCGCTGGGGATCCATCCTCAGAGGCGCAGCGGCGAAGAGGGAGTGGTCCGTGCGGCTTCGCCATTTTGCCTATGCGGCCGGCTGGAAGAAGTTCGAATTTCTGTGGAACTTCGTTATCCGCACGAAGCAGGTAGCCTCTATGCTGCCCGTGCTGGAATCGATCCTGGAAAATTTCGGCAGGCTGCCCTCCGAAGCTGAGAGGCCCGCGTCGAACTCGCGCGCCTCAGCGCCGCGCAACGAAGGCGGCCAGGCAAGCTTTGCGGAACCCGGCTTCGCAGAAGATTGAGCGGAGGCTGAGAAGGGCGCTCTGCGGCTGTGCCGCCTTGCTGTGCGGACAGGCACAGCCCTTCCAGATTCCAGAACGGGTGAGTGCAGGGTTTTGCCTTCTCAGGACCCTCCTGTCCAGGCGCTTTGCGGCTGTACCGCCTTGCTGTTATGAAAATAGCCAGACCTATGCTGAAAATAAATGGGTTAGGTAAATCTCCAATTTTCATCCTCGGTGGTGAGCCGAAAGCTCATGTGGGTCTGTGCGGAAAGGCTATGCCTTTGCGAGGCCCGGAAAGCGCTACGCGCTTTAATCGCCAGGACAGGTAATCATTTGGCTTATTACCTGCGATATCATAAAACCCTGGTAAAAATCGCTTGTCTTATTACCTCCAAGATCGTAAACTCCTGAACGCTTTTGCGTCGCGTTGAAACGAGACTCCGAAAAGCACAGGAGGATTCCATGGCAGGAAAATATCTGAGTTCGTATGCCACAGTTGGTGTGCTGCTTCTTTCGCTCGCCGCACACGCACAGCAGACCAGTCCGGCGGGCAACGCCTCTGGGAGCAACGTTACATCTTCAATCTCACAGGCCGACTCGAGTGTGGTCCCGAGAGTGATTCAGTTCAGCGGTACCGTCAAGGACCCTGCGGGCAATCCGTTGGCCGGAACTGTCAGCTTGACCTTCTCCCTTTACGAGGACCAGGAAGGTGGAAAATCGCTTTGGGTTGAGACCCAAACGGTCGAACTGGATAACCAAGGCCGCTACACAGTGCTGCTCGGCGGCAATTCGCCCAACGGCCTTCCGCTGGATTTGTTCATGGCGGGGCAAGCGCGGTGGCTTTCGATTCAACCCGCCCTGCCCGGTGCCGCGGAGCTACCAAGGGTGCTGCTGGCAGGCGTTCCGTATGCTTTGAAGGCGGCGGATGCAGAGACCCTCGGCGGTCAGCCGGCATCAGCCTACGTTCTGTCAAAGGACCAGGCACTGTCCAGCGTTGTGACGGCGGCCGCCCCGGGTGCGGGTTCTTGGACTTCAGGCTCCCAAACGGGCAGTGCGATGCCTCCAACGACCTGCAGCTCCATGACAGATAACGGAACTTCCAGTCCCGCCACAATCGCGATGTTTACCGCGAACTGCACGATCGGAAACTCGATCATCACCCAGACGAGCAGCAAGCTAGGTATCGGGCTCTCAAGCACGCCGACCGCGTTGCTCGACGTCAACGGCAGCGCGACAGTTCGTGGAAACCAGGCAATCGCCGGCCCATCGCCTTGGATCGATGTTACCGCTCCTCCTTACAGCGCAGACCCCACCGGCACCGCGGATGCGGCGGCACCGATCACGAGCGCAATCGGTGCTTGTTCCGCCAGTAGTGGCGTCGGATGTACCGTCTTTATCCCGGCCGGACACTACAAGATCGGCACCAATGCAAGCCAACTGTCTATCGCAGTCGGACCAAGCAATGTGGGCGTTACCTTGATGGGAGCGGGTACACCGAACCCGAGCACGACGGTTCCGGGCGCGACTACCCTGGTCGGTCACAGCGCCACCGCTCCGCTTATCAGTGTCAGTGGCGGCGGCACCGCCAATGTGAACGGCGTCACGATTTCAAACCTCGGGTTCATTGACGACAGCGCCGGGAACAGTTCCGAGGGAATCCTGATGCAAGACGCCCAGTACTTTTCACTTGACGAGATTTCCTGCGCGGGATTTAGTAAAGGCGCGTGCATCCAACTGCAAGGCGACGGTTCCTCACCAAACGAAGTTTTCACTCAGTTCGGCAGCATAAAAGATCTATACGTCAATTCGTCCAATGTGGGAATCAACGCACCGGATGGATGGGTATCCGAAGTAACGGTGCTCGGCGGAAACATCTCCTGCGCCACGGCGCCGAGTGGCAGCATTGGGGTGAATTTCACTGCCCCACAGCAGAAGCACAACGGCGAGTTGCAAATCTATGGAACCGCGGTCAATGACTGCGCCACGGGATTCTACCTCGGCAACACGGGGGCGACCCACCTGGTCGGGAAGGTAGAATGCGCCCAAAACGACTCAGGTTGCGCGACCGGTGTCGCGGTGGATACCTTCGACACCCTTGGTAGCTCAAACGGCAACGTGATTACGGTGCAGGCGTCGAAAACCGCCGTTGGGATCCAGATTATGAATAGTGGCGGCGGTTCATCGAATCCTCCGTCCTCTAACCAGATCGTTGGAGGGACGTTTCTCTCAAACACTACGGATATCTGCGTGGATCCCTACGCCCTGCCTAGCACCTTGGTGCTCGTGCCTTCGACGCCCGACAATACGGCCTGCTCCACCGGAAAGCTTGTCCCCGCGAGCCAAGTCCCAGTCAGTCATCTCAATCAAGCCTCGGGGTTCAATGACGTGGCCGGTCGGGTTCAACTCTCTGCGAGCAGTTGGGTAGGAAATTTTACTACACCGTTTACGAGTCCTCCTGTCTGTGTGGCAACGGACGCGACTGCCGCCAAGCCCGTTGCAGCCAGCGCAACGGCAACCACTCTTACCCTCACAGGGCTCGGAACAACCGATACCGATTATGTCAACTACGTCTGTGTCGGCAACCCGAACTGAGGGTACCCGTTTCCTGCGTACCTTAGAGCGGCCGGAAGAGGAGCCTCTATTCCAGAGCGCTCCTCTCTTCCGCCGAACATGATCTGATCGCTCTCTTGAGGGTTTGCGCCTCGCCTCTCCGGGCGCCTTGCGACTGTGCCGCTTTGCTGTGCGGAAAGGCTCCGCCTTTCCGGCGCCCAGCCCCCGTCTTTGAGGTCTTGCGGCCAGCCACAATGGCTCGCCAAAGAGGTCTTGCGGCGCGGCCACAAATGGCTTAGGAAGGGGCAGGATGAAGGGGGCGCCCTCCACTTTTCCACAGCTTAACCAGCTGTAAAATAAGCTCGCAAAAGTACAGTCTCTGCTTTCCCATTCCTACCCACCATCCAATTTTGGCCTGTTATCGTTCACGGTGAACCAGGCCGCCTGCTGGCAGAAAGCTTGTGGTGCAGGCATCGTGCCTTCCGGCTTCATCCGGTGGTGCGGGCACAATTCTCGACGGTTGCGAGCGGAGGCGGACAGCATGGCAGCGTCAAAGGCAGGATCGAAGCAGACCAAGACGGTGGGGCCGCGCACGAGTGAGCCCGGCGGGCGCCCCGGCCGGCCAGGGGCTCCTCGCCGTCGCCGGCTTTCATCAGGCGCTCGCAGTGAAGATTCGTTCGAGGGGTTGCTCGACCTGCTGGCGCTCGAGGAGCGCGACGCCTTGCCTGCCTACGCGCTTCATCGCGACCGGGTCAGCATGCCGCCGTCGGCGTCCAGGGCCCGCCTCGGCGCAACCAAGAGGGATCGCGCCATGAGCCTCCAGGGCGAACGGCTGCGGCTGGCCATCGACCGCAGGCAACGCGCGATCGCCTCGCTGCTGCGGACACTCGGCGCGCACCACTCTGTAGGCCAGTACGATAGCCTATATTAGCCGGCGAATCCAGCCTCAAGACCGTTTTCTGCAAGAAAGACGAAAAAAAAGAATCTAAAATTTTACAAAACGAAGCCACTAAGCCCTGTAAAATCAATAAAACGCCCTCAAAAACAGGCCAAAACGAAGCCAAACGAAGCGAAACCGGGTCCGACCTAAGTCCTTTGAAATCAATCCGGCGGTCTTGGCGGTGGCTTGGATTTCCAATTCAAAGCGAAACTCACCTGAGGGGCGGAAATGACTGCCTTCCGACATCCAGCCCAATGACACCGGCGCGGCTCTCCGCGAGTCCCGCGGAAGTGCAAGGGCATCGGTGTAGAATTGGAGTGAGGCCGGAACCGCAGCTCAAAACTTGAGCCCAAGGGGGAGCAGCAATGAAGAGAATTGCGCGCGCGCTGGTGAGCGTGAGTGACAAGAAGGGCGTGGAGGAACTCGCGGCCGGACTGGCGGGGCTCGGAGTCGAGATCCTTTCCACCGGCGGCACGGCCCGGCTGCTTCGCGGCCGCGGCCTGACCGTGCGCGACGTGTCCGAGGTCACGGGCTTCCCCGAAATGCTCGACGGCCGCGTGAAGACCCTTCACCCGAAGGTCCACGGAGGGCTGCTCGGCGTCCGCTCAAATCCCGAGCACGTGCGGCAGATGGCGGAACATGGAATTGAGCCGATCGACATGGTGGTGGTGAACCTCTACCCCTTCGAGAAAACCGCCGCCGGGCCCGGCGTGCAGTTTAAGGAGATCATCGAGAACATCGACATCGGCGGGCCCTCGATGATCCGCTCCGCGGCCAAGAATTTCCGCGACGTCGCCGTGCTCGTGGACCCCGCCGACTACGCGCTCGTGCTCGAGGAGATGCGGCACAGCGGCGGATCGGTCTCCGACGTCACGCGCGCGCATCTGGCGCGCAAAGCCTTCGCCACAACCGCCGCCTACGACGGCGCCATCTCCACGACCTTGCAGAAATGGGCGGCGACTTCCGAAGAAACCGGGGACGGGGCCGCGGCGGGCGTGCGTCTGCCCGAGAGGCTGCACCTGAACTTTCGCAAGCTCGCCGACCTGCGCTACGGAGAGAATCCGCACCAGCAGGCGGCGGTCTACGAGGATCCGGCAGCGGGCGGGCGGGGCTTGGCGAAGGCCCGGCAACTCCAGGGCAAGGAGCTTTCGTACAACAATCTGGTCGATCTCGAGGCGGCGTGGCGGCTGGTGGGAGAATTCGATGAGGCGGCCACGGCCATCATCAAGCACACCAATCCTTGCGGCGTGGCGACGGCGGCGAGGCTGCGCGATAGTTACCTGCAGGCGTTGGCCGTCGATCCCGTTTCGGCCTTCGGTTCCGTGATCGCTTTCAATCGCACCGTAGACGCGGCCACGGCGGAGGAGCTGGTCAAGCTGTTCGTGGAGGCCGTGGTGGCGCCGCAGTTCGAGCCGGCGGCGCTGGAGAAGCTGGCCGCCAAGAAAAACGTCCGGGTGATGGAGATGCCGGCCGCGGGAGACGAGTACGGGTTGCAGCTCAAGTCGATCGGCGGAGGCCTGCTGGTGCAGACGCCGGACACGCTCACCACGGGTCCCGAAGCCTGGAAGTGCGTCACGGAGCGCGCGCCCGGGGAACGCGAGTTACAGGCGCTGGCCTTCGCCTGGCGGGTCGCGAAACACGTGAAGTCCAACGCCATTGTCTTCGCGCGCGAGAACGTCGCCGTGGGCGTCGGCGCCGGCCAGATGAGCCGCGTGGACTCAGTCCGCCTGGCGGTGAGCAAGGCGCGCGACCTGAACCACAAGCTCGAAGGCACCGTGGTCGGCTCGGACGCTTTCTTTCCCTTCCCCGACGGCGTGGAGGAAGCGGCGCGCGCCGGAGCCACGGCGATCGTGCAGCCCGGCGGATCGATGCGCGACGCCGAGGTGATCGCGGCCGCCAATCGGCTGGGCCTCGCCATGATGTTTACCGGCGTCCGGCATTTCAGGCACTAAGCGGATCGCAGGCACTGACCCGCTCGCGGGTGCCCGCTCGGTTTTGAGATCACAATCGGTTTCGCGATCATCAACCGTCGCCCGTCGAGGCCCTGCACCCTGATTTGGTTCTTCCGCTTTCCTGCGACTCCTTGAAGCGCCTTGACGCGTACCCTACAATGGAGGCAGGAGCTTCTGGACGCGCGCCACGCCGGCTTCAGGGGTTCGTTCGCACAAAACAGGCGGATGCTCGCAGGCGGCGTATGCTGAGTTTCGAAGAAATCGCCGGCAAGGTACAGGCCTATCGACCCGGGGACGATCTCGCCCTGCTGCGCAAAGCCTACGAGTTCAGCGCCAGCGAACACCGCACCCAGAAGCGCCTTTCCGGCGAGCCTTACGTCTCCCACCCTCTCGAAGTCGCCAACGTGCTTGCCGACATGAAACTGGACGTGGTGTGCCTCGCCGGCGGCATGCTGCACGACGTCGTCGAAGACACGCCCACCACCATCGACCGCCTCCGCCAGGAGTTCGGCGCCGACGTGGCCCACATCGTGGAAGGCGTCACCAAGATCAGCCGGCTCCAGTTCGAAACCCAGGAAGAGAAACAGGCCGAGAACCTGCGCAAGATGTTCCTGGCCATGGTGGACGACATCCGCGTGGTGCTGGTGAAGCTCGCGGACCGGCTTCACAACATGCGCACGCTCGGAGCCCTGCCGCCTGAGAAGCGCGTGCGCGTGTCGCAGGAGACGCTCGAGATTTACGCGCCCATTGCCCATCGTCTGGGCATGGGCAAAATGCGCGGCGAGCTCGAAGACCTGGCCTTCCGCTATCTCGAGCCCGAAGCCTACGAGGAAGTGCGCAACGCGGTGGAGAGCCGGCGCAAGGTCAGCGAGGAATTTCTGGCCGAAGTGCGCGCCCAAGTGGAATCCACCATGAAGAAGAACGGCATTCCGGCGCACGTCGAGGGACGCATCAAGCGGCTTTACAGCATCTGGCGTAAAATGCAGCGGCAGGAGATTCCCATCGAGAAGGTCTACGATCTTCTGGCCGTCCGCATCGTCACGGACTCGGTGAAGAACTGCTACGCCGCTCTCGGAATGATTCATCAGACCTGGCCGCCGGTGCCGGACCGCATCAAGGACTTCATCGCCATGGCGCGGCCCAATCTCTATCAATCGCTCCACACGTCGGTGATCGGCCCCAACGGCCAGCCCTTTGAGGTCCAGATCCGAACCGAGGAAATGCACCGCGTGGCGGAGGAAGGCATCGCGGCGCACTGGAAATACAAGGACGGAAAACCCGCCGCCAAGGAGGACGAGCAGCGCATGGCCTGGCTGCGGCGCCTCGTCGATCTGCAGCAGGAAATGCGCGACCCGAGCGACTTTCTCTCCACGCTCAAGATCGACCTTTACCCGCAGGAGGTCTACACCTTCACGCCCAAGGGCAAAGTGGTGGTGCTGCCGCGCGAAGCCACGCCGATCGACTTCGCGTACGCCGTGCACAGCGAGGTCGGACAGCACTGTTCGAGCGCGCGCGTGAACGGCCGCATGGTGCCGCTCAAGTCGAAACTGGCGAACGGCGACGTGGTGGAGATCACCACCTCGCCCGGCCAGCGGCCCAGCCGCGACTGGCTGTCAGTCGTCAAGACCTCGAAGGCGCGCAACAAGATCAAGCACTGGATCAACCAGGCGGAGCGCACCCAGGCCATCGAGATCGGCCGCAAGCTGCTCGAGAAGGAAGCCCGGCGTTACAGCGTGTCGCTCAAGGAAGTGACCGAAGAAGACTACCTGCGCGTGGCCAGCGACTATGGCTGCACGCAGCTCGACGACGTGCTGGCCGGCGTCGGCTACGGCAAGTTCGGCGCCCGCCAGGTGCTCGGGAAACTCTCGCCTTCGATCCCTGATGAGGCGCAGCCGGAACCGTCGAGCCTCGCCGCCACGGTGAAGCGGGCGCTCGGCCTCGAACGCGATCTCGCCATCCAGGTGCACGGGCACGATGACCTGATGGTCTATCGCGCCAAGTGCTGCAATCCCGTGCGCGGCGAGGAGATTGTCGGCTACGTCACGCGCGGCAAGGGCATCGCCGTACACTCCAAGTCATGCCATAACGTCCAGAATCTGCTTTACGACGCCGACCGCCGCATCACCGTGGAATGGAGCGGACCCAAGTACACGCTCTACACCGTCAAGCTCGCCCTCACCACCGCCGATCGCCGCGGGCTGCTGGCCGAAGTCACCTCCGCTATCAGCGACGTCCATTCCAACATTCAGAACATCCAGGCGCACACCGGCGACGAGCGCGCCACCATCGACGTCACCCTCGACACTGTGGACATCCAACATCTCCGCAAGATCGTATCGTCCCTGCGCAAAATCGATGGCGTGTATGAAGTGAAGCGCATCATGAGTTGACGCGCACGCCAGCGGCGTTTATCGGGCGTGACAGGAAGGCTCGATATCGGCCCGGACGGCGGCGCGCGTCAAGCCAGTCTGCACTTCGCCACAATCAGCGTGATGTCGTCGTGCTGGTGAGGGCTGAACTGCTGGACCTCGCGCACGATCGAGGCCACCTGCGCATCCGCGGGCTGTTCATGATTCCGCCGTAACGCCTCGACGAGGCGCCGCTCGCCGAATTCGTCACCACCGTCGCTGAAGGATTCGGTGATGCCATCCGTGTAAAATGCGACCGTATCACCGGTGGACAGCCGTCGCTCCCCAACAACGCAGTCCCATTCTTTGAAGAGTCCAACGACCGTCGTGGTTGATTCCAGCTTCTCGAGCACCCCGTCCTTCCCGAGGATGAGAGCCGGCAGATGCCCGCAGTTGACGTAGCGCAGACGCTGCGCGCGGTCGTCATACTCGGCAAAGAAGAGCGTGGCGTAAGCGCTCTCGGTCGTGTTCTCATAGAAGAGCTGGTTCACCGAGCACATCAGCCGTTGCGGATGATCGAGCGCGATGGCGCACTGGCTGCGCAGGTTCGCCTGCAGGTTGGCCATCAGAATCGCTGCCGCAATTCCCTTCCCCGATATATCGCCGATCAGGAGCCCCAGCCGTTCCCGTCCGAGATCGAGAAAGTCGTAATAGTCGCCGCCGACCTGGCGAGCCTGAATGCAGGTCCCCGCGTATTCCAGCGTTCGCATGCTTGGCAGCGTCTGCGGGAATAGTCCGGCTTGCACCCTCTTGGCGATCTCAAGCTCCTGCGCGGCGAAGCGCTCGGCTTCCAGCTTCTCGGCCGTGGCGCGGCGCTGCGCTTCCACTTCGCGCGTCAGTTCATCGAACCCGGCCAGCGAGAAAGAATTCCCGTCTAAGTCGAGGAAGCGCGTGAACACGCCGCCCCAGACCGGCTCGTGGTCGCCCGGCGACGCCGTCGGCCCCGTTTCGCCGCGCGGCGGCCGCTCGTACCGGATGCGCCGCAAACGCGGAGTGGAACTGAACCGCACGCCGCGCTTGCGCCAATCGTGGAACTTTGCCAGCACGTCTTCGGTCACGAACACCACCTGCGTCGGCCGGCCAATCAGCTTGTACTCTCTGGAATCGGGTTTGGGCGCGACCAGCGTCAGGATGGCCGTACCATCCGGCGGCGAGACAGCCACCCAGCGCCGTCCGGCCTGGAACTGGACGTCGGCCACGAGGTTGAATCCCAACTGGTCGAGGTAAAACTTGAGGCTGCGATCCTGATCTCGAACGAAGACGGTGACCGAGTGCATGCGGAGATAGGGGCGATCTCCGCCCGGCGCGGAGCCGTCGGTTTCGTGAGCTGAAGGAGGACTGCCCATCCGCGCAATTATAAGTCACAATTCCGAACCGGCTCATGACATCGACGCGCTTCCTCGGCTACGCTTTGGGTGATGGACCGAATCGCTCTTGAATGGAGGCCGTCCGAATGAACCTGACCGATCTGTTCCTGGCTGATCTCGAACGCGAGGCGATCCCGACGCGCCGCGTGCTGGAACGCGTGCCTGAAGGCCGCGACGACTGGAAGCCGCACGAGAAATCGATGGCGCTCGGATATCTCGCCAACCTGGTCGCAACCATGCCGTCATGGATCGCCATGATGGTTACCGAGAACGAGCTCGATTTCAATCCGCCTGGCGGACAGCGCTACAAACCGTCGCAGGCCGGCAACAACCGCGAACTGCTCGAGGCTTTCGATCAGAGCGTAGCCAAGGCGCGCGATGCGTTGCGGAGTACGAACGACGAACATCTGATGACGTCATGGCGATTCCTGACCGGCGGACGCGTGGTCAGCGATCAGCCTCGACACATCGTCATCCGGGACGGCGTGCTGAACCACCTCGCTCATCATCGCGGTCAGTTGACGGTCTACTTGCGGCTGAATGACGTTCCGGTGCCTTCCATCTACGGACCATCAGCCGACGAGCGGCCCTTCGGCTGATCCTATTCCGCGCCGTAATCGATCTCCATGCGGCGCAGTTGCCGGCTGCTGAAAGCGATGGCGACGAGTGACAGCGCCAGCAGTCCGAAGATGGCGGTCAGCGTCGACGCCGGTGACGGGTTCATGGCGATAAAGCCGAGAGGGTTTCCCTGATCGAGGGAGACCTCGGTCGGAATCAGGACCGGACAAAGGGATTTGAGATAGAAGATCACGCTGATGCGTTGCAGCGCGGCGGGCAGAATCGCATTGATCGCTTCCCACACCAGCACGGCGGCGGTCGGCAGCAGCGGATTGCGGAACATCACTCCGGCCGCGAGAAACACGGCGCCGTAGCCGAGGCAGGCCAGAAGGGTCACCCCGAGATACGCCGCCAGATGCGCGAGCCCATGGCCGTGCAGGAAGTATTCCTGGCGCGTGTTCGAATCGAAATGCCAGTAGACGACCGCGAACTGCAGCAGGACGCTGGTTCCGAAAATAGCGGACGCGGCCAGCAGGCCGGAAATGAACTTCCCCGCCAGCAGCACCGGCCTTCGAACGGGCGCGAGGAAGTAATAGTGCAGGCTCTTGTCGAGCACCTCGCCGCGGAACAGGTTCATGAAAATTCCCACGCAGCCGAAGAAGATCGCGAGCCGCAGAAAGAACAACTGAAAGACGCCGGCGAAGATGTGGGTCTCTTCCGCGATGTCGCCGGCCTGCCCGGTTTTCATCAGGTAAAGCGAGTGGAACAAAAAGATCAACACCGGGGCGAACGCGAGAAAGTAAATCCAGATTCCCCGCCGCGAGAACAGGGTCTTCTTCGTCTCGAGCCGGATGATGGCCCGCAGTTGCGCCCGCCATAATGCCCACCGCGGCTCGTTCATTTCGTAGACTCCTCCGTGCCGATCAGGTACTCGTAGACCGATAACACGTCATCGTCCGCCGGCGCCACCGATTCAATCTCGATCCCGTTCTGCGCAATCCGGTTCAGCAGCAGGTAAAAACGATCGGCGTCGCGCGTCTTCACCAGCACGCCCTGGCGGTCATTGTGCATGCGGGCTTCGACCACGTAGTCCTCGTGAAAGACCTGCGACGCGAGTTCTCCAGGCTTGTCGCAGCGGATCAGGACCTGCATGGGGTGCTCTTGAATTTCGTCGCGCACGCCCTGAATCTTGCCTTCCGCCACTACGTAACCATTGCTGAGCAGCACGACCTGATCGGAAATCACGTCCACCTCGTGCAGGACGTGGCTCGAGATGATCAGGTGCAAGCCCTCGGCCGCGAGCGTGCGAAACAGCGCAATGGTCTCCGCGCGAATCAGCGGATCGAGGCCGTTCAGCGGTTCATCGAGCACCAGCACCGTTGGATTATGGCAGATCGCCTGGGCCAGCTTGATGCGCTGCCGCATGCCCTTGCTGTAGCCCGCGATCTTGCGCCCGGCGGCGTCCGCCAGGCTCACGCGATCGATGGCCCGCACGGCCATTTCGCTCGACTGCGCGTGCGGATAGCCGAACAGGCGCAGGTAGGAGTAAATAAAATCGTAGCCCGTGAGCCCCCGCGGGAACGAATCGAACTGCGTGCAATAGCCGACCACGCGGAAGAGCCGTTCGGGATCGTCGGGCGCCATGCCCAGCACGCTGATCCGCCCGCGCGAGGGCCGCACCAGGCCCGTCATCAGATTCATCAGGGTCGTCTTGCCGGAGCCGTTCGGACCAACGAGGCTGGTGATGCCCGGCGGAATGGAGAGGTTGACGCGATTCACGCCCAGCACCTCTCCATAGAACTTGGAGACTTCTTCAAACACGATACGCGTTTGTGGTCCCGCGACGTTCATGTTCCCGCTCACCCGTTCCGTCATCCGGCTACCACCTCGTAAGCGCGAACCTTGCGCTCGAGCAGCGCAACGCAGAAGACGCAGGCCGCGATCAGCGCGATCCAGGCGCTCTCCGGCGATATCCCGACCGGCTTGCCGTGGCCGAAGAGGCTGCCCTCGACTGTGGTCAGGAGATTGCCGATGTCGACGAGATACCCGTTCTTGGTATCGAGCACCGCGTTGATCGCCTGGGCCAGTCCGGCGCCAAAAAAGAAAACGCCGAGCAGCGCAGCGCCCGCCGCGAGCTTCCGCTTGATCCAGGCGGAGATTGCCAGCGACAGCAGCGAGAACACCAGAACCTCAATGGCGCTTCCGATGAAGATGCCCCAGGCAAGGCCAAGATTGGCCCACATCCAGCCGCCCCCTGCCAGACTGGACTCGATCGCGAAAAGGATCAGGCCCGCAACCCAGGTAATCAGTGAAAGCAGCCCGGCCAGAATCGCCATCTTGCCAACCACATATTCGGCGCGCGAGAACGGCCGGCAAAGATAGAGCGGCAGAGCGTTGTTGGCGAGGTCGGGCGAGACCAGGCCGGGCCCGACGATGGCCGTCAGGACGAATGCGAATCCGCTCTGAACGCCGAGAAAGGACAAAAAGAAATCCGCGTCCACCGCGAAAACCTGGCGGATGTTGAGCGTGGCCAGCAACGACAGGTTGTGGTTCAGATAGAGGACCACGGCGCAGCCCAGCGGATAGAAGAAGCAGCACACGAAGTAGGCCGTCAGAAGCCTCGAACTGAACAGGTTCTTGAGAGCGTAGCGCGTGATGATGCTGAAGCGCGACCACGTTGGAGTGAGCTTGCCGGCATAGCTCCGGTAGCTGCGCTTATGGACGGCCATTGGTGCTCTCCATGGCTTTCAGGAAGATGTCTTCCAGGCTGTCGCGTCGATAGCTCATGCGCCGGATCTGCACGTTGCGCTCGCCGGCCAGGCGATAAAGTTCGCGAATCGCGAAGCTCTCAGGCAGCACCATTTTCATCCGCTGCGTCGACGTCATGGCGCACTCGCATCCGAGACCGGTCACCGCTTCGGCAAAAGCGTCGTCGCCGCCGACGGTCTCGAGCTCCAGAAAGCGGCGGTTGGCCTTGCGCTCCTCTTCCAGGTTCGCATAGTGGACCTGACGCCCTTCCTTCAGAATCAGCACTTCCTCACAGGTTTCCTCCACGTCGCGCAGGAGGTGCGAGCACAGCAGGATGTTCAGTTCGCCGGTGTCGCGCATTTCACGAATCAGCCGGATCATGCGCTGGCGCGCCGGCGGATCGAGTCCGTTGGTCGGCTCATCGAGCACAACAAGGCGGGGTCCGTGGGCGATGGCCTGCGCGAGCTTGGCAAGCTGCTTCATGCCGAGGGAATAGGTGCCGAGCTGCCGGTAGCGCGCCTCCCCGAGACCCACATAGAACAACGCCTCGTGCGCGCGCTCGAGCGCAGCCTCCGAGGGCAATCCGGAGAGCTCGGCCATCATGCGGATGAAGTTCACCGCCGTCATTTGGGCGATGAAGCAATCGGACTCCGGCATGTATCCGGTGAGGGCGCGGATTTCGCGCGTCTCGGTTCGGATATCGTGACCGAATACGCGCGCCGTGCCCGCGAACGGCCGGTAGAAGCCAAGCAGGGTGTTGATCAGGGTTGATTTGCCGGCGCCGTTCGGCCCGAGCAAGCCGATCGTCCGCCCGGACATGGAACACCTCAAGTCCTTGAGGATGTCGCGCTGTCCGAAGCGGACGTTCAAGCCATCGAGTTCGATTACAGCGGGCATGGGGCTCGTTAAGTTGACAGTTGACAGGCAGTGCGTCAGCTCGTCAGTACGTCAGTTTCTCAGTCACCGGCCTTCGTCTTCGACTCTTGACTGTCACCTGTCGACTCTCCGTCGACTGTCAACTGTCGACTCTTTCTACGTTCCCTTCGAAGTGCTCTTGTTAGCCTTCTGAATCATCTGGATCATATCCCACGGCCCTGCGCCGTGCATGCCGAAGAGGGATTCGAACCCGATTCCAAAGATGCTGCCCGTGCCGGCCATCACGATCTGGCTGGGCTCGCCGTAGGCGCAGATCACGCTCGGGCTGCTGTTCGCGCTGAATTGCTGGATCGCCTGGCGCTGCGCCGGGGTGAGCGCGGGGCTCGACTCCAGTGTGCCCGCAAGCGGCCCGACCACCGCGCCCATGTTCTGATAGACCACGGCGGAAAAGTTCGTGTTGCCGTCCTGGGGCAGACGGCTGGTGAAGACCGCCGAGCGCGCCAGGGAGTATCCGGTTTCGCGATTCTCGATGGAGCTCAGCAGGAGCCCGCGATTCGGCGCCGCCAGCAGGTACCCGTCCTCGAACACGTAGCTGATGTCCACGGTGGCAGTGCTACGGGCTTTCGCGGGCGGCGTAACCTGCAGGTCATAGAAGGTCCGCCCGCCGGAGGTCTGCTGGCTCAGGCTGAAGCGCGGCCGCTCGGCGCCCTCCTGCGACGCCTGCCCGTTCGAGGCCAGCACGATCCTTTCGATGGCGCTTTCGAGCTGCGTTGGATTGTTGACTTCGAGGACCACTTTCCAGCTCGGCGTCGGCAGCACCGGCCCGTCCTGGGCGAACGTTACCTCGCCACCGAGCGTTCCTGCGAGGTCCTGCACGCTCAGGCCGGCCTTGGACTCGAACTCGGCCAGGTCCTGGCTGAAGTTGGCGTCATCGTCCTGGACGAAGGTGAACATCTGTCCCACGATGTCGCGCGGCGACTGCGCCACGAGCGACACGGCCAGGCTCGCCTGGGGCGAGATGAAGTCGAGCGTTCCCATCGGGCTCGGCTGGGCCAGCCAGCCTGCGATTCCGCGCCGGTCCCGGGCAAACGTGAGCGTGGCCCGATTTTCGGTGGCACCGTTCACGTCTTTGCTTTCGATGATCAGATAACGCATATCAGTGAGGCCCAGCCTCGGGTCCTTGTACGGATCATGCCGGCTTCCGTTCTCCTCACGAACAGATACTACGGATGTGGAGAGAATTTGTTCCATGTCGGCGCAGATCAGCCAGCCAGCCCCGCCCTGATAGGCCTTTTGAATGGCCTCGCCGAACGGCGTGGACGTGAAGCCGGTGGACCCACCGATCGCCGCCGCCGCCTGCTGCAGCTGCGAGGCGTTCGACGCCGCCACCAGGAAGTTATCTTTCAGGTAAATCAGAATGTGGTCCTTGCCGTCCGGCGCAATCGCCATCGGGTTGGTCACAATGAGCGCACTTGCACCCTTTTCCCCTGCCATCTCGCCGAGTTGGCTCTTGAGGAAAGGGGCGAAGTCCGCCCGCTTCACCTCCGCCAGCAGGACCGGTGACTTGCCGCCGGCCGGCATCGCCACCACGACTTCGTCTCCGAGGTAACCGCTCAGGTTGCTGACGCGGTCGATCATCTCCTCGGTCTTCTGAGCTTCACCGGATGCCTGCTCTTGCTTCCACCACTGCTGCAGCACCTCGCTTGCCTCGATGCGGTCCTGGAAAAGCTGATTGGCCTGGCTCAAGGTCGACCCGAGATTCGGAATCGCCGCGTAGAACACAGTGTCTGCGGGCACCATCTTCAGGAGCGTGGAGTCGTAACGGAGGCCGGGTCCGGGAATCGCCTCGAACTGCTTCTGCAACGCGCTGAACTCCCCGAGCAGCGCCAGGTATTCGCCCGAGTTCCGGCTCCAGGAGACGTCCTCGGCAATCGGCACCGCTGCCAGGCTCGATTCCGTCGAAACCTGCTGGCCGGGTTGCAACAGCTCCTGCTTGCCCGCGTGATCCACACGCACTACGCCCTTGATCACGGAGACCCGCGAGCCCTTCATCCCCTGATCCACCGCGAAAACCGTGCCTTTCACCGACACCAGGCACTCCCGCGTGGACACGTACAGGCTGCCATGACGCTGCTCCGCCGCTTGCACAATGATGTTGCCGCGCTCGAGATGCACGGTCGTACCGCGCCATCCGCGTGACACCCAGAGGTCCGAACGCTGGTTCATCTCCACGGCCGAGCCATCCGCCAGTCGAATGACGGCCGACGAACCCTTGCCGGTGCGCAACTCAGCCTGTTTAGGGATCGCCTGACCGGAAGCCAGAGCCACACTGCCCTGGTCGGAGACGCTGTAGAGCCCGCCGCCGATGCTCGCGACCGTTGCCTCGGTTCCGCCGCCCGGCAACAGCCGGTCCGGGCCAAGCAATCCGATGGCGATGCCCGCGATCAGCACAGCCGCAATGCCCCAGGCAATCGTCCAGTTGAGCCGTTTGGGCTTGACCACGTAGCTGAGGGCGACGGGATCCTTCCCGAGCGCCCGCGAGCGCGCAGCCTCCAAGGCGTGGCGGCAGGCCACGCAGCCGAGGACGTGATCCTGGAGCAGCAGAGACCGCGCCTCTGGCAGCGTACGGCCCAGATAGGCCGGGATCAGAGCTTGAAAGTCAGGGCAGCCGTGGATTTGCCGGGCGTACCCGGGAGCTACCGCCGCCACGGGCGCCGGCGCTCCGGCGATGCGCGTCCAGACGCGCTGGGCGGCCTGCTCCACGGTTCCCTCATCGGGATTCGCCGCGCGCACCTTCGCGATCACACGGTCCAAATCGAATTCTTCGCGCCTGTTTTCGTTTTTCATGACCTGCCCTCCCAGTACGAACGAATCTCTTTCTGCAACCGGCGTCGCGCCCGGTGCAGGGTGACCCCCACCCGTACGCGCGACACCCCGAGGATGCGCGCAATGTCGTTGTAGCTATGCCCTTCGAGGAACCGCAGGCTAAACATTTCGGCGGCTTCCGGCGAGAGGTGCGCGAGCGACTGGCGCAGGCAGTCTTCGAGCTCATAGCGGTCCGGCTGGGGCGGCTCGGGGTAATCCGGGTCGAGCGGCTCCGGTTCGCGGCCGCGACGCGATCGAATCACGTCAAGAGAAGCGTTGATGGCAGCGCGCCGCATGTAACTGACTGAGTTCTCAAGCGGCGGCGGCGCCGCGCTGTGGCCGGCCAGGCGCAGGAAGACAGTCTGAAGCACGTCTTCGGCATCGCTGGCATTGCCCGTGATCCTGTAGGCGGTGCGGAACACCATCCCGTGGTGGGCCTGAAAGAGGTGTTCCAAGTCATCGGCGGGGTTTGGAATCGAAACCTCCCGCAGCGGAAATGTCGTGGCTAGCAAGGCTGCCTGCATGGCACTCTCCTCGCCAATGAAGACGACAGAATGCCGCGATTATTACATGAGCCTCGATTCCGGACGCTGACGGAGAGAATACGCCTGGGAAAGCCCGCTTGCTAAGTCCTTTGCCTGAAGCGGGGGCTCCGGTGCGCGAATTTTCACGCCCTCGCGGGTGTCTGGAATCGACATGGCCCAATAAAGGACTTATCCGCCCGGAGCATGGGTTCGGATGGCTTCGGTCGGGTTCGGTTTGCAGCAGTTTTCGCATCATTTTGTTGATTATAAACGGCTTAATTGGGTTCGCTTTCCTCATTTTTGATGGGGGGGGAGGGGGGTCCCCAAAACGGGCGACTGGAGGGAACCGTGACTTCCCGCTTATCCCGGTCTTGCCTTCCGTCCTGATGCGGGGCCTCCGGTTCAACTGTTGATCCAATCGAGCGCTCCATATCCCCTGGCCTCTCAGGCCCGCGCCCGAAATCGAAAGGCGTGCTCAATGGTCTCTACCAGGGGCTCCCGGAAGCCCGCCGCTTCGAGGCGTGCCGGAAAACCGCCAGGATCGACGGGTACCAGGGTGTCCCAGATGTGGAGCATCCGCATGCCGAAGCTTTGCAGGCTGTCGACGCCTGCGAACACACCGCCAGGCTTGAGCGTCCGGCGTACTTCGCGCAGGAGTTTGTCCTGCAGGGTGGGCGAGGGCACGTGGTGCAGCATGGTGAAAGACACGGCGCCGGAGAATCGAGCGTCGCCCAAAGGCATGGCCGTCGCGTCGCCCCGGACCACCTTGACGTTAGTGCCGCGGAGGCGGGCCCCGAGCGACTGCGCCAGGGCCGGATCGATCTCGAGCGCAGTGAGATGGGCGATGCGCGGCCTCAACAGGTCCGTGGTGAGCCCGGGGCCGGGTCCGACCTCCAGCACTTCGTCGCCGAGTTCGACGTCACTCAGGACCCACGGCACCACGAACTGGTCCAGCATCTTGCCCCAGCGGGACGAGCGGCATAGCCAGCGATGCACCCGATTCACAAAAACCTCCCGAAAACCGCGCCCAGGCGCCTATTCCGTCTTCTCGAGCATGATCGAGGTGCTATCGTAATCCCCCTGCAGGTTGAAGTCGAGACCGTGGTGCATCAGGTAAGAGCCGGTCATGACCTCGGACTTATCCAGCAGATTGTCATCGATGGCCCTAACCCGGTAGCTTGCGCCTTCTTCGAGCCCCCGCAGCAGGATGGTGGGCGCGGGCCGCAGGAATTGCTGCGAGTGCAGGAAAGCGAAGAGCACCGCCTGCCTGCCGTCCGCCGAGACGTACTCATTGGCGGTCAAGTTCCCTTCGCGGGGCGAGAACAGCCGGTAAAGATCACCCTCCTGCACGGTCTCGCGGACGCTTTTGTAATAGGCGACCATCCTGGTGGCCAGAGCGAAATCCTCATCCGACCAGTGGTTCAGGTTTGAACCGATTCCGAGCGCGCCCTGCATGGCCACCAGAAACCTGAACTTGAGCGGCGTGGAGCGCCCGTTGAGGTTGGGCACGTCCGTGACCCAGGCGGACATCACTTTAGGCGCGTAGGCGAAACTGAAGCCCTCCTGGATGCGCAGGCGGTCGAACGCCTCCGTGTTGTCGGAGGTCCAGACCACGCTCGCGCGCTTGAGAACGCCGAGGTCCACGCGCCCGCCGCCGCCCGAGCAGGATTCGATCTCGAGGCCGGGGTGCCGGGCTCGAAGCCGGTCCATGATCTCGTAGACGTTGCGGACGTACTTCACCCAGATCTCTTTCTGCTCGCCAGGCGGCGCCTCCGCCCAGCCGGGCTCGGAGAAATGCCGGTTCATGTCCCACTTGATGTACTTGATGTTGTTTTCGGAAAGGACCTTGTCGAGGGCGCCGAAGATGTATTCCTTCACGTCATCGCGCGCCATGTTCAACACCAGTTGGTTGCGGGCCTCGCTGCGCGGCCGCCCGGGGAAATTCATCGCCCAATCCGGGTGCGCGCGGTACAGGTCGCTGTCGGGATTCACCATCTCCGGCTCGAACCAGAGTCCGAAGTCCTGGCCCAGCCCGTTGACATAGCTGATGAGCGGTTTCAGGCCGTTCGGAAACTTCTGCGGGTTGACGACCCAGTCGCCGAGGCCGGCGTGGTCGTCGTTGCGGCGGCCGAACCAGCCGTCGTCCATCACGAACAACTCCACGCCGAGCCTGGCCGCCTTATCCGCCAGCGCCTTCTGCCCGGCCTCGTCCACATGGAACGTGGTCGCCTCCCAGGAGTTGTAGAGCACCGGCCGTACGCGCGGATGAACGTGGTCGGGGAGAATCTCGTCGCGCTCGAAGCGATGCATGAGCCGCGAAGCCTCGCCAAATCCCTTCCCTGAATAGCCCCCGTAATAGGGCGGAGTCTCGAACGACTCGCTGGGCGCAAGCGGCCAGGCGAAGTCGAAATCGTTATAGCCTCCGGTGACGCGGACCTGATGGGCGGGCGGCGTGTCTTCAACCACGAGCTTCCAGTTCCCGCTCCAGCCGAGCGCGCCGAACCACACCCGCCCGTGATCTTCGCCGGCTTCGCCTCCGGCGTCGATGGCAAACCAGGGATTCAACTGGTGGCTGGTGTTTCCGCGCCGGCTTTCCAGGATGAACTTGCCGGGATTGATGGACTGCCGCGTGAGTTGCGTCTCGTCAGCCCAGCGGCCCGTGAGATAGGTGAGGCGATAGCCTTCGCCCGCCGGCACGTACCAGACGCCCGATTGCGCGCTCTCGAGCGTCACCGTCTGTGCAGTCCGGTTCTCGATCGTGGCCTGCTTGCGAATAATGTCTTCCTTGGGGAAGACGGTGTACGTCAGATTGACGAACAGGCCGTACTGGATGTCCTTCAGCCGGATCGTCAGGGTGTCATCGTGGATCTGGTGGGAGTCGTACTTCAAAACCACGTCGCGCACCCCGTCGGCGAGGGTCACTTTCAGCGCCGGCTCATTGTAATAGCGCCCGCCCCAGCCGGGATACTCGATGTTCGTCATGGTCTCGGTGGAGTCGAACGAGGCTGACTGGTGGCCCGTGTGGGCCGGGGCCAGCCCGGCGTCGCCCTCGAGCTTCTCGCCCCAGTACAGGCTCTGAAGTTCATTCTCCTGATTGACGCCGATGACGTACGACGTTCGCGCCGTGTCCAGAACCCAGACTTTCAGGCTGTCGAGATAACGCACGTCGGGCGGCGGAGCCGCGTCGGCAGCTCTTGTGGCGGGCGCCAGCATGGCGGAAGCCACCACAGCCATGGCGCCGACCCGGAGGCGCCGTCCCGAGGACTTGCGATAAGCAGCACGCTCAACCATCTCAAACTCCAATCCTATTTGGGCTCACTTACGCTCGGAAAGGTGGTGCCTTAATTTCGGAGGCGAATCAAGCGCCCAGCAGGCGGCGAATCTCGGCGCTTAGCCTCCGGTCTTCCGTGTAGCCGCTCTTGCGCAGACGCTCCGATTCATCGAACTCGGTTTGCGCCTTGTCGAGTTTCCCTGCCTGACGGTACGCCTGTCCCAGCCGGTAGTGGGCCTCCGCCCACTGCGGGTCGAGCGCTACGGCGCGCTCGAACTCGGAGGCCGCCTGCTGCGGCTGGTTTTGATTGGCCAGCACTGCGCCGAGTTCGAAGTGGGCCTCGGCCAGAGACGGATCCAAAGCGATGGCCGAACTGAGCAGTTGCTCAACCTGCCCCGGATCAGCCGGGGTCTGCCCCGCAATCCGGCTTCGCCACAAGCACAGCGCGTAATAGTATTGCGCCGGCGCATTCCCGGGGTGACTCGCCGCGTACCTCGCGAGAAGCTTCAGAGCCCGGTCAGTCTCCGCCGGCGACGCCGCGTAAGCCTGCGCCAGGAAAAAATAAGCCTGGGGCTCGTCAGGGCCGATATCGACAGCTTTGCACAGTGTGTCGATCGCCTGCAGGTACAGGCCTCGAGAATAATCAGCGACGCCCAGGCCCAGCATCATCCTGGCGGACTCGGGAAACCGCTCGGCGCCCTGGCGGAAGGCGTCGGCCGCCCGCGAAAAGTCGCCGCCCAGCAGCAGGCCGCGCGCTCGTTCAAAGCTGCTGGACTCCGCCCCGGTATCTGCTCCTCCGCCGGCTAACGCCGGGCCCTTGGACGCCGTTCCCAGCTCCCCGAGCGCCTGGCGCAGCTCCGATCCTCGCGCCTGGGTCTGGGACGAATAGCCTCCGGCATCCACCGAGCCTGAGACTCCGCCCGGCTTGAGCCCGGCAGAGTCGGAGAACTCGATGCCCGCGTCCGAACTCGTGTTTGTTGACTTCCCGGAAGGCGCAGCGCCGGCCGGCGCCTGCATCGCGAGCACAAACTGCCGGACCTGCTGCCGCTGGCGGTCTGCCTCCGCAGGCTGTTGTTCGTGGAGGCGCTGATAAATTTGGATTTCCCGGTTCGCCTCCGATTCTTGACCCAGCCGGGCCAGAGCCTGGCCGAGGCGCTGGTGTGCCTCTGCGAGGCCGGGGTCGAGTTCGAGCGCCTGGCGGTACTGATCGACAGCCTTCTGATACTCGCGTTGGCCGTCCAATAGGATCCCGAGCTGAAGATGGGCACCGGGGAATTTCGGGTCCAGGGTGAGGGCGCGCTCGAGCAGAGGCTGAACCTGGCTGAGCGGCGCGCCACCCGTCGAACCGATGCGCGCTTTCCACAGGCTCATGGCGTAATCGTATTGCGCCTGGGCGCTATTGGGCGCGGCCTGTGCGAAGCGATGCAGGCGCTCGGTCACGGCTGCGGCTCTGTCGGGGGCCAGGTCGTAGGTCTTGCCAAGAAACTGGTAGGGCCGCGGAGCCATCGGGTCGAGATCACTCGCCTTCATGAACGCGTCCACCGCCTGATCATAGACGCCGCGCGAGTAAAGCGCGACGCCCAGCCCCAGTTGCAGCCGCGAAGAGCGGGGATAGCGCTCGACTCCATCATCAAAGACCTGCGTCGCCGGGTCGTAGCCGGCATGCAACAGCAAGTCGCAACCCCGAGCGAAAATGTCGGCTTCGGAAGGCTCCGGGTGCGCCGCCGGCTGTGACTGCTGATCGAGCGCGGCTTGATCGGCCGCAGTCACTGCCTCCGACGCCGACTGTTGCGGCAACAGTTGCGTCTCGGCCGCGACGCCGCCGGCGAGACAACACAGCAACGCCAGGACGCTTCGGAGCGCTGCGCGCCTGGAAAGAAACCGTCTCGCAAACGTCCCAAGCGCTTTCAACAAAAAGGCCTCACGACGAAGAGCACAGAGGGCTATAAACAGCAGACCCGCCGGCGGCATTTGCCCAACTCAGTGTTTATGCAAATCCCCGTGGCAAATCTTAGCCAGACCCAACTGGTGGGCCGTCCAGCCACTTCTTGAACAACCACCCCCGGCCCCTCCTTATCAAGGAGGGGAGCTCCATCAAGGGGGGGAGCTCCCCTCCTCGTTGAGGAGGGTTTAGGGGTGGCGGTCGCCAACAACCGGTCTAATGGCCGCCGTAGCGAATTGAATGGGACAGCCCATTACGTGATCTGACCGATCAGCGCCTTCAGGTCGATTTCGCTCGCGGACTCGCTGCCCCGGGGCAACGCCGGCGAGATTGCCAAACCGTCCCGATGTCCCTCGAACCAGACCAGGAACGACGATTGCTCAGCGCCGGGCAGACGCTGCTGGTTCAGCCAGGTATAGTAAGCGCCCATGTCGGCATCTACGAGCGACCCTTCAGGATCGGGGATCGGCTGCTGGTCGCCACGATTCGCAATCAGCTCATTCATGGGACGCTGGCGCTGGCGCGGCGCGTAGCGAGCGAGCAACGTCAGCGGCTGGGCCCGCCGCCAGGCCTCGCGCGCCGTCCACTGCACGAAGGTAGTGCTGAAAATCTGCGTGCCCGAGCCTTCGGTGAGCACGCTGATCCGGAAGCGATTCAACACGGCTTCCGGGGCGGCCCCGCTCAGGCCAAGCTCGTCCGGACGGAGCTCGGCCAGCATGGTGCGCAGCGCTTCCGGACCTCCGATTCCAGACTGGATGGCTTTCTCCATTTTGTTCAGCAGGGCCGCGCGGACGGACGCAAGCGCGCCATAGGAGACCGTGGTGAGCCCCTGGCGGGCATCCTCCGGCGTCCCGCCATCGATGTACCAGTGCGCATAAGGGATGGGATGGGCCGCGGCGCGCGCGGCCACGGCATCGAGCAGAACACGGACTCCGTTGTCAGGATTCACCCGGCTGAAGTAAACGCCCTGCTTGCGCATCTTACGGAACAGCGTATACCGGGTGTCGCCGATTCCCTGCCCCACAACCACAATCCCGAGCCTCGGCACGGGCAGCGGATCCTTCGGACGGGCGGCGTCGACTTTCTGAACGTAGTCGAGCGCGGCGCCGCGGAAAGCGTCGATCTGGTGGGTAGCCCACAGATGGGCGGCCAGGTCCTCGCCAAAGCGTCCCGGCTGGTTGACCCAGTCGTGATTCTGAAGCTCGGGGGAGACCTTCAATCCGGCAAACCCGCCGAGCAGCCGCTCGCGTTGCTCGGGCGCGAGCGTCCCGAGATAAGCGAGCTGGCGATCGAGGTCCTGCCGCTCGGCCGGGAACTTCCAGTCGTAAACGATGATCTCTTTGAGCAAAAGCGGCACAAAGGCAGGCGGAAGTTGCTGTAATAACGCGATATGTGCGACGGCCAGTTGCCGGGCCTCGGGCGGGTACGACTGGAATTGCGCGGGTTGAAGCTCGGTCGGAAGCATGGCCTGCTATGTGACCTCCGCAAGCGCCTTCCCGGAGGAGAGTCGTGGCGAAAACCCGAGCAGTGCGCCCAGGGTCGGTACCAGGTCCGTCGATTCCACCGGCCGGTCCACGACCACGTTCTGGCGAATGCCCGGGCCCATGACCATCATCCAGGTGGTGCGGGAGAGCGGGTCGCCGGTGCGGTGGTGCTGGAATCCGTTTCCGCCAGAATCCGTGTCCGAATCGCGGCCGAAGTCGGGGAGAATGAACATCGCGGTCTTGCCCGCATATTCGGGTTCGCTCTGGATGGTCTTCCAGATCTCGGCCGAGAGGCGGTCCGAACGCTGGATGCCGTCGATGTAAAGCGAGTAAGTCCCGGAGTGGGCGATGTCAATGTCGTGCAGCGTGATCCAAAGCAGGCTGGGCGCGAACTGCCGCATGAGCTGGTGCGCCACGTACACCGAGAGCTCGTCTGGACTCGCGAGGCTGCGCGCGTGCGCCGTGAAGTCCGCCACCGACAGCTTTAGAATCTCGCCGAGCTGCCGCAACTCGAACTCACTGCCGCTGAGCTCGGGCGTGTAGAGGGGCGTCTCGTAGTTGTCGCGCAGAAGGTGCTGGTATTCAACCTGCCCGCCGGAAGAGAGCGCCGCGGTGAGCAGGCGTTTCGGCAGGATCACTCCTGCGCCCAGGCCGGCGCCGTAGGAACGATGCCCGCTCTCACCGATGCGGTTGAACCCGTTGCTCGGCGCCACCACCCAGGCGTCGGTCGCCGGCCGCTTCAGGTCTTTCCGGAAATATTCGAAGACGGTGGGATTCTCCGGCGCCACCGCCGCGAAGTTATTGAAGGTCTCGTAGACGCCGGTTGCCAGGCTGGCCGTGGCCACGTAGTGGCCAAGAATACCGCGGTTCACAACTTGCGTGAAAAACGTGGCCTGCGGAATCAGCTCGCCGAGAAGATGCGGGATATTCTCCTGACCCTCGGGCATGAAGGTCTCCTCGTCGCGCGCGCCGCCTCCGAACGTAACCACCACGACCTTGCGCACGCCGGCCGAGGCCAGAGCCGGCACCGGCCCGAGACCGAACAAGGCCGCGGCAGCGCCCGCGCCGGTGACCGTCCGCAGGAAATCGCGACGCTCCCAGGAAATCGCCTGGGCCAATTCTCGAGGAGTAGCAGCGCCCCGCTTTGTGAGCACGCGTGGAAAGATGCGGCACCTTCTTTCAGACAGCGAGCCGATTTCGCGTCAGTGTATCACCCGCATCGAGCCGGAGCAACGGATTCAGGCCAAAGCTCACGGCCCGGCTGGGGCCGCCTTCGCGGAGTAGACGAACTGTTTGACCTGCTCCCGTTGCTTATCGACTTCCGCCAGATGTCGTTCGTAGAGTTGCTGGTGGATCTGGAACTCCTTCTGTGCCAAATCCTGCTGGCCGAGGTGAACATATGCCTGGCCCAGCCGGAAGTGGGCATCGGGGAGATCGGGCGAGAGCTTGAGAGCCTCAAGATACTCCGGTACAGCTTCACGGTATTTTCGACGCTGGGAATAGAGGTTGCCGAGCTGGAGATGCGCGTCACCGGACGAAGGATCGAGAGCGATCGACTTTCTCAGCAGGGACTCTATTTGGTCGAGGTACGTGGCGTCCGTATCCGAGCGATTTCCCTTCCAGAGGCTCAGGGCGTAATCCAATACAGCCTGCGCATCGTTCGGTCGGAGATCGGCGAACCGGTGGAAGCGCTGGATGACCTCGTCGGCCTGGTTCGGAGACTGCTCGTAGGCCTTGCTTAGAAAATAGTAAGCGTGCGCGTCAGACGGGTTCAGATCAGTGGCTTTGATGAGGGCTTTCACAGCGTCGTCGTAGCTGCCTTGCAGAAAAAACGCGAGCCCGAGCCCGAGCGCCAGCCGCGGTGAGTTTGGATAGCGCTTCAGCCCCGCCGAGAAGACTTGAATGGCGGGACCTGAGGTTTGATGCACCAGGAGTTCGCCACCCCAGTCGAAGAGGTACGATTCACTCGGCTCCATGTACGCCGCCGCCTGGTATTCGTGCACGGCGTCCAGATAATCCCCTGACTGTTCTTCAACCTCCGCGAGCAGGTCGTGCAACTCGGCGGTGTCCTTCTGCTTCAACAGGTCTCGAATCTGCTGGCCGGCTTCGCGCAAGCGCCCCGTCTTTTCGTACGCCAGGGCCAGGTTGTATCCGTTGTCATACGAGTCCGGCTGGGCCTTCTGAGCGTTTTCCAGGTACGGAATCGCGGCGGCGATGTTCCCCTTGGCCAGGTAAAACTCGCCGAGGTTATGATTGGCGTCGAAACTCGCGGGCTCCAGTTCGACGACCTTCTTCAATTCGGCCTCGGCCAATTGCGCTTTCCCCAGGCCGGCAAGGTTCATGGCCAGGTTATTCCGGGCGGGCCCGGAGTCCGGTTTCAGCCGGACGGCCTCCTGAAAGCGCGGAGTGGCCTTCTCGTCCTGACCTTCGGCCGAGTAGACGAGCCCCAGCAACTCCTCAACGTCAAAATTGTGAGGCGAATCGCGCTGGAGCGATTCGAGCTCCTGCTGCGCCGCCGCGTACTGTCGGGAATTATAATGAGCCAAAGCGGACTGGAATCGGTCCGCGAGCCCGTCGGCACGTGCTCCGCTCGCCGGAGCACACCACAGCGCCGTCAGGAGCAGAGCGGCTGCGGTCCGGCCGAACGCTAACATGCTCTATATGCTAGCATCTCTCCGTAGCACCGTGAAATTCTTCGAAGCGGCGGGCCCCCGCGCGGCAGGCCCTTCGCCTACGCCGGCAGCGAGCCCTATCAGGCAGTCAGGCGATGCAGTGTTGCTCGTCAAGGAGGGCTGCGCTAGGATGGGCGGTGAACGATGCCGCGTCTTACAAACAGCCCCGTTGCCTCGAGGGATCGCCACGCCGGACCACATCAGATGAGCCCACAGAGTCGGCAGATTCGGCCAGTGACAAGACACCGACTGCCCTGCCTTTTCCTGCTTGCGCTCGTGCTGCCTTTGTTTCCGGCCGATCGTTCGGATGCGGCCGGCGCGCCACCCTTTGACCAAGGTCCGACGTCGACGGCCGCCTCTGCCGATGAACACTTTGCCGAAGCCGAGAGGTTGCTGCATCAGGGCGACACCGAAGGATCCCTGGCGGCAACGCAGGCAGGGTTGAAACTCGCACCGCGAAGCGTGAAGGGTCTGGACCTCCTGGGCGTCATTTACGGACAAAAGCACGACTTCGCCCGGGCCGTCGCCGCTTTCGATGCCGCCCTGAAGGTCGATCCACACTCTGCGGTGACCCACACCGATTTGGGCAACATCTATTTCGAAGAACGGCAGCTCGACCTCGCTGAGAGAGAATTTCAAGCCAGCCTGCGCGAAAATCCGAACGACCGCGAGGCGAACTATAACCTCGGATCACTATTATTAGCCAAGAAGCAGCCGAAGCTCGCCATCGCTTATTTCAACCGCGTGCAGCCTCAGGACCTGCAGGTGCTCTTCAATTTGTCCCAGGCGTACTTCGCCTCGGGTCAGAAGGCGAAGGGCCTGGAAGTCGCGAAGTCGCTCTCAGATGCCGCCAAAGACAACGTCGACGGCCACTTTACGCTGGGAGTGTTGCTGGCGTCGCAGGAGGAGTATCCGGCCGCTATCCACGAACTCGCAACCGCGGACGCGCTCAAGCCTGGCACGTTCGCAATTCTCCACGATCTCGGCCAGGTGTACATCAAGAGCGGCGACAATGACCGCGCCCTGGACGTTCTGAGTCGGGCTTTGAAGCTCGAGCCCGATTCGGTGGCGACGCTTTACCTGATGGCGCAGGCATACTCAAACGAACAGAAGGATGTAAGCGGTCTCGATCTTCTCGCCAAAGCCCACAAACTCGCTCCCCGTAACACGGATGTGATCTTTCTGATGGCGCGGCTCAGCATGAAGCAGGAATTCTATGGCGATGCGGTTCCGCTGCTCGAAGAGGGACTGAAGATCGCGCCCAAGGAGCCCACGCTGCTGGCGGCTCTCGGCGAGAGCTACTACATGATCGGAAAGGTCGGTGAGGCAAAGGACACGTTTCAGACCCTGATTGAGGTTGAGCCCACAGCCAGCTCCTACGCGTTTATGGGGCTCTGGTATCGGAACCAGGGGCAATTCGACGAGGCCGTCAAGCACTTCCAGCAGGGGCTCAAGGCCGATCCACACAATGCCGCCTGCCTTTACAATCTGGGCTACATCGCTGTCCGTCAGGGCCGTTATGAGGACGCGGAGAAATGGCTCCATCAGGCATTGGAGGTTCAACCTGAGTACGCCGATGCGCTTCTCGAACTCGCTAATGTGAAAATGCACCAGAAGAAGTTCGAGGATGCCCTGCCGTTGCTCCGCAAGTGCGCCCAAATCGATCCGAACCCGGGTCCTGTTTACTACCGGCTGGGGGAAACCGAGCGCAGTCTGCACCAGACGGATGCGGCAGAGCGCGATTTCAAGATCTTTCAGACGCTTTCAAAGAACCCCACGCCCCTACCCTATCCGTACCAGCATCTCTTTGACTACGTCGATCAACGGGCCGGCCTTCCCGCGCAGCAGCAGACACAGCTTGATCTCACGGAGTTGAAGCATGAAGTGGAGCTCCATTCCGAGCGCCCGGAGAACTATTACATGCTGGCGGAAGCCTATTTGAAAGAAGGTCAGGTGGAAAACGCGAGGCAAGCCATTGCCGAGCTCGATCAACTAAGCCAGGGTGATTTTCGCACCGCGGTTGGAGTGGGCGTGCTTCTGGCCCGCTACCGCCTTTACACAGACGCGATCGCCCATTTCAAACAAGGCTTGCAGGCTAATCCTGCCGCCGATGACGCCTGGTACGATCTCGCCGACGCCTATTTCCGGATGCGCGACTTCAAGAACGCGCTCGATGCGGAACAGCGCGTTTCGCCCGAAGGACAGAACGATGCCGGTTACCTGGCGTTGCGCGCCGATACCGCCGGGCACCTCGGACAGAACGACGAAGCTATTACGCTTTATCGCAGGGAAATCAGCGGAAATCCCGACCGCGACGCAGCTTACCTTTCGTTGGCCTTGATCTACCTTCGCTCCGGTGCGATGGCCGACGCCGGCGAGATCCTCAAACAGGGAACGGAGCGGATTCCCGACTCCGGCCAGCTTGCCTGGGGCATGGGAGTTCTGGCGGCCGCCGAAGGCAATGCCGCGGACGCTGAGAGCTACCTTAAGCGCTCGGTCGACCTGATGCCGCAATGGCCTGCGGCTTACTCGGCTTTGGGGGTCTTCTACTTCGAAACGGGACAGATCGACAAAGCGCGCCAGACGCTCGAGCAATTCACCCAGAACGGCCCAAGCGGCGCTCTTGATACGGGGCGCATTGAACAGGCGCTCGCTAACGCAAGCTCGCAACAGCCCGCCGGGCCCCTGGGGCAATTCGCGCCGCAAGCGCGCCAACAGTTCCTGCAATTTGCCTTTAGCCTCGCGGACCAATCACCCGAGTAAGGCGATCCCAAAACAAAAGCCCGGCGGACTGTTCATCCGCCAGGCTCTTGGTCTGGTCACTCAATCAGAAATACAGCTTCAGAGCCAACTGGATCTGGCGCGGATCCTGGAAGGGGAAGCGCGTCGAGCCGATCGCTCCGAAGGCGGTGCTGAGGAAATTTCCTGAATTGGGTACAGCGACCACGCCGTTGCCGCCGAAGTTCGGAGGATTAAACGTGGGGTGGTTCAGGATGTTGAAGAATTCGCTTCGGAACTCCAGATTGTAGCGTTCGCTCAGCTTGAATTGCTTGAACAAAGAGAAGTCGACCCGTTCGATTCCAGGCCCGGAGACTTGCGTGTCACCGCCGCCCAGAAGTCCGATGCCGGTTCCAACGTTAACGCACCTCGCCGGCTGGGAGAAGCCCGGGGCGGGGCAGGGTTGCGTAAAGGCATTGGGATTCAGGTAGTTATCGGGCGCACCTGAACCGTACGGGTTCTGCCCCGGAACGAGCATGGCCGTGCAACCCAAGTTGGCGGTCGTGCCATAGGGGCAGCCAATCGTAAGAGGCTGGCCTCCTTCGCCCACGTAATTCCATATGGTTTGCCACCCACCCAGTATCGCGTCCTCCGGGCCGCTGGCGCTGGTCAAGAACTTTCGCCCGTGCCCAAACGGCAACTGGTAGCCGCCGCTGAAGTGAAAGACATTAAAAATGTTGTAGTCGCAGTTCTGGTAGTCGCCTTGAATTCCGAAGCCGGCAAGGGCGGCGGCGCGTGAACCTTCACCCACGCCTCCGTTAAGTTCGTCTCCAGCGTCGCCGCGACAGTGCGACCACGTATAGGTGGCGAGAAAGTTGAGCCCATTCGAAAATCGCTTTTCGAGACTTGTCTGAAGGCTATTGTAGTAGCTATTCCCCTGGGTGTCCTGAATGCTGTCATTGCAGCCGATATCAGGGAAGGGAGTGATACCGCCGGGCCCGCAAATGGTCGCGGTGGGGCTTAGATTGATCGTGTAGGTACTCGGATTCGACACGCCGCCCGTAATCATGTGACGAGAACCGTCGCCGACGTAAGCTACAGTAGCGTTCAGGCTTGGCGTCAGCGCATATTGCAGCGTGAGATTCCAACCCAGCGTGTAGGGCGTCTGCCAGTTGTACTGCAGTCCTTGCGGCCCTAATCCTTCCACATTAACCTGAGACGGGGTCAAGGCTATGCAGGAAAATGTCACCTCAAGGGTCGCAGCCGGACTGCAGGGCGTGCCATTAGCATTATTGAGGGTGATCGGCACCGAACCGTTAGCCTTGATCGGCGATACGGTGAATTGGAACGGGAAGTTTTCCCCGATGTTCGGTCCGTAGCCGGCATTCTCAAAAGAGTTGTAAAACATCCCGAATCCCGAGCGCACGACCAGTTTGGGAGTGACCTGGTATGCCAGGCCGACTCGGGGACCGAAGTTATTGTTTTGGACGTTCGACAGCCCGTCGTTGTTGATGAACTTGAGCGCGATGCCGTCTTTGGCCAGCACCGCGGACCAATCCGGAGCCGCTTGTACTAAAGCCTCGTTCTTCCCGTTATCAGGATACAGCATCTCCGCAGTGCCGAAGGGGGTTCCGGGAACGAAGTTCCCCTGGCGGCCCCAAAACTCTTCAATAGCGCCAAAGTGTTCCCAACGAACGCCAAGATTCAAGGTCAATTTCGGCGTAACCTTCCAGTCATCCTGGAAATACCCTGCCCAGTAGTTGTGGCCGTCGTCGCTGGGAGAAAAGTTGGAGACCTCCACCGAGTCAGACCCGCCAGCGAAGTTCACGGCGCACCCCGTGGTGGCAGGCACAGGGCACCCTTGTAGGCCGAGGGAATTCATTTCTGGAGTGAGCAACATCTGCGCCATTCCGATGCCGGCGTAGTTCCCATCGAAACTTATCTGGCCGTGCGAAAAGGCAGGCTGCAGAGTGGAAAACTTGATGTGCTGGAACTCCATGCCCATCTTGAAGGTGTGTTTGCTGTAAATCTTGGTCAGGTTCTCCGTCAATTGTGTCGTCTGCGTGGTTTCATCCGAGGGCAGGAAGGAGTTTGACCCGAGAGTGTTCAGGCCGCTGACCGAAATCCCCGGCAGCCCGCCGTTTTCCGAGACTTGCGCGATGCCTTGAATGCCATACTGCTCGGGGATATTGAGCTGGGTTGCCACCGGTCCGTAACGGCTGGCGCCGAGGCGGTCTTCGCCCAGGCGCAGCTCATTCACGGTGGTTGGGTTAAAGGTGTGGGTATAGCTCAAAGCCCCCAGAACCGAGGCAGCGCTCTGCAGGCCCTGCTGGAAGGCGCCGCCATCCGCGATACCCGGGAACGGGCCGGGAATGAATTGCGGGTCGTTCACGTAGCTGAAGGTTCCGAATAGCTGGTTTTTCTCGTTAATGTTGTCGTCTATTCGGGTGTCGACGGCCTCGCGGTTCTCCGACAGCACCGGGTTCGACGACTGGTTGTTGATGATGCCCGGCCCGGTAGCGGCAGGAAACAAATTGAGCAATTTGACGGCGTTCGGATCGAGCCGATTGGCAGGAAGTTGGTTCAGCATGCAGGCCGTTTCGCTTGGGCAGGCATTCGCAAAGTTCGTGACCCCTTTGAGGCTTGCGCCGGTATAAAACGGGTCGGCGACGTAGCCAACCACGGTGCCGGTCGCAATACCATTGCAGGCATCGCCTTTGGCACTGAGCGGAGCCATGCCAAAGACTGGGTCAGCCACACCGCACGTCACCACCCTCTGGGTGGCGGGATCAAGAGCGGTGCCAACCGGCAGCACTCGGCCCAAATCGTCCGTCGTCGTGCAGGTGCTATTGGCGAGGCAGGCGGAGTTAGTCTGGTCGATAATGCTGTCGGACAAATTCGTAAAACCGCTGCTACGTTCCAGGCCCGTCGGAACGCTGCTGGTAAAAACGTTGCCTTGCCGCCGGCGCGTGATCTCAACGTCGCCGAAGAAGAACAGTTTATCCCTGCCGTCATAGACGTGGGGGATCACCACGGGGCCGCCAATCGTGCCGCCAAACTGATTCAGCCGGTACTCGGCTTTGGTCAGGTTGCCGGAGTCCTCAAAGAAGTCGGCAGAGTCGAGCTTGTCGTTGCGGAAAAACTCCCAAAGGTCGCCGTGAACCTGATTGGTGCCGGACTTGATGCTGGCATTCAGGATGGCGCCGCCCGCGCGCCCGTACTGCGCGCTGTAATCGGAGGTTTGGACCTTGAACTCAGAGAGAGCGTCCGGAGGCGGGAGAACGACGAAGTTGGTGCCGTTCAGAAAGTCCACGTTATCGGAATTGTTGTCAATCCCGTCGAGCAGGTAGTTGTTCTGTGCGGGACGCAAGCCGTTGGC
>Ga0210398_10000182_pt1 | contig 78668 bp, 57 predicted proteins | sample IncBWC4OmetaG_FD_161047 | JGI IMG/M metagenome (GOLD analysis project Ga0210398, IMG submission 161047) | Forest soil microbial communities from Barre Woods Harvard Forest LTER site, Petersham, Massachusetts, United States - Inc-BW-C-4-O | ecosystem: Environmental > Terrestrial > Soil >... | reverse complement strand
CCAGAAGTAGTGATCGAAGGAGCGATTCTCCTGCGAAATGAAAATGATGTGATTGATCGACGAGAGGCTCGCCGTCGATCCTCCGCCGCCGGAGCCGCCCGTACCGCCTGAAGAACCGCCGACGGTCGAGGTCCCGCACCCGCTGAGGACCAGGACCAGTGTGAGGGAGATCAGACCACAGAGACCGGTGAAGCAATTCCGCCCAGCTACAGTTCGCACGACATCTCCGACCCTCTCGTTGAGGACGCGGGGTTAGATGCGCACTCTCTGCCTGAGGTTGACGCTCCTCGTCGGACGGGCGGTGCGCGTACCCACAGTCATCTGTGCCACTCTTGCCTCGGATTACTCCGCATCGGCCGCGGCGTTCTGTGCTCTGTTCTCCTGCCCCCTCCCCCCCTCCCTCTTCGCGATGATTGATTCTGCTCTAGTTATGGAGGGGTCGCTGGAGGACTGCGGCAGATGTTTGAAAACAAGTCATTTGCTCGCGCACTTCAGTGATCCATGACGAGTGCGACTGATGCATTCGCGCGCGCCAGTGAGGCAGATGATGGATGACGCGTCACTTGGGTCGCACGCGCGATTGAATCAAACACGAGCATGAATGACCGGGTCGCGCATGCGAATGAATCACGGACAGGGCAGCGAACATCGGGCACCGGGCTGCGGCCCCGGGCACAAAAAAAACAGGAGCGCGGAGCGGAGAGCACAGACGAAAAAGCCTCGCCATCGGCGAGGTTTTTTCCTTCTTACTCCCTATTATTAGAATACCAAACTCAGCATGAAAGCACGCCAAATTTTATTGGGGATATTGGCGTGGAAGCCTTGTCCTATCAGGGACAAAACTTTAGTACTGAACGCAAAAAGCTTGACAAATTTTGCCCATTTGGCGGTTTTGGGGAAACGGGCGCAATTTGGCCGGAGTTTTCGTGAGTCACCGATCCTGATGGCGGTGCGCGGTGCCGGTGATTCCCTGCTCTGTGCTCTGCATGCTGTACTCTTCAGCCCTGGACAGAAACGCCGGCGAACGAAAGCAGCGCGACACCGCGCACCGGCTGCCCGAACCACTGCGCCGGCTCGAATCGGCTCGAGAGCAGCAGCGTCTCCAGTTCGGCGCGGGTCGCCGCGTCACTCGGACCCGAGACAATGTCGTAGTCGTAGACACGGCCCTGCGGATCGACATACACCTCCACCGTGACCGGGCCGCCTTTATCGGAAACCGTTCCCGCATTGCCTTCTACGGTCGAGTAGAGAAAGTGAGGACCGGTCGCCATACCGACCGGTTCATCGCGCGCGGAAGCGGGTTGCGCGGCAAAGGCTCCGATCAGGAACGTCATCGTCCCCACCAGCACCAGCGAACTCGCCAGTCCGGCGGAAGCCTGCAACAGGAAAGGAGCCACGGAATTCTGCCAGCGAACCTTCCAGCTGGCCATGGCATTCCGGGGAGTCCTGGCCAGTTCCTGCGACAAAGCCACGCGGATGCGCAGCCCGAGATCGGCGGGCGGGCGCGCGGGGCCCAGTTTTGCGAGCGACTGCTGCATGCTGCGCCATTGCTCGAATTCCATCGAGCACTTGCCGCAGATGCCCAGATGACCGGCGACCGACTGCATCGCAACGCCGGTCAAACTGCCATCCAGGTAGTCGGAGAACTGCGAACGTACCGTACTGCACGAACTCATATGGCCTCCTCAGCGGAGCAGGCGCGGGGAACGGACGAAGAGCGCGAAGGCTTGCGGCTGGCGGCTTCCATATACGGAGCCAGCAGATTTTTCAGGTGGGCGCGGCCGCGCATCAGCCGCGACTTCACGGTCCCCAGGTTCGCGTTCAGAATTTCGGCGATCTCCTCGTATCCAAATCCTTCGATGTCGCGCAGGACGACGACGGTGCGGAACGGCTCCGGCACTTCGCGCAGCGCGGATTCCACGCGCGCCGCAATTTCGGCGTGGGCTGCGGCGTCGAAAGGCGAATCGTGCGGATCGACCAGGCTCTCGCCGGCCGATGGATACCGATCGTCGCCGTCCGGCTCGATGGTCACCTGCTGCTTCTGGTGACGCGACCACCAGCGACGCTGGTTCAGGGCCTCATGCAGGGCGATCCGGTAGATCCAGGTCCGCAGACTGGCTTCGCCGTGAAAATGACCGATACCGCGAAAGACTTTGACGAAAACTTCCTGGGTAATGTCCGCGGCATCGCCAGGATTGGGAAGGACGCGATAGATGAGGCTGTACAAGGGCTGCTGGTACCGGGAAATCAGCCAGGCAAACGCTTCCTCGGAACCCGCTTTCAGCTGCTCGACCACCGCAGCTTCTTCGGGACGAATACCGATGACGCCTGCCAGATTTCCCACGGCCGTGCCCGCCTGCATCCTGCGCTCCCTTCAGCCTAACAGGAATTGCGCCAGTCCCGTCAGGTTTTCCCGGAGCCCGGCACGCTGGTCGGCGCGCCGGGCCAACCCGGACGAACTGCCTCGCTCAACTCTGCAGCGTTAGACACGGGAGGACGCTGCAGAGTTCCCGGAAATGCGCGGGATGGCGCGCAGGGTTACTGAGGTGCAGGGTTGCTGGAGCTGGAACTGGCGGGCTTGGTCGTGGTCGGAACGGGCTTCTTCGTCGCGGTTTTCTTGTGCTTCGTTTCCTGGGTGGGGCCATCGTCCACCACGGTAGTGGTGACCGGGGGGCGTGGCGCTGCCGCGGCATGGGCCAGCGCGGTACGAACCCTCACCAGCTCGGCTTGTTGTGCCTGGGAGCTGTTCAGGATCGACTCGCCCAGCGACGATCGGGCACTTTCGAGCGAAGTCAGCGCCGCCTGCAGCGCATTCGCCTCTTCGTCGGGTGCGGCCAAATTGGCCGTCAGCACGACGCGCAGCAGCGTATCGTAGAGCGCGTCCACATTCCGATAAACGGCGAACGCCGGCGGCACCGAACCCGGCGCTGCATCGGCCTGATCCATCAGCGTCGCCAGCGTGCCGTTCAGGTCGCGCTGGATGGATCCAACGTCCTGATCGGCCGCCGACTTCACCTCGTTGGGCGCTTTCCATCGCCTGATGGAAATGCTGTTCAGCGATTGTGCGACCTGGCCGAGCGCCGGACGGAGCGTTCCCGAGACGGTTACCGGAGCAGGGGGATTCGCGGCAGGAGCCGCGCCCTGCGCGAATACAGACCAGGAAAGCGTCGCTGCGGACAGCGCCATGAAGACGCGGATGAAGGACATATGACCAGGACGATGCATCTTTACGGCTGGTGGTTGCCAGCGCGAACCGACAGCCCTGATTTGGCTGCAATTAGGTGCAGAAACGGCCTGCCCCGTTTCATTGACGAATCCCACCGGCTCCATGAAAATAGGATAGTCCTTCCTGTGGGCCTGTGGCGCAGCTGGGAGCGCGCTTCCATGGCATGGAAGAGGTCGTCGGTTCGATCCCGACCAGGTCCACCAAATGATCCCAGGGCGGCAGCTCGGTCCGCGCCGGACAGGATTTTCGCGCCGCTGGATGGGAACCCCGCCGTTGAGCACAGCAGGCATCGACTTCGGAACGACCAACAGCTCAGTCGCTCTCGTGACCGAAAATTCGCGGGTGGAACTCGCGTCGTTCACCTTTGCCGGCGCCGAAACGCTTTCTTCGCGTTCGGTGCTCTATTTCGAACAGGTTCCATCCGCCGCCGGCATCAGGAGGACCCACACTTTGTCGGGACCGGCGGCGATTGAGCGCTATCTCGATTCCGACGACAAGGGGCGCCTGGTCCAGTCGCTGAAGTCCCACCTGTCGAGCCGCTCGCTGACCGGCACCGAAGTCTTTGGACGGCGTCATCGGCTGGAAGAGCTGGTTTCGCGGATGCTGAGCGATCTGCGCAAGCATGCGGAAAAGCAGTTCGAGAGACCGATTCGGCGGGCAGTGGTGGGACGGCCTGTCCGCTTCGTCGGCGCAGAGACCAACGAAGACGACGACTTTGCCGTGGGACGGCTGCGCGAGGCATTTCAGATTGCAGGCTTCGAAGAGGTGGATTTCGAACTGGAGCCGGTCGCCGCAGCGTACGCCTACGAGTTCACACTCGACCACGATGAACTGATTCTGATCGGCGATTTCGGCGGGGGAACGAGTGATTTTTCTCTACTGCGGGTGGGACCAGGCGCGCGGATGCATGGCCGTCGCGATCGCGACCTGCTCGGGTACAGCGGCGTCGGCCTGGCAGGGGACGCTTTCGATGCGCGCATTGTCCGCAAGCTGGTGTCGCCGGCTTTGGGATCGGACTCCGAGGCGCGGTCGCTCAACAAAGTTCTTCCCGCTGTCCCCGCGTGGATTTATGCCAACCTGGAGCGCTGGCACTATCTTTCCTTCCTGCGCACCCATAACGTGCGCGAGATTCTGCGAGGCGCACGCATTCGTGCACTGGAGCCGGACAAGATCGAGGCTCTGATTGCGATCATTGAGCAGGATCTCGGATACCAGCTGCACCAGGCCGTCCAGCGGGTGAAATATGCCCTGTCGCAGCACGAATCTGCCGAGTTTCGCTTTCAGGACGGCGGCCTGGATCTGCGGGTTCATCTCACGCGCCGCGAGTTCGAGATGTGGATCGCCGAGGATCTGAGCGCCGTGGAAGAAGCGGTCGACTCTGTGCTGCGGAATGCGGGAATCAGTGCGCGCGATGTCGATCGCGTCTTTCTTACCGGCGGAACGTCTCTGGTGCCCGCAGTACGCCGGATCTTCAGCCGCCGATTCGGCAGAGAGAGGATTCGTGGAGGACACGAGTTCACCTCGGTTGCTTATGGATTGGCGCTTTGTGCGGAAAGGAGAGCCGCGGGCGCCGATGCGAAGTAGGCATGGGCCAACAGGGCAGAGTCAGCGCGAGGCAGTCGCTCCGGCGGCGGGTTCCGATCCCCAGTCGACGTAGAGCGGATTGCCGAGCAGAAGCAGGCGGCCATCGCCGTCGCGCACTTCAGCCAACAGCCAGTGGCGCTTTCCATCGGATTGCCAGCTGAAATGAAGCTTTTGATCTGCGGCGGTAATCTTCTGCGCGGGCAGCAGCGGCGAATCCTCTCCGTCGAGGGGCAAGTGCACGGTGGCGCCCGCACACGCGAGGATATGCAGGTCAAGGGAAACAGTCTGTCCTGAGCTCGGATCGAGACGGCCTCCCATGGTGGCGGATACGCTTCCCATCCGGGCCTGCATCTCGAGCAGCCGGTCCCGCGAGCCGGTCAGATCGATAAAAACGCGACCGGAGCGAATGCCCTCAAGAATGGCGGGCGTGGACAGCTCCGTGGCGTAGACCACCGTGGTGGGACGGCCGATCGATCCCGCCTGATCCAGCGGTCTCATGGGGCGATGATTATCGCTGCCGCCGATCGCGGTGAGCCGGTGGCCCAGGTTGAGTTGATGTTCCCAGAAGGGAATGCCGGAGAAAGCCGGGATCTCGCTTCCCCCGTTCACCGCTTCGACGGCTTCGAGCAGATTCATATCGACGGGGACGGCCGGAGTCCAGCCGCATCCCATGCAGATTTCTCCGCTGGGTGCGGCGGGATGGTTGATGGATACGAGCGCCCCCAGAGCTTTCGCATTCTGCAGCAGCACGTTGACATCCGGCACGCTGCGGCTGCCCAGACGGAAATCAAGAAACTGCGTTGTGCCAAGAAAGTTCAGGTGCCCCTGAAACGTGGTGATTTCGCGGCCGGGAATCAGCAGGACTTTGTCGAAGTAGGGCTGCAGCTCGCGCATGGCGTCGTATTGCGACGTGGCATTGTGATCGGTGATCGCGATGAAATCCAGCCCGCGCTGCGCCGCAGCCTGCACCGTGATAAAGACTGGACAAGGAACCATGGTTCCCGTCTGGCTGGGACATTGTCCATCGCTGTGGGCGGTGTGCATATGAAGATCGCCGCGATACCATGCGGGTCCGCTGCGCAGGGGGGCGTTCAGGATCGCGGGTTCGCCGGCTACGAGGCCCGTACGCGTGAAGAAAATCTGCGCCGTATAGTGCGCGGTCACGGCGGGCCGGATATTGGGAACGCCGAGGAGCAGGTTCCATGTGCCGGAGGGAATAAGACCAGGAAGACACGACGGGGTTGCGTCCGACAGGCCGATGGTCAGCAGGGACTTGTTGCCGCCGCTCCAGCATCGGAGTTCACGTGGATCGAGGAGTCCCAGATCCAGGGCCGTGTGTTGCTCTTTTCCCGTGTAGGCGAAGGCGACCGTCACCCTCGCAACGCCGGCGGGAACCTGAAAGGGCACCTGAATGTAGGTATGATTCTGCGCTCCGCGAACCTCTCCATGCAGCACGGCATCTGGCACGGCCGGGGGATGAGCGGAGTCCTGGGGCAAAGCGGGAAGGAAGGGCAAAAAAAGGAGGAGAAGGAAAGCCGCGTGCAGCAGGTGAAAGACCCTCAATCTGACCACAACTTTTCTTCTCCGGAGGCCAAAACCTGTAGCCGGTTGTGCCGGCTATCAGTAGAACAGTTTCAGAGCGAGCTGGAGCGTGCGCGCTCCGTTATTCTCGTTGCTGTTTTTTGTGCTGGTGATGGAACTGAATTTCGCGGTTGTGAAGTTGAGCTGACTCGTAGGTTGAGCAAAGGGCGGAGTGTTGGTTGTGTTAAAGGCTTCTGCGCGGAATTGCAGGCGAAGGGATTCGGTAAACCTGAAGTTCTTTAGCACCGATGAGTCGAAGTTGCTGAAGTTCGGTCCGCGTGCCTGCTCCTGGCCTCCTCCGAGGGGAGAATAATCCGTTTGGCCGATCGTGGTGGCCGCAGGCGGTTCTGCGAAAGCCGCGGGGTTCAGCCACTGGGCGGCATTGTGCGGGCCGGCGTAGAGGTTTTGGCCGGTCAGGTCGGCAAAGCAGCCGAAATCGGCCGTCGTCGAAACCGGGCAGGTGACCGTAAACGGCTGGCCGCTCTCATGCGTGTAGAAGCCGTTGACGACCCATCCGCCCAAGAGTGCATCTTCCACCCTGTTCATGGTGGCGAAGAGCGCCCGCCCGCGGCCAAAGGGGAGGTTGTAAGAGCCGGCGACGTGAACCAGGTGGGTGGCATCGGCGTCGCAGAGCGCGTAATCGCCCTTAATTCCGAAATTCGGAAGCCACTGGGCACGGTACTGCTGGTTGGTATCGGCCTGGGTGTGCTGGTCGCTCATGCACTTGCTATAGGTGTAGTTGGCAAGCAGGTACAAACCGTAGTTCATCTGATGTTCATAGGTTGACTGAAGGGAGTTATAGTTGCTCGTCGCATTCGTAGTCTCATAGGTTGCGTTGCGGGCAAAATCTGGGTAAGGAATGTAATTCTGGGGGTTGGTACCTGGCGGCAGAAGTTCGGTGTTCGCGTTGTTGTATCCCAGATTATCCAGATGACGGCCCTGGGTTCCGACATAGCCGACCTGGAACGAGTCATGTGATGTGATCAGATATTGAACGGTGAGATTGTCGGTCTGCACGTAAGGCGTCTGGAAGTTGTACTGGCGCCCATACAGATCGAGTCCCATACCGGTACTCACCGTCGGATCCTGGAAGTTGTATTGCGTGAAGGCCGCCTCCATCGTTGCCGGCTGCCCGTTAGGAAGTAAAAGCGGGTGCTGGGAATCCGGGCTGGGGAACGACTGCGTATACACAAACGGGTAATTCGTTCCCAGTGTGCCGCCGTAGCCGAGGTTGCCCAGGGCTCCATAAGCGGTGCCATAGCCTCCGCGGACCACCAGGTTGGGCATCGTGCTCCAGGCGAATCCCACACGGGGCGCAAAGTCGGTGTCCTGTGCGTTGCCCAGCGTCAGGCCCGAGACACAGTCCAGACTGATGTTGCTGGATGCGAGCAAGGCATCAAAGGCTGCTGAGCGCGCAACCGCGCAACCTGTTTTTGACATATAGTAAGTGCCGGTCGGACCGTTCCCGCCCACCGGGATGAAATTCGCCTGACGGCCGTTGATCTCTGCATATGGCGTGAAATAGTCCCAGCGCAGTCCGAGGTTGAGCGTCAGGTTGCGAGTCACTTTCCAGTCGTCCTGACCATAAGCGCCCCAGTACCAGCGGTGGTCATCCGTAGCCGCGATGTTCGATCCGGAGAAACTGCTCATTCCGCCTACGTAGTTGATGCCCCCATCGGCTCCGGGCAGAGTGGAGGGAGCTGGAGTGATCAGCAGATCCCCAATGCCATTCAGGCTGCTGTTCTTATTCGGAATATCGGTATATTGTCCGTTAAAGTTGAAATCCCCGCGCCCCTGTGGCGGCTGCGAGATATTTCCTTCGAGATCGTCGATCTGGATCCCCGTCTTAAAGGTGTGATTGCGATACACCCTGGTGACGCCGTCTACGCCCTCGATGCTCCAGACATATTGCAGCGTCGGCGTGTAATTGCCCACACCAAGATGGGTGAGCCCATTGATCGTAATAGGAGGCAAACCGCCGTTATTGGCCACCTGCTGCACTCCCTGGATGCCATACTGCGCGGGGATGCCAAAGGTATTCCCGTAAAACGACTGCTGCAGTTTGTCGCTGTGCACCATCCCGACGTGCATGTCCGTGCTGAGTGTCGGAGTAAAGATGTGGGTGTAGCCAATCGCCCACGCATAGGCCGGAAGACTGTCGTTGCGGCCGCCGGTCTCACCTACCGCGACCCCGGGCAGGTTAGACGGAACAACCACGGCAAAGAGGCTCCTGTCATAAACGCCAAACAGGCTATTGTTGGCGTTGATGTTTTCGTCGATCCGGATATCCCAGGTATTGGTATTTTTACCCTCCAGCGGAACATAGCTGGAGAAGTTATTGGTTAACCCGGAAGAAGTCGGCGCCGGATAGACGCTCAGCAACTTCACCGCGTTTGGGTCAATTCGAGCTGTCGGAATAATGTTGAGCAAAGCCTCCTGGCCGGGAGTGGCAAAATTCGTCGTATTGTTGCCGGTGAAGCTGGGGCAGCCGCTCGCCGTGCAGTTATAAAAAGGATCGCGCACGTAACTGCCGGGTGTACCGGAAAGGCCGGTGACGGGATCAAGGCCACTGGCCGGCAACTGTCGCGTCGTGGCCGGATCGAGAATCGTGCCGTGGGGGAACGTCCGTCCCAGGGCATCCGCAGCAGAACCGCTGTTGTAGGTGATGTTGTCCTGCAAATTGCTGAAGCCGCTGTTCACCATGCCGGTGGTGGGGACCGTCTCACCACCAGCCGGCTCCGGAAGCACAAATCGTCCGCCCTGGTAATCGAAGAACCAGAAGGTCTTGTTCCGGCCATCGAGGACATGCGGGATCAGCACCGGTCCTCCCGCCGTACCACCGAACAGATTCTGGTGATACTCCGGGATCGGCTTCGCCACTCCATTGGCCGTATTGAAGTAATAGTTGGCGTTCAGGTCGTTGTTGCGCAGGTATTCCCACACATCGCCATGCAGGCCGTTCGTTCCCGACTTGATTTCCGCGTTGATAACGCCACCGGTCGAATGGCCGAATTCGGCGTTGAAGTCGCCGGACTGGAGCTTGAATTCCTGTACCGCATCGGGCGGCGGAACGATCGCCGCATTGGTGAGGGTATAGTTTCCGCCGTAGAATTCAATATTGTCGTTGATGCCGTCGAGGCGGAAGTCGTTTTGCCACACGCTCGATCCATTGACGGAGAAGTAGGCGCTTTCGGAGGTTCCCGAGTCGGCCGTTACCCCTCCGGGTGGGGCGGCGGCGACACCGGCGGAGAGCTGCGCCAGAGAACCCCAGTCGCGGGTGGCAAGGGGTAAATCGTTCACCGTCTCATTGGTGATGGTCTGCCCGACGGCGGCATTTTGGGCCTCGAGCAGCGGAGCGGCGGCTGTCACGGTCACCTGCTGCGCCACGCTCCCCGTAACCATGGGCAGATCGACGGTGAGGACCTGCTGGACGTGGACCTCAATTCCGTGAACAACATAATCTTCGAACCCGCTCTCCTTCGCCTGAAGGGTGTAGGTTCCGGGCAGCAGCCCGCTGAAAACGTAGTTTCCCGTCGCCGTCGACGTGGTCGCGACACTCATTCTGGTGCCGTCATTGGTGAGCGTGATCTTCGCCCCGGAGATCACCGCTCCCGAAGGATCCTTCACCGTCCCGGTGAGGCTCCCGGTATCGATCTGGGCCCTGAGGCCACAGGGCAGAAGCAGGAGCGCCACGGCTGACATGGCCATGACGAAGAAGCGGGTGGCTTTGCGTCGTATCTGTCTGTTCACAATTGCCTCCAAAGGGTCAAGCATGAGGGTCAAGCATGGCGTTGCAGACGAGTACCTCTCGTCCGCTGTGCGGTCGATCGCCGACAGCGCCCATCGTGGCCTTCGCCGCAGCGGTGCGGAAGTGTTTACCCTCGCTCATCTCCGGTGAATACACCGGTGAGGACTTCCCGCAAATGTATGAGTTGCTGTTACTTATTGGTTATGTTAATTTTTGGAGAATCGCCGATGCCGGGTCCTGTCATCACCGCAATTCACAGCAGGTTTACTGGTCAACGGTACCCTGTGCCAGATATTATTCCGTCTCGGACGAGCAGCCGGAGATGACCACCATGGGACGTTCCGCCACGGTCGATCACGAAGAAAAGCTACCGGTTCCTCACCCAAGGGATTCGGACGCGATGGAGGGCGATCCGCGCTGGCAGTTGGCACAGCGGGTGGTTGCCAGCCGGCATTTTGCACGGTCGCCGCTGTTGTCGAAGTTTCTGCTGCACATCGTTGCCGAAACCCTGGCCAACCGGACCCGTGAGATTACCGAACATCAGATCGGCGTGCAGGTGTTCGACCGGCCGGCAGATTACCGCACGGTCGAAGACAACATCGTGCGCAATTATGCCCGCCAGTTGCGACGCCGTTTGGCCGACTACTTCGCTGAGGAGGGCGCGGCCGATCCCCTGCACATTGACATTCCCCTCGGCGGGTATGTCCCCATGTTCGCGCCGGCATCCGCCGATGAGAAAACCGCGCGCCCGGTGCCGATCAGTATCCGGGGAGAGCCGGCTGCTTCGGTTCAGCTCCTGGAACCGGTGTCTCCCGAACATCCGCACCACAACCGGCCGCTGATCTTCGCCTTCCTGCTGGGCGCCGGCACGGCGGTTCTTATCGGGATGATCTGGTTCGCGGCGGTTCGGCTCCACGCATCGCGCCCGTCGCGGGAATCGGGAGAGCCCACGGCACCGCTGTGGGCCGCACTGTTCGCGGGTCCTGGCACGACCTATATTGTTCCGGCCGACGCCGGCCTGAATCTTCTCGAAGATCTGTCGCGACGCCCGGTACCGCTGGCGGAATACATTCACGGCGCGTGGTCGGGGCTCGCGCTCCCCCCCATGGATGCGCACAGCGCGGAAGATCTGCGCTCGCAGCGCTTCACCAGCTTCGTCGACCTGCAGGTGATCTCGGCGATCGTGCGGCTGCCCCAATTCAATCCCCAGCGCGACTTCCTGCGTTTCCCGCGCGACCTGCGGCTGGATGATCTGCGCAACGCGAATGCGGTGATCGTCGGCTCGATTGGCAGCAACCCGTGGGCCGCCATCGCTGAGAACAACGCGAACTTCCGCATCGTGTATCGCGAGGGCATGCAGGGCGCAACCATAGTGAACTCCAGTCCGCAGCCCGGTGAGTCACCCACCTACGTGAGTCACTGGAACGAGCCCGCGCATGAAACCTTTGCCCTCATCTCGTGCCTGCCGAATCTGGAAGGCAACGGACGTCTCCTGGTTCTGCAGGGGCTGGACGTTGCCGGAACCCAGGCCGCCGGCGAGGCACTCTTTCACCCCTCCGCCATCGCGTCCATTCTCCGCAGAGCCACCCGTCCGGATGGCACGCTTCGCCCCTTTGAAATTTTGCTGCGTTCGACGAGCATCGAATCCAGCTCGATCGAGACCAGGGTGATCGGCAGCAGGATCGACTGAAACGATGAGATGATCCGGGCTCAATCCGCGGTGCGGTGCAGCCAGTCGGAGGAGTGCTGTTCGATGGCAATGCGCACCAGCTGACTGCGTGTCCTGACTCCCGCTTTATGGAAGAGCTCCTGGATGACGGCTTTCACCGAGGTCTCAGAAGTTTTCAGTTTCCAGGCAATTTCTTTGTTCGCCAGCCCGTCGAGAATGCCGCGCAGGACGTCGCTCTGGCGCGCGGTGAGCGGACGAGTCCGCTCGAGGACGTCGATGCGATTGTTTCTGCCGGCGAGCAGAGCCTGCAGGGCAGCGTTATCGAGCCAGACCTCACCTTCAGCGACGCGCTGAATGGCGGCGATGAGCTGTTCCGGGCTGTTGTGCTTGAGGAAGATTCCGGCGGCGCCGGCCTCCATGACGGCCAGGATTGTCTCGTCGGATAAACCGGCTGTCACCATGAGCACTCTGGCATCGATGGCGCGGTTCTTCATTTCGGTAAGCAGAGCGAATCCCGACTCCTCGCCCAAATCGTAATCAAGGAGAACGACATCCGTTGGGGCGCGTGACAACATATCGAGAGCATCCACCGTCGTCGCACATTGACCGATCACGCGCGTGTGCGGGGTGGTTTCGAGCAGACGGCCGAGGCTCTCGCGAAAGAGGCTGTGATCGTCCACCATCAGGATGCTGATTTCACGCATAAATTTGTGCAGGCGATGCAGCCGCTTTCAGGTTCACGATAAAACATGCGCCGTCAGGCCGGGGATGGTAATGGATCTCGCCACCGAAGGACCGGACAAAGGCGCGCGACAAATAAAGGCCAAGGCCCGACGATTCCGCGCCCTCCTGAAAGAGTCGAAAGAGCTGTTCAGGGTGCGCAACGCCTCCACCGTTGTCAGCGACCTCAACCTGAACCTGATTTCCGGTTGCCCTTGCGGTCACCGAAAAAACCGGGTGATCCCGCGTGGAGAGAGCGCGGATGCTGTTGGTGGTGAGGTTGAGAAAGACCTGCATGAGGCTGGGCCGGTCGGCGCAGACCAGCGGCAGGCTGGGCTCCGCATTCCACTGCACGGCGATGTTCTCTTCCTCCAGCATAGGACCGATCACGATCTTCAGCTCTTCCAGCAGCGCGGACAGATCGATTTCGACGGCGGCCTGACTTGTGCTTTGTCTCACTTTGAGACTGGCAATGTTTTCCAGTCCCGCGATGAGATTTCCCAGCGCTTCGAAGTCGCGGTTCCCCCTGAGCAATTCTCCCCGAGCGAGGTTTTGATGGACGGTAGCAATGGCTCCGCAGATATTCCGAATTTCATGGGAAACGGCGCCAATGGCGATGCGGGAACCGGTAAGTAACTGCTGCAGGGCGGAGACTTCATAGGTGCGGAGCTCCTCCGAGGCATCGAGCACGACGGCGGCGAGTCGGACTCCCCGGTCGGTTTTGTAGGTGGAGAAGCAGATATCCGCGAGGAAGGTCTCGCCGTCTTCGCGTTGCCCGCGTGCCTGCATCACGGTGCGAAAGAACTGCCGGGATACGTCGGGCGCGGAGACATTTCTCAGGGAGGGCAGGTAGCGATGAATGGATTTGCCGGGGAGTTCGCCCAGGGGGACCGACAACATGCGATGGGCCGCCTCGTTGGCCGTCAGTACGGTACCGTGCACGTCGGCGGTAAGAATTGCTGTGGGGCTGCTTTCGATGAGGATCTTCAATTGCTCTTCCGCTTCGCGCCGGGCTTCGCTCTGATGCTCGATTTCCTCCATGTGCTGGAGCACCACTTTGCGATTGTTGCTGACTTCGCGCACGAAGAGTCCGGCGCCGCAAAAGGCGATGAAGTAGAGCAGATCGCGGGAGACGCCGGCCCGGGGAGCCCACACCAGATCGTCGAAAATTTCCGCGAGGAAGGTGCACAGTGCGGCGACCGCGCCGATTTGCCATGGTTCCAGAATGCTGCCGACCATCAGCATGGGAAGCAGGTAGAGAAACCCAAGCGGGATTTCACCAACGATGCGCCAGTCGATAAGGGCGATGACCGCGATCAGCAATCCTGCGCGAAGAAGAATTCCTCGCTTGCTGCCCCTGAAGAACGTTGCGTACATGTCGCCCCGCGCTGCTGCATCCGCCGCGCATTCAACCATCCTTATTGTAGAGAGGCAGGATGCGTCGCACGTGCAAACGATGCAATGCGGGCCGGGAACCGGCCAAAAGATAGGTTGCCGACTCAAAGACACGCGGTGCTGCCCCAAAGATAGAGCCGGCAGCCTCAGGGCAGCTTCTACTCTGAAGAGGCCTCAGTATGGATCCCCGCGTCTTTAACTCGCGACCGCTGCCCGTGGACCGATGATTGGGCGGCTTAACAGAGCTTCAGCATGACACTTTCCAATTTCGCGCGCAGGACGAGCTGCGCCACAGTCTTTCTTTTGATCCTGATCGCTTCCGGCGGCCGGGCGGTCGCCCAGACCCGTTACACCTGGGATCAGATCAGGGCGAAATTTCAGGCCGACAATCCGACCCTGAAGGCCGATCAGTCGAACGTCGATGAGATGAAGGCGGAGGAAATTACGGCGAACCTGCGGCCGAATCCGCAGTTCACTATGACCGCGGACGGCACCTCGATCGCCCCGCACGACGATACCTGGCAGCCGTTCAGGGGCACATTCCTGTCACCTAATTTCAGTTATCTGCACGAGCGGGATCACAAGCGCGAGCTGCGCCTGAAGAGTGCGCAGGAGGGAACGCAGATTGCGGGTTCGCAGCACGAAGACCTGGAACGCAACCTGCTGTTTACCCTGCGCGCAGCCTTTGTGCAGGTGCTGGAGGCGAAGGCGATCGTCGATCTTTCGAAGCAGGAGCTGGACTACTACGACCACATCATCGACATCAGCCAGGAACGATTCAAAAAGGGGGATCTGGCCGAGATCGACTTCGACAGAATCGAGCTGCAGCGCGTCCAGTACGAATCCGATCTGCAGACAGCGGACGTCAACCTGCGCACCTCGAAAATCCAGCTGCTGCAATTGCTGGACGACCGGACGCCGATCGATCAGTTCGACGTGCAGGGACGGTTCGATTTTGCCGATCAGCTGCAGGCGCTGGACGCGTTTCATCAGATTGCGATCGACAACCGCCCCGATCTGCGCGCGGCACTCGAATCGGTGCAGCAGGCGGATACCAATCACAAACTGGCCATCGCGAACGGCTCGACCGACCCGACCTTCGGCGCCTGGTACACCTGGAACTCGTCGAATAACAACCCCAATGGGCTGCAGACCCTCGGGTTGAGCGTGAGTGTGCCGCTGCGTGTCTTCGACCGCAACCAGGGCGAGAAGCTCAGAACGCAAATCGACATCGCGCGCAATCAGCAAATGGAAGATGCGACGCGCGCTCAGGTTTTCAGCGATGTGGATTCTGCGTGGACCCAGGTAAACAGCAATCTGATTCTCCTGCGCCCCTATCGCGGCAAGTATCTGGCCGAGGCGCTGAAGGTGAGAGAGACGGTGACCTACGCCTGGCAGCACGGAGGAGCATCGCTGATGGATTTTCTGAATGCGCAGAGCGACTACCGCAATGTGCAGATGGCCTATCTGCAACTGGTGGGCGCATACCTGACCGCGGCCAGCCAGCTGAACATGGCTGTGGGACGCGAGGTGATCCAGTGATGAAACCTCGTTCTGTGCTGCAGTGTTCCGCCTGGCTCGGGACGCTCCTGCTGCTGCAGGGATGCGGGAAGAAGTTCAATCCCGCCGATGGCGCGCCGCCTTCCCCCCAGGTGGTCGATCAGAGTAACGCCGCGCGTGTTTCCGTGGATCATCCGGAGCAGTTTCAGCTGGTTTCCGCCGAGCGCATCGAAGTTCCGGACGAACTCGACGTCACCGGCAGCGTCAATCCCGACATCGCGCGCGAAATTCCGGTGATCTCTCTGGCCAGCGGGCGCATCGTGGACATACGAGCACGGCTGGACGACAACGTAAAGAAGGGCGACCTGCTGCTGAAGGTGCAGAGCCCGGATATCACCAATGCCTTCGATGCTTACCTGAAGGCGTCGAACGATGAACATCTGGCCAGCCTGGCACTGGTGCGCGCGAAAGACCTGTTTGAGCACGGCGCAATTCCTCAGGCGCAGGTGGAGCAGGCCGAGGACGCGGAGAACGACGCGAAGGCCGACCTGACCGCCGCGGAGCAACAGCTGGATACGCTGGGGGTAAACAAGGACCATCCTTCGAGCATCGTGAATGTGTACGCGCCGGTCTCGGGGGTGATCGTCGGGCAGAACGTGACCAGCGCCGCGGCAGCCGGCGTGACCTACGCGGGAACGTCGACGGCGTTCACCATCGCCGATCTCTCCGTGGTGTGGATCATCTGCGACGTGTATGAGAGCGATCTGCCCCGGGTGCGGCTGGGACAGCAGGCACGCATTCGACTCGATGCGTATCCGGACAGGCAGCTGACAGGAACGGTGAGCGACATCGGGCCGATTCTCGATCCCAGCATTCGGACGGCGAAAGTAAGGATTGAGGTCCCGAATCCCGGCAAGCTGCTTCGACTCGGAATGTTTGTGACCGCGACGCTGGTCAGCCGTACCAGCCAGGTTCACGCGGTGGTACCGGCTGCGGCGATTCTGCATCTGCACGACTGCGACTGGGTGTTCGTGCCGGCGGGTGGGCACCGGTTCCAGAGGATCAAAGTCACCAGCGGGAAAATGCTGTCGGGGAACCGCGAGGAAATCCTGCTCGGAATTTTGCCCGGCCAGCAAGTGGTGGGGGATGTTCTGGCGCTGGAAGCGACGCTGGAGGCGCAATGATCCGCAGGCTGGTGGACTTTGCTCTGCAGAGCCGTTTTCTGGTGCTGGCGATCGGGATCCTGCTGTTTGCCTGGGGAATTGTGTCGTTTCATCGCCTGCCGGTCGAGGCGTATCCCGACGTCGCGAATAACTATGTCGATGTGATCGCGCAGTGGCCGGGTATCTCCGCGGAACAGATCGAACAGCAGGTGACCATTCCGCTGGAAACCGTGATGAACGGGATTCCCGGAGTCGCGCACGTGCGCTCGTGGTCGATCTTCGGACTGTCGACGGTCGAAATGGTGTTCGGCGAGGAGACAACCGACTTCGAGAACCGCGAGCGGGTGATGGAGCGGCTTTCCCAGGCAACCCTGCCGGCCGGCGTCATTCCGCAGATGGGCACGGACTGGAGCCCGGTCGGCCAGATCTATTTCTACACGCTTGAGAGCAGCAATCCCGAGTACGACGTGATGAACCTGAAGACGCTCGAGGACTATGTCGTCGAAAAGAACCTCAAGTCGGTTCCCGGGGTCGTGGACACGAATCCATTCGGCGGTCCCACGCGGGAATATCAGGTGCGGCTCGATCCCAACAAGCTGGTCGCCTATGGCCTGAGCATCAGCCAGGTGGAGCAGCAGCTCAGCGGCAACAATGCCAATGGCGGGGGCAGCTTCATCCAGGCGGGCCTGCAGGAAATCAATGTTCGCGAAGTGGGCCTGGTGAAGAACATCCAGGACATTGAAAACACCGTCATCATGACCAAAGCCGGGACGCCGCTGCGGGTAAAGGACATTGCCGAAGTTTCGCAGGGGCCGATGATTCGTCTGGGCCAGTTCGGGCGCGCGATCCGCCGCGAAGACGGAAAGATCGTCGACAACGACGATGTGGTTTCCGGGATTGCGCTGCTGCAGAAGGGCGCCGATGCGCAGCCGGTGCTTGACGGAATTCATACCAGGGTCACCGAACTCAATACACAGATCCTGCCCAAAGGCGTCAAACTTGTTCCCTTTATCGATCGCAGCGATCTGCTGCGTTTTACTACGCACACGGTTCTGCACAACCTGGGCGAAGGCATCGTCCTGGTGGTCATCATCCTTTTTCTTTTTCTGGGGAACGTGCGCGGCGCGCTGATCGTTGCCCTGACGATTCCGTTTTCGCTGCTGTTCGCCGCGATCTGCCTCGACCTGCAACACGTCCCCGCGAATCTGCTTTCCCTGGGCGCACTCGATTTCGGCATGGTTGTGGATGGCGCTGTCGTTATGGTGGAGAACATCGTTCGCCACCTCAGCCACAAGGAAGAAAACGGCCGGTCCATTCAATTTCGCATCGCCGAAGCCGCCCACGAGGTCCAGCGTCCGGTTTTCTACGCCATCGCCATCATCATCACCGCGTACCTGCCCATCTTCACCCTGCAGTCGGTGGAAGGAAGACTCTTCCGTCCGATGGCGTGGACCGTGGCTTTTGCCCTGCTTGGAGCCCTGTCATTTTCCATGATCCTGGCGCCGGTTCTCGCCAGCCTGCTGTTCAGCAAAGGCGCGAAGGAGTGGCAGAACCCGGCCATGGAGTTCCTGCGCAATCGCTACCGCGCAGGCGCGCGATGGGCCATCCATCACACTCGCTTCACCATCGGCATGGGGGTGGTGGCACTGATCGTTGCCGTCTATCTGGCGTTTGGCGGAGTGATTGGCTCTGAGTTTCTGCCCCACCTGGACGAAGGCGCGCTGTGGGTGCGCGGCACTCTCGATCAGAGCGTGGGGCCGGACGAAGGCGTGAGCGTGGCGAACCAGGCACGCGTCATCCTCTGCTCCTTTCCCGAAGCGACGGAATGCACCAGTCAAACCGGGCGGCCGGACGACGGAACCGATCACACCGGCTTCTTCGATACCGAGTATTTCGTGGGGCTGAAACCCAAGGAGGAATGGCGGCCGATCTTCCACCAGAACAAGGACGACCTGATCGCCGCGATGAACGACCAGTTAGAGAAGAAGATTCCGGGCGTGATCTGGGGCTTCTCGCAGCCGATTGAAGACAACATGGAAGAGGCGGTCAGCGGAGTGAAAGGCGAGTTAGCGACCAAAGTGTACGGTTCGGATCTGCATCTGCTCGAGGACGAGGCCAGTCAGATCGAGACCATCATGAGCCACGTGCGGGGCATCACCGATCTTGGCGTCTTCCAGGTGACGGGCCAGCCCGACCTCGACGTCGTTGTCGATCGGCAGAAGGCGGCACGATGGGGGATCAATGTGGCCGATGTGCAGGACGCCGTGCAGACAGCGGTGGGAGGCAACGCGCTCACCCAGGTACTGCGCGGCGAAGAGAGTTACAACCTGACACTGCGCTACCTCCCGCAGTATCGAAATACGCGCGAGGCCATTGAAAATATCAGGCTGCTCTCGCCGTCGGGGGAACGCGTAGCTCTGGCGCAGTTATGCACCATCCACGAAGCGGACGAGGGCTCGGAGATTTATCGCGAGAACAACCAGCGCTATGTTGCCATCAAGTACAGTGTGCGCGGGCGCCCGCTCGGCGACGCGGTGAAGGAAGCTATTCAAAAAGTCGACATGCAGGTCAAGCTTCCGCGGGGCTACCACCTGGGCTGGGAAGGCGAGTACCAGAGCGAGGTGCGCGCCGAAGCCCGCATGGCGATCATCGTGCCCATCACGGTTCTGCTTATCTTCATTCTGCTCTACACCATGTACCGGTCGTTCAAATGGGCTCTGCTGATTCTGGCGACCGTGGCCATGGCCAGCATCGGCGGCCTGCTGGTGCTTTTGATTACCGGCACTAACTTCAGCGTCTCCTCGGAGGTTGGCTTTCTCGCTCTTTTTGGGGTCTCGGTGCAGACCGGCGTGATCATGCTGGAGTACATCAACCAGCTGCGGGCGCGCGGCCACAGCATCGAATCGGCGGCCGTGGAAGGAGCGGTGCTGCGGCTGCGCCCCATCATGATGACCATGCTGGTGGCCACGCTGGGGCTGCTGCCGGCGGCAATGTCGCACGGCATCGGCTCAGACTCGCAGCGGCCTTTCGCCATCGTGATTGTCGGCGGGCTGGTCATGAATCTGATCATGAGCATCTTTCTGCTGCCTACGCTCTATGTCTGGGTCGCGCGCGAGCACGATATCCTGCCGCAGCCGGAGATGGAATTTGAGACTGATTTCTGGCCGGCACGGATGCGACGGCCGAGTCGAATACCCTCGGTGCGGCGCACAGCAGGTTCTCGCGCGTGCGGGAAGCCCTTCGCGAGAAGCTTCGTCGCCGCCCTTCGCTGGCCTGGAGTCACGGTGGCGGCCGCATTTCTTCTATGGGCTTTGGCGATGGCGATTTGGCAGGCGGTAGACCAATTCCGACGGTAGCCTGCTGGCCGGAGAAAGACCGGCCATGCCTCGGCGCAGATAAGTTAAGAGGAAACAGAACTTCTATTGAAATAGAGCTTGCACCAGGCTCGCCCGATAAGGCCTGCATGAGGTTCTCCCGCAAAAGGGCGGTTGCCAGAGCGTTTCCAATTCGAAACGCCGGCCCGGAGTTTTGCTGCCAGCGGCAGAAAATCGGCCAGCTCGTTCCGGAATCTTCCAAAACGAAAGACCCGAACTGCTGGAGGTCCTCCCGCTGAGAATCCGTGCACCTGCTCCCCGTATGGTGCGCAGGATGCAGGGGGCGGGAGTTCCTGCCGTTTTTGGGATCCGTTTGCCTCCCCGCAGGATTCCGCTATTGGAACAAGCGGCAATCCCCGACGGCCTCGGCCACTCCGATGAATCGCTTCACTCGGGCGCCCGCTTGATTGATCGCTGCGTGCGGAGACCCATTTGCAGCGGGGTTTACACAAAATTTAAATTTCAAAGGAGGAACAAATTTTCCCTTGACATTCATTCTTTTGCATGAGTAATGTTCTCGTCGAAATTGGATCGGCCCCAATTACCCAGCAGTGCCGTCGATTGCGTTTGACGACTCTCCTCATGACGGCACGGTCGATGCACGATCCATGCGCAGTGCAGGCACGGCTCTTCAAGGAGGCAATTTCATGCGAGAACTCAAAATCGGCCTTGTGGTGTTGTTGTTGCTGACTGCGAGCGGCAGATGCTTCGGTCAGGCGGGAGCAACCGGCTCGATCCTGGGAACGGTGACCGACAGCACGGGCGCCGTGGTCCCTAAAGCGAAGGTCACGGTCACCAACGTTGCCACCAACGTACCTTTCGTTACAACCACGAGTTCGTCGGGCGACTATCTGGCGCCCTCGCTGATCCCCGGCAGCTACTCGGTCACAGCGGAGATGCAGGGATTCCAGAAGTCAGTCACCACCGGTCTCACGCTGACGGTGGATCAGAGTCTGCGCGTGAACATCTCACTGAAACCTGGAGCTGTTACGCAGACCCTGTCCGTAACCGCCCAGGCGGTAAGTCTGGATACCGACACAGCATCGCTGTCACAACTGATGAGCCAGCACCAGGTGGAAGACCTCCCGCTGAACGGGCGGAACTTCATGCAACTGTTACTGGTGGGCGCCGGAGCCGTGACAGTCGGTGGTGAGCAGGGCACGATGCGCCAGGGCGAAGGGGACGCTGTGAGCGTTAACGGTGGCCGTCCCGAAGGCAATAACTACACGCTGGACGGGCTGGTCAACACCGATCAGGCGCTGGTTACGCCGGCCGTGATCCTGTCGCAGGATGCGATTCAGGAGTTTAAGGTAGAGAGCGGCACGTATTCTGCCGAATACGGCTTCAGTGCCAGCCAGATCAACATCGTCAGCCGGGGTGGTACCAATTCCCTGCATGGATCTGTTTTTGAATTCAACCGGAACAACGCTTATGATGCGAGCCCGTTCCCAACGGCCAGCGATTATAACTTAGGGGTTCCGACGACTAACCCAGTCCTGCGCCAGAACCAGTTCGGATTTGTGGCGGATGGCCCGGTTGATATCCCCAAACTCTATAACGGGCACAACCGCACCTTCTGGATGGCAAATTATGAGGGCTGGCGGGTCATCAATGGGGGCAGAGAAACTGCTGCAATTCCCAATCCTGCGGCGCTGCAGGGGAACTTTAACAACGAGACAACTTCCAGCGGAGCGCCACTCCCCCTGTACGGGACCGCGGCCTGCGCCGCGCTGCTGGCCGCCAGCCAGAACTGTATGCCGGTCGATCCGACTACGGGGGCGGCCTTTCCGAACAATCAGATTCCGTCTACCGAGATCACGAATCGGCTGGCACTGGTGGCCCTTAAGTACAACTACTGGCCGACGCCGACGCTGGCCAATCAGGGCGAGGGTGTCAACAATTACATCCAAAACTACGGAACGCCTCTGACGACCAATCAGCAGACCTATCGTATCGACCAAAACCTCGGAAAGCTGGGGTCGATCTTCGGGCGCGGCACTTACTCGACGTATCAGAATGCTTCTCTCTACAACGGCAGTAACCTGGTTTACGCCATCGAGACGCAGTACGAGACCCAGAAGAACTGGGAAATCTCCCATACCATCAACATCGGTGCGTCGAACGTGAATAACTTCCGCTTCGGGTACCTCGATGCTCAGGCGCCGGAGGGAGCCCCCGCGCCACCAGCGGCCGCAATCACGGCTTTGGGTGAAACCGGTGTGTTCACTCACTTCACCGCGTTACAGCAGAGCTGGCCCAGTCTTTCTATGACACAGTTCGCTGAAGAGGGCGGCTCGGGTAATGCCTATACAGGGTCGGACAACCCGGCCTGGGAGTTTGCCGATTCGTTCACCACGGTTCATGGCAAGCACAGTCTCGGATTCGGAGTCGATTACCGTCACTGGCATCTGGTCCGGAACCTCGACGATGATTTCTACGGCGACTGGGGCTTCTCCCCGACCACGATTTCGAACAACGGAACGAACTGCCCGAACGCAACCGGCCTTTGCGGTACGGGTAATGCCATCGCCGATATGCTGTTGGGCTACTATGCCACGGTATCCGGGTTCTTTCCCGGACCCCTCAGCCCCACCACTTACGCGGGGAATTCCCAGGACCATGTGTTTAGTTACTTTGCGCCTTATGCGGAGGACAACTGGAAGGCGACGCAGAAGCTAACGGTTAGCCTCGGCCTGCGCTGGGATTATCGCGCGGCAGCCTATGAAGTGCACAACCATTTCTTCTGGCTCGACACTACCAACTCACAGGGCGGCCTGTGCTTCGCCGATCCGCAGCTGAAGACTGACGGTGTGGCTCCGGGCGTTGGCTACAACGGCGGGCCGATTCTGCGCTACTGCGGGTCGGTGCCCCACCCCGGTCTGAAAACACCGTTTGCTCCCCGCTTCGGCCTCGACTACCGGCTCACCGACAAGACCGTAGTTCGCGGCGGATATGGTATCTTCTTCGACTCCTTCGAGGGCCGGGAGATCGACGACTCGGCCGATATCTACCCCTACAGCATCCGGTTGACGGAGACCCCAACTTCTAACTCGTCTCTGCCTAAATTGGGCAATCAGATGTTCCCGGCTTATGGAACGCTGGGACCGTTCCCGGTGTCCACCCTGTCGTTCATCGCGGTGATCGAATCGGAGAATCCGCTCGATCCTTACGTGCAGTCATGGACAGGTTCAGTCGAGCGGCAGGTGAGCAACAACACGACGCTGGAAGTGAACTACATCGGGACGCATGCTGTCCACCTGCTGGACCGGCGCGATATTGCTCAGCCCAACGATATGCCTGCTGCGGACGTGCCGTTCTGCAACGCGAATCCGGCGGACACGACACATAACTGCCCCGCCACTTCCCGGCTGCCCTACCCGAACTTCATCGGTGATTACATCGACAGCGATTTTCATGGCTACTCGCACTACAACGCCATGAACGTCAACCTGACGCATCGCGCGCACGACCTGGCGGTGACCGCGGTCTACACCTGGGCACAGAGTAAGGACGACAAATCAGCGGCTGCCGGTGTCGGCGCCAGCGGGGCGGGTTATCAGGGATTTGAAGATAACCATCATCCGGAGTGGGATTACGGTCTGTCGGACTTTGACGTCAACCAGCGTTTTGTTGCCAGCTACATTTACGACCTGCCCTTCGGCCGCGGCAAGAAGTTCGCCGGCGGCGTCGGACGCGCGGCGGAGGAGGCGATAGGGGGCTGGCAACTGAGCGGCATCACAACGTTCCAGGCGGGATTCCCCTTCGAGATCACAGCCAACGACGTCGACGGATTGAACAACACTCCGGCGGAGCGGGCTAACATCGTGTCCGGCTGCGATCCGACCAAAAATCTGACGGAAAAATTCGAGCGAATCAATATGTCGTGCTTCACGCAGCCGCTCGCCGGAACCTACGGAATGGAAGGCAGCAGTATTGCGCCGCGCAATTATCTGCGTCAGCCTGGGATCAATAACTGGGACATGGGTCTGACGAAGTTGTTCCCGATCACCGAGCGCACGCAGTTCAGTCTGCGCTTCGACACTTTTAACACCTTCAACCATCATCAGTACGACATCGAAACGGGCGGATATGCGACAGGCGGCTCGGGGGGTGGATCGTCGGTTGACGCAGGCGTTGACGACGCACCGAACGTTGCAGGGCGTATTACCAGCTCGTCCGCAGCCCGAATTATTCAGCTCAGCGGCAAGTTCACATTCTGACCGCTGTCTCCGTACCTGCCTCCTAACCCGCCACGCTCCGGCGTGGCGGATTCTTTTGCTGCGGAGATAAACTCAGCCGATGACACGAATGGGCCTCAGCCTGGTTCTGATCCTCTGCAGCCTTGCTCCGTCGGGCCGAGCCCAGGCCAGTCGCGAAGAGGAGGCGTCGCGCGACGCAGCCGCGGGGCAGCAGGCCATGGCTCACGGCGACTATGCCGCAGCTCAGGCGTATTTTGAAAAGCTGGAGAAACTCGAGCCAGGGATCGCCGAGATCCACGCGACTCTGGCTGCCATTGACTTCAAGCAGCGCGAGTACGAGCAGGCGATCGGAGAGATCCATGCGGCGCAACGGCTAAAGCCAGGATTGCCGAAGCTCGACAGTCTGCTGGGACTGTCCCTCGCGGAAGAGGGCAAATTCTCCGACGCACTCCCGCACCTCGAGAAGGGCTTCCGGCAAACGGCAGACAGCGACGTGCGGCGCATGTGCGGGCTGGAGTTATTGCGCGCCTACAGCAACCTCGATCGTGACGCCGATGCCGTGGAGACCTCGCTCGCACTCAATAAGGCTTATCCCAACGATCCGGAGGTTCTGTATCATACCGGCCGCGTGTATGGGAGCTTCGCTTACACGGTCATGGAAAAGCTCCATGACACGGCGCCCGGCTCGGTCTGGATGCTGCAGGCGCAGGGCGAGGCCAACGAAAGCCAGAAGAACTGGGACGCGGCGATGGTCGCGTTCAATCACGTACTCGCCATCGATGCGAATCGCCCCGGCATCCACTACCAGCTTGGACGCGTCTATCTGGGCCGGTTTCGCGATGCAGCTAACGCGCAGGACCGCGAGACTGCGGTGCGCGAGTTTACCGCCGAGCTGGCCCTCGACCCAGGAAACGGCAATGCTGCCTATGAACTCGCCAATCTTCAGGCGGAAGCCGGCAATCTTGAGGAAGCCGGACAGAGTTATGAGCGGCTTCTCCAGCAGTATCCCGATTTTGAAGAGGCGCTCGTAGGCCTGGCCGGCGTAGACCTGGCCCGTCAAAAGGCAGACCAGGCTGTTTCGCTGCTGGAACGGGCTACGCGTCTGCGGCCGAACGACGAAGTGGCCTGGTGGCGTCTCGCCCAGGCCGATCGCGCAACCGGCAACAGCGAAGGACAGCGCCGGGCGCTCGCCACATTCCAGAAGATTCACACCATCATCCCCGGAACACTGGCCCCACCCAACGCCAACGAGGTCACTCCGCAACGGCTGGACCCCAACGCAAATCCGTGATGCATCAGGAATCCATGAAGACACGAAAAAGGCACTTCGCTTTTCTAAGGCTCTCCTCTCTGCCTGCGATCCTGTTGCTCACGGTCGGTGCGTTGTTGGCCGGCGGGCAGACGCCGCTCAATCCCGCTCTGGTGGCGGCCAAGTGGACAGCGAGCTGGATCGCCAGTCCGTCGGCGCCGGCGAGGGCCCCAGGCGTGTTCTATTTTCGCAAAGAGGTCGTCCTCGCAACCGTGCCCGATCATTATTGGGTACATGTAAGCGCAGACAATCGGTTCCTGCTGCACGTGAACGGAGAGTATGCGGCTGAGGGGCCGGCGCGCGGTGACCTGTTCCACTGGCGTTTTGAGACCGTGGACCTGGCGCCTCTGCTGCATGCCGGGATCAACGTGCTGGCAGCCGAGGTGTGGAACTTCGGCGAAGCGGCTCCGGTGGCGCAGATGAGCAACCGCACCGGGTTTCTTATGCAGGGAGATACCGGAGCAGAAGCAGCGGTGAATACGAATAGCAGCTGGCGTGTGCGCGACGAGGCGGGACGCGGTGCGCTGGGTCACAACGGCGTTCACGACTACTTTGCCGCGGGTCCGGCAGAAAGAATCGATGGCCGCGCGGTCGACTGGAGCTGGGATCAGCCCGGCGATGCCGATGGCTGGGATACGCCGCAGGAAGTGGGTCACGCAGCTACGCGCGAAGCACAGGATGCGGACAACAACTGGGAGCTGGTGCAGGATCCACTTCCAGCGATGGAGCATCGACTGACAGACGCCGGCAAACCTGTGCGAGTCGATGGATTGCCGTCGCTGCCCGCGTTTCCGGCCGCGCCGCTGGAGATTCCCGCCCATGCCCACATCACCTTGTTGCTCGACCGTGGTGTGCTCCAGACTGCGTATCCCGAACTAACAGTCAGCGGCGGGCGCGACGCCACCATCGCCGTCACTTATTCCGAGGCGCTCTACGATGCGCAAGGCCAGAAAGGGAATCGCAACGAGATCGAAGGCCGCCACATCGCCGGCATCACCGACGAGTTCATCGCCGGGGGTGGAGAAGGTCGACGTTTTCAGCCGCTGTGGTGGCGGACCTGGCGTTACCTGCAGCTGGACGTAACGACCAAAGAGGAACCGCTGCGGCTGGAGGGCTTCAGGGCCTGGTTTTCTGCCTATCCTTTTGACGCGAAGGCAGCCATCGCCGGCGACATTCCCCAACTCGATGCGCTGTGGCAAACCGGCTGGCGCACCGCTCGCCTCTGCGCGCATGAGACTTATATGGATGCGCCCTACTGGGAGCAGCTGCAGTATGTCGGCGATACTCGTATCCAGGCGCTGATTTCTTACGTAATGACCGGGGACAGCCGCCTGGCGCGACAGGCGATCGTCAATATTGATGATTCGCGAACGCCGGAGGGGATCACGCAGAGCCGTTATCCGTCTGGGCTGCCGCAATTCATCCCTCCGTTTTCGCTGCTGTGGGTCGGCATGGTCCACGACTACTGGATGTACGTCGACGACCTGGCGCTCGTGAAAGAGACCCTGCCCCATACGCGCACTGTTCTGGATTGGTTCGCTGCGCGACAACGTCCGGATGGCCTGCTGGGCAAACTCCCGTGGTGGGAATTCGGGGACTGGACCGCGACCTATCGCGACGGCGTGCCTCCGCAGGAGGCGGACGGCGGGTCGGCGCTGCTCACCCTGCAGTTCATCGAGGCTTTGCACGACGCGGGAGAGCTTGAGTCGCGGTATGGGAGTCACGAGCGGGCGCAGGAGTACGAGGCAAGGATTCGCAAAGCCTCCGCTGCTCTGAACGCGAAGAACTGGGATCCTCGCTACGGCCTTTACGCGGATACGCCCGCGAAGAAGACCTACAGCATCGAGGCAAACATTCTGGCCGTATGGCTGGATGTGGCACCGCACCAGGAACAGGCGCCAATCCTGCGCAGGCTGCTGGCATCGAGTCCGGGCCACGAAACGGCATTAGACGGTAAGCCCATTCCGGCGATGTCTGCGCCGACCTACTATTTCCGCTTTTATCTGAGCCGTGCTCTTGCTCACGCCGGACTCGGCGACGAATATGTGCACCAGCTTGGTCCCTGGTATGACATGCTGCGTCTGGGATTGAGCACATGGGCGGAGAACCCGGAGCCGACGCGCTCCGACTGCCATGCCTGGAGCGCCAGCCCGAATTACGATTTGCTGACGCTGGTGGCAGGCATTCAGCCGGCCGAGCCGGGCTTTAAGAAAGTGCTGGTCGCGCCGCACCTGCGCGGTCTGCATCAACTGGACGCGACCATGGCCCACGCCGGCGGGACCATCCACACGGTGTATCAGCTGAACGGCGCGGACTGGACCGCGACCGTGACGCTGCCGCAGAGCCTTGCGGGCGAGCTTGTGTGGGGAGTGCACCGATATCCCCTGCATGAAGGGACGCAGGTCCTGCATCTCGCCCTCGGCGGCGACTAAACGCGCGCCGGCAGGATCTTCCCACCCCTCAGCAAACCTGGACGAGCGGAATCTCCAGCAGCCGCGCCAGCTTGCCGAGGGAAGTGGCAATGTGACCGACACCCACCGCGCAATGATGCGCCGGCCCCTGCTCATTCCACCGTTCGATAAACTTTCGTGCCCCAATCGGAAATCGATAACGGCTGTTCGTATTGCCGATCGCCAGCGTCGGTCCTCGTTCTGACATCCCCTCTGCGACCAGCAAGCGGAAGCCGTGCTCCCGATCGTCGACAACCGAGAGCAGCGTCACCGGTCCATAACGGACAGACATCTCCACCGACAGCCCACGCCCGACCTTGCCGTGATAGACCTCGAGCGGACGCACCCGGGTCCTGCCTTCGGCGATGGCGATGTGGCCGGGCCCATCATGCCCCATCAGCACAATGTCGTCATTCAGATCGAGCGCGTAATACTCGGTGAACGAGCCGCCCGCGCCAAAGCAATCCATGATCTTCATGGCGATGGCGTTCTTGACCTCGTATTCCCCCGCCACCGGAATGTGACGCGCCGTCAGCAGCGAGGTGCCGAGGATGATGGAACTCATCGTGTCCTCGTTCGCAGCTATGCCCGAGCCCTTGTAGTAGTACGCGAGGGACTGCAGATCATGGTTCTCCACCAGACGATCCAGAGCCAGCGAGGTACACGCCGCGCGCTCCAGCTCTCCGCGGGGGCAATCGGGCTGGACCGCAAAATGCTCCTCAAACATGCGCAGCCGCTCCGCGATCTCCTGGCCGGCGCAGTTTTCACGGAGAGCGCTCAGTTCATCCGCTTCGAGCATCTCGATATGGCTGCCAAAGGTGATCGAGATCTGCGTGATGTCGGTGGCCACGTCCAGCATTCCGCCGTAGTAGTGCCCGAGCAGCCCGAGACGATTCTCGGCCAGAGCGGCCCTGACCTTCGCCGCCGCCACCCACTCTTCAATCTCCCGCCAACTTGCATCGTCGGTCAGCGCTCCCGTTACCTGATGAAAAGGGACCCCGGCCCGCCGCAGCACATTCGCGATCTCCGGAACCGGGCATGCGGAGCACCACGCCAACCATGCCCCCGTCATTGCCGTGCGGCCGGGCAGGCGATTGAAAGCCTCATAGTCGATCGCGGCGCCCGGCTGCAGATTCAGCACCACCACCGGGACCCGCGCACGCTGCACCAGGGGCAGAACCGTGCTCGACAACGCATAGGTCGTCACATACAGAAAGAGAAGGTCGACGTCGGCGCGCCGGCAGGCGTGCCCTGCCTCACGGCCACGCTGGGGATTATCCACCAGCCCTAACGGCTCCACGTGCGCGCCCATCCGCTCCAGACGAGCCTGCGCCTGCGCCAGATGGCCCTGGAGCTGCTCCTGCAAACCAGCGAACTGCGGCCAGTACGCATCGAGCCCGATGCCGCACAGCGCAACCCGCAGTCCTCTGTCTGCCATTCTTCCTCGCTATTCCGTCAGCACCGTCACCGCAAACGGCGCCAGAGTCAGCGCGGTCCCGTTCAGATTTCCGGTTCGCGGCGTGTCGTCCGCGGTGGCTTCGTCCACCGTGGCGAACTTCGCATTGGCAAACTCCGGCGGCACGGTCACAGACTCTTCTCCGTTTGATTGATTCACCAGAAGAATCTTTTTTCCCTGTGGCGTCACGAATCCCTGCACCATTGGCCCAGAGTCCGAATCGTGCGTAGTCACCAGCCGGTCGCCGGGATGGAAGTTATCCACGATCAGCTTCAGTACCCAGTAGCGCGCATTGGGCTTTCCATTGTTGTAGTCGATCATCGACACGCTGGGAAACTGCGAGGGATAGCCCACCAGCTGCGATTCCCCGATCACATCCACGCCCAGTCTGGATAACTCGACAAACAGATATGCATACAACGCGGCAGCCGCGTTCCAGTAGCGATGAGGAATGTGATCCGGCAGAGCCTTGCCCGCGTGAATCTCCAGCCCGTCAGTGGGCAGAATTACGCCCAGCTCATCGGTGTCGATCTTCGTCGTGGGTGACAGCCGGTCGCGGATCGCCAGAATGAACCGCGTCGTCGCCAAGAATCCGTTCGCCTGATTAAAGAATGTGTGCTGCCACCCATCCGGTCCTTCGTCCAGCGCGGGCGAAGCATAAAAGTGAAAAGAAATAAAATCCAGCGGAATTCCGGGCCGATGGTTCTTTGCATTCAGAAAATATTCGTAATACTGCGGGTTTCCGCCCGTGTCTGCCAGCGCCAGTCCCATAAACTTTGTCTCCGGACTCACCGCATGAATCGCGGAGACGATGGCGTCGTAGCGCTGCGTATATTGTTCCGGCGTCGTTTTGTGCTCGGAATCCACCTCGTTCAGCACTTCCCAGCAGGGAAAGCGATAGTGGTATCCAGACTCGTGCCGTTTTCCGTTCTCGTCGGTGAAGCCGCCCCGCGTGTACCAGCTCACCAGACGCGCGTAGTAGTCGCCGAGTTCCTTCCCGCTGGGGTCGCGCAGCTCCGTTCCCTGCGTATAGTCCCAAAAGACCTGATTCGGATCGTCGGGATACTTCACTGGCTGGTCGGTTCGAAACATCCAGGCCGGCATGGTGCTGAAGTTGATGATCGTCGAATGCCCTTCCGTCGCCGCCAGAAAATCCCGGGTCACCGGATCGATATAGGTGAAGTCCCACGAGGTGTGATCCGCCGTCGGCGGCTGTAACTCCGCCACAGCGATTTTCGGATAGGGCAGCCACGGAACATACCGCACATAGTCGGCGCCCAGGGCCTTCAGCGCAGAGAACGCGCCATCGTGAATCGGGGATCCCGGATTGAGCATGGGGTTGGTCACGACCTGGAGCGTCGGCGTCGACCGGGAGACAATCACGGTCTTGTCCCAGTCAATCCTGATGGCCTGTGCTTTCGCCGGCGTCTCCTGGCCGGCCGCCATCATGGCGCACCCGCATACACCAAGCAGCAACAACAGAGACTGGAATCGCATCGTCCGACCCTCCTGTTCGCCGGCTCAGCCGAACCATCATTGCATCTCGGTATCGCAGGCACGCTGAAGCCACGCCATTGTTTCATAGGAAACATCTATTTTCTATTGACATCTTTGCAGTCCCGCCCTGACATTGGTTGCGCATGAACTATGGCCGGAACCTCTCTTCTGGGCACGCGGTAACCCTCCTTCTGCCCGCCTTCGCCTTGCTTCTCTTCATGATGCCTTTCCCTGCCCAGGCGGTCGCGACTCCGCTCCATCCGCCGGCGCACCTGCGCTGCGAAGAACTGGAAACCCCGCTCGGCATCGATACTCCGCAGCCACGATTCTCCTGGCAACTGGTCGACGCCCGCTTCGGCGCGAAGCAGACTGCGTACGAACTGCAGATCGCCAGCAGCCGCCAGCGACTCACCACCGCTCACCCCGACGTGTGGGACAGCGGCAGGATCGCCTCCGATGCGTCGGTAGCCGTTGCGTACGCGGGCCCTCCGCTCCAGCCCGAGCACCGCTACTACTGGCGCGTCATCGCCTGGGATCAAAACGGATCCGCGTATCCCGCCAGTGCCATCACCTGGTGGGAAACCGGACTGATGCAGGAAGCGTGGCGGGCTCCGTGGATCGGCTTCGAAGATCCCGAACATCGGGCGGTGCGCGAATCCGGCGCGGAGTGGATCTCCAACCGCGATCCCGGGAAGTACGACCATGCCGGGGATACGCACCATGATTTCCGGTTGACCTTTCAGGTCGATCAGCCGATTCAGGCCGCTCATCTTTATGTCACGGGTGAGGACACCGCTGCAGCGTGGGTCAATGGCCAGTCCATGCTCTCCGCCGAGCCTCTGCCGCCCTACAAGCAGACCGCGTGGAAGAAATACGTCGAGCGCGATGTAACTTCGGCGGTGAAGCAAGGCCATAACCTTCTCGCCGTTGAAGTCACGCTCTTCGACATCGGCGAAGGCGCGCCTGGAGGCAACAGTGGCCACACTCCGATGAGTGCATGCCTTTACATCCGCCATCAGGACGGTTCCGACCAGGTCCTGGTCAGCGACACACACTGGAAGGCCGACTTCGACGCCTCCGCAGGCTGGTACCGTCCGGATTTCGATGACTCCGCGTGGCCGGCCGCCATCCGCGGCACGTCGGAGGGTCAGTTTACCGGTCCGCTGAACGCGCGCCCGTGGCCCACCGGTCCGGTACAGATGCTGCGCCGTCATTTCGTCGCGAACAAACCAATCCGCACCGCACGGCTCTACGCAACCGCGCTGGGGGCCTACCGCTTCTGGATCGACGGCCATCCCATCGGCGACCAGATTCTTGCGCCAGGGTGGACGGATTATCGCGAGCGCGTCGCCTATCAGACCTACGACGTAAGCGCGGACATCAAAGCAGGCAACAACGTCATCGGCGCGTGGCTCGCGCCTGGCTGGTATACCACGCCGCTGGAATGGACGCAGCAGCCTTATAACTACGGCAATACGCCACCCGCGCTGCGGGCCGAACTGCGCATTGAATACGCCGACGGCTCCATCGAGTGGGTCAACTCGGATGACCAATGGAAGGCGTCCGTCTCGCCGATTGAGAAGGCCGAGATCTACGACGGAGAAACCTACGATGCTCGCCGGGAGCAGCCAGGCTGGGCTACGCCGCAGTTCAACGCCGGCAGCTGGCAGCCCGTGCAGACCATCCATCCCAATGAACCCGCGATCGTGGCGCAGGAATATCAACCCATTCGCATCGAAACCACGCTCCATGCCAAATCGCTGAAGGAACCGAAGCCGGGTGTGTATGTCTTCGACTTCGGGCAGAACATGGCCGGCTTCGAGCACTTTCGCGTCCAGGCAAAAGCGGGCACAAAGATTCGCCTGCGCTTTGCCGAGGTCCTGAATCCCGATGGAACCATCTACACCGATAACCTGCGCACCGCGCTGGCCACGGATTACTTCACCACCGCAGGCAGGGGAGTGGAAGAGTATCAGCCCTCCTTCACCTTTCACGGTTTCCGTTATGTCGAACTGACTGGCCTCGCCGCTAAGCCGGACTTATCGGCGGTCACGGCCAAAGTGATCCATACCGATGCGCCGTTTCATGCCGATCTTCACACCGGCAGCCCCATCATCAACCAGCTGTGGAGCAACATTCTCTGGGGCCAGCGCTCGAACTTCGTGGGAGTGCCGACCGACTGTCCGCAGCGTGACGAGCGCCTGGGCTGGACGGGCGACGCTGAAGTGTTCTGGCGGACCGCCTCGTATGACATGGGACTCGCTCCGTTCTCCAGGAAATTTGCCGCAGACCTGCGCGGCACTCAGGTCGGAACGCCGATGTATGGCATTTACGCTCCAGGAACGTCTGTTCCGAATGCGGGATTCGGCGCCGGATGGAGCGACGCCGGCGTCATCATTCCGTGGACGTCCTGGCTGCAATCCGGAGACACCCGCATCATCGATCAGAACTGGGATGCAATGACGAAATATCTGGCAGCCATTGAGAGCAGCAATCCCGGTTTTCTCTGGGAGCATGATGCCGGCACTCCCTTCGGTGACTGGCTTTCTCCGGAGGGGCAAACCAAAGCCGTGCTGGTGCAGACCGCGTACTGGGCCTACGACGTATCGCTCATGGAGCAAATGTCCCACGCCACAGGCCGCACCGAGGACGAGCAGAAGTACGCCGCGCTCTTCGCGAAAATCCAGAGCGCCTTCGCAAAAGCGTTTGTGCGTTCCGATGGCTACATCGCCGGCGCTGATAATGGCCCATCCCCCTTCGGCCGCATCTTCGTGCCCAACAAGGTTCCCTCCGGCGACACGCAGACCGGCTACGTTCTCGCCCTGCACATGAACCTGGTGCCCGAGTCCCTGCGCTCCGCCGCCGCCGATCGCCTTGTCCAGAAACTGAAGGCCAACGGCTGGCGGTTGGGCACCGGTTTTCTGGGAACACCCTACCTGCTCGCGGTGCTCACCGACACAGGACACGCCGACGTCGCCTATCGACTGCTGCTCTCGACCGAATATCCCTCGTGGGGCTACCTGGTCGCGCATGGCGCCACCACCATGTGGGAGCGCTGGAATGGCGATCAGATGCGCGGCGATCCCAGCATGAATTCCTACAATCACTATGCGTACGGTGCGGTGGCCGCGTGGATCTACCGCTACGCTGCTGGGGTCGATGTTGTGTCCGGCGATGCGGGCTTCCACGTGATCCGCCTGCATCCGAATTTCAACGCGCAGCTCGGCTCCCTGGGCCTTCATTACGAATCGCCTTATGGCGAGATACGCTCTGCGTGGTCCGTGCACGGCGGAACTGCCACCTGGAATGTAACCATTCCGCCGAATTCCCAGGGACGACTCTCCCTCACCAGCGCAGAGGCGCAACGCTATACGCTGGATGGGGTCGCCCTGGCACAATCGCACAAAGTTCACGCCGCCAGCAACGCCGACGGTGAAGCGACGTACGACTTTCCCGCCGGCTCATACCAGCTGTCCGTCGCGCAGCAGGCAGACGCCGACGCCCCGCACTAAAACTGCAACGCAGGAATTAAGGAGCGGTTCGCCGCTCAATCAGCGTGACCGGTCCCAGCAGTCCTGAAGGCACCAACGGCGAATTGGCCCGATATGGCTTCACGTCGGCGAAGGTGTATTTCTTCGTTGCGTCGGGTTGTTGATCGCCGATCAGCCGATTCACCCATGCATTCGTCACTTTGATCGTCAGCTCGTTGGCGCCCGGCTTCAGCGCCCCCGTCAGGTCGACGCGATACGGCGCATGCCATACAATCCCCAGCGACTTGCCGTTGACCGTGACCTCTGCGAGGTTCTTCACATCGCCGAGGTCAACCCACACGTGCGCGCCATTACGGAACCACGCCGCTGGTGCGTCGATGGTCCGGGTGTATGTGCCGGTTCCGGAGAAATACTTCACACCCTGGTCGGCGTTGTCGCTCCACGACGACAGCGAGTCAAGTGTGATCGAGGGTGGAGCTCCCCAATCCGGGGGAAAGCTCACCTTCCACGGACCGGAGACCGTGGCCAGCTGTCTTTCCACCAGCGCCGGCACGGTGTGCGATGTTTCGCTCGTCGCTTTGCGAAAGACCACAAATACGGTGCCCCACCCCTCCAGCTTGAGAGGTACGGTCGTGCGTCCATCCGCAATGGTGAACGAGACCGGCTCCCTTTTGCCCGACTCGGCATACCACAATTCAGGCGCCTTGCCCGTCACGCGGAACGTCGCCTTCACTTCTGCGCCGTCATCGCTGCGATTATCGACAAAATATACCTCGGCATTCGCCAGCCTGCGGTGCAGAAATTCGATTCGGTTGTCGCTCCCGGTGTAACTGAAGTCCTGGGGCACCTGCATCGCCTTCAGCGCATCGGCCGGATTCTCGCCCGCGTACACCGTCCCTTTCCCCACCGGATGCACTCCGGTTCCATCGCCGAATAGCGCATCTGCCAGCTGATGGAACTCGGCCTGGTCATCCGCGAGACTGGGATCGTCGGCGGGTTTGGGTCCGGCCACGACGGCTCCCTCCATGACTAACTTGTGAATCGCGCGCAGCACGGGCAACGACATATGCCGGCTGTAGGGATCCAGCCCCAGCAGCCGGTAGGTTGTGCCACCCGGTGTCGTAATCTTCCCGTCCGCTACGCTCAGCTCGTGAATCAGGGCATCGGCATTCACATAATCGAACCCGTAGCCCGCCGGCACATCCGGCGATGAATTCGCGAAGATCGCGGTGAGGTTCGAATCCTCGCCATAGAAATAAATCAGGTCCGCACCAAAATGTCCCTGCTGCAGTAAGTAACTGGTGCGGGCAAGATAATTCACCCACGGGCCCGCCTGGTCCGCCCACGTCTCGTTGCGATTGAACCACTGCCCGAACGGACCGAGCGTGAGTCCAGGTTTCTTGTCCACCAGCGGCTGATGCGCCGATTCATGCACCACGATGCGATTGATCCCGTTCAGAAACTCCTGATCGGCGGTGGGCTTCAGCGTTGCCGGCGACCATCCCCAGGGCGCCGCTGCGGCGGTCATCGACTCCGCCGCCGCAAGGTTCTGTCCATAAATGTGCGCCACCGACGCCGACTCACGATCGTCCGCGTTGTATCCATACTGAATGTGATTCACGCCCGGGGTCTGCGTCCACATCGCACTCATCGGGACTTCATTGAATTTCTTCACCTCCATCCCATCCGCCACAAAGGCGCGCCCGCTCTCATGCGATTCGCCGTAGTGTCCCATGTGCCACTCGTGGATCACGTGTTCCAGTTCGCCGTAGTGCTCATCGGCGATCAGATCCGCGATGGTTTTGCGCAGGTCCCACAGAAAGCGGTCGCTCGCCTCGGCGCTCTCCACCACTTCTCCGGTCAGCACCGGCATCCACGGAACCGGGTCGTAGCCGCGCCGCTTCCGGAACTGCTCGATCATGTCGTCGGTCCAGTTCTGCGAGCCGGCCTCCCAGCTGTCGTTGACGATGTAGCGAATCCCGCGCTGCCCCATCATCTCCGCCCCAACGGTTTCCCTGTAACTGTCCAGATACTTCTCCATGTACTGCTTCACGTATCCACGATTGAGCTTGTCGACCTCCAGCCCGGTGGCCTCGGCAGTCGCGGGATGATTCGTAATCCCGAGCAGGCTGTACCCAAACCGCAGGACCACCCAATGCCCTGCGGGAGGGGTCCAGTCCAGCGTGCCGTCCGGATGCATCTTTGACGTCAGATCGATGACATCGTCCTTTTTCACGGCGTCGGCGCTGGCGACCGGCGCTGTTGCAAACCCGTAAAGATCCGGCTCGGCCGTAAAGGCGGCCTTCTCCTCAAAGTGATTCACCCGCGCGCCGGGGTGCAGCACCAGTTCGGCGATCTCATAGCTGGTGGCCGGAGGCGGCAACTGGATGCCCAGCGATTTGGGATCGATGCCCTCGGCCCATGCGGGGCGCGGAGGCGGCGGCGTACGCAGAAACGTCACGCGAAAATACTTTGCCGTCACCGCGGGAAATGAAACCGTCAGCTCCGGCGTGTCGCCGGCGGATAGTTTGGCGACGCTGCGCCATGCTTGTCCATCGTCGCTGGCTTCCAGTTCTTTCTCCGGCGCGCCCATTCCGGTGATCATCTGCTGGATCCGGTTCGGACCTTTTGTGACCAAAGTGATGGCATGAAGGGTGGCCGGTTCTGCAAACGCGTACTCAATCCAGGCTTTCTCTCCTACAGGAGCAATGGTCAACTGCGTTGTCTTCACCAGATCGCCGTCGCTCAGCATCGCTGTGTCCAGGGCGCCGCCGCTCGATGTAATCGTGGCGTGAAGACTCTCGATAGAGACATCCGTGTCCGGACGCCGATACGCAATCACCACAGAATCCGCGTAAAACTGCGGCGGCGCTTTCCCCCCTTCCGGAGGGCGCAACGCGTCGCGAATCCCAATGTTCTGAAACGCTCCCGTGTTGTCCGGCGGATGCGCCAGCGTGCCCGTGAACGGTTGTCCTCCTTCCACCGGCGTCGCGCTCCATACGTATTTCTTCATGCCCTGCGACGCGGGAACCCACGGTCCGCCCGATTCGCTCCAGCCCGGTGAGCCCGCGATCGCCATCTCCATGCCGAACTTATCGCCGGTGTCGATTGCATAGCGGAACGCGTCTTTCCACTCCGGCGTCATGTACGCCAACCGGTGCGGCACCACCTGGGGTGTCGATAGCGCGGCGTCAAAATTCTGGAAGCCGCCAATCCCGACCCGGTGCATCCAGTCGAGATCGAGTTTGATGCCTTCCTGGGTGATATTCCCATTCATCCAGTGCCACCACACCCGCGGACGCGCGCTCTCGGGCGGATTTTCAAATCCGCTTTGCAGAGCCTCCGGTGCAGTCTGGGCCGACGCCCCCAGCACCCCGGCCGCCATCAAGAATCCCGCTGTCAGCACCTTCTTTGCAGCATGTCTCATGAATCTTTTCCTTTTGCCGCTGTCTCTTTGCGCTGCGAATTTTGCGTTATGAATACCCGCTCTGCCCGACGCGACCTTTCCGGCGGCCAACACCTTACCATGGCCGAGATTCGAAAGGGAAATAAATTATCCATTGAACCAACGGGGCATTTCCCCCCGAGCGGACGGGGCAGGCTTGGCACGTTTCGGACTCACGGCCCATACGGGCGGGGGGACCTTCCTGCGGGCTCAGAAACCAGGCGGATGTTCGCCTGAGACTCCGAAAGCGCGCTCGAGCGCGATGCCGGCGGTGCCCAGAGTGCCCTCGTCAAATGGCCTGGCAATCAGAGTCACTCCGTGCGGGACGCGTCGCGGTGGTGAGAACTTCGGCAGCGGATGCGCTGGATCGGGGGCCCAGTCGCTGCGCGCCTCCGCAACCTCGATGAATCCGGCACGCAGAGTGAGCGACGGATGGCCCGTGAAATTCGTGAGGGTCATCATTTCATCGCGCAGGGAGGGGACCAGAAGCAAATCGACCTGCGAGAAGATACGCGCCATCTCGTTGGCGATTTTGCGCCGCAGGCGATCCGCCTGGACAAAATCGACGGCGGAAAGGAAGCGGGACTGGCGGAACGTGTTCGGCCACGCATCCGGAACCTGGGCGCGGAGCTGATCGACCCGATGGTCGAGGGTAATCTCCTCAAACGACGCAGCGGATTCGGCGAAGAGGATCACCTCCAGGGAATCGTAGGGCCAGTCGGGCAGCGAAACCTCGACCGGAATCATGCCGAGTTGCGGAAGGGTGTGCAGCGCGGCGCGATCCACGGCGGTGGCGGGGTCTTCCTGCATCCACTTCGGGAAATAGCCGACGCGCAGGCCTCGGATCGAAGCTGCGGCATCGAAGTCCAGCTTGCTGGGCACACTATAGGCGTCAGCAGTATCAGGGCCGGTGATGGCGTGAAGAACAAACATTGTGTCTTCGACGGTCCGCGCCATGGGGCCAAGCTTGTCCAGCGACCAGCAGAGGGTCATCGCGCCAGTGCGGGAAACGCGGCCGAAGGTAGGGCGCAGGCCGGTGACCCCGCAGCGCATGCTCGGACCCACAATGCTGCCGCCGGTTTCGCTGCCGACAGCGAAGCCGACCAGGCCCGCAGCGGTTGCGGCGCCGGGGCCGGCGCTCGAGCCGGAGGAGCCTTCCTCGAGTAGCCAGGGATTCATGGTCTGGCCGCCGAACCAGATGTCGTTCAGCGCGAGCGCGCCGAGGCTGAGCTTCGCAACCAGGACAGCACCAGCCTCGTTGAGGCGATCAACAACGACGGCGTTTTTGTCCGGAACGCGATTGCGAAAGGGCTCGGCGCCGTAGGTGGTCGGGATGCCGGCGGTGTCGAGCAGGTCTTTCGCGCCCCACGGAATGCCGTGGAGGGGCCCGCGGTAGTTTCCCGCGGCGATCTCCTGATCCGCGCGCCTGGCTTGCTCGAGAGCGTGTTCGGGAGTGAGGGTAATGACGCAGCGGAGCCTGGGATCGAAGCGGCGGAGCCGATCCAGATAGATCTTCGTGAGGCGCTCGGAAGTGAGCTGACGTTTCGCGATCCATCGTGAAAGCCGCGTGACGGGAGCGTAGGCGATTTCTTCCTCGCTCGCCGGAAGGGTTCCCGGATCGGCTTCGCTGCGGAGGAAGCGGTCCTGACTGGGGCCGCCTTGCTGACCAGGCTGAATAGCCTGCACGCGGGACCACGGCTGGAGTTCGGGTTCGAGCGCAACTTTCCGAGGTCCGGTGCGACGCTCATAGAGTGGCGCCATGGATTCGCGCCAGTTGGACGCAGCCTGGGCCAGATCCTTCTCCGTCATCTCGACGCGGACAAGCTTCTCCGCATCGGCGAAAATCGCGGCAGAGACTTCGGGACCAACGGCAGGTGCGGTTCCAAAAGCGGGCGGTGTGCCCGGCGTGGACGGAGCTGCCTGCTGAGCGGAAAGGTTGGGCGCGACCGCTGCGGAGAGCAGCCCAACGGAAGAATGCATCAGGAAACGGCGACGAGATCGATCCATGCGTTGCCTCGGAAGCACGAAGTTTTTGCGGACGCAGTTTGGAATATGGCGCAGCGGCCGCCGCTAGCCGGGTGCCAGAATGGGAGACTCCTTCGGACGATAACCGCGGAGTCCGAAGTAGAGGACGAAGCAGTAGCAGATGAGTGGGACGAGGAACGCCACCTGAATATTCGTGGCGTCGGAAATCCGTCCCATGATGGGAGGACAGATCGCCCCGCCAATGATGGACATGACCAGCAGCGATGATCCTTTTCGGGTGGCGGGACCAAGGTGCCGGATGCTGAGCGCAAAGATGGTCGGAAACATGATGGAGTGAAAGAAACCGAGGAGCACAATGCCGGCGAGGGCCGCTGCACCGCGGCTGGTGAGGACCAGCGCCACGGAAACCAGCGAGCCGGCGGCAAAGGTAGCCAGCATCGATGCCGGCTTCAATCGCTTCATGAGAGCAGAACCGCCGAAGCGGCCGATCATGAACGCCAGCAGGTGCAGCTTGAGGTAATTCGCCGCCTGCACGTCCGAGGTGCCAGGGCGGCTGAATTCGACGAAGCGAATGACGAAGCTGGCGACCCCGACCTGAGCGCCGACGTAGAAGAACTGTGCCGCGACGCCTTTCAGCAGGTGCGGGAAATGCAGCACGTGGCGCGCGGCGGAGGCGTCGATCGCGGCGGGTTCTTCGGCGATTTTTGGCAGGTGCGAGGAGCCGATGAGCACCGCCATGCCCAGAAAAATGGCGACGATGATGAGGTAGGGCAGACGCACCACGGCAGCTTCCGCGGCGGCGGTATTTCCGCCGGGGGCAAGTTGGTGGGCGCGCGCCAGGATGAAGATCGGTGTGGCCACCGCACCGAGAGCGTTGAACGACTGCGCGAGATTCAGGCGACGCTCAGAGGTCTGTGGCGGACCCAGGAAAGTAACGTAAGGATTGGCACAGACCTCAAGGAACGATTGCCCGCAGGCCATGATGAACAGGCAGATCAGGAACGCGGCGTAGACGTGGATGTAGGCAGCGGGAATGAAGAGCAGCGCGCCAGTGGCGCAGATGAGCAGGCCAAGGACGATGCCGCGCTGGTAGCCGAGGCGCTCGACGATCCAGCCCGCGGGCCACGCGGCCAGAAAGTAGCCTCCGAAAAACGCGAACTGAACAAAAGATGACTGGAAATCCGTGAGGTGAAACGCGCCACGCAGATGCGGGATGAGGATGTCGTTAATGTTGACGCCGACGGCCCAGAGAAAGAAGAGGCTGGTGACCAGAATCAGCGGCCAGACGTACTGCGGTTCGGTGAGGTGGGTGGGGCCGGCAGCTGAGCTCGAGGGTGCCGTGACGGTGCGGGACGACTCCATTATTCGCCTGCCGCAACCGGATTGACGAGCTGGCCCAGGCCTTCGATTGCAGCAGCCATGGTTTCGCCGGGCTGGAGCCAGCGCTGCGGGTTACGGCCGAGGCCTACACCCGCCGGCGTGCCGGTGCTGATGATGTCTCCGGACTCCAGCTCCGTGATGGACGAGAGGTACGCGATGAGCTCCGGAGCTTTGAAGATAAGCTCGCGCGTATTGGAGTGCTGCAGGACCTCGCCCCCGATGGAGAGCTGAATGTCGAGCGAGTGGGGATCCGGAATCTCGTCCTGCGTGACGATGGCAGGCCCGATGGGACAGAAGGTCGCAAAGCTTTTCCCCAGCGTCCATTGCGATGTGGCCAGTTGTATGTCGCGGGCACTGACGTCGTTGAGGATGGTGTAGCCAAACACGTGCTCGCTCCAGTTTTCCTTCGCGATGCTGCGGCCGGGCTTGCCAATCACAATCGCCAGTTCGACTTCGTAATCGGGCTGCTTCGTAAGAGAGGGAATGCGCACCGGTTCTTCGGGCCCGATGACCGCGGAGGTGAGCTTGAGAAAAATCGTGGGCACCTTCGGGATCTCCATTTTCGATTCGACGGCGTGGTCGCGGTAATTCAGGCCGACGCAGAAGATGCGTGGCGGGCGCTGGATGGGAGCCAGAAGACGGACGCCGGAACGAGAGATCAGCGAGGCTCCTGACATGTCGATCGCGCCGCGAAGAGCATCCGCACCGGCGGCAATGGCGGTGACGGCATCGGCCACGCCCAGCGGCGTCAGGTCGAGGATGGCATCGTCGAGCAGGAGTCCGGGACGCGGAGCACCTTCCGAGAAAAATTCAAAAGAAATCAGTTTCATTCATCCTCTCCAGATGCGGCCGTCGGGATAGCTGTAATCGTGCAGGGTTTCAGGGTAAACCTCGATGCTGTAGCCGGGCTGCTCGGGCAGCAGATAGTGTCCCTGACGAATGCGCACCGGATCGACGAAGTGTTCGTGGAGGTGGTCGACGAATTCGACGACACGATTTTCGAGCGAGGCTGAGACGCAGAGGTAGTCGAAGGCGGACAGATGCTGCACATATTCGCAGAGCCCGACGCCGCCGGCGTGCGGGCAGACGGGGATGCCGAATTTGGCTGCGAGCAGGATGACGGCGATGTTCTCGTTGACGCCGGCGAGGCGGCAGCTGTCGATCTGGCATACGTCGATCGCCTGCGCCTGCATGAACTGTTTGAAGAGGACACGATTCTGGCAATGCTCGCCCGTGGCGATGCGCACGCCAGGGACCTCGCGGCGGATGCGCGCGTGGCCGAGGACGTCGTCGGGGCTGGTGGGCTCTTCCATCCACCACGGATCAAATTCCTGCAGCTCGCGCGTCCGCAGGATGGCCTCTTGAACATCCCATTTCTGGTTGGCGTCCATCATGAGGCGATTCGTTGGGCCAATTTTGGAGCGGACCATCGCAGCGCGGTGGCGGTCGTCCGCTGGGTCGCCGCCCACCTTGAGTTTGAAGTGCGTCCATCCCGCGACGAGCGCTTCGTCACACAGCCGGGAGATTCTTTCGTCGCTGAATCCCATCCAGCCGACGGAGGTGGTGTATGCGAGCAGGCCATGCTTGCGAAGATGGTCGAGGCGCTCCTTTTGGCCGGCGCGCCGTGATTCCAGTAGCGCGACGGCCTCCTCGCGGCTCAGGGCATCGTTGATGTAACGGAAGTCAACGACGCCGGCGATTTGTTCGGGGGTCATGTCGGCCAGCAGCTTCCACAGCGGTTTGCTCTCGACACGGGCATAGAGGTCCCAAACCGCATTGACGAGCGCCGCCGTTGCGAGATGGATGACTCCTTTTTCAGGGCCGAGCCATCGAAACTGGGTATCCCCGGTGAGTTCGCGGCTGAAGGCGCAGAGGTCATCGGTGATCGAGCTGAGACTGCGACCGATGACGCAACGGGACAGATAGCGCAGGGCCTCGCAGCAGAGTTCGGTGCCGCGACCGAGAGTGAAGGTGAGGCCAAAGCCGCGCAGTCCGTGGTTGGTCTCGAGAATGCAGTAGGCTGCCGAGTAGTCGGGATCCTTATTGACCGCGTCGGAGCCGATGCTCTCCCGAGAAGTGGGAAAACGGAGATCGATGACGCGGACATCGGTAATGCGAAGATCGGTCAAAGCTGGTTAGTCCTCTGGAAGAAGTAATGGCGTACAACTGTTTCGTACCGCATTGTGGACAACGTGGCGCGTGCCGCGAACTACAATTTTCAAAGTGCGTCCCCGATTGTCAAAAACCATGACTGAAGCAACAGCGCAATCCTCGCGTGTATTGATCGGCAAGACTGCCATTATTACAGGCGGCGCAAGCGGAATTGGGTTGGCGATTGCGCGGGCCTTTGCCACCCAGGGAGCTTCGGCCTTCATTGTCGATCAGAACGAGCAGGCAGCACGGACCGAAGCCCAAAAGATTCGTGCTTCCGGCGGCGTGGCGGACGCAGCGGCTTGTGACGTGTCCGACTGGCAGAGCGTTCAGCGAGTGTTCGGCTCGATTTTTCAGCGTGGGCCGGTTCATCTTCTCGTAAACTGCGCGGGCGTGGCGCATGTTGGGACCGTGGGTAATACCAACGAAGAGGATTTCGACCGCATCATGCGCATCAACGTTCGCGGCATGTACCTTTGCGTGCGAGCCGTGGTCGAATCTATGAAGAACCAGGGCGGCGGCGTGATCCTGAATATGGCGTCGATTGCGGCGATCGCTGGTTTGCCGGACCGGTTTGCGTATTCCACCAGCAAGGGCGCGGTGCTGGCGATGACGTATTCGGTGGCGCGGGATTATTTGAATCACAATATCCGGTGCAATGCCATTTCGCCGGCGCGTGTGCACACGCCGTTCGTCGATGGGTTCGTGGCCAAGAACTATCCGGGCCGAGAAGCCGAGATGATGGAGGAGCTCGGGCGAGCGCAGCCCATCGGACGCATGGCTGAGCCGGAAGAAGTGGCGAGCCTGGCCGTCTGGCTGTGTTCGGATGAAGCCAGCTTCGTGACCGGCGCGAATTATCCGCTGGATGGCGGATTTGTGAATCTGCGCGGCTGAAGCGCATCCTACCGACAGCAAGCTGGCCCGGAGTCGGCACGACGCCCATGAGCGAGTCCGCAAAAGCAAACGACACAGCCGAGGTGCTCACCCTCGATGGGCACGAGGTTCGGATCACACATCCGGAGAAGCTGTACTTTTCCCGACAGGTGCAGCTGACGAAGCTCGATCTGGTTCGCTATTATCTGGCGGTTGCGCCAGGCGCCCTGCAGGGGATTCGCGATCGTCCGCTGGTGCTGAAGCGATTCGTGAACGGTGCGGAGGCGGAGGCGTTCTATCAGAAGCGCGCGCCCACGGATCATCCCGAATGGCTCAGAACCGTCACTCTGGCGTTTCCTTCAGGACGCACCGCCGAGGAGTTGGTCGTGGACGATCCGGCTGGCCTCGCGTGGGTCGTCAACCTCGGCTGTCTCGAATTGCACCCGCATCCAGTGCGCTCCGCGGATCTGGAGCATCCGGATGAAATGCGCGTGGACCTCGATCCCGGACCGGGGGTGACGTGGGCCGATGTACAGCGCGTTGCGGTCGAGGTGAAGGCGGCACTCGAAGACGCAGGTCTGCGCGGCTGGCCGAAGACGAGCGGCTCGCGGGGCATGCACATCAACGTGAGGATCGAACCACGGTGGACGTTTACTGAGGTGCGGCGCGCAGCGCTGGCGTTGTCGCGAGCGGTCGAGCGGCGCGTGCCCCAGCTGGCCACATCGAAATGGTGGAAAGAAGAACGGCACGGTGTTTTTCTCGATTACAACCAAAATGCGAAGGATCGCACGACAGCGTCGGCCTACTCAGTGAGGCCGGTGCCCGACGCGCGGGTTTCGACGCCGCTCGACTGGAGCGAAGTGCCGGACTGCGATCCGGCCGAGTTTACGGTGCTGACGGTGCCGGCTCGATTCGCAGCGATCGGCGATCCGCACGCGGCGATGGACAGGGCGGCTGGATCGCTGGACGGTTTGCTCGAACTGGCGACACGGGATGAGACCGAAGGCCTCGGCGATGCGCCGTGGCCGCCGCACTTCCGCAAGATGGAAGGCGAAGGGGCGCGCGTGGCGCCGTCGCGAGCGAAGAGGACGGAAGGGAAAAAGGCGGGGGCGAAGAAGGCGCGCGAGAAGATGCCGCTGATCGTGGTGGCCAACTCGGCCGGCAAAGACGATGCGTTGGCTGGTTTCGAACGATGGAAGTCGCGGCATCCGGATGCGGCGAAGTTGCTTGCCGCTGACGATGTGCTGGTCGACTCGATGCGGGGCCGATCGTCGACGTGGACGCGGATCCGCGTGAATCTCCGCCATGTGCCGGAAGAGCTGCGGCCGCCGGATGAAAAGCCGGATCCGGATGAAGCGCCGGCCTGGGATCATCCCAAAACGCGCAAGAAGAAACCTGCCTAGCGATTCTGCGGGAAGATGGTCTGTAATTCGAGCGCAGGAACGACTTCGAGCTGGGCGTAGGTGCAGTCCGACGGCTTTTTGTCGTGGCGCCAGCGGCGGAAGTGCGCCATATGGCGAAAGCGGCCGCTCTGCATGTGTTCGTAGGCAACTTCGACCACCAGTTCGGGGCGCAGCGGCTCCCACGAAAGGTCTTTGCCCTGGCTCCAGCGGCTTTGACCGCCGGGCATGCGATGCCCACCTTCGAATTCCGCCTCCGAACCGGCCCAGTTCCTCCAGGGATGATGGTCGAGAGCGTTTTTACGCCAGGGCTCGAGGAATTCCACCAGTTCCCTGCGTTTTTCCCTGGTGAAACTGGCGCAGACGCCCACATGCTGCAAAGCTCCCTGATCATCGTAGAGGCCCAGGAGCAAGGAACCAACCGCTGATCCATGGCTTTCCTTGTACCAGCGGAAACCGGCGACCACGCAGTCACAGTCGCGCTCGTGCTTGATCTTGAGCATCACCCGCTTGTCGGGCTCGTACGTGCCGTCGGCCGGCTTGGCGACCACGCCGTCGAGACCAGCGCCCTCAAAGCGCCGAAACCAGTCAAGGGCGATGCTGCGATCGTGGGTCGCGGGCGTGATATGGATCGGCGGAGCCGCCGACGCAAGCAGCGACTCGAGCGCTGCGCGGCGTCTCTCGAAGGGCTCGCCGCGCAGGTCGCGCTGGTCCTCGCAGAGCAGATCGAAGAAGACGACGGAGGCCGGCGTTTGCTGCGCGAGGAGCTTCACGCGCGAAGCGGCCGGATGAATGCGCAGCTGCAGCGCGTCGAAGTCGAGATGACCGTTCTGCGCGATGACGATCTCGCCGTCGAGGACACAGCGCGCCGGCAGCTGCGTGCGGAGGGGATCGAGAAGATCGGGAAAATAGCGGTTGAGGGGCTTCTCGTCGCGGCTCTGGATGAGGACCTCGTCGCCATCCCTGAAGATGAGGGTGCGGAATCCGTCCCATTTGGGCTCGAAGATCCAGGCACCCGCGGCGGGAACTTCATCGACGCGCCGGGCGAGCATGGGAAGAATTGGCGGATTGACGGCGAGGTTCATCGATTCCTCCTGATTGTAAGCAGATGCGGCTTTATGCAGTCTTCGGCTTGCCTGAGCGCCCATATAATTTGGGTTTGACCCAACAGCCTAAAAGCACCTCGACGAGGGCGCATTCAGTAGCCGTCGCCACCGGCATTCTGCTCAGCCGCCTGGTCGGGCTCATTCGGGACCGCGTCTTCGCGCACTACTTCGGCGCCTCCGATGCGGCGGACGCATTCCGCGCCGCGTTTCGCATCCCGAATATTCTGCAGAATCTGTTTGGCGAGGGCGTGCTGTCGGCGTCGTTCATTCCGGTGTATGCGCGATTGCGCGCCGAGGAGCAGCACGAGGAGGCATCGCAGCTGGCCGAGGCGGTCTTCGCGATGCTGGTGCTCATCACCGCAGTGCTGGTGGCCGCGGGGGTTTTGGCGACGCCATGGCTGATCGACCTGATCGCACCAGGGTTTCATGACGCCAAGCGGCAGCTGACCATCCGGCTGGTGCAGATCCTGTTTCCGGGCGCGGCTCTGCTGGTGCTCTCCGCATGGTGCCTCGGAATCCTCAACAGCCATCGCAGGTTTCTTCTCTCCTATTCGGCCCCGGTGGTGTGGAACATCGCGATGATCGCGACGCTGCTGTGGGGCGGACGGCATCATCCCCAGACCCGGCTGGCGGTGCTGCTGGCGATCGGGTCGGTGATTGGGAGCGCGCTGCAGTTTGTGGTGCAGCTGCCCGCAGTTTTGCGCTTCCTGTGGCCGCTGCGGCTGCACCTGAATTTCAGTGGACTGCATGTCCGCACGGTCAGCAGGAATTTCTTCCCGGTGTTTTTGAGCCGTGGGGTTGTGCAGATCAGCGCGTATGTCGACTCCTGGCTGGGGAGCTTTCTGGGCACGGGTGCGGTAGCGGCACTGGCCTACGCGCAGACCCTTTACACGCTGCCGGTGAGCCTGTTCGGCATGGCGGTATCGGCGGCGGAACTGCCGGCAATGTCGAGCGCGCTGGGCACGCCTACCGAAATTGCGGATGCGCTGCGGCGGCGGCTGAGGGGAGGGCTGGAGCAGATCGCGTTCTTTGTCATCCCGTCGGCGGTGGGGTTCGTGATCCTGGGCGATGTCATTGTGGCCACGATTTATCACACCGGACATTTTGGGCAGGCGGATGTGCTGTTCGTGTGGGGAGTGCTGGCTGGATCGTCGGTGGGCCTGTTGGCGTCGACATCCGGACGGCTCTATTCGTCGGCTTTCTACGCACTGCGCGACACGCGGACTCCGTTGAACTTTGCGGTACTGCGGGTGGCGCTGACGCTGGGCCTTGGATATCTTTGTGCGCTGCCGCTGCCACGGCTTTTGGGAATCGACCAGCGCTGGGGAACGGCGGGGCTGACGATTTCAGCAGGAATCGCGGGCTGGGTCGAGTTCCTGTTGCTGCGGCGCGCGATGCATGGACGCATTGGCGCCGTGCCATCCGCGGCCGGGCGTATTGCGCGGCTGTGGCTGGTGGCGATTCTTTGTGCAGCCGTGGGATACGGCATCAAGCGCGTGCTGCCCTTCCATCAGCCGCTGCTGGTGGGCCCGTGCGTGCTCATTCCCTATGCCGCGCTCTATCTGGCGGTAACGCAATGGATGGGGATCGGGAACGCGGGGATGCTCACGCGGATTTTGGGCCGAGGCCGATAAAGCGCGCGGGCGCGACTATACTTCTGTGGTCTGACCACTGACGCCAAACCCTGCTCGGGAGACACCTCATGAATCGCCGCAGCTTTACCGCTCTTCTTCCTGCGCTCGCCGCCAGCCTGCCATCCTTCGCCGCATCGCAAAGTGGAGAGGCGCAGACCCCGGCGGCCTCGCCGGCAGCGCCTCCGATCGACACCGGAGTCTATCCGGGGTTCACCCCGCCCGAGCAATTCAGCGGACGAGCAGGACACAGTTTTTTCCACGGCATGTTGCCGAACAACATTGGCTGCGAGGCGCATGTTTCGTATCTCGCCGTGGGCGCTCAGCATGAGCCGGAGGAAAAGCACAAGCATTCGGAGATTTGGCTGGTGCGGGAGGGCCGGGTGGAGTTGCGGCTCAACGGCGCGTCGCACATGCTCGCGGCCGGGGACGTGGGAATCGCGGTCGCGGGGACGCTGCACTGGGTCCGCAACGCGGGCGATACGGTCGCCTCCTACTTTGTTCTGGAGGTGGGCACGGGACCCATCGGGCATTGAAGCGAAAAGCTCCCGCCGGAGGGTTCCAGCCATCCTCCTGGCCAGAACCCGCCGCGGGAGCCTTATTGAGAGCGCGAACCGCTAGACCGTCGCGGGGACCGGCCGTTCCGCGTTGGCATTGGCCGCTGCCTTCGACTCGGCCGCTTTCTCGTTAGAGCCGGGCTTGCGGATGTCGATGCCGCCTTTGAAGAATGCGCCGTCCTCAATGGAGATACGCTGGGCGGTGACGTCGCCCGTCAGCGAGCCTTCGCTGCGAATGTCGACGCGATCGCTGGCGGTGACGTTGCCGCGCACCTTACCGAGCACGACAATCTCGCGCGCGGTGATGTTGGCCGCCACCTGGCCGTTGCGGCCCACGGTGACGCGATTGCCCGGCAGGCCGATGGAGCCTTCCACCTTCCCGTCGATGTAGAGCGATTCGGAGCCGGAAACCTCGCCCTTGATCACGAGGCTCTTGCCGATGGTCGCCTGCTCGCCTGCGGATGCATTCTGCACCGGGGGAGCCGGCGCGGGACGCTGGCCAGCGTCAAAGCTCGAGGTTGGGGGAGTGGCCGGACGAGCCGGTTCGGGGCTTTGCGAACCACTGCCGGTGCCTGGCTGATTGGGTTTCCACATAAGTGCGTTTCCTTCCTTCCGAAATGTTTGGTAAATTTGGCGCCCTGCAACTGGCCTGCCGGTTCGTTCGCGTGGGCCCATGCAGAACTGTGCCAGCGCCGACCCTCTTGCCTCTGGAGAAACGTAACTCCCTCCGCGCTATCGCCGCCGTTACCTGCATCTTAAACAGGTTCGCGGGAAAATGGCATCCCCCTGTAGTGCCGTATTTCTGTGGAACTCAGGAGGTTCGGCAAATCCTGCCTCATCGGCGGGATCTGGCGCATCTGTTGAAGGGCGCCCCGTCCCTGGCAATGGAGAGGCGGGCGTCCATCGCACAAAGGAGCGAAGACATGGTGAAGTTCGCACTATACGGTACGTTGAAAGCGAAGAAGGGAAAAGAGGCCGAGGTGGAGGCTTTCCTGAAACAGGGCGCGGAGCTGGCCCGGAAAGAACCGGCCACGGTGACCTGGTACGCGATCAAGGAAGACGATGGCCAGTACGGCATCTTCGACACCTTTAACGACGAGGCGGGCCGCGAGGCGCACCTGAACGGCGAAATCGCGAAGGCGCTGATGGCGAAGGCCGGAGAATTGCTGTCTGAGCCGCCGAAGATCCACAAGATTCAGGTGATCGCGCAGAAGTGAACGTGGGGCAAGTCGCGGCCCGGCTTGTCCGGTACCATCGAGGGCAGGTATGACGGACCGCGATTTGCTGCGCCACCTTGCGCGCCTGCCCGGCGGCCGCGCCGGATATAAGCAACTCATCCGCGAACTGGGGCTGGGCGGTGGCCAGCAACGCCGCGAACTGCGCGAGCAGCTCGGCCGGCTCACGGGTTCGCGGCAGCTGGTGCAGATCGACGGCGATCACTGGATGATCCGCAAAGAGGCTGCTGGCGACGATTCGTCCGGACGGGGCCCTTCGGACCAGGACCGCGTGCGCAAGCCGGACGGGAAGCGTGCCGGAACGCGCGGTCAGGATCTGATCGCGGGCCGGCTCGATTTGCATCGCGACGGCTTTGGATTTGTTCGGCCCACACCGGCGCAGCCCGGGGCGCGACCTGCGATGGACGAGGACATTTTTATTCCGCCTGGCGAAATGGGCGGAGCCATGCAGGGCGACCAGGTGCTGGTGGAGCTGGCACCGCTGCGCTTTGGACGTGGGGACAATCGCCGATCCGGGCGCGTGCTGCGGATCCTGATGCGGCGCAACCCCACGGTGGTGGGGATTTTTCATTACTCGCGACGGGATAGCACCCGCGGCGAGTCTGGAGAGACTCGTGGCGGGCACATCGTCGTGCCCTTCGACGAGCGCATGACGCAGCCCATCGTGATTCCGTTGGGCGCGGAGTTGCCGCCGGCATCGAACAAAGCTGCGAGCCCGCATCGGGTGTTGGGGGCGGAGGCGCAGGCCTCGCGGCAGTATGCCGACCTCGAGGGCCTGGTCGTCGATGTGGAGATCACCGACTGGCCGACGCCCATGCGCGCCGCTCGGGGCCGCGTGCTCGAGGTGCTGGGCGCGGAGGATGATTTCGGCGTTGACGTTGAGATGGTGATTCGCAAGCACCACCTGCCGCGCATTTTTCCCGATGCCGTGCTGAACGAGGCGCGAGACGTGGCGCACTTCGATCCGGGCGTAGCGGCAACGCGGCGGGATTTTCGCGCGCTGCCCATTGTGACCATCGACGGCGAGACGGCGCGCGACTTTGACGATGCGGTGTTGGTGCGGCACGGCGACGACGGCGTTTGGGAGTTGCAGGTGCACATTGCCGACGTGGCGCAATATGTGCGTCCGGGCACGGCGCTGGATCTCGAGGCGCGCTTGCGCGGGACGTCGGTGTACTTTCCGGATCGCGCCATTCCCATGTTGCCCCAGGAGCTCTCAACGGACATCTGCAGCCTTCGGCCCAATGAAGAGCGTCTCGTGCTCTCCTGCCTGATGCGCATCGATCCGCAGGGCGAAATTCTTGGCTATGAAGTGACGGAGGGGGTCATTCGCTCGGCGCAGCGGATGACGTACACGCAGGTCCACGCGATCCTTGAAGGCGACGCGGAGACGCGGGCGAAATTTGCCCCGCTGGTCAAGGAATTTGAGCGCATGCTCGATCTGGCGCGGATTCTGAATCGCAAACGCGATCGGCGCGGTTCGATCGATTTCGATTTGCCCGAGCCGCTGATTGAGTTCGACGAGTTTGGCGCGATGAAGTCGGTGACGCGGTCGGAGCGCAACTGGGCGCACAGGCTGATCGAGGAGTTCATGCTGTCGGCGAACGAATGCGTGGCATCGTGGCTCGAGAATCTCGGCGTGCCGTCGCTCTATCGCATCCACGAGAAACCGGAGCCGCGCAGGGTGGTCGAGTTCGAGGAGATTGCCGCGGCGTTTGGCTACTCCCTGGGCATCGGCAGCCTGCCGGTGCGGACGTTCACGATGAAAAGCGAGCGCCGTGAACAACGGCGTGGAGGACGGGACGCACGCTCGTATGAGGTGCCGCAGGAGATTCCCATCACGCCGCGGATGTATCAGAAGCTGACAGAGAAGATTGCGGGCAAACCCGAGGAGCGCATCCTCTCTTACTTAATGTTGCGGTCGCTGCGCCAGGCGCGCTACAGCGAGAAGAACGAGGGCCACTTTGCGCTGGCCGCACCGTGCTACACGCATTTCACGTCGCCGATCCGGCGATATCCGGATTTGATCGTGCACCGGATTGCGAAGGAGCTGCTGCGTGCCGGAATCAGCGGCCAGGGCGTTCTGTCAAAAGGGGAACCGCACGCCGCGGCACCCCCGTGGAAGGCGGATCAACGAACGCTGCCGGGGCGTGCGAAGCGCCCTTCTCCGGACGAGCAGTCGCCGCTTGCTGAGGGCGAGTTGGCGGCCATCGCGCAGGAATCGAGCGAGAGCGAGCGTCGTGCGGCCGATGCAGAGCGCGAGCTGGTGGACTGGAAAAAGATCAAGTTCATGCGCGACCGCGTGGGCGAGTCCTTCGCCGGCATGATCCTGAATGCGACGAAGTACGGGCTGTTTGTCGAGCTGGACGATTTGTTTGTCGAGGGGCTGGTGCCGATCCAGAGCCTCGGGCTCTTCGATGGCGATCGCTATACCTATCGCGAAAACACGCGCCAAATCATCGGCGATCGCTGGGGGCGGAAGTTCTCCGTGGGTGAGCGCGTGCGCGTGATCCTCGATCGCGTCGATGCGATCGAGAAGCGGCTGCAGTTTTCGATTCTGGAAGAAGAAGGAAGCCGGAAGCAGGATTCTGGAGGGCAGAAGGCCAAAGGCAAGCAGACGCTGCGCGAGGAGAAGCGTGCGAAAGCGGCGCGAAAAGAGGCGGCGGCGCAGGCGGCGAAGAGCGGGAAGCGGGGAAGGTATCGGGCGCCCAAGGCGAGCCAGTTGAAAAAGAAGAAGCGGCGCTAAGAGGCGCTGTCAGTCGCGCCGGAAGACGGTGCGGCCTTCGCTGACCGTCAGGCGCACGCGGCCTTGCATCTCCCAACCATCGAAGGGCGTGTTCTTCGATTTCGAGCGCGAGTCAGCGGCGCGAAACGCCCACTTCTCGCGCGGATCAAAGACGAGAACGTCAGCGGGCGACCCTGGCGCGAGACTTCCCCGCCCCGTCAGGCCGAGCGCCCGTGCCGGCCGGCTGCTCAGCAGCGCCAAAACCTTCGCCATCGGCATTTTGTACCGCACGTGCAGCACCTGGAGAGACAGGCCAAGCGCGGTTTCGAGCCCGGTGATGCCATTGGGCGCCCGATCGAACTCCTGTTCCTTTTCGTGCGCGGCGTGCGGCGCGTGGTCGGTGGCGATCGCGTCGACAGTGCCGTCGAGAAGGCCTTCGATCATCGCGGCTCGGTCGCTCTCCCCGCGCAGCGGCGGGTTCATTTTCGCATCAGTGTCGTACCGGCCGATGCGCTCCTCGGTGAGAGCGAAATGATGCGGCGTGACTTCGCAGGTGACGTGGAGCCCCTGCCTGCGCGCATCGCGCACGGCGTCGAGAGCCTTTGCTGTGGAAAGATGCGCGACGTGCAGGTGGCCATTTTTCACCTTCCTGAGCAGAGAGATGTCGCGCTCGACCAGACCGGATTCCGCCTCGACGGGCATGCCGCGCAGACCGAGGCGAAACGCGAGCGCGCCCGCGTTCATCGAGCAGCCGCCCGTGAGGCGCGTGTCTTCGGCGTGCTGGATCACAGGCAATCCCTGTTGTGCGGCCGCGCGCAGAGCCTCCAGCATGATCGCGTCACCGAGGATGGGCCTTCCATCGTCGGTGACCGCAACCGCACCCGCCTCTTTGAGCGCCGAGTACTCCGTCAGGATTTCGCCCATCGATCCACGCGTCGCGGCAGCGATGGGAAAAACGCGAATCGATGCACCCCGCTCCGAGGTCTGCATCCAGCGCGTGATCTCGGGCGTGTCGTTGACGGGGATGGTATTGGGCATCGCGCAGACGGTCGTAAATCCGCCGGCGGCGGCGGCGGCCGTTCCCGAGGCAATCGTCTCTTTGTAGCCCTGGCCGGGCTCGCGCAGGTGAACGTGAATATCGATCAGGCCTGTGGCGACGACGAGGCCTTTCGCGTTAAAGACTTCGGCACCAGGCGCTTTGATCTGGCCGGGATTTTCAATCGCCGCAATTTTGCCGTCGCGCAGCAGTACGTCGCGCGGTGCATCGAGGCCGCTCTCTGGATCGACAACTCGCCCGCCGCGAATCAGCAGAGGCTTCATCGGCGGCCGCCTTTCTTCACTCCAGCCAGCGCGCGGACCAGCAAAGCCATCCGAATCGCGACACCGTTGTGGACCTGCTGCGCGATGGCCGACTGCGGGCCATCGGCAACCTCCGCAGTGATCTCCATCCCGCGAATAATCGGCCCAGGGTGCATCAGCAGCGCCCTGGGCGCGTGCTGTGCGATGCGATCGGCGCTGGCCTGGTAGCGGCTGCGGTATTCGTCAAGGTCCAGCTGCAGGCCCGCGAGGCGTTCGGCCTGGATGCGGAGCATCATGACGATCTTCGATTGACCGAGCGCGGCATCGAAGTCGCGCGAGACGAGGATGCCGGGACCCATCGCCGCCGCGCTCTCCGGCAATAATTCCGGCGGACCGCACAAAATCACCTTCGCACCGAGTTTCGGCAGCAGCAGCGCGTTCGAGCGCGCCACGCGGCTATGCAGGATGTCGCCGCAGATAGTCACAGTGACACCGTTCAGCGTTTTGGCGCCCACCGTCGACGAGCGAATTCCCAGGAACTGCAGAATCGTCCGCAGATCGAGCAGCGCCTGCGAGGGGTGTTCCGCCATGCCGTCGCCGGCGTTCAGCACGGGCAGCCCCGTGGCCTGCGCCAGCAGATACGGCGCTCCGGAGTACGGGCTGCGCAGAATGATGCACTCCGCGCCCAGCGCCTGCAGCGTGATCCCCGTATCCTTGAGCGACTCGCCCTTTTCGATACTCGATGAAAGCGAGCTGACCAGGGTCGTATCCGCACCCAACGCCTTCGCAGCGAGCTCGAAGGAGGTTCGCGTCCGCGTGCTCGATTCGTAAAACAGCAGGGCGACGCGGCGTTTGGCGAGCCTGTCCCCGCGACGGAAGGGATTCTCCTTCTCCAGCGCGTCGGCGGACTCCAGAATCCGCTTCACCTCAGCCACAGAAAAGTCGCCAGCGGTAATTGCCGATCCCGGATGGATGGGTTGCTGAAAAAAAGAGGGGGTGGAGATTTCCTGCGGCGTCTTGCGGACTGTGGCCCTGGTCAGCGCCATTCTCCTTCGATCTTCCTGCTACACACGCTCGACGAGCAGCACCTGCTCATCGTTGTCCACTTCCCTCAGCTTCACTTCGATAATCTCCCGTTGCGAGGTCGGCACCGAACGTCCGACAAAGCTGGCCTCGATGGGCAGTTCGCGATGGCCGCGGTCGATGAGCACCAGCAGCTGCACGCGGCGCGGCCGGCCATGATCGAACAGCGCGTCCAGCGCCGCGCGAATGGTGCGGCCGGTGTAGAGCACGTCATCGATCAAAATAACGTCGCGGCCGTTGACATCGAAGCCGAGCGAGCCTGGCACGACGACAGGACGAACATCGCGGGTCGAGAGATCGTCGCGATAAAAGCTGATGTCGAGCACGCCTGTGTCTACCGGGTGCTTCTCGATGCCACTGATGAGGGCGCCGAGTCTCTGCGCAATGGGTACGCCGCGCCGCTTGATCCCCACCAGGCCGATGGTCTCCGCGCCATTGTTCTTCTCGATGATCTGGTGCGCGAGGCGGACCAGGGTGCGCTCAATCTCGGAGGCCGACATGATACGGCCTTTCTCGCGCAATGTGGGCGTAGCGACAGACTGCAGCTCTGACATAGGTGTAAAGGCGATGATACGAGCCTGGTTTCGAGGCCGCAAGACTCTGAATGCGGTGTTGCGGGCAGGTTTTCCTCAGCTCAAAATCCTGGCGGCCGTCCCCGTCAGATGGTGCGCTGCTTCGGGCGCGCGGAAAGAATGCGTCCGGCGATGGCACCCCCCGTGGCGGCAAAGAGAATCATGCCTGCGGAGACAATGGCCGCGGTCAATAGCTGGATGGCGGCATGGCCATCGGGCGAAACCCAGAAGCCAGCCCACATGTGGACCAGCTGCGGCGCCTGCTGCATGGCCTGGGTGTTGGACTTGAGGGCCTGATCGGCCATTTGTTGGGCAACAGCCTGGAACTGCTCATCGATGGTGGCAGCGTGGTGCAGGACGTAGCGCTCCACGACCAGGCGAATGGCATCCGCCGCGGTGGCAACCGTGGCTGCGGCCACGCCCAGGATCGCGCCCACGCGCCAGCCAATGGCGCCATCGGTAAACGCCTCGCTGCGCTTGCGGTAAAGCGCGATGGTGCCGAAGCCGCCCGCGATGACGAACAGCGAGCTCATGCCCGCCAGGGCCGAGAGCAGGCCCACGGGGACGGCGACCAGCAGAGCCGAAGTGATGGCGATGCGCCACTGCACGCGGGTAGGATCGATGCCGAGGCGCTGCGGCGGTTGCTGCGGGCCGGCTGTCTCCGTGGCGTCGACCACCAGCTGCTGCGCGCCGCAATGGGGGCAAAATCCTTCGCCCTCATGCAGGCTGTTTCCGCAGCGATGGCACACCAGGTCCATAGTTTGACCCTATCGCACGCGGGCATGGAGCGCAATCCGAGATCGGACGCAGTCGCGAAAGAGAGATTTTGCGCTCGAACCCGGTCTCAATGCGAAGCCACAGCCTGTAGAGGAGACCGGTTCTAGTCGCTGGTTTTCGACGAGCTTTCTTCCAGACCCGTGGGCAGCTGCAATTCGACCAGCGAGAATCTCGTACCGGTGCCGCCATTCTTAATCGCAAAAATGTGCTGATGGCGCTTCGATCCGGCGCGCAGGGTGAAGGCGCTGTCATCGTCGATACCGTTCCCGTGGATCTGCACTTTGGAATCCTCGCTGCACGAGAGGCCTTCGCCGGTAATGGTGGGCGAACCGACAGGGTGGTCGCCGTCGCAGGTCAGCACTTCGCCGAAGCGGCCCATCGCGCTTTTGTAGAACGCGACCACCTTGTCGCGCTCGTCGGCCGTTTCGTAGGTCACGACTTTGACGCGGAGCTGGAACTGTCCAAAGCCAAGGTGCACATCGGCGGACTTGTCGCCCTCGTGGTCCGGGGAAATCTGAGCTCCGGGATAGACGGGCAGGCCCAGGTCCACGGCGGAGGTCTGGTCTTTGCGTACGTGCAGCCCGCCGAGAGGCGTTTCGATTCTGACGTTCTTGTCCTCGCCGTTCGTCCCTTTATCGACGGAGACGTGGCAGCCGACCGCGGACAGCAGCATGCCCAGGATCAGCGCTTCCGGCAATATCCGCACACGCATTCTGAACTCCCTGACTGCCTCTGCAAGAACGATACGCCTGGTGCAGGGGCCTGGTTCCCGCATTTTGGGGGAAGATCCCTCCCGCCCGGGGCCAAATGCGCCCTTGATGGGCCATCCCGCCGGTTTCCTCGCGGCATCCTTTTAATGTGAGCAGGCAGCGGGCAGTTCCGCGCCGCGGCTGCTGCTCCCTGCGGAGCCATCGCGAGGCAACGCAGACTGCATTACGGCAGGGGCGCAGGTTTTCGCGATTTCCTCTGCTTGCCACCGGCGCAGGAGAATCGCGCCAGCCGGGGGACCCTGCCGCCTTCTCCGCTTCCACCCAAAAATTGATCCGCCGCCCTGGGGCGAAAGTGGCGTAGGCTGTTCTCTTCGGAGGAATTCCCTCCGCCTCCCGGCGGTTTTTTTGGCGCGGGCAGACAGGAGCAGACAGATGAGAAGCGTTGGATCTTAGCGAGAACGGAACCGCACGGTGCCCTGGGCGAGGCTGGAAGACTCAACATAGCTCTAATTCGTTTTGATGATACTTAGCTTTCTTTAGTAGTAGACCTATGCGACTTAAGTAACTCTTTCATTGAGGACATAAGTAGTTATAACTGTGTGTCCCTGTGCCTACTTTCGTGTCATTTTCGGCTTACCAAGTCTGGAAATCTTTGTGAATATTGCAATCCCACATTCGGGTTAGTCTCGGGCTGCGTCGTTAGACGCCAAAAGGAAAATTTGCCCGATGACAAAGTCCCTTCGCGTTGCCGTTCTCACCACCGTCCTTGCTCTTGCTGCCGCTCCCGTTTTCGCCGATCCAGGCGGCACCGATCCGCCGCCACCTCCGCCGACGAATTATTACAGCGCCAGTGCTGCAACCGTGATCGCCACAATCGCGTCTGCATTCACTCCGTAGACGTCTGCGCCAGGCTGCGTGCCTCCGATGCCCGACGGGTTCCCGGCCGTGAGCGGGAGCCCCAGGGTTGGCGTATCGTATAGAGCGAGACGGGCGCATGCATTTCTCCTGGTTTGCCAACCTGTATTGGGCTACGGGATTCGCCCTGAATCTCGTGCTCATTGTTGTTCTCGTATGGCGCGGCCGCTGGCGCACCTTTCCCATCCTCACCGCCTGGCTGGCCTTCATGCTCATCCGCTCAGCCCTCCTTTTTCTCATTTCCCGGTATGGATCCAGAGATTTGTATGCCCGGACCTGGGTGTGGGGATCGTGGATCGATTTTTTCCTGCAAGTGGGGGTGGTGCTCGAGATCGCTCGCATTGTCCTGCGCCCCACCGGCACCTGGGCTCGGGATGCGAAGGGTCAGTTTGTCTCGGCAGGGCTGGCCGGAGTCGCGGTCGCCGCACTGGTAGCCTGGCTGGTGTCTCCACCGTCCTGGAGCGTCCGCTATGCCTGGCAGATCCGCGGTAACCTCTTCACCAGCCTGGTGATCTGCGAACTTTTCGTGGTGATGACCATGACCGCGACGCGTCTTGGCCTCGGCTGGCGCAACCATGTTATGGCCGTCGGCCAGGGACTAACTGCCTGGAGCACGATTATGGTGGTCAAGACCGCCATCGAGAGCTTCTTCGGCACCCAGCGCTACTATGAGCCGCTGCTCCATGTTCGCAACGTGACTTATATTGCGGCAGCCTGCTGGATGATTGTGCAACTTTGGAGGGATGAACCGGAGCGGCGGCCGATTGCTCCGGATTTGCACGAATATATTCTTGCGCTCCACAGGCGGGTCGAGTACGATCTTCGGAGACTTGACGCTCGACAATAGCTTGATCGTCCTGTCGCTGTGGAATTCGGGAGCCTCCCGGCCCCCCTCTAAGAAAGGCCATCCCGGTGCTGGCTTACCTCCTCCTGGGCGCGGTTGTAGGTTGTCTGGTTGCAGCCGCCGTCAAATCCCAGTTATCGGCCATCCGGGTCGATCGGCGCAGCTGGCAGGACTTAGTGTCCCAGTTAAAGCGGATTGAGTTTCAGCGCGTAACCTCCGTCGCCCGCGACTATCTCGAACCCAGAGAGGGACAGATTTCCCTTGAGCCTACCGACATGTGGCTCATGCTGGGCGGCCGCGAAGGTCTGCGCCGCATGCGCGAGAACGCCACCCTGATGCTGCTGCTCGCAGCCCACGCGCAGAAGTGGAATTTCGACGAAGGCGTCATCGTCACCGAACGGATGCGCCGCGACGCGATCCGCCTGCGCAGCTCCATTCGCCGCATTGAGCTGGCCCTGACGTTCCATTTCGTCCTGCGCCGCTCGGCGACCCTGATCCCCTTCAATCTCCACGAGGCCGCCTCGGCCTACTACCTCATGCGCCAGCGCCTGCTGGCCCTTTATCAGACCAGCCACGCCGGACTGTATCCCCGCCTCGCCGAAGTCCTCTAAGCCTTCTTCCCCCCACGCCGCATCCTGAAACACCGCTCCTGCCAGGGTGTAGCGACCTATAGGAACGGGCAGCGCCGGGAGCCATTTTTGCTCAGGTCGAGAGACAGATACCCGGGGTCCCCGGCGACTCCGTCGCTGAGATGGCTACCGGCCGTATCTTAGCGACGAGCGACAAAGAGGTGAGGAGAAATGGCCCCGTCCCTGCGGGTTGCGGCGAAGATTCCTCCATCGTTCATGGTCGGCCTCGAAAGTGGGCCAGCCATCCTTCGGCCTCCGCCTGGTCTGGCCGAGTCTTCTCTCGTAACGCCGCCCGTCCGTATGGGTCGATACACCCTGGACAACTCCATCGCCCCGGCTGTGCTCCGAAAGAGAGAGGAGATGCTATGGCTGATCGCAAAAAAGGAAACCAGCTTCGGAGTTCCGACCGCAAACGCCAGCCCACCGTCGTCGACGCTATCCGCCACGTCGGGCCCACCCTGGAGGCGGAGGGCACGTTTCTTCCGACCGGCGAGCTGCCGGAGAATCGCATTGAGAACGAGCGCCTCACCGATCGGCCAACCCTGCGTGAGCTCGCCAAAGACGAGTACGACCGCGAAGCGGACGCGATGGGCGCGGAGGAACTGGTCACGCGGCTGCCGGGCGACACGAGTTCCGATCCGCACACGGATTCTGTGCCTGACAATCCCACGACCCTGGATACGGACAGGAAGCGCCGCCACCGCGGCGCGGCTTAAGTCTTGTTCGGACAACCGGCGGCAATCAGGCGCGCAATTTGCCGCCGTGCGCTTCCAGGGCAGCCACCACTTGCTGCGACCACTGCTGCACTTCTTCTTCGCGCAAGGTGCGCTCGAGGGACTGAAAGACGATACCGAGCAGCAGGGAATAGTGACCCGCGTCGGTCAGCTTACCTTTCGAGTCGCGCAGCACTTCCTTTGGCTCGAAGCTGCGCAACTCCGGAATCGCCAGAGCATCCAGGGCCGCGGCGACCTTCGCCCAGGCAACCGTGTCCGGCAGGATCACGGAAAAATCCCGGCGCACGGGCTGAAAACGCGACAGCTCTTCCACCACGGGTTGCCGCAGTGACTGCTTATACAGCCGATCCAGCCACAGCTCGCCGATCCAGATAGCCTGTTTCAGCTTGCGACGCTCGGCCTCGGCAGGGTGCAATTGCCCGAACCAGCCCACAGTGGCGCCATCCAGCACGGCGCGCGCGCTTCGCCCCGGATGCAGCCATGCCGGCATCAGGCCGGATGCGGCAGGGAAGCAATCGAAATGCAGCGACCGCGAAGCAAACCTGCCCAGCACGGCTTCCACCGTGCCCTTCACATCGTAGAAATCGACTGCTTGCTGGTCGAAGGCGTTCCCGGTTGCCCCCAGGCCCAGCGACGGCCGCTCTTCTACCCGCTCGGGTCCTCCGCTGAACGTCGTTCCCATCTCGAAGAGCGCGGCGCCTTCGAGGTCGCGGCTGATGTTGAGCGCGAGCATGTCGAGCATGCCCGGCAACAGGGACGGGCGCAACATGCCCGCTTCCTCGCTTAGCGGATTCCCGATGGCCACCGCGGAGGCGGGCTCTCGTGCGAACCGGGCCGCGTCCTCTGCGCCACAGAAGCTGGACGAAACCGCCTCATTCCAGCCCAACGCCAGCAGCGTGCGGCGGACCGTCGCCTCTTTTTCGGCCCAGGGCAGCTCGACGACCGCTCCCGCAAAGGGTGGCAGCGTGTTTTTGAAGCGATTGTAGCCGTAGACGCGCGCGATCTCTTCGATCAAATCAATCTCGCGCTCGAGGTCGAGGCGCCAGCTCGGCAGCGTCACGCTGTAGAGCCCCTCAGCGGGACCCAGGTCAGAACCTGTCGGAGAGATCTGTCCGAGAATGGCACGGGACGGATCGAGATTCTGACGGGACCCGGCGGAGTCAGACGCGCGATACTTCTGCTCTTCGACACCGCAGCCCAGCCTGGTAAGGATGTTGACCGCCATCGGCGCCGTGATCCCTTCGGCATCTTCCGTTGGGCCGAGGATACGATGCACCTCGCTCAGGCTGAAGCTGACGCTGGCTCGCTTCGCGGTTCGTGTGACGGCCTCGGGAACCACCACGTCGACCAGTTCGCCCTCAGGGTAACCGCCCGCTTCAAGAATGATGCGGCTGACGAGCGCTGAGGCCACGGGAGGCGCATTGAAATCCGCCCCGCGCTCGAACCGGTGCGACGCGTCCGTGTGCAGCAGATGGCGCTTCGACGAACGCCGCACTACGCCGGGATCGAACCACGCTGCCTCAACGAGGACATTCTTCGTCTCGGGTGTGATCATCGTGTCCCATCCGCCCATCACACCGGCGATGCCAAGCGCTCTTCTCTCGTCGGCGACCACGAGATCATCGGGATCGAGCGTGCGCTCGATGCCATCCAGCGTGCGCAACTTCTCGCCTTTGCGCGCGCGCCGGACGATGATGCCGCCCTCCAGCTTGTCGAGATCGAAGGCGTGTGTGGGCTGCCCCATCGCGAGGACGACATAGTTGGTCGCATCGACAGCATTGAAAATCGGCTTCTGCTCCAGCAGCCGGAAACGCTCCGCGACGACTCCAGACGCTGGTGCAATCCGTACATCGCGGAGCACCCGCGCTGTGAACCGCCCGCACAGTTTCGGCTCTTCAATGGAGACAGGCACTGGCCGTGCGGCGGACTTTGGCGTGGGAAACTGAACGTCGAGCGCCTTCAGCTCCAGGCCATAGATCGCAGCCGCCTCGCGCGCGATGCCGTAGTGATTCATGGCGTCGACGCGGTTCGTGGTGATGTCCATCTCGAAGAGCGACCCATGCGGCCCAAGGTCGAAGACACCCTCGACGGCAATCCCGCGCAGCGTCAGATCGTCGGCGAGGACGCGGTCCGTCGCTGTGATTCGAGGAACAAACTCACGAAGCCAGTTAGTAAGAACTTTCATAGGATTTAGGAGCTTACCTGCTCTTTGTTTTCGGTTTCTGCGGGCTCTTCGGGGCCAAGCTCGGGTGAGCGCAGACGCTTCATCCAGTTCGACGGCACAAAAGCGGCCGCAGAATAGCCGATGGCGCCGAGCCACGGATGGGTGAATGTGACCTGCGGCATGCAATAAATGATGATCGAAATACCCACATTCGAACCAGCGAGATGACATCCGTCGCCGAAGAAGGCAGCGAAGACGTCCAGCCTTGTAGCCCCAAGGGAACCAAGAACGCTGTAACGCGCATGGTTGCCAAACCATGCCGAGATTCCATACGCCAGCCACAAGCTCGGAATTGTCCAAGTCCATGCCTGAGGTCGCTTCCATGGAACATTGGTGACTGGATTCGCGTGCAACGGCAAGATAAGGAGTGCTGTATACAAGAACTGCAACCCAATCAATCCGGCAAAGAATCCGCCGGCCAGGCTCACCCAAAGAAAGTGCTGGAGAAGGAAGTTAGGGGACAGATTTGCGCCCGCTCTGATTAGCAAACGATAGCTGTTCCTTATCAACTCGCGGATGACGTACGACGTGAGTAAGTAGAGGGGGAGCTGAAGGAGCCACAAGCCCGCCCATCTAGCCGCCCCCCCGGCGTTCTTCACGCGAATTGCTCCAGGAAGCGGACATCTCCGCCAAACAGGAGCCCAATTTCCGAAATCCCATACTTCATCATCGCAATCCGATCGATCCCCATGCCAAACGCGAAGCCGCTGATCTTCTTCGGGTCATAGCCCGGCTGTTTCCCCTGCACAAAGCCAAACACCGCGGGATCGACCATCCCGCAGCCGAGGAGTTCGATCCATCCCGACTGCTTGCATTTCCGGCATCCCGACCCGCCGCAGAAAGGACAGCTGATCTGCACATCCGCGCTCGGCTCCGTAAACGGAAAGAACGACGGAAAGAAGCGCGTTTTCACGCTGGATCCGAAGAATGCCTTCATCGCGGCGTCGAGCGTCCCTTTTAAATCCCCGAACGTAATGTTGGTGTCGACGCATAGCCCCTCCACCTGATGGAAGATCGGATAGTGCGTCGCATCGGCCGCGTCGTTGCGATGCACCTTGCCAGGAATAATGATGCGCACCGGCGGCGGCTGCTGCTCCATGGTGCGAATCTGCACGGGCGAGGTGTGCGTGCGCATCAGCAGCCGGTCGCGCAACGGCTTGCGCTCCTGCCCCACGATCACCAGCGTGTCCTGCGTATCCCGCGCCGGATGCCCGGGGGGGAAATTCAGAGACTCGAAGTTGTAGTAGTCGGTCTCGACCTCGGGACCGACGCCGACCGAGTAGCCCATCCGCTGGAAAACCGCGACTATCTCGTTCCAGGTTTTGATCAGCGGGTGTTCCGCGCCCAGCTTGCGCTGCTTGCCGGGGAGGGTGATGTCGATCGCCTCGGCATCGAGCTCGCTGCCCGAAGATCCAGCGCCCGCCAACTCCAGCCGCCGCTCAATCTCCGCCTTGAGGGTGTTGAACCGCTGCCCGATTTGCTTTTTGGCCTCAGCGGGCGCGGCCTTCAGCCATGCGTCGCTGATCAGCTTCAGACGCCCCTGCTTGCGGCCAAACCAGGTAAGGCGGAACTGCTCCTTGTCTTCGGCGGATTGGATCGCGGCAGCGGATTTCTCCACCTCCAGCGCCACCTTGGCGAAGGCCCGGTCCAGTTCGGCGTCACTCCACCCGGACAAACCAGGAATGCCGGAGGGTAGCTCGTTTTCCTGCATGATTCTTTTGAGGATAAATCAGGGGAGTCGCTGACTCGAAACGCCAGCGCCCGTACGGCATATCGTGCGGTTCAGGCGGGAATCGCAATCTCGCTCACGCGCGTGGTTGGCTCGGGTACCGGCTCGCCGCCGGCGCGTAAACCCTCGATATGGAACTCAATCCCCTCGCGGATCAGCTGCTCGGTTTCTTCAAACGTCTCTCCAGCCACGCCAAGGCCAGGAAGATCCGGAGCATACGCGCTCCAGCCGGTGGCCGTTTTTTCGAAGATGACCGCGTATCCCGTCATTTGAAACCTGCCTGCTTAAGGATACTGTTATACGTTCCTTTGGCCATATCAACTGATGGGTGCGCCCGGCGATCGTCACTTTTCCCGGTTTGGCGGGGTGCTTGAATTGTCGGTGACTGCCTCTTTGGGTTACTGAGTACCACCCGTCTTGTTCCAACAATCGGATTACGTCGCGAACCTTCATTCGTGCAGCCCCGGCCAGTTTTCACCTTATCGAACGGCAACTGAATCCGCAGCCCCTAAAACGAAACCGAGCTAAACTTACGTCATGATCCGCACCTACCAGGGTCACACCCCGACCATCCCCAACACCTGCTACGTCGATCCCTCGGCGCAGGTGATCGGGGATGTCGTTCTCGGCGAACATTCCAGCATCTGGATGAACGCCGTGGTGCGTGGCGATGTGAACTCGATCCGCATCGGCGCGCACTCCAACGTGCAGGACTGCGCCGTCCTCCACGGTCAGCGCTACAAGTACCAGGTTGTCGTCGGCGACTGGGTCACCATCGGCCACAATGCCACCGTGCACGGCTGCGTCATCGAGGACGTCTGCCTCATCGGCATCGGCTGCACCATCCTCAACAACGCCCGCATCGGCGAAGGCTCCATCATTGCGGCCGGCGCGGTGATTCCCGAGGGCATGATTGTCCCGCCGCGCTCCCTCGTCGCCGGCGTTCCCGGCAAGGTGCGCCGCGACCTCACCTCCGACGATCGCGAGGACATCCTGCAGTACGCCCGCAATTATCTCGATTACGTGAAGATTTATCTCGGCGAGACAAGACCAACGCCGGTTCGGGGCTTCATCGAGGAGATGAAGATCGCGAAGTGAGCGGGACCGTCAGCGGAAGTGCGGCCAGTAAGAAACGGGCACCGGCAATTCGGTTGTGCGCTGTGCGCGCCTGCTTCAAAAACGTTTAGCCTCTCTCGATTTGCTCGACGTGATGCCGCAGATGCACAAGGTAATCCGTCGCCACAAATTCCAGATCGTAGCGCGCGTCCCCCTTATCCCAGATGTGTCCCAGGGTCTCGGGCGCGATGTGCTCCATCACAACGGCGAGGTGCCGATTGTAGGCCGCCCACAGCGTCACCAGTTCCTTCCACGGCCGCGCAGCGTAGTGATTCAGTCGAACCCAGTCGTTCTGCTCGTATCCAGGAAAATGCAGTTCCGGCGTCACCTGCAGGCGAATGAAACGCTGATGATTATTGGCAGCTGAATCGATCAGGTGTCCCAGGATTTGCTTGCGCGACCACTTATCCGGCTCAGGGGCAACGCTGGCTGCCTCATCTGAAATGCCAAGGAACTTCGGTTCGCTGGTCTCGACAATATGCCGTAGTTCTGACGCAGCTTCTACATGCTTCATGTCGGCATCTTCTCACGGGTATCCGAACAAAGCTGGCGACCCGGCCCTGATCCGAAGCACTACTCAGCGCGAAAGCTTCAGTTCAATGACCTTGTCTTCGTCTCCATCCTCCTTCAAATCCACCGGCCGTACGCTGAAGACGATGAAGAGCAGCGCTCCGGAAACGCCCACCGCCATACCGCCGCAAAAGTCCGCCAGCGTTGGATGGTGAAACTCCCGCGCCAGAAATGAGGCGAAGATCGCGGCCAATGAGAGTACCGTCAAAGTGCGGAGAGCCAGGACCGGCTTGCCGCGGCCGGCGGTCAGTGCAATCCAGAGCGACTGAAGGCGTTCCATAGCCGGAAGTCTGTCACGAATCCCCCGGCGTTTCAATCCCGCCCCCGCTTTACCGCAAAGGCCGGATCGCTGAAAATGGCTGCAGAGGTCATTTGAGGTCTATGCCCCTTTCCGGCGAAGCCATTCGCGTGATGAACCTGGTGGACGATGTAGCGACGACCATGCGCCGCATGCTGGCTCTGATTCCCTTACTGGCTCCTGACGAACGCAAGCGGGTCAGCGAATATCTGAAGCAATCCGAGCCCGGCGTTGAGCAGGTGCAGCAGGCTCTTACCGCCAAATAACTCCGCCTGCCCAGCCCTGCGGGGCCGCTGTTGTCATGCGGAAGGCTGCCCAGCCTGGCTCTGAGCCGTGCGCCCCGTCGTCACAAATTCGGCAGCCTCTTGATCCCATCCGGGCTACGGTAGCGTCTATCCTGCAGCGCGGGCGCGCGAACCCTGGGCCGAGCGCTTCCGGAAACCCGGCGCCGGGAACCTCGAACCATCCATTCTCGTATCTGAAAGCACCCCATGCAGAGCCTCGGCGACACGTTCGGGCAGGTCTTTCTGGCCATCCGCGCCAACAAGCTGCGCTCGTTCCTCACCATGTTCGGGATTGCCTGGGGTGTGGGCTCGATGCTGTTGCTCATCTCGGTGGGTGAGGGCTTCCGCTCCGGCCAAAAGCGTGAGTTCGCCGAACTGGGCAACGACGTCATCATGATGTGGAACGGCAATATCCCCGCCGTCGCCGGTCAGCACACCGGCATGCGCCCGTATTACCTCACATTGTCCGATACGGAAGCCGTCCGTACCCAGGCCCCCGATGTGCGCGATGCAACCGCCATCATTAATCGCAGCGACATCAAGCAGCAAAGCCAGTGGGAGACGGCGGGCGGGCAGGTGCTGGGCGTTGAGCCGCAGTTCAAAACCATCCGTTACATTCCCATCGCGCAGGGCCGCTTCATCGAGCCCAACGATGTGGCCGGCAAGAACCGCGTTATCGTGCTCGGGGCGAAGAGCGCGCAGCTGCTGTTTCCCGGTCATCCCGCGCTGGGCGACTGGGTGACGCTGAACGGAACCCGCTTCACCGTCATCGGCGTCGCCGACCACGTGGGCCACGGCGACAACGACGACCGCAGCCAGCAGGTCTACATCCCGATCTCCATCATGATGGACATGTTCGCGCTCAACTGGGGCAACAATCCCCAGGACACCGTCAACACCATCAACTACCAGCCGGTCACGGCCGCCCAGCACGTTGCCGCCGTGCACGAGGCGCATGAGATCATCGCGCGCCGCCACGGTTTCAGCGCTGACGACAGCGAGGCCTTCACCGAGTGGGATTCCGTGCAGTCGCAGCAGATGGTGGGCAAGATCTTTGACGCGATGGATATTTTTCTGGGCGGCGTCGGCCTCGTCACCCTGGCGCTGGGCGCGGTGGGCATCGTGAACATCATGCTGGTCTCCGTCACCGAACGCACCAGCGAGATCGGGCTGCGCAAGGCACTCGGCGCCACTAAACGCAGCATCCTCGTCCAGTTCTTCCTCGAAGGGCTCACCCTGACCGGAGTCAGCGGTTTCATCGGCATCGCCGGCTCGGCGTTTTTCATGTGGCTGCTGCAGCGGGCCGTCGGCCAGAACATGGAAGGATTCGATCCGCCGCGTCTCCAACCCTGGTCCGCAGCGCTGGCCATCGTTTCTCTCGCCATTTGCGGCATCGTCTCAGGCCTCTATCCCGCCGCCCAGGCTGCAGCCATGGAGCCGGTCGAAGCGCTCCGGAGGGAGTCAACATGAATCAGCGCCCCACGACTGACCGCTTCTTTGCTGACCGGGTTTCCGCTGCCCGCTTTCTAACTGGCCGCTTGGCCGCTGGAGGCTCCCAATGATTCGTGATATCTGGGGCCAGGCGTGGGAGGCCATGATCTACAACCGCCGCCGCACCTTCATCACCGTCGTCGGCATGGCCTGGGGCATCGCCACGGTCGTTCTGCTGCTCGCCTATGGCGCCGGATTCGGCCAGGCGATCCAGAACATCTTTGCGCAGTGGGGAACGTATCTCATTGGTGTTTTCCCCGGCCGCACTTCGGAGCAGGTGGGCGGCGCCAAGGCCGGCGTTCAGGTCCGGCTCACCCAGGACGACGTCGAGCGGCTGTGGGCTACCGTTCCCGGCGTCACCCACATCTCCCCGGGCATGTTTAAGCAGGTCAACGTCGCCAGCGATGAGCATCTGTATTCGTGGTGGATCAACGGCTATCGCGCGGAGATCGCCAACGTCCTGAAGCTCGACGTCGACCAGGGGCGCTTCTACTCCGACAAGGACGACCAGGACCGCGCCCATGTCGCCGTACTCGGCTCCGAGGCGAAGACGAAGCTGTTTGGCGGGCGCTATGCGCTCGGCCAGAGGATCCGGCTCAACGGCATCGGCTTCACTGTGATCGGCGTTCTCGAGCCCAAAATGCAGGAGGGCGACGACGACGTCAACCGCCAGGTCTACATTCCCTTCAATGATTTTGAAGATTTCGGCGACACCAAATACCTGGGCGGGATCTGGCTCACGTATCACGGAGACAACCAGGTGGTGGAGCAGGCTGTGCGCAACACCCTGGCCGCCATGCACAACTTCCTGCCGTCGGACCACAATGCTATTTTTGTCGCCAATCTGATGCACCAGCTGAAGCAGTTCCAGGTGATCACCATCGCGCTGGAGGCATTGCTGCTGTTCATCGGTGCGCTCACCCTGGGCATTGCCGGCATTGGCCTGATGAATATCATGCTGGTCGCCGTGCAGCAGCGCACCAAAGAAATCGGGATCGAGAAGGCACTCGGCGCCCGCCGCCGCCACATCCTGTTCCAGTTCCTGTCCGAGGCGCTGGTGATCGCTGCCGCCGGCGGGGTCCTCGGGATCGTTCTGGCGTACATCGTCTCCCTCAGCGTGGGGCGGATCACCTTCTACAGCGCGATGGCGCAGCACGCCGAAAACGCCGACATCCGCCTGTTGATATCTCCGGCGTCCGTCCTTCTTTCCACAGTTATTTTGGGGGTTGTCGGTCTGGTCAGCGGGATGATTCCAGCCATCCGAGCCGCCAATCTCGACCCCATCGAGGCGTTGCGATACGAGTAACTTCCTCGGCCGTGCTCCAGTTCCCTCTGGCTCGGATTGTTCAGAAATGAACAGATCTGAAGTCCATACAAACAGAATGCTTACCATAGTGTGATCATTTGGGGGTCCTCAGCGTTATTTTCTATGGGTTTTGGAAGTGACAAGAGATGGCATGTATCTACTTTGGTTACCCATATTGGCGGCCAATAGCAGGCTGATCAACGTGTTACGGGCAGGGTTCCATTTTCGGTAACCGACGTACCCCCACTATGAAAAAAAAGGTTGACCCGATTTGGATCCGAGGTTATTTTCAAGACTGTCGATTTTGACCTTCGGGCCTCCGCCAGTCCTGCACTGCAATCCGGTCAGCAGAAGAGAAAGGCTCTCTCCAGGAGCGCACGCTCTCTCGTCTGCCTGAAACCGGTGAGGCTCAAAGTTCGAAACCGGCATCCGCATTTGCAGACGTTTTTTCAGAGAGGAAAAAGGTGATCAAAAATCCGGGCTGGCGCGTCTAAAGTACATAAGCCTTTCCCGGGACCCCTTCTTCCAAAAGACCTGCTCTGGGCCGGTGTTGGGTTCAGCAGTTTTTCTGTGATCGAAAGCGGTCGGACATCTTACTAGTTGAAAAGCAAGGAGACTACCATGCGTTCAGAATTGATTTTTGGTGCACTCACTCATATCAGCAATCGTTACCAGCTTTGCCAGCTCGCCTCCAAGGCGACCCGCAAGCTGCATAAGCCGAATACACGGCTGCAGGACACCATGAACGACGTGCTCGTCCGCTTCCGGGAGTCAAGCCCGGCAGCGGCCGTGCCGGTTCGCCATGAGCCTGTTTCGATTCCGCAGCACCCGCAGCGTCGCGCCGCTTAATTCCGGCGTTGCGCTGCCGGGGCGCGGCGTGTGGCCCTCCGCCGCCCCGTTTCTCGGTTAAGATGTTTCCTGAACCCCGCACCTCGTTCCCCATCCTTCCCGATTCAAAATCCCTCCTTGAAAGCTCACCGCAGGTGATTCATGACCATCGCAGAACTGAAAGAAAAGAACATTACTGAACTCAGCCGCATCGCGCGGACCCTTGAAATTCCAGGATCCAGCGGCCTTCGCAAGCAGGACCTGATCTTCAAAATCCTTCAGGCCCAGAGCGAAAAAGAAGGCCACATTTTTGCCGAAGGCGTTCTCGAAATCCTGCCCGATGGCTACGGTTTCCTTCGCTCCCCGGATTACAACTACCTGCCTGGCCCCGACGACATTTACGTTTCTCCTTCTCAGATCCGCAAGTTCGACCTCAAGACCGGCGACACCATCAGCGGCAACGTCCGGCCGCCGCACGAAGGCGAGAAGTATTTTGCGCTGGTCAAGATCGAGGCCATCAACTTCGAGTCGCCTGAGGAAACCCGCAATAAGATTCTCTTCGACAATCTGACGCCGCTTTATCCGCAGGAGCGCGTCAAGATGGAAACCGTCCGCGAGAACATCAGCGGCCGCGTGATGGACCTGCTGACGCCGATCGGGAAAGGACAGCGCGGCCTGATCGTCGCTCCCCCGCGCACCGGCAAGACCATGCTGCTGCAGTCCATCGCCAATTCGGTCACCACCAACCATCCGGAAATCGTTCTAATCGTCCTGCTCATTGACGAGCGCCCGGAAGAAGTCACCGACATGCAGCGCTCGGTCAAGGGCGAGGTCATCAGCTCCACCTTCGACGAGCCCGCCGCCCGTCACGTGCAGGTCGCTGAAATGGTGATCGAGAAGGCCAAGCGTCTCGTCGAACACAAGCGCGACGTCGTCATCCTGCTCGACTCCATCACCCGTCTGGCGCGCGCCTACAACACCATCGTTCCGCCCTCCGGCAAAGTGCTCTCCGGCGGCGTCGATTCCAACGCCCTGCAGCGGCCGAAACGGTTCTTCGGCGCGGCCCGCAATATCGAAGAAGGTGGCTCACTCACCATCATCGCCACCGCCCTGGTCGACACCGGCTCCCGCATGGACGAGGTCATTTTCGAGGAGTTCAAGGGCACCGGCAACATGGAAATCATTCTTGACAGGAAACTTGTCGACAAGCGGGTCTTCCCGGCCATCGACATCCAGCGCTCAGGCACCCGTAAGGAAGAATTGCTCATCCCAAAAGACGAGCTGCAACGCACCTGGGTTCTGCGCAAGGTGCTGAACCCGCTTTCGCCCGTTGAAGCCATGGAACTGCTCGTAAGCCGGCTCGAGAAAGTCCGCAACAACGCCGAATTCCTGGCGACCATGAATCAGCTGTAACGCTTCGCCCCGCTGCATCACTATCCATCGAGCCGGTGGAATCCTGGTTTCTCGGGAAGTTTTCCATCGGATGGACGACTTTTGCCCTGCCGCGCGGTCTGAAAAGATACGGGGCTCAACCCCGGCATGGTTCGCACTCGTCTACTTAAACCTCTGGAGCCAATCCCCAATGGCGAAACAGACTTTTTTTCCCGGAAATGACCTCTTTGCCGCGACCGCCGCGCCCGACGGCCGCTATGGGGCTTTCTTTGACGACGACGGCGAGTCGGCATTCTTTTATGCACTCGATCTGGACTCGGACGATCTGATTCTGGACTCCGTCCATGTGTATGACGCAGCCCGCTCTTCGCATCGGAAGCGTCACACCTCGCTGTCGATCGTCTGGTCGCCCGATGGGCACAAATGCGCGCTGCTGCTCGACGGCGAGCCCCAGGCCGCCTTTGATTTCACCGCCCAGCGTGGCTTTTCGCGTACCCGCGGCACCACATCCGTGCGCCAGGCTCGTGGCATCTGGCCCACCTCCGATCACGCCTGGTCCGACGACGCCATCGACTGGCTCGATCTTCGCAAGTCCGCCTGACCTGCAGAACTTCCGGAGCTTATCGTCCCGGCCAATCCGTCGACGCGCAACGAAAACCGATATCCCGGTGGCGCAGGTCAGGTGGAGCGCTCAGGCGATTCGCGACCCGTAGATCGCGCGCGATGTTGTAAAACGATCCGCGCTTGAGCAGGTGTTCGTCACGCGCCAGGCGGACTGAGTCACTTCGGTCTGCCCCATCCAGAAGCCGCTGACAGCGATCTTCGCAGGATGCCGTTCCAGGCCAAAACATTGCCTGTCTTCCGGCAGGCAACCGGTGAAATAGCTGCCGGGCGGGATCCACCGATAGCGCAAACCATCCCGCGGATTCACCCGAGGGGACTTTCCAGTTGGCGAAGGCACAACCGCGGCCAGCATGAGCCAGACGGGCCAGCTCCTCCGGATTGCACTCAACGAATTCTCGTGCTCTCAGTATGCCTGCAGCGGCTCGATCGGCAGGCGCACCTGGAAGCACGTCTCCCCCGGCTTCGATTCCAGCTGAATGTACCCGCGATGCCGGCGCAAAATGCGCTGCGCGGTGTCCAGCCCCAGTCCCAGCCCGCTTCCCGGCGCCTTCGTGGTGAAGAAGGGCTCAAAGATGCGCGCCTGAATCTCTTCCGGAATTCCCGGCCCGTTATCCCAGATCTCCGTCACCACAAATTCCCCGGAAACCTGCACGCTCAGCACGATCTTTCCCTGATCCTCCATCGCGTCCAGCGCATTTTCCAGCAGCGCCATCCACACCTGGTTCAATTCGCTCGCGTAGGCCGAGATGCGCGGCAGATCGGCCGCATAGCGGCGCTCGATCTTTACCTTTTCCAGCCGCGACTGCAGCATGGTCAACGTCGTTTCCAGCGACTGCGGAATGTCGACTTCCTGAATCGGCGCCTGGTCCATCCATGAATAATCCTTCACCGCGCCGATCAGCTCGAAGATGCGGTTCGTCGAATCCAGCATGGCCCGCGCCATGCGCTCGGTGCGCGCCGAGGACGCAAACTGCGAGAGCACCACATCCAGATGCTCGCCGTTCAGCAACTCCGACAACTCATCGAGATTTTCTGTGGTGATCCCCAGCTCCGCCAGGTCTGGCACAATCTGCCAGGTCTTCTCGACACCCCGGTCGCGCAGCCACCGCTGCAGCTGGTCCTCGCGTTGCGCCTGGGTTACGGAATTTGCCGGCCTTTTCTCGGCCTGCTCCTCCATACGCGATCGCCACCCGCGAATCTTCTCGAGGTGCGCTGCGTCCAGACACAGGCTGCCCAGCATGAATTTCTGGTGCCCGTAGGTCTGCAGCTCTTCAATCAAACCCGAAGCCGCGCGCTGCGCTGCCGACGCCGGATTGTTCAGCTCGTGCGCCAAATTACCGGCCAGCTTGCCCAGAGCATTCAGCTTTTCCGTCTGCTGCTCCAGCCGCGTCATCTCCCGCACGCGATCCAGCAGCACCGATACGCACCGCTGCCCCATCGAGGGGATGGCTTCCAGCATCGCAGGGAAAATCTCGCGATCGATCTGAATTCCCCAGATGTCCGAGGCCGCGAAGCCCTGCCCGCCGTGCGTCTTCATGCGCGAGAACGGAAGCAGTCCGGTGATCTGCCCCGCGCGGCCGATAAACAGGGCAAGCCCCCCCTGTGACCGGCGCACGTGCGCCTCGCCCTTCAGCAGGATCCACATCTTCGTCGCGGGATCGCCCTCACGGAAAATGACCGCGCCCGCCGGGACCGAAACTTCTTCCCCCCGCGTCGCCAGCCACTCGAGCTCGCTGTCCGTGAGCCCATGCAGCGCCGGCACCCTTTTGAGCGCGTCCACAATTTCAGGCAGAGGCGTGGCGAGGGCCGTAGTTTGAACCGCCGATTCGGTGGCTATCGTAGACTCCATGAGCCCTCTTCCGGGGGCCTCCACCGCGGCCAGGGTCGGCGCGACGGGGTGGCTCCCTGTTAATCAGATGGTATTCGAACCCGCAGGTGTCCGCTTTTTTCTGTGACTAGTTGGCATGCGGCCGCAGCATCTCCGCCTGGCGCTGCGGTGTCTTGTCGATGACCGCGTTCAGCCGATCCACGCTCACCGGGACAGCTGTCCGCAGCATGGTATGGCCGTCTTCGTCGAGCAAGAGAATCGTGAATTCTGCCGGCGGAATATGAAACTGCGCCCGCACATTCTTCATTTCCTCGTTGCTCAGGATCGTATAGGGCGAGTCGGCCGGCGTGGATACCCGCCGCCCATCCGGAACAATGGGCGTGAACAGCACGAATCTGTCCATCATGTCGTCCGCTGCCCCATCCAGCATCGCGACCTCTTTCTTCAGCCGCAAATCATCGCCATTCGCACTGAATACCAGCAGTGGCCGGTAGCAATCCTTCATGGCTGCCAGCGACCTCGGCACCACCGCGCAGGTCGGCTTTGCCTGAGCATACCCTCTGCCGCTCAGCGTAACCATAACCACTGCGACAAAGAAAACTCGTTCCGTCATGAAGACCTGCGTTTTGCGCTCTGGGCTCGGCGCCCTGTTCTTAGACCGTAACCGTCTCCGCCGCCGCCGGTTGTGGCACGCCATCCTTTACCACCACGGGATCGAGGAACGGCATCGCCGCCCGCAACTTTGCCCCCACTTCCTCCACCTGGAGTGCGGCTTCTTTCTTTCGCATCCCGGTGAAGTTCTTCCGGCCCGTTTTGTTCTCCTCAATCCAGTTTTTCGCGAACGTGCCGTTCTGGATCTCCGTCAGCAGCTTTTTCATCTCCGCGCGCGTCGCGTCGGTCACGATCCGCGGTCCCGCTGTGTAATCGCCATACTCCGCCGTGTCGGAAATGGAGTACCGCATATACGCCAGGCCGCCGCGATACATCAGGTCGACGATCAGCTTGAGTTCATGAAGGCATTCGAAGTAGGCAATCTCCGGCTGATATCCGGCCGCCACCAGCGTGTCGAAACCAGCCTTGACCAGCGCCGACGTCCCGCCACACAGCACCGCCTGTTCGCCGAACAGATCCGTCTCCGTCTCCTCGGCAAACGTCGTTTCCAGTACACCTCCGCGCGTGCCGCCGATGGCCTTCGCATATGACAGAGCCAGTTCCTTCGCCTTGCCCGAGGCGTTCTGCTCCACCGCGATCAGGCACGGCACGCCGCCGCCTTCGATGAAGACCTCGCGCACCCGGTGCCCCGGCCCCTTCGGCGCCACCATCGACACATCGATCTCCGCCGGCGGCTTGATCTGCCCAAAGCGAATATTGAACCCGTGCCCGAACATGATGGTCTTGCCCTTCTTCATATGCTGAGCGATTTCCTTCGCGTAGGTCTCCCCCTGCGAATGATCCGGCGTCAGGATCATAATCACGTCCGCCCACGCCGCCGCGTCGCTCACTGAGACGACTTGCAAGCCCGCCTTTTTGGCTTTCTCCACGGACTTGCTCGCCGCCGGCAGCCCCACGCGCACATCGACGCCCGAATCCTTCAGGTTCAGCGCGTGCGCATGCCCCTGCGATCCATAACCAATGACCCCAACCTTCTTCTGCTGAATCAGCGACAAATCCGCGTCGCCATCGTGATAGGTCTTCGCTGCCATTCTGTCCTCGTTTCTGCGGTTAATCTGAATCTTGTCATCCCGACCGTGGCGGAAGGACCTGCTTTTCTGAACGCTGAACGCCGAGTTCTGCGCCCTAATCGAACCCCGTCTCTTCCGCCATCAGCGCATCGCTCGGCGCGCCGGTAAGCTCCTCGCCTTTGTCCTCCGGCAGCTCCATCCCCGGTACTCGCATCGCGTCGAGCACGCGGCTGGTGTGCTGCCCCCGCCGCATCACCATGCGGCCCGTGCGCGAAATCTCCAGGATCCGATCGCCGTTCTCGTTCAGAACCTGGATCAGCCCCTCGATCTTGCTCTCCACGCCTGTAATCTCGATCATCAGCGATTCCGGCGCCAGATCGACAATCCGCGCGCGGAAAACCTCTACCAGCTCGAATACCATAGACCGCGTCTTGGGCGTCGTCGCTACTTTGATCAGCGCGAGTTCCCGCGCCACGTGTGACAACTGCCCGACGTCATCCACCTCGAGCACATTTTCCAGTTTATAGAGACTCGCCGCGATCCGGTGCCCCGCCGTCGGCGACGCATCGCAGACAATCGTCATCCGCGAAACACCCAGGCGCTCCGAATGCCCCACCGTCAGCGAGACGATATTGATGTTCAGCCGCCGAAACAGGGACGCCACCCGCGTCAGCACGCCCGGCTTGTCTTCCACCAACGCAACAAATGTGTGCAGCATAGAAGCCATTCACTAACCCGCTAACTACTTCATCCCCGACTATTCCATCCCCCGCTGCTTTAACGCTGCTGATCCTGAGTCCGGTGCCCGGTGCCCGCTCTAATGATCGTTCGCCGTTTCCACCAACGGATTTTGTTCTGGCCGACGAATCATCTCGTGCAGCGCCGAGCCCGCCGGAATCATCGGGTACACCGAGTCTTCCTTCTCCACCATAAAGTTAATGACGAACGGACCCTTGTGTCCGCGCGCCTTCCCGACCGCCGCAAGCACTTCAGAACGCCTGCTCACGGCAGTGCCGAGAATCCCATGCGCGTCGGCCAGTTTCACAAAATCCGGACTCAGCAGCGGCGTCGACTGATAATTCTTCTCGTAGAAAAATTCCTGCCACTGCCGCACCATGCCCAGATACCCGTTATTGACGATCGCAATGTTCAGGTCCAGATCTTCCTGCGCCGCCGTTGCCAGCTCCGCTGCCGTCATCTGAAACCCCCCATCGCCCGCCACCACCCACACTTCCTTGTCAGGACACGCGATCTTCGCACCAATCGCCGCCGGCAGCGCATATCCCATCGTCCCCAGCCCCCCCGAGGTGATGAGCGTCCGCGGCTCATCGTGCTTGTAATATTGCGCCTCCCACATCTGGTGCTGACCCACATCGGTTACCACGATGGCCTTGCCCTCGGTCGCCTTCCACAAATCGTGCATCACATGCGCGGCATAGAGGTGCCCATTGTCGGGCAGGTTGCGAATATCCCGCACTGCGCACTCGCCCTTGCTCGCTTCAATCTCCTTCACCCAAGCGCTCTCGTTCTTCGCATCGCGTGGTGCGAGATGCGGCAGCAGCGCTTCCAGCGCCTCTTTCAAATCCCCGATCAGCGCCACATCCACCTTCACGTTTTTGTTGATCTCCGCGGGATCCACCTCGATGTGAATCTTCTTCGCGTTCGGCGCATACGTCGCCAGCGTCCCCGTCACGCGATCATCGAACCGCATCCCGCACGCGATCAGCAAATCCGCCTGCTGGATCGCATGATTCACCCACGCCTCGCCATGCATCCCCATCATCCCCAGCGACAGCGGATGCGATGCCGGAAATCCGCCCAGCCCCAGCAGCGTCGACGCCACCGGAATCCGCATCCTCTCCGCCAGAGTCCGCACCTGTTCGCCGGCTCTCGACTGCAGCACGCCGTGCCCGGCGAGAATCACCGGCCTCTTCGCATTGCGAATCAGCTCCGCCGCCGCGAGGATCGACGCAGACTCTGTCTTCAGCATCGGATGGGGACGATGCGGCTTCGGCGCCGCCGCCGCAAAATCGAATTCCGCCGACGCCTGCTGCGCGTCTTTCGTGATGTCCACCAGCACCGGCCCCGGCCGCCCCGACTTCGCCACCAGGAAGGCTTCGCGAATCATCGGCGCAATGTCTTCCGCGCGCGTCGCGACGTAGTTGTGCTTCGTGATCGGCAGCGTGATGCCCGTGATGTCCACTTCCTGGAACGCATCTGTCCCCAGCACCTTGCTCGAAACCTGCCCCGTGATGCACACGATGGGCACCGAATCGAGCATCGCCGTCGCAATGCCCGTCACCAGGTTCGTCGCGCCCGGCCCCGATGTCGCCACGCACACACCCACCCGTCCCGAGGCGCGCGCATACCCATCGGCCATGTGTGCCGCGCCCTGCTCATGCCGCACCAGAACATGCCGGATGGGAAACTTCCGCAGCGCATCGTACGCCGGCAAAATCGCCCCGCCCGGATACCCGAACACCACATCGACGCCCTCACCCTCCAGCGTCGCCCACAGAATCTCCGAGCCCGTCAGCTTCGTGGCATTTCCCGCCCGACCCGAGGCGGAAGTGTTTCCCGCATGATGAGTGCTCTGATTCGTTCCCTTGCCTTTCGAGGCCATCACGTTCCCCTTCCCAGCCCGTGCTGCAACCTAATCTCGAACCCTAATCCCTAATCTCCGCACTTCAAACCGTGACCGCGCCCCGCGCCGCCGAAGAAACCGTATCCACATATTTCTTGAAAACCCCGCGCTTAAACTTCGGCTCAGGCTTGTTCCACTTCGCCAGCCGCGCCGTCAACTCCGATTCCGCAATCTCCACGTCCAGCCTGCGATTCGGAACATCGAAGTGAATCGTGTCGCCTTCCTGCACCGCCGCAAT
>Ga0210398_10000181_pt1 | contig 78910 bp, 72 predicted proteins | sample IncBWC4OmetaG_FD_161047 | JGI IMG/M metagenome (GOLD analysis project Ga0210398, IMG submission 161047) | Forest soil microbial communities from Barre Woods Harvard Forest LTER site, Petersham, Massachusetts, United States - Inc-BW-C-4-O | ecosystem: Environmental > Terrestrial > Soil >... | reverse complement strand
CTATTTTCTGGAGAATGTCGCGACCACCATGGCGGAACTCAATCGGACCTATCCCGATGGACTGCTTCGAGTCGCCGGAAGCTACAGCCGGTTTCTGGAGAAGAAGGAAGAATTCCTCCACGCCCAATCCAAGCGGCAGGAGGCGCTGGAGAATCTGGTTCATCGAGAGATTGAATGGCTTCGCCGCGGAGCCAAGGCGCGGACGCGCAAGTCAAAAGCACGCATTGACAAGGCCGGCGAGTTGAGGGGGGAACTTGCGGATCTGAACGCGAGAACCCGCAGCGGAACCGCACAAATCGATTTTTCGGCTACGGATCGAAAGACGAAGCGGTTGATCGAACTGGAGAATGTCTCCTGTGAGATGGGCGGCCGCACATTGTTCACGGGGCTGAACTGCGTAATTACCGCCGGAATGCGGGTGGGACTGGTGGGGCCGAACGGCAGCGGGAAGACCAGTCTGCTGCGGCTGTTGCGCGGAGAAGCCGCCCCGGCAGAGGGCCAAATTGACCGGGCGGATTGGCTGCGCATCGTTTATTTCGATCAGAGTCGTGAACTCGATCCCGATGCCACCTTACGTCGCGCTCTGGCTCCCGAGGGCGATTCCGTTATCTATCAAGACCGATTGATTCACGTGGCATCGTGGGCGGCAAAGTTTCTGTTCACCGGCGAGCAACTTAATCAGCCGGTCGGCAAACTCTCCGGCGGCGAGAGGGCACGGGTTCTGATCGCTCAGCTCATGCTGCAGCCTGCTGACGTTCTTCTTCTCGATGAGCCCACCAACGATCTCGACATCCCAACGCTCGATATTCTCGAAGAAAGCCTGTTGGAATTTCGCGGTTCACTGGTCTTGGTAACGCATGACCGCTATATGCTCGATCGCGTCTCGACCGTGGTCCTGGGGCTTGACGGACAGGGCGGGGTGGAACGCTTCGCGGATTATTCGCAGTGGGAGACCTGGCTCGACGATCGCCAGAGAGCCACGCGCGCCGTAGCCACGAAAAGCATCGCCCATTCCGCCGGCCGCACCAATGGTGGCCCCCAGCGGCAACCACCCGCCAAGAAAAAGCTGTCGTACCTGGAAGCACGTGAATATGAGGCGATTGAGCAGCAGGTAGCCGACGCCGAGGAGTTGCTGCAGCAGAAACGGGTGCAGCTCGAAGATCCTGAAATTGTCAGTGACAGCCAGCGCCTGGTGAGGGCTCACGCCGAGCTGGAGGAAGCACAGGAAAAAGTTGATGCCCTATACGCCCGCTGGGCTGAGTTGGAAAAAAAGAAAAACTAGGTTGGATCAACCTCTGAGGATGCCAGACAAAAGGCGATGATCGTGTTTCCGCGAGTTCCCGTAGATGCTTCGAGCTCCTCCAGCAGCCGGGATTCCAGGTCGTCCGGATCGGGCTTCATCTCGCAGGCGGCAATTTCTTCGTTGGTCGCGCCCTCGAAACAGAGTTCACACACACCCAGGCCACCTTCGGAGCGAACCGGTGGGCCAAAAACCCGGCAGGTCATGGGGCGTGCTTCGTAGAGCTCGCAGTTGCCGGTGGCCGGGTCAAGAGCGGGACAAGGCTCGTCATTCGCAAAATCGGAAAACGCCTCTGACGCCTCAATTCCCTCGTGGAGCAGGCCGGTTGCAGCATCGCCAGGAAAGTCGGGCGCCAGGCGAGCTACGGAATCCCGGGCACGGTCGCGCACCCGTTCGGCCCGCACCGGTGCGCGCACTTCAAGATCGGCCAGGCCTTTCCGCAATCGCGCTGTATCGAGTTGATTAATGGGAAACGCGCCCCTGCAACAGTGCGCGCACCCGGGACGGCAGACCAGCCATGCCCCGCTGCGTCGCGTCGCGTCGGCTAAGGCCGCATCCACAATATTGATCAGCGCATGGTCATTGCGCGGAAGGTCGGTCCGCATGATGTTTTCTGATGATACAACTGAATCGGCGCGCGCGTGAGCGGCGGAAGGGTCGCAAGCATTTGAGCCATCAAGACAGTCTCCCGAAAGCGATGGAGCCGCATGTTGCTGGCTCCAGTCGCCGAAAGCGCCCACCCTTCCCCCCGGCGGCGTGACGCTTCCCTCGGGATCCCGCGCTCATCGGAAACCTCCGCCGGAGTTCACCCATGAAACTCGGCGGATGCAAACCCATGAGCTAGTTACAAATTGATAGTGCTGGATCCGCGGCAAACGTTTCATTCAAACCAGATCTTTTTCTCGGGCCGACTGCCGATTCGGAGTGAACCGCCAAGTATTCCCGAATATCCGGCTATACGGATCTCCACGATTTGGGTAAGATAGCAGCCACCGAACCCTGCACCCCCCGGGAGCAAGTCGTGCAGTTCCACTCGTTCGATCAGCATTATTTAGAACAGCTCAGATCCGGAGACTTCCGGACGCAGGAGCACTTTGTCGCTTATTTCACCGAATTGATTCGGCTGAAATTAGGCAAACGCCTGCATTCCCGTTCGGAGGTGGAAGATGCCCGCCAGGAGACCTTTGCCCGAGTCCTTACTGCCTTGCGAAGGGAAGATGGGATCAGGGAGCCGGAGCGTCTGGGTGCATTCGTCAATTCCGTATGTAACAATGTCTTGCTGGAATACTATCGATCCGCTTCCCAGGAAGCTCCTAGCGACGACGAAGAAGCCGAATCCAATATTCCCGACCCTGCCGCGAGCGCGGTTGACGTAATCGCGTACCGGGAGATGCAAAGAAATGTAGGTGAGATTCTGGACGAACTTCCCGAGAAAGAGCGCCGCTTAATCAGGGATGTATTCCTCGAAGAACGGGACAAGGATGAAGTCTGCCGGGAATACGGCGTGGACCGGGATTATCTCAGGGTTCTACTACACCGCGCGAAGAAGTCGTTTAAGTCGCTGTACCTAAAGAGGATGGCGGAAGGTGCCGTGCCCCGATAGTGGGTGTGCTGGCAACCCGCTCGGAAGCTCTCCCTTCTACCCTTAAGCCAACCGATCGCCACAACCTAAAGGACAATTTCCGAGGGAATCCAGGCGGGCGCTGGCATAGAATAACCGTTCGGCAATCGTGTCCTATGAGTAGTGTAATCGACATCTCGAAAAAGTGGGAGGGCCGCGTCCTTGAGGGAAGGTTCTCGCTGCGGCAGTGGCTCGGAGGATCTCCACACAGCGCTGTATTTCTCACGAATCGTGGCCTAAATGGATCGGAGAAGGCTGTCATCAAACTGATTTCTGCGGAGAGCGATGCGGCTCGGAGAGGTAAACAGGACGCTCAGCTTCTTCGCTGGGCTGACATCGCGAAGCTCTCTCACCCGCACTTGATGCGACTGTTTGAATCCGGCCGGGGGTCGATCGACGGCACCAATCTTCTCTATGTCGTCATGGAATATGCAGAAGAGAATCTGGCGCAGGTTCTCCTGCAGCGTCCGCTCGCGCCCGAAGAAGTTGAGGGAATGCTTCCGCCCACGGTTGATGCTTTAATCTTCCTGCACCACGCAGGATATGTGCATGGTCATGTGAAGCCGACAAATATCATGGCGGTGGATAACCAGCTGAGAATTTCCACTGACAATCTTCGCAAGACTGGCGAGCCCGGCGAGCGCGAGACCAGCCCATACGATGCTCCCGAAATCGGCGCCGCGGGACTGTCCCCTGCGGCGGACGTGTGGTCCCTGGGCGCCACGCTGGTTGCCGTGCTCACGCCGCCGGGGAGAAAAGATGGCAAAGCCGCACAAGCTGCGAGACCCGATAGCATTCCGGAACCATTCCAGGAAATCGCGTTGAGATGCCTGAGCGCTGATCCGCGCCGGCGCTGTAACCTCAGTGACGTCTTAGGCCTGCTTAAAGGGCAAGAGCCGTGGCACGCGGAGTCGGTTGGAACGACTACAACAACGAAACCTAGGAAGCGGTGGGTCATCCTGCCAATCGCGGCTACCTTGCTGCTTCTGGCAGCATTGTTTGGCCGCAGAGCGATGGTTCAGCGGCCACCGACCGCGCCGGGGGAAACTCATCCAGCGGAAACGCAGTCTGCTCCTCCTGAGAATCTACCCCCAGGGCAATCACCTCCTCCCTTTCAGGGGAGAGCCGAGGCCCCCCAAACCGGAACTACTCCAGGCACGGTGCTGGGGCAGGTTCTGCCCGAGGTCTCGCGCGGTGCGCAGAGCACAATCCACGGTCGGGTGAAAGTCAGCGTTCAGGTTTCGGTGGATACTTCAGGGAACGTTTCTCAAGCAACCTTAAGTTCCCCGGGACCAAGCAAGTACTTTGCGAATCAGGCGCTCACCGCGGCACGCCGCTGGAAATTCCAACCGCCGCAAGTGGCCGGGCAGGCGTCCCCTTCTGAGTGGATTCTGCGATTCCAGTTTGGCCGGACATCGACTCAGGTTTTTCCAGCGAAAATAAGACCCTGAACCGACCGCCTCAAACTTCTAGGTCTTCATTTTCCTTTTTCTTCATCTTCCAAAGCATCTGGCGCAGCATGCCCAGCAAGAATTCTGCATCCCCCTGCTGCAATCGCAGCCGGCGAAGCAAACGCCGGACTGCCGCATGAAATGACTTCGAGGTATTCAGCTTCGGATATTCACTGGCTCGGAGCGCGTCGAGCAGAGTACCCGTAATCCGTTCAACCTCGGCTGACGAAGCCAACTTTTCGCTGCTTCGCTTGGCCACCGCACTCGAGTCGCGAATCAGTTCATACAAACACACCGCGACAGCCTGGCCCAGGTTCATCGAAGTGTGCTCGTCGCGAGTGGGAATGTGCATCAGGTAATGGCAATGGCTCATGTCCAGATTGGAAAGGCCAAATTTCTCCGACCCGAACAGAAGAGCGCAAGCACCAGTCGTGAGGTGCGCTCGAATCAAACCAGCACCCTTCTCCAACCGGATCAAGCTATGCTGCAGGTCGCGATGACCAACCGCGGTGGTTCCAACCACGAGAGAGCAGTCGGCGACCGCTTCGGCCACCGTCTTATACACTTCAGCAGTCGCCAGCGTGGCCGCCGCGCCCACCGCTGACCGGGCGTCCCGGAATGCTACATCGTAGGGATTTACAACTCGCAGACGCGGTATGCCAAAATTGCTCATGGCGCGCGCCGCCGCACCGATGTTAAGGGGATTGCGGACCTCCACCAGCACCACGCGTAAGCGATCGAATTCGACAGGACTCGGCAACGCTTCCTATTCTAATGGTAGCCCTTACCAAGTCGATTTTGCTTTGCAAGTCTTCTGCCGGACAGCCTTTTTACTTGCCCGTGCAATTGTAAAAAATTTGTCAAACCATACCTCCCACCGAGAAATTGGGTAGAAACCGTTGTAAGCTTCCTTTGTCAACGGCATGGGGCGAATTGCCACAGCTCTTAAAGGCCAACGACCCCACCCCAGTCAGGATGGCTTCTCATGGGTCAAATCGCAGCACCGTTAAGCACCGCCAGATCGGCTGATCCGATGAACTCGATACGGCCCGCGGGGAGAATTCTAGTGGTTGAGGACGATCCTTCGGTCCAGAAAGCATTAAAGCGCTTGTTCGAAACCGAAGGATATGTGGTTGAGGTTCAAGCCAATGGCACGTCGGCGCTCGAAAGCTTTCAGGCTGCCCCTCCGGCAGTCATTATTCTCGACCTTCGATTGCCCAAGCTTTCCGGCAGCGATCTCTGCAAGGAAGTCAAGGCTCAGGCGCCTACGCTGCCCATCGTTGTGCTAAGCGCAACCAGTGACGTCTCCGACAAGGTCTTGTTGCTGGAGTTGGGGGCGGACGATTATGTCACCAAGCCTTTCAGCCCCCGCGAACTTCTGGCTCGCGTACGCGCGGCTCTGCGGCACACTTCCCGCACGGCGAGCGTCAGCCTGGTGAGTTTCGACGGCATTTCGGTAGATTTCAAGAAAATGGAAGTCCAGCGCGATGGCAAAGTTGTGATTTTGACGGCGCAAGAATTTAAGACTTTGCAATTCCTGGTGCAGAACGCGGATCGCGTGATCAGCCGGGATGAGCTGCTGAACGAAGTTTGGGGATACCAGAATTATCCTTCGACCCGCACCGTGGACAATCACATTCTGAAGCTGCGACAAAAGTTGGAACGCGACCCGGCCAGTCCAGTACACTTCCGCACCGTTCACGGAATGGGCTACAAGTTCGTCCGCTGAGCTGCCTTGGACCCAACATCAGAATCCGCTTCGCGAACTTTCCCAACCCGGCCTGAGGCCACGCTTGTACACCGAACGCGGCTGCGCACGCGCTTTCTGCTCTCGATGCTGATCATTACGGCGGGGCTCACGGCGATGAGCCTTCTCGTGGTACGCCACAGCGTGCAACGTCATGTGCGCGATGGCATTGTTCAAGACCTGCGGAACTCCGTCACCACGTTCCAGAACTTTCAGCACGACCGCGAAGTCATGCTGACGCGTTCCGCGGAATTGCTGGCTGACCTTCCGATCACACGCGCTATCATGACGGCCCATGACCCGGCCACGATTCAGGACGCTTCCCAAGACGTATGGCAACTGACCGGCAGCGATCTTCTGATTCTGGCTGATCGCAACGGCGCGGTGGTCGCTCTTCATACCAAATCCCCGGGATTCTCTCGCGAAGCAGCTCAGCAATACTTTCAGCGATCCCTGAACGAAGAAGACTCAAGCCACTGGTGGTTCGGCGCCCACCATCTCTACCAAACGTTTGTTCAGCCGATTTACTTCGGCCCCAAGACGGAAGGTTCGTTGCTCGGCTTTCTCATCATCGGATACGCCATCGACGACCGCTTGGCCCACGAGGTGAGCAAAGTCGCCGCCAGCCAGGTCGCTTTGTCCTACGGGAGCGAAATCGTCGCCACCACGCTGACTCAAGATCAATCCCGAAGCCCGTCGTTGCTGGCGTTCTCGACGGGATCGTCGCAGAGTGGCCCACGCGATGTGGAACTCGGCCATGAACTTTTTCTGGCGACTTCGCTCGATCTCTCCAGCCAGCAAGAGACACCGGTGCGTTTAACCGTGCTTGGCTCCTACGATCAGGCGGCAAAATTCCTCGATAACCTGAATCGACTGTTGCTGCTGCTGGGGCTCACCGCGGTTTTGCTGGGCAGTGGGCTTGTGTTTCTGATCTCTCACACGTTCACCCGTCCGCTGGCCAGCCTGGTGGAAGGCGTGCGCGCTCTGGAGCACGGGGACTTTCATCATCCTGTTGATCCGCGGGGAAGCGACGAAGTCGCGGAGCTGACTTCCGCCTTCGACCGCATGCGTTCCAGTCTGCTCAAGACTCAACAGGCTCTGCTCGAGTCTGAACAGCTGGCCACAATCGGACGCATGGCCAGTTCCATTTCTCACGATCTGCGTCATTCCCTGGCCGCCATCGTCGCCAACTCTGAGTTTCTCTGCGACGGCCGGCTGACCGCTGCGCAGCGCGAGGAGTTGTATCAGGAGGTTCGCATCGGTGTGAACCAGATGACCGACCTCATCGATTCTCTGCTCGAGTTTGCCAGAACCAGAGAATCCCTCAGCCCCAGTTATGCCAGCATTGTGGAAACTGTGCAGAGAGCTATGCAAGCTGTTCGTTTGCATCCGCGCCATCAGGGAACCCTCATTGAGGTCGACAGCAATGGTGCAGGCCTGGCCTGGTTCGATCCTCGCAAACTCGAGCGTGCCCTTTACAATCTCCTGTTGAACGCTTGCGAGGCAGCACCCAGCAGTGACGGCCGGGTACGGGTCACGATCGGCCATGACGAGGAGTCGGTCACGATTGCGGTTTCCGACAACGGTCCCGGAATCGCAGAACCGATTCGCGACCAGCTTTTTCATCCTTTTGTGAGTTACGGGAAAGAGAATGGTACCGGCCTGGGACTTACGGTGGTGCAGAAGATCGTGCAGGATCACGGGGGAAAAGTGGTCATGGAACGTACTGGGGATGCTCGAACTGTTTTTCGGATCACGATCCCCGGCCGCTCTGCCCCAGGCTCCCCCCACGTGAGCTCCGACAAACGGATGCCTCGTCCGGTCATCGAAGCGTGAGGGTGCGATCCCGGATCGAGCCAGCGACCATACGAGCGAGTGAAAACTCAACACGACATTCGGAGAAACGATCCTAGGTCCTCCATTTTCCAGATTCACGACGATCCGCATGTCGCACGGGAGGGTGTGTGAATAGTCCATGGATTCTTGCACTTCGTTCCAACGCAATCATGATGGCCTCGTTGGTGGTGTTTAGCGCCGGCGGGCGGGCCCAGGAGAGTTCGCATCCTGCCGCATCTCAGGGGGGCGATGCGGCCGTGCGCGAACTCGATTCGCAAGTGCGCGAATTGCGGGGACTGATTGAAGAGATGCGCGCCGAGAATGCCCGGTCGCGCGCCGAGATGCAAGGGTTGCGCCAGGAATTGGAGGACACCCGCAAGCTTTTGATTCCCCTCGCGGCATCGATGAGTCATTCTGTCGGAACTACCGAAGCCGTTCCCCCACAGGCGAATTCCAGCTCCACAGCTTCGACATTCGCAGTTCAAACCACTCCGGTCGCATCCACCCCGGTTGACTTGGGAACGCGGGTTCAGAAACTTGAAGAATCCGCGGAGTTGCTCGGCTCGAAAATTGACGAACAGTACCAGACCAAGGTGGAAACAGCGGCCAAGTATCGCGCCCGGCTTTCCGGGATTATCTTGATGAACGCTTTTCGAAACGTAGGGGCGTCCGACAATCTTGACTTCCCGGACTACGCGGAAGCGCCCGCAGCGGGCACCACATCACAGGCCAGCTTTGGCGCGACATTGCGGCAAACTGAAATTGGCCTGGAACTCTTCGGGCCAACAGTGGCCGGTGCCAAGACTTCCGCCGATGTGCAGTTCGATTTCGCAGGAGGATTCCCGGCGACTCCTAATGGAGTCAACTTTGGTATCGCCCGCCTGCAGACGGCGAGCGTACGCCTGGATTGGAGAGACACCTCGGTGATTGCCGGCCAGGATTCCCTTTTCATTTCACCGCTTTCTCCCACTTCCTTCGCTTCGCTTGCCACTCCAGCTTTGGCATACAGCGGGAATCTGTGGGGCTGGACGCCGCAAATTCGCGTTGAACATCGCTTCGACCTCGCGGACCAGCAGACGCTGACGCTGCAGGGAGGGATTCTGGATAATCTTGACTGGGAGCAGCCGAGCGATCCCTACGTCCGTTCCGCGACCGCTGGCGAGAGCACGGGTCAGCCCGCCTACGCAATTCGCACCGCATGGTCACGACCCCTATTCGGCCATCCCTTGACCTTCGGCACGGCGGGCTACTTCGGCCGACAGAACTGGGCGTGGGGCCGTTATGTTGACGCTTGGGCTGGCATGACGGATTGGCAGATTCCGATTCTGCGCCGCTTGACGCTCTCCGGTGAATTCTACCGGGGCCGCGCGGTAGGAGGCTTGGGCGCCGCGATCGGCCAGACGATTGTGTACGGTGCGAATCCGGGGTACTCGTCGACGAGCATTCGAGGGCTCGATTCGGCTGGGGGCTGGAGCCAACTCAAATTCCAGCTCACTCCCAAGCTGGAGCTGAACGGCGCCTTCGCCGAGGACAACGCGTTTGCCGGGAACATTCGCGGCTTCGCCACGGATGTCAATAATTTCGGCCCAATTCTGGGGCGTAACCACGGAGCGCTGGGTAATCTGGTTTACCGACCGCGATCCGATTTGTTGCTCTCCGCCGAATTCAGACGCTTGCACACCTTCCCCATTTTTGACAGCAGCACGGTGACCAACCAGATCAATCTCGCCATGGGGATTCTTTTCTGATGGCGCGCTTCGCTCTGTGCCGTATCGCCGCATGCGTCCTGTTGTTGCCGTCCGCGCTGGCCTCGACCCAGCAGGTCGAACTGAGGGGCAAAGTGCAGCTGACCAAAAGCGGGCACGGCGTGAAGGACGCTTCGAAACTGGTTGTCTGGCTGACTCCGGCGGGGAATACGCCTATCCCTCCAATGCCACAACAGCAGATTTCAGAGATCCCCCAACTGGTGCAGAAGGACAAGAGTTTCCACCCTTCACTGCTGGTGATTCCGGCGGGCGGAAAAGTTGAGTTTCCCAACCACGATCCTTTTTTCCACAATGTGTTTTCGTTGTTCGACGGAAAGCGCTTTGACTTAGGACTCTACGAGAGCGGCACAACTCGCTTCGTCCAGTTCGACACGCCGGGCATTTCTTTCATCTTCTGCAATATTCACGCCGAGATGAACGCCGTCGTGATCGCCCTGAACACGCCCTACTACGGGATCTCGGACGGCCATGGCGATCTCAGCATTAAGCATGTCGGGCCTGGTCGATACCAGATGCACCTCTTCCATCCGTCGGTATCTCCGGAAGCGCTGCATGCGGCGGAGAAGGAAATCACCGTCACCCCCAGCGACACTTTCCTTGGAACCTTCAGCTTGCCCGAGTCCGATCTCGAACTCGCCCACAAGAATAAATACGGACGCGATTATGACCGCCCGGATCCGGAAAGTCCCGCCTATGCGCGGCCTTAGTTATTGGCTTTGGAGTTTTCTCAAAAGTTAAGAAGGGCGTGCCGGTTAGCACGCCCTTCTCGCCTCTAACCTTCACTTCGTTTACAGCACCTTGCCTTGCCCAAGATCAATTGCGCGAGTCTATGCTCGCTGCTGTTTAGTGCTAGTGGTGCCCTCCGCCTCCGGAATGCCCCCCCGAACCTGGCGCGCTATGAGAGCCGCCACTATAGCCGCCACGGCTCCCGCCATAGCTCGGCGATCCGTGATAGCCACCGTCGGGTCCCGAAGACCGCGGCTGCACGATCGGCTGCCTCATGTTGAGCTGCGGACGCGAATAACTGCTGCTGCGCCCATAGTCACTCGAACCATATCCCCGCGAGTAGCCGGAACTCGGGGCCGTGCGATTCCAGTAGCTGCCGCCCTCCGCTCGGTTCGCGGTCTCGGCGCTGCTTCCGCCACCGGCCGCCGATTCATTGCCGTGCGACGGCGGAGTAAATGTCTTCCACTCGCTGCGGTTCGGTTCGCCTCGGTTAGACGAGGCTGAGTCCGATGCACTCCTCGCCGCCGAATTGCTCGCTTCTCTGCCGGATGCAGGCGTACCCGCGCTCGCCTTTCCTGCAGCCCCGGTTGATATCGCGCGAGATTCCGCGGAGCCAGTACTTCGCCCGGCTGTCACTGGACTAAAGTGACTCTGCTGCATGGACTGTTGTAGGTGCGCGGTCTGCTGCTGGAACGACTCCGGCCGCGACCTACTCTGCGTACCATAGAAATGTTGAGATGCGCCATTGTGAATCGTGGAGGGGGCCGCAGCCCGTCCACTGGCCGACAAATTGGCCCGCGAGGGAACGACAGGCAGATTACCAGTCATCATGTGCGCGCTGCTCAACTGCTCATGAGTAGCCGCCACCGCTGTCGTGTGACCGACTCCGAACTGTCCCGCTCCCACCGTCGACACTCCCCGGCTGATGTGCGGATCGTTGATGTGCGCCACATTCGAGAACCTCGTGCCAGCGTGCAGCGGCGCGATTCCGCCAAAACGGTTGATCTCGCCAAATCGATTAAAGCCCACGACTCCGAACCTTCCACCATATCCGCCCCACCACGGGAAGAAGCGGTCACCCGGCCCGATGGGCAGCCAGCCGAAGCCTCCCCATCCTCCCCATCCAAAACCGAAACCAAAACCCCACCCCCCTCCGAATCCGAAGAACGAGACGTAGGCAGGGGCCCAGAAGGGACGGTAAAATCCCGGACCCCAAACCGGTCCCGGCCACCACGCCCACGCGCCGCCGTACGACATCCAGCGCCCGTAGTGATACGGGGCCCAGCCCCATGGCTCGTAGCCAACCCAGGTCCAGCCGTAGTACGGCTCGTAAAGCCAGTTGCCATCACGATACGGCGCCCAATCCTCGGGCTCATTCGGCACCCATACCTGACCGTAATCCGGGGCATTCTCCCAGCGGCCATTCGCGTCCAAGTCTTCCGATCCCACGTAATACTTGTTCGTGTGATGCCAGGCATCCGCATTGTGAATCATGCGGTCGCGGTCGCTGTTCCACCGGTCCCAATCATCCCGCTCGGGGGCGGGGGTAATCTTGTAGCGCGCCTCAGCGCCTGAACCGCGCACGGTTGCCATGTCGCCCGGCTTGAGATTAGCGATACCCTGCGGCGTCGAGATCTGGGCCTCGCCCTTGCGCACGATGATGACGCTGTCCCCATCAGGCCGCACCTCAATCCGGAACACACCGTCCTGATGCGCGGGATGCAACGCAACATTCGGCGTATCAATCTCGGGCTCAGCCTCGCTTTCTCCAAACACAGAGTAATTCGCCAACCCCTGAGCGATCTGAAGCTGAATGTATTTGTGCGTGAAGTTCGCGATGTTGGCCTGTGCATTCGAGCCCAGGCGCAGAATGTTGGCGTAGTCGAGTTGCACTTCGGCGCGTCCGCCCGCAGCGGTAGAAACTTTGTCACCGTTGACCACCGGCTGGTTCAACACTGCGGCCGACCAGGTTCCCGAATCCCCGCGCTGGGTCGACACGTCGCCATGAATCATGCTGATGCGCCCCACTCCCTGGTCAACCTTTGCCGGCCCTTCACCCGAGGGGCCTCCAGGCTGCGCTTCTGGTCCCATCTGGGGCGGTTGACCGGGCTGAGGCTGCCCCAGGTGCGGTGGTGGTCCGGCTTGACTCCTCGGTCCAGACGAAGGCGGTGGCGCGGACTGGGGCTGTCCAATTTCCATGGGAGCGCTCGGTTGCTCCGACGGACCACTGCCTTCCTCCGTAGTTTGCGCCTTCACACTGACGGTCAGTACTCCGGCCAGTCCAAGGGTAAACACTACCAAACCTGCTATGAGCTTGTTTTTCATGACGAGGGTCCCGATTGAACTCAACCTTATTTCTGCTTAAGCCACCCAACCTCGAACCACGACCCGCTGTGGTAGGAAGCAAGTGCCATGCCAAATTTCGGCGTGCGACGAGCGCAGTAACCCTTTTGTTTTCAGGAGGTAGAATGGAAATTTTCGAATCGGAGGAGCAGCCGTCCCAGAAAACGGTGGCCAGCTACAGCCAAGGTGGTGGTTTTCAGCCAGAACTACCGGCGAGGCGCCCGCGATTTCGACTACGTCTCCTTCTCCCCCTCATCCGCAATCCCAATTTTCGACAGCCGGTACCGCAGTGCGTTCCTCGATAGGCCCAGCAATCGCGCTGCCTGGCTCTTGTTTCCATTCGCGCGCCGCAGCGATTCTCGAATCATTTCATCCGCCCACTGCTCGAGCGTCATGCCCTCGGGAAGGAAATTGCCCGCCCCATTCGCCGCCCGCGCCGGACGCGTGTCCAGATGAATGTCCTCTACCTTGAGCACCGTGCCCTTGGCCAGAGCGCAGGCTCGCTCGATAATGTTTTGCAATTCGCGCACGTTTCCCGGCCAGTGATAGCTCACCAGAACCTGCATCGCTTCAGGAGTAATGCTTTCGACGGGCTTGCCGGAATCTCCGGCAAAACGGGAAATAAAAAGATTCACCAGATCCGGAATGTCTTCCTTGCGCTGGCGCAATGGCGCAATATCGATGGGCACCACATTCAAACGATAGTAAAGATCCTCGCGGAAAGTTCCCTGCTCCAACGCTTCGCGCAAATCGCGATTCGTCGCTGCCACCAATCGCACGTCTACTTTCACAGTTCGCGTGCCGCCCAGTCGCTCGAACTCCCGCTCCTGCAGCACGCGCAGCAGTTTCACCTGGATCGCCGGAGGCACATCGCCGATCTCATCGAGAAACAGCGTCCCTTTGTCCGCCAGTTCGAACTTTCCTGGCTTGCTCGCGTTCGCGCCCGTGAAGGCGCCCTTCTCGTAGCCAAACAGTTCGCTCTCCAGCAGATTCTCCGGAATCGCCGTGCTGTTGATCTTGATAAAAGGTCCCCCAGCCCGCCGCGACTTTTCATGGATCGCGCGCGCCACCAAGTCCTTGCCCACGCCGCTCTCGCCACCCAGCAGCACCGTCGAATTCGTGGGCGCTACGCGCTCCACCGTCGCCAGCACTTCTTGCATCTTCGCACTCCGCGCTACCACGTTCGGATGCGCATACCGCTTGCCCAGAGCCTCGCGCAGCGAACGGTTTTCTTCGCGCAGATTGCGTACGTCCAGCTCTTTGTGGATCACCATCCTCATTTCGCTCAACGAGAACGGTTTCAGCACATAGTCGCTGGCTCCGGCTTTCATAGCTTCGACGGCCGTCTCGACCGTGCCGAAGGCCGTCATCACTACCACGGGCAGGGCTGCATTTTGACGCTTGATGGCCTGCAGGAACTCCAGGCCGTTGATCCCAGGCAGTTTGAGATCGGTCACCACCAGATCAACGTTGCTCTGACGCAACAGTGTCAGCCCGCTCTCGGCATCGCCCGCCGAAAGCGTGTTGAAGCCGTACTCCCCGAGGTTCAATTCGAGCAAGCGCCGCATCTTGGCTTCGTCTTCGACAATCAGAATGGTTGGCTTATGGTTCTCCATGGCTTCGCCGCTTCCGCCGCTACTCGAAAATTAACACGCGACTTCCTCCCTCGCGGGGAAGAAAATCACGAACCGAGCTCCCGCCGAATCTTTCGCCCCGGAGCCGCTTTCGACGCGAATGCTTCCGTGATGGCCGTCAACGATCCGCGATACGATCGAGAGCCCCAGCCCGACACCCGTCTTCTTGGTGGTCACAAACGGATTGAAAATCTGTTCCCGCAGTTCCGCCGGAATTCCCGGCCCCGTATCTTCAATGCGCACTTCCACTCCATCGCGGTTCCCGTTGTTTGTCCTCGCCGCGATCACTCGCAAAGTTCCACCGCTGGTGCCCATGGCGTCGTAAGCATTCTGCATCAAGTTTATAAAGGCTTGCTCGGAAAGACTCTCGTCCAAAGGAACCGGCGGCAAATTCAGCTGGTACTGGCGCTCCACGTGAATCGCATCGTTTCGATGCGCCAGAGATACCGCGTGCAGCGCTCGATCCAGCACCGGCGTAATCTCCTGCGCAACCAGCTCGGCATGCAGCGGCCGGGCGAAATCGAGAAAGCGCGTCACCAGCGCGCTCAGGCGATTCGTCTCACTCGATATGTACCCCGCCAATTCAGTGGCCAGCGGATTCGACTCCCCCAGCTTCTGATGCAGCATCTCCGCCGACCCTTTGATCACTCCCAGCGGATTGCGAATCTCATGTGCCAGTCCTGCGGACATCTGCCCTAACGCCGCCAATCGCTCCGAACGACGCGCCTCTTCCTGGGCCCGCTCCAGCCGGCGATTGGTTTCCGCCAGCCTCTCCGCCAATTCCTGGTGACGTTTGATCTGTCGTCGATTTTCGACCACAAATCGGTTCACTCCCATTGCCGCCAGGAAAAAGAAGAGAATACGGATGGCGAGCAGTCCGTAACTCTCTGCGTTGATTTCGTACTCCTGCAGCGCCGGATAAAGATATGAGCAGTAAGCGGCCGAGGCCAAAGCGGTCCACAGCAGCGTAGTCAGCGGACTAAAATATTCCGCCGCCGTGACCGCCGGAAGGAAATAGATGGGCCAGTAGCTACTGTTGATGCTGAGCTCGCCGGTATGATCAATGAGCAGCGTAGCCAGCGCAATTTTGAGCAGGACCACGTAGGCCGCGCCCCTTTGCGGGGCCGTTCTCAGAACCCAACTCTCAGTTAACTGCACAACGCCAAACGCCAGCAAAACAAGCTGTTTGTGAACTTCTGTTACCGGCGGCAGCACCGCGAGTCCGGCCAGGAACAGCAGCCAGAGACCATCCATCCAGTTCATTGAGGGACGCTTCGGTTCGCTCATAACCCGAAAAACAATGACGCCGGGATCGGGCTGCGTCCCCGTCTCCCGGCGCTATTTTCCCGTCTGCTTTCGCTTTGGTCCGCTTGCCGTTCGCAGTCCATGCGACCCCTATCAGACCCCAGCCACGCGGTTCGCGTCAATGTCCCTTCTTAGGCGCACTCTCGTGAGTGGACGCCGACGCATGCGAATTCTGCTGCGGATGTGCCGGGGTCGCGGTGGACCGTCCCTGGTGCCACGCACTGTACTTCTGCTCCTCCTCCCGCTGCTGTTGCCCGTTCCCCGGCTGCACGGGCAGCACCGGCTTGGCCAGTGGATGGGACCATTGCTGCGCGGGTCGTGAAATCGGGTTCGCAGGTTGGTTCGCGGGTTGCGCTTCCGTGCTTCGCTCCGGCTCCGGCGTGCCTTGCGCCTCCCATACCTGTGGTTGCGTCTTCGTCGGGTTGCTGGCCCCGCTGGGTTGGCCAAACGAACGGAAGCCATCGTCTCCTGGTCGCGGTTGCCGCGTCACTGCAGCGGTCGGTACTGGCCGCCCGGGTGGTTGATGCCGCACCAATGCCTGGTTCAAGTGTCCGCCCGCCTGGGCTTGCCTCTGAGCGAAGGAACTCGGCATCGCAGCCGGCGTTCTCAGTGCCACCACCGGGCGGCTGGTGACCGCCGCAGGCGGCCTGCTTGTCACCGGCCTTCCCGAGCCCAATACGCTACTCCTGACCGGCTCGAATGCAGCTGCCTGGGCGACCGGCGCCCCCGCGAGTTCCCTTGCCGGAACCGATACAACGTTCCGCGCCACCGGACGAGCATTCACAAACGTGTCGCGCGACACCACCGTCACTCCCCCGTTCACACCGCGATTCGCATAGGCAATGTTGTTCACAGTTGGGTTGCGGTTAGTAACCACGGTGTTGTATACGGTTGTCACTCTCGAAACATCCACGCGCGTATTGGTGAGGTTGACATTGTTCAGATAAAACCGGCTTACACGATAACCCGGAATAAATACTTCTCCCGGAGCCAGGGGGAACCATCCCACACCAGCGCCAAAGGAAAACGAGAAATTGAATCCCGGCCCGCCGCCAACCCAGGCGACCAAGGCCGGCGCATATACGGGCCGGACCACGCTCGGTCCCGGAACCCACAGCCATCCGCCGCCAGCAAAGGCCCAGCGGCCGTAGTGAAATGGGGCAAATCCCCAAGGCTCATCTTCCACCCACGTCCAGCCCCACGGACCTACCCAAGCCCAATGGCCAAAGTGATATGGAGCCCATCCTGCCACCAGCATGCGCGGTCGCCAGCACGTACCGTAACCCGCCACGTAGCTCCAGTCACCATACTCATCGAGATCTTCATACCCGGTCATCTCGCGGGAAACATAGTTCGCGGAATCGGACTGGTCCTCGGTCCGATCTCGCTCCAGGGCCCACGCATCGAATCCATCATCGCCGGGAATCTGTTCGAGTTCATAGTCCAGATGATCGCCGCCCGTAAATGTGGCGTATTGCTTCGCCACCACGGTATAAGAAGAGCCGCCGCCTGTAACCTCGCCGCGTCCGCGCCACACCGTCACTTCCGATCGGCTGCCGTCGTCATTAACATCGATGCGATAGTCTCCCGGCTGCATCACAACGAAGGCCACGTTCGGCGTGTCGATCTCATAGGAGTCTTGATCGTCCACGTGCCGGACCTTCACAATCAGCGATCCCTGCGCCAGACGAATCTGCGCCGCCCGGTCACTTACCTCCAGCAAAGTAATCCCAGTCTTCGGACCAAGCCGTAGGGCGGTCGATCCAATGTGCACCTCGGCGCGCGAGTTTTCATCGGCCCAAAGGTTGTCGCCCGTCACCAGCGGCCGATTCTGCACTGCGTCAACCCAGTCGTTCTCTCCGCCCGGTTGAAACGATACTGAGCCTTCCATGTAATTCAGCCTGGCGACGCGCCCCGGAGGATCCGGGGTCGCGTCCTGCGAATCTTGTGGCCCTGCGGCCGCCTGCGAATCGGGCGTGACTTGCGTATCCTGCGCCTTCACGTTCAACCACGACTGCAGCATGAATGCCAAGCCCGCAACTACCACCGCCCGGCTCCACCACGGCTGATGTGTCTTCATAACTCTCTCCCTGACGGATACAGAAAGGTCCGAAGCGCAATGTTATCCACACCCGAATAAACACGAATAGATACCTTTAGTTTCTTGCCGCAAGGTGGTGGTTTTCGGCCAGAACTGGCCAATAGCAGGCAGTCGACAGCCATTCGTTAACAACAATGGGTGCGCTGAAATCCGGAAGTCGGGACCTCGAAAATTCCGGCAATATTGCGGAAGAGAGGGGCTTCAGGCGCGGCGTAAGCATAAGATCGGTCCCGCCTTGGACTCCGCGGCAACGCGTCTCAAGTCACTACCGATTCCCCGGCTTGGGCCCGATCTCATCCAAGGTAAGATTCAACTCGAGTACGTTGACCCGCGGCTCACCCAGGAATCCAAACTGTCGCGATTCGGTATGCTGGTGCACCGCTTCGCGAACTACATCCTCGCTCAGCCCGCGCTCCTTCGCGATTCGCGGTACCTGAAACTCGGCCGCCTCGGGCGTAATGTGAGGATCAAGCCCCGAACCGGACGAGGTTAGCAGATCCATAGGAATTGCCGCCCCAGGATTCTCCGTCTGCAGGCGATCCGCATCTGCCTGCACTCGCGCGATGAGAGTTTGATTGGTTGGCCCCAGATTCGATCCGCTGGAATTGCCCGCGTCGTAGCCTGTTCCCGCGCTCGACGGACGGGAGTGGAAATATCCCGGCGAAGAAAATGACTGCCCGATCAGTCGCGATCCGACGATCTTCCCCTTTCGCGTCAACAGCTCCCCATTGGCCTTACCTGGGAACAAAACCTGCGCCAGGCCGGTGATCACAAGCGGAAACAGCAGACCGAATAGCACCGTCGTCACCAGCGTCATGAGTACAGCCGTGATCAGATTCTTCTTCATAGTCGCCTCTAGGCCAACCCTGCTCGCACAATGAGCAAGTCGATCAACTTGATTCCAATGAATGGCACGATCACTCCGCCCAGCCCGTATACCAGCAGATTTCGACGCAATAATATGGCCGCCCCTTGGGGGACATATTTTACCCCACGCAGGGCCAAGGGAATCAGCGCAACAATGATCAGCGCATTAAAGATGACCGCCGACAGAATCGCCGACTGCGGCGTTGCCAGCCGCATGACGTTAAGGGTCTCGAGCACCGGGAAGGTACCGGCGAACATCGCGGGGATGATGGCGAAATACTTGGCTACATCATTCGCAATCGAAAACGTGGTCAGCGCGCCCCGGGTCATCAGCAACTGCTTGCCAATTTCGACGATCTCAATCAGCTTGGTGGGATTCGAATCAAGGTCCACCATGTTGCCGGCTTCCTTTGCCGCCTGCGTGCCCGTGTTCATGGCGACACCCACATCGGCCTGAGCCAACGCCGGAGCATCGTTGGTACCGTCGCCGGTCATGGCAACGAGTTTCCCTTGCCCCTGTTCACGCCGGATCAGATCCAGCTTATCCTTCGGCGTAGCCTGCGCGAGAAAATCATCCACGCCCGCTTCGCTCGCGATGGCCGCTGCGGTCAGCGGATTGTCCCCGGTAATCATGACCGTCTTGATTCCCATGGCACGCAGCTGATCGAAACGCTGCCGCATGCCGCCCTTCACGATGTCTTTCAAGTGAATTACGCCCAGAGCGCGGCCGTTTTCCGCCACCACCAGCGGGGTTCCGCCGGAGCGCGATATCGCTTCCACCGATTCGCGCACCTCCGGCGGCAGCGTGCCGCCTTGCTCCTCGACGTACCTGGCAATCGCGTCGGTTGCGCCTTTGCGAACGGCGCGTCCATCCAGATTCACTCCCGACATGCGAGTCGTCGCGCTGAAAGGAATAAATTCGGCGTCATGGGTACTCATCTCCCGCCCGCGCAGTCCGTACTTTTCTTTTGCCAGGACGACAATCGAGCGTCCTTCGGGAGTTTCATCGGCCAGTGAGGAAAGCTGCGCCGAATCTGCCAGCAGCGCTTCGCTCACTCCGGGCGCAGTTACGAACTCCGTAGCCTGGCGGTTGCCTAGGGTAATCGTTCCCGTCTTATCGAGCAGCAGCGTATTCACATCGCCCGCAGCTTCCACGGCTCGTCCCGACATGGCCAGCACGTTGTGCTGCACTAACCGGTCCATGCCCGCAATGCCAATCGCCGAAAGCAATCCACCGATTGTCGTCGGAATCAGGCACACCAATAAAGAAACCAGCACGAACACCGTTTGCGGCGCGCCTGCATAAATCGCGAAGGGTTGGAGCGTGACCACGGCCAACAGAAATACTATCGTCAGCCCAGCCAGCAGAATGTTCAGCGCGATTTCATTCGGCGTCTTCTGCCGCTCTGCGCCTTCGACCAGCGCGATCATGCGATCAAGAAACGTTTCTCCCGGATTGGACGTGATCTTCACCTTCACCCAATCTGAAAGCACGCGCGTGCCACCCGTCACCGCCGAGCGGTCACCGCCGGCTTCACGAATCACGGGCGCCGATTCACCCGTGATCGCCGATTCGTCCACCGACGCGACCCCTTCCACAATCTCGCCATCGCCGGGAACAAACTCCCCCGCCTCCACCAGCACCAAATCGCCGCTGCGCAATTTGGATCCAGGCACGGTCTCCGTCTTGCCGTCGGGAAGGAGGCGGTTCGCCATCGTCTCCGCTTTTGCGCGACGCAACGCGTCAGCCTGCGCCTTGCCGCGACCCTCTGCCATGGCCTCGGCAAAGTTGGCAAACAATACCGTGAACCACAGCCATAGCGTGATCTGCAGATTGAATCTGAACCCGCCGTGCTGCCGTTCGATAAGGAGCAGCACTGTGGTCACCACGCTGCCCACTTCCACCACGAACATCACGGGATTACGCATCATGGTCACGGGATGCAGCTTGATGAGCGAATCCCACGCCGCACGGCGCACGATCTTCATGTCCCACAGACTGCGTTTTGATTTCTTGCTTGCCATAATTTCCTAAAAAGTTTTGCCCGCCATCATCAGCAGATGTTCGAGAATGGGTCCCAGACTAAGCGCGGGGAAGAAGGTTAGCGCCCCCACGATCGCCACTACGCCGATTAGCAGCACCGTAAATAAGGGTCCGGTCACCGGAAAGGTGCCCAGCGTTGAAGGAGTCTGTTTCTTGCCCGACAGATTGCCCGCGATCGCCAGCATGGGCAGAATCATCATGAAGCGCCCTAACAGCATTGCCATTCCCAGCGATGTGTTGTACCAGACAGTGTTGCCGCTCAGGCCGCCAAAGGCCGAGCCGTTGTTGGCCACGGCTGAGGTGAAGGCATAAAGCACTTCGCTGAATCCGTGCGGACCGGCATTCGCCATCGCGGACGTGCCGAAGCCATACGAGACTGAGATCGAGGTGAACACCAGAATCACCAGCGGAAAAATCAGGATCACCAGCATCGCCATCTTCACGTCGTAGGCTTCGATCTTCTTGCCCAGATACTCCGGCGTGCGCCCCACCATCAATCCCGCGATAAATACAGACAGGATCACGAAAACCAGCATTCCATACATCCCCGCGCCCACTCCGCCGAAGATCACTTCACTCAACATGAGATTGATCAGCGGAATCATTCCGCCGAGCGGCGTGAACGAGTCATGCTGGGAGTTAACCGCTCCGCAACTTGTATCGGTGGTCACGGTGGCAAACAGCGCCGAGTTCGCGACGCCGAATCGCACTTCTTTTCCCTCCAGGTTGCCGACAGCTGGCGGCGGCGATATCGCATGTTGTGAGCCATGTTGCGCTGCTGCCGTCAACAAAGGATTGCCCCGTGCCTCCGCCCAGTACGCCGTAGTCACCCCAGCCAGGAACAGCACAGCCATCGCCGACCACACCGCCCATCCATGTCGCGGAGAGCCCGTCATTTTTCCCAGGGTGAAGGTAAAGGCAGAGGGGATCGCCAGAATCGAGAACATCTCCAGGAAATTCGTGAAGGGGGTTGGGTTTTCAAAGGGATGCGCACTGTTCGTATTGAAGAAGCCGCCACCGTTGGTTCCCAGTTCTTTAATGATCTCCTGCGAGGCCGTGGGCCCTTGCGCGATCACTTGCTGCGTCACCGTCTGCATCAGCGGTTTGCCGTCCGGACCATTCACCGACTTGCCATCGGCACCCAACTGAGGGGTCTGATAGGGATCGACCAGTTGCACTGTGTCATAAGGCTTCAAGTTCTGGACGACGCCCTGTGATACCAGCAGCAAGGCCCCTATCAAACACAGCGGAGCCAGTATCCACAGCGTTCCGCGCACCAGGTCCACCCAGAAGTTACCGATGGTTTTTTGTTCTCGCCGAGCGATACCCCGAATGAAAGCGATCGCCAGTGCCATGCCCGCCGCTGCCGAAACCCAGTTGTGGTAGGCGAGACCAACCATTTGCGTCAGATAGCTCATGGTGGTCTCGGGCACGTAATTCTGCCAGTTCGTGTTGGTGGTGAAGGATGCCGCGGTGTTGAACGCCAGCGAGGGGGCCACTCCCCCCAGCTTTTGCGGATTCCAAGGCAGCCACGCCCACTGCTGCACGCGCTCGAGCGCATAAAGCAAAAGCATGGAAACGCCGCTGAACAAAATCAGCGCCAGCGCATATTCTTTCCAGTCCATCTCGTGGCTCTCGTCCACCCCCGTTAGCCGGTAGAGAATGCGTTCCACTGGCCGCATCACCGGGTCCAGCCAGGTCCGCTCCCTGCCGAATACCCGGGACATGAACGCGCCCAGCGGCTTGGTCACGAGGAACACGACGAGCAAAAGGAAGAGAATCTGCAGCCATCCGTTCGCCGTCATCAGAATTTCTCGGGCCGCAACATGGCGTAGACGAGGTATACCCCTAATCCCACACAAATCAACAGCATGATGATCGATCCCATACGCTCCTCAGCGCACGCGTTCGCAAAAATGCACATACGCAAGCGAAATCACGAAAAACAAAATTGTCACAGCAAGAAAGATTGCGTCCTGCACTCTATCGGCTCCGATCCTAGCGTTTCTGGAACTTTACCATGCTGACCCTGAGGCCCGATCCTCAGCCTGGCGAAAATCCGGCTCGCGGCAAGGCTCAATGGAGCACGATGATCGCTCCGTGGGCGCCAGGCTCTGGGAGATCACGCGCCAACTCTCTTTGATTATTATTCTTTCTCTTTCTCTTTCTCTTTCTGCCATCGCCACTCCGCAGCTACGAGATTTTCTCTATCTGATTTCTGCCAAACCGGCACAATCCAACGGCTGACCGAAGGCGTACCCTGGCGCAACAAAGCAAGCAGAAACTGCAGCATAAAGATCACCCCCAGAGCGATGGCCGCGATTACTGAGGCTATGCCCATACGACGGCCTCCGGCACGATTGCGCAGATTTCCCCTTCAGTAAACCATTTCACGTGTAAGACTGGCTTAAGGAATTCGTAAGGAACTCGTAAAGGCAAAAGGGCGGGCCGAGCTTCGACTCTATTTATCCCGAAGAGCAACGCCGAGAGCGCTCAGCAGCCCCATTCCGCTTCGCCCGGCTGGGCAAAATATTGCCGGGACTTCGCCGGTTCGCTGGTCATCGACTCCAGTTCGAGCAACGCCAGCCGGGCTGCGGCCACCAGGCGACTCTTCTCCGCTTGCGGAACTTCCCTCCACGAACCCAGTCGTTCGCTGCCCTGGCCCGAAATCGCCGGCGTCAGCGCCTGATGATAGTGATGGAAAAGCTCGGCCAACCGCTCCGGTGCTACCTGGTTAATCCACATGACGGGTGATCTCCCCAATCTTTACCGCTCTTGAGGCCGGTTCTTTTCGCCTCTCAATCATTGGACGCGGAATCGCAGAAAGTTCGAATAAAGGGTGCATAAAATGTTTATAAAGGTAGCGAGGAATGGAAGACGAAGGGCAACAAGCGCTACAGGCCTGGTTCGAAGCGATATCCGACCCAAGGCTCGGTCAGCAGATATTTGGGTGAGGAAGGATCGCTCTCAATTTTCTTTCGCAACTGGCCAATGAAAACACGCAAATACTCTGGCTGCTCCGTGCTGTTCGGCCCCCAGATGGCCGCCAAAAGAGTACGGTGGGTCACCACTTTGCCCGGGCGCCGTGCGAGGTACAGCAGCAAATCGAATTCTTTCGGAGTGAGATGAACTTCGTTGCCCGCCACTTTCACCGATCGCCCATCCTGATCGATCGAAAAATCTCCGGCCGTGATCACGCTGGGCTGATCCTCGATCTTGGGACTCCGCCGCAATTGCGCCCGAATTCGCGCCAGCAGCTCGTTCATGCTGAACGGTTTCGTAACGTAATCGTCCGCTCCCGCATCCAGCGCTTCCACCTTCGAGCGATCCTGCCCGCGCACCGACAGCACAATAATCGGCACCTGCGACGTCTGTCTGACCTGGCGGCACAAATCGACACCATCCAGATTCGGCATGGCCAAGTCCGTGATCAGAACATGGGGCGTCCAGTTCTTCATCAACTCCAGCGCCATCTCGCCGTCGTTGGCTACGCGGATGTCGTAACCCTGAGAAGAGAGCGTCGTCCGTAATACCCGCGTGATCTGCGGCTCATCATCCACCACCAAGATTCGCCGGTGCTCGCTGGTCATCTCTAATTCACCGCATTTCCTGAGTCACAATGTGAACATCCACCGCGGGCGTATCGCGCAGAAACTTATGGATCGCGGAGAGATAGAAATATCTCTTCCATCCCTTGGTCGCCGATCGCCCGAAGACCACTTGGGTAATATGATTCTCGCGCACGAATTCAGCAACTTTTTCCGCTACCACTTTACCCTCGGCTTTCGCCACCTTTGCGCCCACACTCTCCGCGAAGCGTATATTGTCAGCGAGAGTGCGCTGGTTTTCGTCGCTCTCATCCGCGCCGGTGTCCACGTATAACACGTACAGATCGCCATCCAGCGCCTGCGCCATGCGCGCCCCACGTGCAATCAAGTACTGTGCCGCCGGATTCGAACTGATACATACGGCGATGCGCTCGCGCACCTGCAGGAGTTGGCCATCCTCGGTTTTTAGCTCCGAAAGCGTTCGGTCCACCGCCTGCGTCACCTGACGCAGGGCCAGTTCGCGCAGCGCAACCAGATTTGTATTGCGGAAAAAATTCGCCAGAGCACGTTCCACCCGTTCCAGAGGGTAGATATCTCCCCGCCGCATGCGGGTCTGCAGAGCCTGTGGCGTGAGGTCCGCCATCACAATTTCGCCCGCCCGCCGGATCACCCAATCCGGCACCGTCTCCCGTACCTGCACGCCGGTAAGTTCCCGAATGGTCGGCGACAAGCTTTCGATGTGTTGCACGTTTAGCGTAGAGAGAACATCAATGCCGGCATCCAGCAAGTCGAAGACATCTTCGTAACGCTTTGCGTGTTTGCTGCCTTCTATGTTCGTGTGCGCCAGTTCATCGACCAGCACCACATGCGGCTTGCGTGCCAAAATCGAATCCACGTCCATCTCTTCGAAGATGGTGGCCTTGTATTCCAGCCTCTTGCGCGAAACCGTCTCCAGGCGGGATGAGAGTTCCACGATCGGTTTGCGGCCATGCGTTTCCACCACTCCGATTACCACTTCTTCGCCGCGGCTGGCTCGTCGCACGCCTTCGCTCAGCATGGCATAGGTTTTTCCCACGCCGGGAGCATAGCCCAGAAACAGCTTGAACACGGCGGCCGGCTGGGCCGTGTCCGCTTCCTTCAGCCATTCTTCGGGAGTCTTAGCCATCGCCGCTATTTTCCACGCCCGACGGAAAATTGTCGAATCCTGAATTACAGCCCAAGGAAAAATCTTAGTCCTGGCGACCCGGAAAAAATCTCTAATTCCTTCTCTATTTATCCGTCACTATGGATACTCGCTTGGTCGGCGTGGCGCAGGACTCGGTGGTGAAAAGCGTTTCTTGAGGTTACAATCGTGCGCGTGAAGCCTCACTGGCCACAGCACCTGTTCCGCTATACCGCCTGCCTCATCGCCGCTGAACTCGCGGCGCAAGTCTGCCGCCGCATCGCCCACGTCAATCCAACCACCGTAGCTCTCACTTTCCTGCTGATGGTACTGTGGGTCGCCGCCTATTGGGGATTTCGCTTCTCCGTATTTCTCGCTGTGCTCGCCACCCTTGCCTTCAACTATTATTTTCTTCCTCCCATCGGAACCTTTACCATCTCCGATCCGCAAAATTGGGTTGCACTCTTCGCCTTTCTCGTCACCGCCGGCATTGCGAGTGAGTTAGCGGACCGGGCTCGTCGGCAAACTGCCGACGCGATCCAGCGACGCCGCGACGTCGAACGACTTTACGCCTTCAGCCAGCGCCTGCTCGCCACCGACAACGTAGCGGAATTGATGAATGCTATCCCCGCCTACGTCTGTGATGGATTCGCCGCCAAGGCCGCCGCCGTTTACTTGCTCAGCTCCCAACAGGTCTATCGCACCGATCCAAAGGCAACCTATTTTCCGCTGCAGGATCTTCAAATGGTCAGTTCGCGGGGAGAGCCGGTCATCGATTCCCAACGCGGGATCTCTCTCACACCTTTACATCTGGGTACGCGCACCACCGGAGCCGTGGGCATCGCCGGTACGGCGCTCTCCCGCGCCACCCTGGAGGCCCTGGGCAGTATGATCGGCATCGCCATTGAACGCGCCGGAGCCATAGAAAAACTCTCACAGACCGAAGCCGCTCGCCAGAGCGAAAACCTGCGCGCGGTTCTGCTCGATTCCGTGACCCACGAACTGCGCACTCCACTCACCGGAATCAAAGCCGCCGTCACCGGCCTGCTCTCCGATTACCACCTCGACGAAGCCCAGCGCAAGGAGCTACTCACCGTCATCAATGAAGAAACCGATCGTCTCGACCGCCTGGTTGGCGAAGCCACGGAGATGGCTCAGCTCGATGCCCACAAGGTGGAGCTGCACATGGCTCCTGTGGACGTCGCTGCTGTGATCGAGTCGGCCGTAGAGGAATCCAGGCTGGTGCTTGGCCAGCATCCGCTGGAAGTGCGTGTCCCACCATCACTGCCTCGGGTAAAGGTGGACACCGACCGCATTGCGGAAGTGCTCAAGCACTTGCTGGAAAATGCCGCTAAGTACTCCCCGCCTACCGCCCCGATCACAATAACCGCGGAGCAAAAGGGCGACCGTGTCATCACCAGCGTCACCGATCACGGGCCCGGTATCGACGACTTTGAGCAGTCCTTGGTCTTCGACAAGTTTTATCGTGGCCGCGATCAGCGCTACAGTGTGCAAGGCACGGGCATGGGATTAGCCATTGCCAAAGCCATCGTAGAAGCCCACAACGGAGTCGTGGGCGTCACCAGCCAACTCGGCCGCGGATCGGTCTTCTCCTTCGAACTACCCACGGCTTGAGGCCGCTTCAGTTCTTCAACTTTGGCCTCTCGCAGGTATCGACAATCTTCGTCGGATCGATCGCGTCCTTATCCACCTGCTCTTCCAGAATCTTCCCATCTTTCCCGATCAGGAAGTTCACCCGGCGCGCAGCCTTGTATTTCTCCACGTAGATCCCGTACTTGCGCGTCACTTCTCCGCCCCAATCGCTCAGCAGGGGAAAGGTAACTTCAATTTGATCGGCGAAGGCTTTATTAGCGAAGGCACTATCCATGCTCACACCCAGGACCTGGGTATCGGTAGCTTCCAGCCGTTTCGAATCCTGCTGGAGAGCTTTCATTTGCTTGGTTCAACCACCGGTGAAAGCAAAGATGAAGAATGCCACCACCACGTTTTTCTTCCCGCGGTACTGGCTCAAGGAAACCGGCTTCAGGTCGTTCCCGTCAAAATAGTTCAGAGTGAAATCCGGTGCCATGTCTCCTACCTTGGGCATCGATATCGAGGCATTCTCCGCCGGCCCCGTTTGTCCCAGGGCCGGAGTGGCCGAAGCCACCGCCAACGCGCCCAGAAACAAAGACGTAGCCACCGCGTTCGCTAGCTTGTTCTGCATTACGTTCCTCCTAGACGGAATGATAGCCCACCGAGGCCGAGACCTTGTAATTTTGAGTTAGCGAGACTGCACCAGGCGTCGGTCCGTACCTACCCTCATAGCATTTCGCATTGCCGAATGAGACCCGAAACCAGTAAATTCAGTGTCGTACGAATCTTCACGTAGCCGATGAGTCTCACCACACTGAACCACATTTTCTTCGCTGCCGCCGAGCGCAATCTTGACCGGGCCATGCTCTACCGCGATGCGGGAAAATGGCTGCCCATTTCCTCATCAGAGTTCCGCCGCAACGTGGCCGCAACCGTTGGCGCTCTGCGGCAATGGGGCATCCGCAAGGGTGATCGCGTCGCCATTCTTAGCGAGAATCGCCCGGAGTGGTCCACCGCCGACTTCGCCATTTTGTTGCTCGGCGCCGTCACCGTGCCGGTTTACGCGACACTCACTCCGGAACAGACCGCGTACACCCTGAGCGACTCCGGCTCCAGCGTGATCTTTGTCTCTACCGAACATCAGCTCCGCAAAGTTCACGCCATCCTCTCGCAAACTCAAGTCAAGAAGATCGTGGTCATGGATCATCTTCAGATCCCCAGCGACCTCGCCACCACTTGCCTGCTCATGGATCAATTCCTGACCCGGGGTCCGCTGGAGCTCGATCCCCAAACCGAATCCGGCGCCCGCTCCATCCAGCCCGACGACCTCGCTACCATCATCTACACCTCAGGTACTACCGGCATCTCCAAGGGCGCGATGCTCACGCACGGCAACATGGCGTCCAACATCTCCTGCTCGCTGCTCGGCTTCGACATGCGCCCCGGCCTGGTCAGTGTTTCGTTCCTTCCCCTTTCGCATGTCACCGCCCGCCACGTCGATCTCGCCTTGCTCTATCACGGCGTCACCCTGGCGTATTGCCCCTTCATGGAGAAACTCCCGCAAACTCTGTTGGAGGTTCGGCCCAGCCTCTGCGTTTCTGTCCCCAGGGTCTACGAAAAGATCTACGCCAAAACTGAGACCACGGCACACGGCCTTCTCAAGCGGACCATCTACCGCTGGGCGCTTTCGGTTGGCCGCGCCCACAAACCTGAAATTCTCAGGGGAGAAACTCCCACTTCTCCCAGCTGGAAACTTGCCAACAAATTGGTCTTCTCGAAAATTCGTGCCGGATTGGGTGGTGAGGTTGAAACGTTCATCTCTGGAGGCGCGCCTTTGGGTCGCGAACTTGCCGAATGGTTCGCCACCGTCGGCATCCGCATCCACGAGGGCTATGGCCTGACGGAAACATCTCCCGTAATCTCCGTCAACACACCCATCCACCACCGCATCGGTACGGTGGGCAGGACCCTTCCCAACCTCGAGGTCCGCATCGCCCAGGATGGCGAGATTCTGGTGCGCGGCCCCTCCGTCTGCAAAGGATATTGGAACCGTCCTGAGGAGACTCAAAATGCATTTCAAGATGGCTGGTTCAAGACCGGTGACATCGGCCACATCGATGCCGATGGATATCTCTCGGTCACCGATCGAAAAAAAGAACTCATCAAGACTTCTGGGGGAAAGTTCATCGCTCCGCAGCCGATCGAGAACTCACTAAAGCTGAATCCCTTGGTCGGAACCGCTGCCATCATCGGCGACAGGCGTAAATTTGCCTTCGTCCTCGTCTCCCCGAACTTCGTGCTTCTCGAAGATTGGGCCCGCTCGAACAAGGTAGCTTTTTCTTCGCGCGCCGAACTCGTTGCCGACCCCAAAGTCCAGGCGCTTTACGATGGAATTGTCGAAGAGATCAACAAGAGTCTCGCGCGCTTCGAAAAGCTGAAGCGGGTGTTGCTCGTGGCCGACGAATTCACCGCCGATAACGGCCTTCTAACTCCCACTCTGAAACTGCGGCGCCGCGTAGTCGAAGACCGCTATCGCCGTCAGATCGACGAACTCTATGCCCAAGCAGAATCCGGAACCACTTCGTAAGGCGGCGCCGCCCTCGGGTAGTGGGCTTCTAGATTAAGCGCCTCTTGGTCGAGGTGGGCGAAGTGTGCGCCGAATATCAAGACTGTGCGTTTCGTAATCTTAATTCAAAACGCCTACAGCTTGATTCGATGTGGAGTTGGATCGATTGCAAAGAGCAAAATCGGACTGAAGAGATTGCTCGCAAACAAAACCCCGCCGCCGGCGAGGCGGGTACAAATTACGACGGACGCGCTGCGGACCTACGCTAACGTGATCGAAGACGCTTTCGGTTCCCAGGCAGACTATGCGCAGTTGCACAAGGTCTACGGTGCTCGGTTGGAAAAAAGACTCGCTGTCCCCCGGCGAAATGCGTCGGGGGGAAGATGAAGGGAGTGAGTGGACGGCATGACCCAAAACATGTTTCCACGAGTTTCGTAGAAAGGCAGAATTAGACGGTTCGCCACCACGATGCGCCGCTACACTCGCCTGTCAAACGTTTTGAGCCGGAAGATGGAGAACCACGCAGCGGCGATGGCCGCTGGCGTCACGGATCGGCGGTGGAGCGTGGAGGACTTGGCAGCCCTCCAGGAAACCAACGAACAGCGGAGGGCGGAAAGAGTAGCATAGATGTTTGAAGATCCGTTTCAGCCGATTCACTTGCTGGTGATCGCGGTTGTAGGTTTCCTGGCAGGTTTCGTGACGATCCTCCCATATTGGCAAATTTTCAAGAAAGCCGGTTTCTGCCCTTGGCTGTCCCTCTTGATGTTGATTCCTCTGGTTAATCTGTGCGCACTTTGTTACTCCGGTTTCGCGAGATGGCGGACAGATTCAAAGTAGCTCACTACCCGCCCCCGCCTGTTCTTCGATTTTTCGAACGTCGCTCGACATTTGTGCCACTCGGTTTACAATGAAGGGTCATGACTGACGCCCTTCATATTGCCGACCGCTCTTTCCGCTCCCGCCTGATTGTCGGTACGGGAAAATACAAATCCTTCCAGGAAACCGCCCGCGCCCTTGAGGCCAGCGGAGCCGACATGGTCACGGTCGCCGTCCGTCGCGTGAACCTCGACCGCAGCAAGGAGTCGTTGCTCGACTACATCGATCCCAAGAAATATTTTCTGCTCCCCAACACCGCCGGCTGCTACACCGCCGACGAAGCCATCCGCGCGGCTCGCCTTGGCCGCGAGGTCGGACTCTCCGAGTGGGTGAAGCTCGAAGTGATTGGCGATCAAGCGACGCTTTACCCCGATGTGCAGGCGACGCTCGAAGCGACGCGCGTTCTGGTCAGCGAAGGCTTTACCGTCCTTCCCTACACTTCCGACGACATCGTCTTCGCCAAGCGCTTGATCGAAGCCGGCGCCGCCGCGGTAATGCCGCTCGGCGCTCCCATCGGCAGTGGCATGGGCATTCAGAACCAGGCTCACATCCGTATCCTGCGGGAGATGATCACGGCCGTACCTCTGATCGTGGACGCCGGAGTAGGCACGGCGTCGGACGCTGCAATTGCCATGGAACTGGGCGCCGACGCCGTCCTCATGAACACTGGCATCGCCAACGCCCAAGATCCTGTGCTGATGGCCGAAGCCATGCAGCACGCTGTGCTCGCCGGCCGCCAGGCCTATCTCGCGGGTCGCATGCCGAAGAAGCTGTATGCAACTGCCAGTTCCCCGCTCGAAGGCGTGATTCGCTAGCTGCGGAGGTCTCTCGGAGCGCTTCGAAGGTACGAGAAACAGGAGCGTGGTATGGCAGCGCTGCGGATCGAGGAAAATTTCGTTCTTAGCAGCGAACTGGCGCTGGAACTAAGTCAGGTTGCATCGCACCCGGTACATAAGGTCCCCACATATTCCTTTCGCCTGTTGCTGGCACCTTCCGGGAGCGAAAGCCGGAAGAATCAACCTCCGAGTCGGCTCAACTCCTCACATTGAGCTTCCTCACATTGAGCTTTAGGCGGGACACCTGGGGTTCTCGGTTGATCCTGTTTACCGCGGAAATCGTTGTGCGTCGCGGTCGCTACGGCTTCTGCTGGCGCTAGCGAGCGAACTTCGGCTCGATCCGCCCTGGATCACCTGCGATCCCCAGATCCTTCAATCACGGCGGAGCTATCGAACATGCTCGGCACACATAAAAAGAGGGCGGCCACAGCCGCCCTGTTTCGCGACGAAACTCTCAGAGCATCTTCGCGCTTTCCACGTGAATGTTATCGCCCATCACGTGACCAGTTACTGCGATGTGGTGTCCCACATGATCCTTGAGCGCATCTGGATTGTCCACCATCAGAACCTTCGAATCCTTATCGGTCACGATCACCATCTTCGCGCCGGCGGCCAGGCATTTCTTGGTGCAGGCCTCAGCTTTGTCGTTGGCGCCCTTGGCGCCGCACTTGTCGTCGCTCACCCAACCGTTGACGGTACTGGCCTTCCCCATATCGTCAAACGCCACCGCCGTCAGGGCAAACACAAAACACATTGCAAGAGTCAGCACTAGAACTTTTCTCATGGCCGGTCTTTCTCCTTTTGACCTTCCGATCGCGGTCCCACGCCGCAGATGACAGGAGGGATTTTAATCGCGCGCCGGGCAGCCACTCAAGTTTCCGCCGGTTCGTCGATTGCGGGAACTATACCACAGGGGATGTTCCTGATTGTCATGTCCGGCCTGGGTTATTCGTCACCAACTTACCTTTTCGCTGAGTGGCTGGATGGTGGCGTCGGGGGGGTTGGCGGCGCCGGAACGTACACCAGTTCGCCGGGCCGCGCGTAATGCAACTGCTCGCGGGCTTCTTTCTCGATGGCCTTTTCGTCCGTCTGCAATCCCTGAATCTGCTGCGTGTACAGCTCGTTTTCCTTCTGTTCCTGGATGATTCGCTTTTCGAGCGACTCATACTCCGCCCGCTTTTGTTTGTAGACAACCATCCCGTTTGCTCCGAACATCACGTGCACGAACAGCAAGCCTGCCAGCAACGCGACTGTAATCGTCGCCATCCTGCGCCGCAGCGCATAAGCTCGCGCGAAACTCGGACGCACACTCTCCATCCAGGCGGCAGCCCACGCCTCGGCCCGCGGCGCTTGCGCGGCCATTACCCGCAGCCCGTCTTGCGGACTGGGAAATCGCCGGAGATTGGTCATGTTCTTTATTCGAAAATCCATTGCCTGGCCGCCGGGTTAACTGCTCCAACCCACGCTCGCGCTCAACTTCTCAGTGGACTTCCCCCCCACCTCTGGCGTCAAGGGGAAGTTAACCGGTGTGAATAGCGCGAACCAACTTAGTTACATAGCGCGTTCAAAAGGAATTACCGGTTCGAAACCAGCGCGAGGTGCTACTCTCCACGTTGGCTGGTTCTCGCCGACTCCGGAACGCGGATTTCATATGACCGACAAGCGAATCGTTCTCACTACCGCCGGCTCGCAAGAAGAAGCTCAGATGATTGCGCACCATTTGGTTGAAGGGCGCTTGGCTGCCTGCGTCAACATCGTACCGCAAGTCGCATCGATCTATCGCTGGCAAGGCAGCATCGAAGAAGCCCACGAGTCGCTCTTAGTAATCAAGACAACCGCTGCGGCGTTCGAGGATGTCCGCCAAGCCATCGCCAAGCTCCACTCCTACGAGCTTCCGGAATGTATCTGCCTGACGGTCGAAGACGGATCAACTAGTTATTTGGCATGGATCGGCGAATCTGTCGCCGACCGGGGAGCGGAGAGTGGGTCCTGAGATAGCTTGATCCATGCAGATCCAGCGACAAAACTTCTATATCGCAGCCAGCCCTACTTCCAAGTCCTCCAGAATGTCCCGCAAATCCTCGATCCCGACGGAAATCCGCACCATTCCATCCGTGATCCCGAGCGCCTTGCGCCCCTTTTCACCCAGCGCCGCGTGGGTCATTGTCGCCGGATGTGAGATTAGCGTCTCCACGCCCCCCAGCGATTCGCCCAGCGAGCACACGCGCAATTTTTTCAGCATCTTGTTGGCATTCTTCAGCGATCCTGTCTCAAAGGTGATCATGGCTCCGAAACCGCTCATTTGCCGCTTCGCCAACGCGTGTTGCGGATGATTTTTCAATCCGGGATACAGGACCTGGCCTACCTTCTTGTGCTTCGCCAGAAATTCCGCGACCACGCGTCCGTTGCGGTCGTGGATCTCCATCCTCGCCGCCAGCGTCTTCACCCCGCGCAGCAAGAGAAAGCATTCAAAGGGAGAAAGGATTGCCCCGGCGCACTTTTGCAAAAACGCCAGCTTTTCGGCCTGGTCCGGCCGGCTGCACACCACCACACCGCCTAGCCCATCACTATGTCCATTCAGAAATTTTGTGGTCGAATGCACCACCAGATCGGCGCCCAGCGCCAGCGGTTGCTGAAAGTAGGGCGACATGAACGTGTTGTCCACCACCAGTTCGATGGACTCGCGCCGGCAAATCTGGCTGATCGCTGGCAGATCGCTCAGCCGCATCAGTGGATTGGTCGGCGTCTCGACGTGCACCATCCGCGTATTCTTTCGGATCGCGCGCTCCACGTTCTGAGCATCGGAAGTGTCCACATAGGAAAATTCCAGCCCGAATCCGGTAAGGACCTGGTTAAACAGCCGCGGTGTCCCTCCATAAAGATCGTCGCCACACACCACATGGTCGCCGGCCTTCAGCATGCTCGCAATGGCGTTGATTGCTGCCATTCCGCTGGCAAACACACGCGAGGCCACGCCGCCTTCGAGCGATGCCAAGTTCTCTTCCAGCCTATCCCGCGTAGGATTCGACACCCGCGAATATTCGTACCCTTTGTTCTCTCCGATCCCTTGCTGGACATAGGTGGAAGTCAGATAGATGGGCACGTTGACCGCACCAGTCAAAGGATCGGGTTGTTGCCCGTCGTGAATCGCGCGCGTAGCAAAACCAGCTTGTCGGTTTTTTTTCATGAATATTTTCTTGCAGAACTCGACGGTCTCAGCCTTTCTCCGCGTGGGCTTGAGCACCAGCTGCGCTTGAGCTGCCTGCTAGATCCCACCTTCAAAAATCTTCTTCGACAAATATCGTTCCGCCGAATCCGGAATAATCGTGGCTACCCGCTTGGTCGCGCCCAGCCGCCGCGCCACGTCCAGAGCCGCGAACACCGCCGCCCCTCCACTCGATCCCGCCAGCACGCCCTCCTGCGCCGCCAGCAGCTTCACCGTGGCAAAAGCATCTTCGTCCGTCACCGCAATCACTTCGTCACACACGGAGCGATCAAACGTCGCGGGAATGAAACTCACGCCAATCCCTTCTACTTTGTGCGGTCCCGGCTCGCCACCGGCCAGAATCGAGCCCTGCGTCTCTACCGCGACTGCGCGGACTCCCGGCACGTTTTCTTTCATGTAGCGCGCGATGCCAGTAAACGTTCCACAGGTACCGCAGCCTAGAACCACGGCATCCACTTTCCCGCTCATCTGCTCGAACATTTCCACCGCCGTAGTCTCGTAGTGATAGTCCGGATTCGCCATGTTCTCGAACTGCCCCGCCATGAACGCCGTCTTATCGCTGGCCACCAGCTCTTTGGCGCGTCGGATCGCACCTCGCATCCCCTCTTCGTCTGGAGTGCGCTCCACTTCCGCCCCCAAGGCGCGCATGATAATCACTTTCTCCTGCGAGAAGTTCTCGGGAACAAACAGCCTCACCTTATATCCCCGATTCACCCCGATCAGCGCCAGCCCGATTCCCGTATTTCCGGCGGTCGCTTCCACGATCGTTCCGCCGGGCGAAAGCTTCCCTTCTTGTTCCGCTCGCCGGATAATCCCAATGGCAGCGCGATCCTTCACGCTTCCCCCCGGATTCAAATATTCCAGCTTTGCGAAAATATCGGCCGAACCGGCCGGAACCAGCCGCTTCAACCGCAACATGGGAGTTCCCCCGACCAGATCGGTAATGTCGTCAGCGACGCCTAGATGGGACACTTCAAGATTTTTCTGGTGCACGCTACAGGGTATCAGCGTCAAGCAAATTCGTAACCCCAATAATTCTGAGAAATTTACTCCTTGGCCTTTTGATCCCACATGGACAGGGGGTCGGAACTCCTTTGGGAGAAAACTCCGAAAAACTTGAAAAGGCGGCTGCGAGGCTCAAACGACGCTTTTGTACAGCGTGTGTCCAAGGTTGTACGGGGATGGGACAAAATAATCCGTCCCCCGTCCCGCTTACGGGAGACACTTAAGTCTACGAGAACTCCGACCAAGGAAATGATGCAACGGGATTCAGAGCGAGTTGCTCTTGACTACCACAAAACTAAAATTGCCCGCTCCCGGCTATACCTGTGCGTCCTAAATTGTTCGGATGAACGCCCACATTCTATCCCCTCGCCTGAAAGGTTGCTGGAGGTGCGTTCTTTCCTACGAGGGCTTCGCGCCGCAGCGGTCGATCGGGAAGCGTTCCGCAAACTTCTGCTGAGATTGCGGGCTGCCTCATGACATTACAGATCAAAAGCACGAATGCGGTATCCGGCATTCCAATCCTGCAGGTTCGTGGTTTTTTCCAAAGCATGGTGGCGTGGCATAGAGATTCATTCGACCTGCCATGTCTACGGGATCAGCTTTCGTTGGATGAGAAATCTGCGAGGGCTCTGGCGTCAGAGCTTGTGGCTCAAGGTTATGTTGAAGCGCAGGACGCAGACGGCCTATACAAGTTCACCGAAAAAGCCGGGGCGTTGGTCCGCGCTTCAGCGGCCAGCAAAGTGAGCCGCAAAACCGCCGAGGATGCGTTGGCAGGATTATTGAAGAGGGTTGAGCAATACAACTTCGATTCGGCCAAAATCCGAATCATCGAAACCGTCGTGGTCTTCGGAAGTTTTCTGGGCACTAAAGACAAGTTGGGCGATTTGGATGTCGCGGTGAAATGGCGTGACAGAAATCTCAAAGACCCTGACCGTGCGAAAACGACGCTTGCTTATGCCCGCGATTCGGGTCGTCCTTTTAGTTCCTTTTTCCATCAACTCGCTTGGGCGGACACTGAAATACACCAAATCCTGAAGGCAAGAAAGAGAACCATCAGGATTTTGGACTGGGATCAATTCGTTAAGATGGCATCTGCAAATCCTGAACGTATTCCCTACAAGGTTGTGTTTGGGAACACAGAGAAAGTGGCGGCGGAAATTCTCACCAGAAAGTTGAACAAGGGCGCAGCACAACCTTCGCTCCGGACTCGACCATTAAAATAAGTTTCTGACCAGCCAGCTTGTCTTCCGCCCCAAAACGCAGCCCAGGACCACGCCTAAAACCCTGTGATCGTGGCGTCCATCTTGGAGTGCCACGTCAAGGCAACGGGCTGAGCCGATTACGACCATCGCTAAGGCGGACTGGGTGTTGAGCGCCCGCTTCCACGCTTCGTGGTTGCGCTTTAGCTGATCTTTCTCCGGCTCTTTCTACAAAAGGACTTACTTTGTGCCCGCCACCGTTTGCGTCGCATAATAACCACTCTTAGTTCTCACCACCATCTTGCCGTGCCCTTTCGCCTTGGCCTCCACCCGGATGGTGCGGAATCCCCCTGCGCCCTTGGGATTCGTCGGCTTGTAGCCAATGGTGTACTGGTTGCGGATATCGTGTGCTACCTGGCGGCTGATCTCATCAACTTCGTCCAGTGTCTTCGGAAAAAATGCCAACCCTCCGGTTCGTTGGGTGACGATCTCGAGGGCGCGCTTAGCGCGTTTGGGATGCTCCTCATCTCCCAAAATGCCGATGGCGTACACCGACGGCCCGTTTTCCTCCTGCAGTTGCTTCACTGCCTGCTCCAAGGTTTCCCGGCTGGCGTTGTCTTCTCCGTCCGTCACCACGAACAATACTTTCCGCTCGAGCCTGGCATCTCTCTTCAAGTGATCAGCAGACGCTACCACCGCTTCGTAGAGCGCCGTCCCGCCTCGGGCGTCGATCTTCTCCAGAGCCTCCTTCAACTTCAGCAGGTCATTGGTGAAATCCTGATCGAGATAATATTCGTCGTTAAAATTCACCACGAATACTTCATCCTGAGGATTGCTCGACCGCACCAGATTCAGCGCTGCCTGATTCACCTTGGCGCGTTTTTCCCGCATTGACCCTGAGTTGTCAATCACGATCCCCATCGCCACCGGAATATCTTCGTGATGAAAAGAAATGATTGTCTGGGGCCTGCCATCCTCGTATACAGAAAAAGCATTCCGGTCCAGGTCGGTCACAATGCGTTGCCTGTCATCCACCACGGTCGCATGCAGCATAACTTCATCGACGTCTTTGCGGATGACAAAAGTTCCGTTGTCCTGAGGTTGTTGCTGCTGGCTCACGGGCGTCGCAGTTGCTGGGGATGGAGGTTTTTGAGCTGGAGTCTGCGCCGCCTCCGGTTGGGTTTGTGAAGATTGCACCACGGAAGAGGCCGGAGAAGATTGACTCGGAAAAGGCTGCCACTGTTGGCGCCCGGCGACAGGCTGGGGCATCACAGCAAGCAGACCTGCCAAAGCGCATTTTAGGAAAACAGAGTAGCTCGCTCCCTTATTCGGGGGCGTAATATCCGGTCCTGGCATACACTCGCAGCGGCGGCAATCCTTTCGGCGGCAGTAACTTCACTTTGATCTTACGCCATTTGCCGTCTCGCGAGCCGTTCTGCGGACGATACCCCAGCACGTACTGATTACGCAGTTCCACCCCGATCTTCGTCGCTACATCCGCGAGATCGTTCGGATTTTCTACCGTAAACGCCCGCCCGCCCGACAACTCCGCAATCTCCCCCAGCAGAGCTGGACCGAGTCGTTCTTCCTCCGTGGGGAAGTACCGGTCATAGATGCCAATGGCGTACACCATCACGTCGGCTTCCTTCACCAACGCCTTGATTTCCCCCTCGGTGTAGCGGCTGTGATTGTCCCCCCCGTCAGAAATGATCAGGAGAGCTTTCTTCCCGTACTTCGCCTGCCTCATCTTGGTAATACCCATATAAATGGCGTCCAAGAGCGCGGTCCGCCGGCGGGGTACGGTAAACACCAGCTTGCCCTGAATATCATCCACCGAACTGGTGAAATCGCTGACCACCTCGGGTTCATCCGAGAACGTGATCATGAAAAACTCATCCTGCGGGTTAGCCGTTTTGAAAAACTCCACCACCGCGTCCTTGGCCCGGTCCATCTTGCTGCTCATGCTTCCGCTGGAATCGAAGATCACGCCCAGCGAGACCGGAGCGTCTTCGCTGGAGAAAGTCTTGATCTCTTGCCCCGCGCTACCTTCAAACAGCTGGAAGTTCTCCTTCTCCAGTCCCGTCACCAACCGGTTCATCGGATCCGTAATCGTAACCGGTACCAGCACTAGATCCGCGTTTATCTTCAAGGGACGGATTTGCGTCTTCAACGACGGAGAAACCATGCTCTCCTTCGGCACATCTTCTTCTGCCTTGGCCTTTTCGACGGGACGGGGCACCACGTGGACGTCATTCACATCCGTCTGCCCCATGGCGGGCAGCTCTGCACCCAAGCAGGCGCTAACCGCGAGCATCAGCAAGATTTTCGATAGCGAAAAGGGAAGAGGAAGAGAACGACCGCGCAGCATTGTCCGTCTCTGGAGGACCCTCAGGTTCCAGCGCCGAACCATACCGGACTTCCCAGTTAGGGCCACAGGGCAAGATAACCGGCGCTCATCCATAAAGGACATAAGCACCTCATTTGGCCGCGATAGTATCACAGCTTTCTCCAGGCAGCTGCGCTATTTTTGTCAAATCTTGGAGATAATCCCAGAGTGGACGCGCCATTTCAGGCGATTCGGCCCAACCCGGCCAGTCTCGAGCCGGAAATCGGCTGCCCCTTGTTACAATCAGAGGTTTCCATGGCTGACATTCATCCCTTTCGCGCTTTTCGTTACGATGCCCAACGGACTTCCCCAGCTCTGGTGGTGACCCAACCTTACGACAAGATCACTCCCGCTTTGCAGGAACGCTACTATGCGGCCAGCCCGTACAACCTCGTCCGCATCATCTTGGGCCGACACGAAGCGCGTGACAATCCGGAAAGTAATGTATATTCCAGGGCCGCAGCCAGCTTTCGTGACTGGCGCCGGCAAGGCATTCTCCGTCAAGACGCTCGACCGTCTCTGTATGCCTATTCTCAGCGCTTCAGGCTTCCGGGTTCTGACCAGGAGCTCGAGCGCCGCGGTTTCATCGCCTTAGGCCGCATTGAGGACTATTCCGCCGGCATCGTATTCCGCCACGAGTACACCCTGGCCAAACCCAAGGCCGACCGCCTCGACCTGCTGCGGGCGACCCGCGCCCATTTTGGCCAGATTTTTATGCTTTACGAGGATTCCGGTCAGGTCGAATCTCTGCTCCCCTCTTCTGGCAGCCCGGAGATCACGGTCACCGATGAATATGGAGTCCTTCACCGCGTGTGGCAAGTCTCTGATCCTCAACTGATCGATTCCGTCCGCTCCGCGATGAGCGACAAGAAACTCATCATCGCCGACGGCCACCACCGTTACGAAACCGCACTCAGCTATCGCAATGAGCGCCGGGACCAGGACGGTCGGGCCGTCCATTCTGCCTCCGCTGCTCCGCCAGGCGTTGCCCCCCACGAGTACGTCATGATGACCTTCGTCAACATGAGCAGCCCCGCCCTCCTCATCCTGCCGACGCACCGCGTCGTTCATAGCCTAGCTTCGTTTTCGGAAGAAAATTTCCGCAATTCCGCCCGCGCCTTTTTCGACATCGAGGAAGTCGACCCTTCCCTCGATGCTCCCCACTGCACCGCCATCCTTCGCGAATCCGGACGCGCCGGCACCACCATCCTGGCTGTCACTCCCAACCGTGCATTCCTGCTGCACCATCCCAACCCCAATGCCGCGCAGGTCTTCAACAAACTCTCCATTCGCCAGCAATCGCTCGACGTGGTGCAGTTACACAAGGTGTTGTTGGAAAATGTCTTGCACCTCAGCGAAGAATCCATTCGCCATCAGCAAAACATCTCGTACGTGCGCGATACCGCCGAGGCCCTGGCGCACTTGGAAGCCAGCCCTGGCGCCAATATTGTTTTCCTGATGAATCCCTGCCGCATCGCGCAAGTCCGCGACATTGCCTTCGCCGGCGAAGTCATGCCCCAGAAATCCACCGACTTCTACCCCAAGCTCCTCAGCGGATTGACGGTCTATGCCCTCGATTAGAGGATCGGTGGCTGGCGTAGCAGTCCATGGGGAGAGGGCCGTGCCAGCCTGCCTGGAGCAGAGCCGTGCAACTCGCCGGCCGTCTCGCCCATTCCGGCCGCGCTCGAATGGGTACAGTGCCCTGCTGCTTGGAATCCTCCTGCTCTCCCCGATCGTCCTTTCCGCCGCCCCGCCCGAAAAACATCTTTCCATCTACTCCACGGCCGCAAACTATTCCCTTCCCGTCGTTGAGCGTCAGGGCCGCGACTACGTTGGTTTGCTCGAACTGCTTGAACCGCTGGGCGCAGTGAGCGCCAAGGTCGATGGCCCGCGATGGCGTCTGCACTACAACAACGTTCTCGGAGAATTTACCGCCGACAAAGCCCGCGCCCGCGTCCAGGGACGCGACGCCGATCTTTCCGCAAAATTCATCCTGGAGAACGGACGTGGCCTTGTTCCCCTCGCCTCCCTCGATTCCCTTCTGCCCCGTTTCTTAGGAGGTCCCGCAACTCTCCACGAGCAGTCGGGCCGTCTTTTTATCGGCAGCGTGGCCACTCACTTCACCGCCTCCGTAGCCGCGGATGATCCTTCGCGGCTCGTTTTTCAGTTCACCGCTCCCGTCAACCCCTCCGTCGCCAGCGAACCCGGCAAGCTGCGGCTGAGCTTTAACCACGAACCAGTTACGGCCCCCGCTTCCCCCACACTCACCTTCTCTAGCAAACTCGTTCCGTCCGCTACCTATTCGGAGAGCAACGGAGCCGCCGACATCACGGTCACCACCACCGTTCCCTTGCTGGCCACCTTCAGCAACGATGGCCGTACCATCTCGCTTGCCCCTCCGAAATCGCAACTTGCCGGCAACGTTGCCGCGAAGCCCCCCCCAACTCCGGCACAAAGCGCTCCGACGGTACAACCGCCAACTCCGTCTTCGGCTCCACGCCGCTATTTCGCTGTGGTCGACGCCAGCCACGGCGGGGCCGACCGCGGCGAAGCTTTGAGCACTTCGATCGCCGAAAAAGACGTGACCGTCGCCTTCGCCCGCCTGCTTCGCCGGGAACTCGAGAGTCGCGGCATCGCTACGCTCGTCCTCCGCGACTCGGACGCCAACCTTTCGCTTGAGGATCGCGCCTTCTTTGCCAACAGCTCCCGTGCTGCCATCTATATCGCCCTGCACGCCGCTTCCAGCGGCCACGGGGTTCGCCTCTACACCGCGATGCTTCCCTACGCCGATGATCAGTCCAGCGGCCCCTTCCGCTCCTGGGCGACCGCGCAGTCTTCTTCCGTTCCCCTCAGTCAGGCTGCGGTTACAAGTGTGGCGGGGATGTTGAAAAGAATTCAGGTTCCGGTCCGCACGCTCACCGCTCCGCTCCGTCCCTTGAATAACATCGTCACCGCCGCGATTGCGGTGGAGGTCGCCCCACCCGCTTCTGACGTCTCCGCGCTCAATTCGCCCGATTACCAGCAACTTATCGCCGGTGCCGTGGCCAACGGAATCGTAGCCATCCGCGCTCAACTCGGAGCCGCGCCATGATTCCCCGACACTTCTTTATCGCGCTGTCCGTACTGCTCGCCGCCGTGCTCGCCATGAGCATCTACGCATGGCACATGCGCGGGCGCGCCGCCGCCACTCCCGTCGCCTCCGTCGACAGCCGCCCCGTTGTCCCACCCGTTGCCGGAGCCACCGAGCGCGTCACTCTTTACGTGGCCTACGATGACATCGGTATACTCCGGGCGCAATCCGCGCAGATTTCCATGCCGTCGGTCCGCCAGGAGCGCGCCGAAGAAGTCCTCCGGGCCCTGATCGCTCTTTATCTCGATAAGACTTCCCCTCACCCGCTGCCGCCCGGCTCTGACATTCGCAGCGTCTACCTTGTCGATCCCGGGCTCGCCGTCATCGACGTCAATGCCGCCTTGGCCGACGGCCATCGCTCCGGTGTGCTTGCCGAGGAACTTACCGTCGCCTCGGTCATTCAGACGCTCTCCACCAATATCCCCGGCATTCTGAAAGCGAAAATTCTCGTGGAAGGTAAACAGCGTGAGACACTGGCGGGTCACGCGGATCTATCCAACTTCTTCGACGTTTCGGCCGTCAATCAGCTAACCTCGCAACTGCAGTCGACGCAGTAGTGGTTGAGCCGCTCCCGCCTAACACACGGGAGAGTGCATACAACCCGCACCAAGCCGGAACAGTCCACACGTACCAGAATGTCGTCCGCTGCTCCAGAATAAACACGAGCACGATGGCGTTCATCGAGAAGTACAAGATGGCAACGCCGACCGACATTGATCGGCGGCTTGTTGCCAGCCATTCCGCGGCTTGGAACACGCACGGCAGGAGGACAATCTGGTCGAAAAACCAGCCGTAGGAAGTCGCAAGAACCGAGGCCAGGAGCAAGACGGGCATCTCTTCTCGCCAGTGCCACCCATCGCGCGCCCTCCTCCATCGGAAGAGAAACCAGATTAGGGCAAGCACTGCGGGCACTGCTTGCACCCAGTAATGTTGCGGCAACCACAGCCGCAACCCGCCACCGAGGGTCGGACTAAGTTCCGCTAGCACGCCCCCGCTCGTCAGCAGACCGAGGTACTGAGCAAAAATGGCGTGATCGAGAGCGACCGCGATCACGCTTGCCAACAGCGTAACCAAACCGAACGCCCCTAGAGTTCTGCCCCTCGATTTTCGGATCGACCACAACAGGAGCGCTAGCCACAAAAGAAAGACAAGATGTGGCTTCAGGGCGACCAGAAACAAGAACCCACCCGCCCGGCCGAGTTTTTTTTTCTTTTCGAAATGAAGGAATCCAGCGATCCCCAGGAGCACCAGAGGACTCATCTGTCCAATCGCCAAGGCTACGGCGACCGGCAAAAATACTGCTGTAACCAGCCACGGAGTCCAACGCGATTCTCCCTCTGCTTGATAGACACCCCAGAGCCATCGCGTCGCGACCAGTACGGCGAGGACGCCGGCCACTAACCAGAGTCCCTGCGCCGCGCCGAAAGGCATCAGCCCCAAGAAAACGATAACCGGCACAGCCCACGGCGGGTTGCGCATGATAAGAGGTTTGGGCTGCGCGAACCCGAGCTGCCGCTCGAGCGCCAGCACAGGTCCGGCGGCGTAAGGATCGTGGCCCTCGACAACCTCATGAGCGGCTGTCCAGTAAGCCGCAAAGTCGTTGACGTTTCCACGCGTCGGGGTGCCAGGCCTCAAAGCCTCCGCCGTCAATAACATGGCAAGCGCCAGGCGGCGCATCGCGGACATCCACTTCCCGCCATGAGCGATCGCAGCGTGCCGAAAGAGAAGCGACATTCGTCCTATTCCACCTGCTCCGCTACCCACCTCGAAATTGCCGTCACCCATTTCCTCGGCGCAAATCTCACCGACTCCGCCAGCAGCCAATTTTGCGCCCCGGAAAACACCAACACCTTTCCCGCCATCAACCCGCGATATCCATCGCGCGCTACAACTTCTGCATTCATCGCCCCAATTTTCTTGAACAGACGCGAGTTCTCCATCCCGGCGCGTTTTTGGAAACCGGTGTCCGTGGCTCCCGGACAGAAACAGCTCACCACCACGGCCGACCCCGCTAACTCATTCGCCAGCGCCTCTGAAAACGACAGCACGTAAGCCTTGGTCGCATAGTAGACCGCCATCAACGGCCCGGGCTGAAAAGCTGCAGTGGACGCCACATTCATAATCTTCCCCTCGCGCCTGGCGACCATCGACGGCAGAAATAATCGAGTAAGCTGCGTGAGCGCCGTGATGTTTAGTTGAATCTGGCCTAGAATTTCTTCCTCGGTCATCTGGGCAAACTCCCCAAACACGCCAAATCCGGCATTGTTCACCAGAACATCCACCACCACGCCCTCGCCCTGCACTTGATCGAACAAAGACTTCGCAGCCGGCCCCGCAGCCAGATCGAGCGCGATGGTCTTCACCGCTACAGGAAACTGCCCTTGCAGTTCGCCGGCAACTGGATTCAGTTTGTCGGCGCTGCGGGCCACCAACACCAGGTTGTAGCGGTCGCGTGCAAACAGCTTCGCCAGTTCATAACCAATGCCGCCGGATCCGCCAGTAATCAGCGCGGTCTTGGTCTTTGCGTCCATTCCGAGTCTCCTGCGCAAATCCTAACAGGCCGTGAGTCCGGCGACGGCTAATGGTATAGTGGTATGACCGCTAGCGTTTCCCTTGGCCTCTGGTCCAGGCAGACAATAAGGCGAGCTGAATTTCCCAACTCTTTGACCTACAGATCCAAAGGACGACCAATCATGGCGATTGCCACCATCAATCCTGCTACCGGCGAAACTCTCCTGACGTGTGAACCTCTTTCCAGCGCCGAAATCGAGCAAAAGCTCCAGCTAGCTGTCGCCACCTTCGAGGCCGAGCGCGAGACTGCTTTCTCCGAGCGCGCTCGACGCATGCGGAAGGCAGCCGACATCCTCGAACGCGACAAAGAGAAATTCGCCCACCTCATGACTCTGGAAATGGGCAAGCCGTACAAAGCCGCCATCGCTGAGGCCGTGAAGTGCACCACGGCGTGCCGCTACTATGCTGAGAATGCCGAGAAGATCCTCGCGGACGAAGTCATCGAAACCGGCGCGAAGAAGAGTTTTGTCCGCTACCGCCCTATCGGCCCTATTCTTGCCGTCATGCCGTGGAACTACCCTTTCTGGCAAGTGATCCGCTTCGCCGCTCCCGCCCTCATGGCCGGCAATGTTGGTTTGCTCAAACATGCCTCGAACGTTCCCCAATGCGCCGTGGCGATTGAAAAGCTCTTTCTCGATGCCGGATTTCCCGCCGGCGCATTCCAGACCCTCCTCATCGGCTCCCAGCAGGTGGATGCCGTCCTTAACGATCCGCGCGTCGTCGCTGCCACCCTCACCGGCAGCGAGCAGGCTGGAATTGAAGTCGGAATCGCCGCCGCCAAGCGCATCAAGAAGGTTGTTCTCGAACTCGGTGGCAGCGACCCTTTCATCGTGATGCCCAGTGCCGATCTCGATGCCGCCGTCGCCACGGGCGTCGATGCCCGCACTCTCAATAATGGTCAGTCCTGCATAGCCGCCAAGCGCTTTATCGTCGCCGACTCGATCGCCGACGAATTTCAGCGCAAGTTTGTGGCCCGCATGAAAAACCTGCGCGTGGGGGATCCCTTCGACGTGAAGACTGAACTCGGTCCACTCGCCACCGCCAGCGCCGTCGAAGACCTCGATGCCGACGTGCAGAAAACCGTCAAAGCCGGCGCCAAACTTCTCACCGGCGGCCACAAGTTGGATCTTCCCGGCAACTACTACGCACCCACAGTGCTAATCGATATCCCGAAAGAATCCCCCGCCTACCGCGAAGAACTCTTCGGCCCGGTGGCTTCCTTGTTCCGTGTCAAAGATATCGACGAAGCCATCCGCCTCGCGAATGACAGCCGCTTCGGGCTCGGCGCCAGCGCCTGGACCAACGACGATCGCGAGCGCGAACGATTCATCAACGAACTCGAATCCGGCATGGTCTTCATCAACAAAATGGTTGCCTCTGATCCCCGCATCCCCTTCGGCGGCGTAAAAAGTTCCGGCCACGGCCGCGAGTTAGCCGCCAACGGCATCCGCGAATTCATGAACATCAAGACCGTCTGGATCGCGTAAGCTTCTTTCGGAGCGGTATGGAGCGCAGAAATTTCCTGGCCCTGTTGGGGACTACGGCTTGCGCAGAGTGGGCCCGTCGTATGGGTCTGCAAACCGCGCCCCAGTATTCTAAAGCCGACGTCACTATCCACATCTCCCCTGTCGAGTTGGAAGTCGCCCGTGGAAAGTTAGTGAAGACGACGGGATACAACGGCTCCGCTCCGGGCCCGGTGTTGCGCCTGCGCGAGAACCAACCCATAACGGTGGATGTATTCAACGACACCAGAATTCCAGAACTGGTTCATTGGCACGGCTTATTTGTTCCTTCCGAGGTGGACGGCTCCGAGGAAGAAGGTACACCCATGGTACTTCCAAGGGGAATGCGGCGGTACTCGTTTGTGCCTCGTCCGGCGGGCACCCGCTGGTATCACAGCCACACTCATGCCGGCCGTGATATGAAACGAGCCACTTACACCGGGCAATTCGGATTTCTCTACGTTGAACCGAAAGACGAGCCCGGAGACTACGACGCGGAGATCTTTTTCGCCCTGCACGGCTGGGACCCTTCTCTCGATAGCCAAGGCGACGAAGGCAATTTGGAAGTCACTTACCCCATTTACTCGATCAACCGCCACGCCCTCGGTTCTGGTGACCCGGTGCGCGTGAAAGAAGGTCAGAAGGTGCTTTTTCGCATCTTGAACGCCAACGCTACCGATCAACATCGCATTGCCTTGCCGGGTCACAAATTCAAAGTCGTCAGCCTGGATGGAAATGCCGTGCCTGTGCCGAGGGAAGTAGAGGCGATCGAGATCGGTCCGGCAGAGCGGGTGGACGCTGTGGTCACGATGGATCGGCCGGGTGTGTGGATTCTCGGAGATAGCAATGATCAGGTCCGGAACGGCGGGCTGGGTGTCGTGGTGGAATATGCGAACCGGAGCGAAGCGCCACAATGGACGGCGCCTGCGAATACTGCTTGGGCGTACACAATGTTTGGTCGCGAAAGCGAAACACCTGAGCCCACCGGCGGCGTCGTGCCACTTGTCTTCCGCAAGAAATTCGCGGGTAACCGCTGGGTGGATCACTGGACCATCAATGGCAAGTCCTTCCCCAAGACCGACCCCATTCGCGTCCGGGTCAGTCAGCGGTACCGCCTCCGCTTCGACAACCAAAGCGACGAAGCCCACCCCGTCCACCTGCACCGCCACAGCTTCGAGATAACCCGATTCGCGGGGAAAGCAACCGCCGGCATTATGAAAGACGTAATCGTCGTGCCCGCCAGGAAGCAAGTCGAAGTAGATTTTACGGCGGACAATCCCGGTCCCACGCTTTTTCACTGCCATCAGCAATTGCACATGGACAACGGCTTCATGACAATGGTGCAATACGACGGTTGAGAACCTTCGATGAGTCTTTGTCTTCCTCGACTACTGCCGCAGGGTCAGCCTGCTTAACACCGCCTGCTGCTTCGCGATGAGCGCCTGCACTCCCTGCCGCGCATACGCCATCATCTTCGCGAACTGTGCCTCATCGAAGGCTTGCCGCTCCGCCGTCGCCTGCACTTCCACCATTTTGTATGCCGCCGTCATCACAAAGTTCATATCTACATCGGCACGCGAGTCTTCTTCGTAGCAAAGATCGAGCAGGATTTCGCCGTCCACGATCCCTACACTGACTGCCGCCACAAAATCTTTCAGGGGAACCGACGTCAACGTGCCCGCCTCCACTAATTTTTCCAGCGCGAGGCCCAGCGCCACGAACGCCCCTGTAATCGACGCTGTTCGAGTGCCGCCATCGGCCTGAATCACGTCGCAGTCAATCCAGATCGTGCGCTCACCGAGCCGCGCCAAGTCGGTCACCGCGCGCAGCGAGCGGCCAATCAGCCGCTGGATCTCATGCGTCCTTCCGCTCTGCCGCCCCTTCGACACTTCGCGCGAAGTCCGGGTCAGCGTCGCCCGCGGAATCATGGCGTACTCGCTCGAAATCCATCCCTTGCCCGTGTTCCGCATAAACGGCGGCACCGTTTCTTCAATTGACGCAGTACAAATCACCCGCGTGTTCCCTACCTCAATCAGCACCGACCCCTCCGCCGTCGTAATAAAATCCGGAGTGATGCTGACCGGCCGCAACTGCTCAACAACCCGATTATCCGATCGATAGAACATAAGCGAGGATTGTAAACGATGCAGCGAGCAAACTCTGAAGTCGAGCGAGTTCTGAATTCTCGAGCTTGCGATCCCAATCACCTCGCCTGACAAACTTTTACAAAACTCCTCGTACCTTTTCACTCATACACGAATCTCTATACAACTTTTCTGCGGCAAAGGTATTTACTCCTTTCAGCGGGCAGATTCGGTGCTCTCCCAGCGCCGCAGAACGGAAGGCTTATGCGCCTTCAAGAGGTATCGCCGATGTCTCCGAAAAAGCTTCGTCCTTGCTCCTTCTCAGCCCTGGCCAAAACCAAACTTTACAAAATCATCGCCCTCACAACCGCGATGCTCATTTCGCGAACTCCGTTCGCGCAAACACCCACGCCCCAGCCACCGGACTCCTCGGTTGCCTCCGCAAATCCCCCTGGCGGCGCAGTCACCGTACCCGCCGGTACGCGGATCGCTCTCGTGCTCATGCATCCCATCCAAAGCCGCTACCTCCATCGCGGAGACGACATCTACGCCCAGACGACTTCTCCGGTCGTCGCCGGCGCTGAAGTCGTCATCCCACCCGGCACATTTGTCCAAGGTAAAGTTGACAAGCTCGAACGCAAAGGTAGCCGCGCCGAACTCAATCTTCAATCCATGTCGATCACCTACCCCGACGGCTACGTCGCGCCCATCACCGGCCCCATCACCCTCGAAAGCGATGAAGGCTACACTCTGAAAGACCCAGGCAAGGACCGCATCGTGGGAGGAATCGCATTACCCGCGGCCGGCGTTGGCATGGGCGCGTTGATAGGCCACTCGGTCGCCAACTCGCAGCCCAACACCATCACCAGCACTCTGCCGCCCGGCTGTAGTGGACCGCCACCCGGCTGTCTTAGCTCAACTGTCACCGCGCCTGGCAGTATCGCGAAAGACACGGTCATCGGTGCCATGGTCGGCGGAGCCATCGGAGCCGTCGCTTCGCTCGCCTTGCTCTTGAACACGCACAACTTCTTCCTCGACGTAGGCTCGCCCGTCGAGATGGTACTGCAGCGTCCGCTCGCTCTCCAGCAGGATCAGGTCGGCACCGCTATCCGTGACGCCGAGCAGCATCCGGTGCCCCAGGAGCCTGTCTCGCCGCGTCCGCAACTCTTGCCGCCTTCGCCCGATGATACCGACACCGGCATTTGTTACACTCCCGGAACACCCGGTACGCCTGGCATCGATATCCCGGGAACCCCCGGCGTCGGCGACTCTCCCGGAACTCCACCGATCCACATCCCCGGCATCCCACCGACTCCGCCCATTTCTCATCGCTGCCCGTAGGGCTCGATCAAGTTTGCCTGTAAATGCGGCGGAGGGTTTATTTTGACCCCCGCCGCATTAAACTCTTACCCTCGGATTAAACTGAGACCATTCATGCCTACTCTGATTTCCGAACCCACGCGCATCCAATCCGCCGGCAACCGGCCCAAACTCATCGACGAGTACATAGGACGCGTCAACTCCCAAACCACCTCCGCCAGCGTCGCCCACATGCGCAGCCCCGCCGGGTGGCTCGAGCCCGGACAGACGCCCGCCTTCGACGAGTTCACCGTTGTTCTCAAAGGCACCCTTCGCGTCGAACACAAAGACGGTTCCCTCGACGTTACTGCCGGACAAGCCGTCATCGCCCACGCCGGCGAGTGGATCCGCTACTCCACTCCTCACGCAGACGGAGCTGAATACATCGCCGTCTGCCTCCCCGCCTTTTCCATGGATACCGTCCACCGCGACCAATCCTAGTCTGCCGGGCTCATCCCCCTCGATTACTCACCAAGGGAAGTTTTTCTGCCTCCATGATCAGCAAGATCCGGGCTATCATTCCCGGCGCCTTTTGAAGTCAAAGAAGCAGTCCTGCAAAAGTCGCGCTGAAAAGCCGCGACAAACGGCCAGTCGAACGTTATCCGCTGGTCCGCATCACCCATCGTGTCACCGGCGCCGTTTCCTACGCTCGAACCCACGACCACAGCACCATGGCCATCGCCTACACCACGCAAGCCTCCCCCACTTCGATATGCCGAAGAAGAAGATGGAAACCGGCATGAGCGATGAGCAGGGGTCGGCAACGGTATCGCCTCTACCGTCCTCGCCGTGAATGTGGAACAAACAACGGGGGAAGAAATGCGGGTGGAATAGCGAACCGCATCGCCCTTCACCCGCTCTTCGCTCCCGCGCCGGGTGGGTGATTCCAGACAATTCTATTCGATAGAATGACAGCATGCCCAATCGCTCCGTGGCCGTCTTCGATCTCGGCGGCGTACTCATTGACTGGAATCCGCGCTACCTCTACCGCAAACTTTTCGACGGAAACGAGGCCGCCATGGAACATTTCCTCGCCACCGTCTGCAGCTCATCCTGGAATTCGCAGCAAGACGCCGGCCGCCCTTTTTCCGAAGCCTGCGCCTCACTCAAGCGGCAGCATCCTCACCACGCCGATCTGATCGACGCCTGGATCCAGCGCCAGCCGGAAATGGTAACTGGCCCCATCGACGGCACTGTCGATATCCTCGCAGAACTGCGCGCTCGCCAGGTTCCTCTCTACGCTCTCAGCAACTGGTCCGCGGAAACTTTCCCGCTGTCCCTCAAGCGCTTCGACTTCCTGCACTGGTTTCAAGGCATCCTGCTCTCCGGCGAAGTCCGCCTGCTCAAACCCGATCCGCGCATCTTTGAACTTTTCTTCGAGACGCATAACGTCGATCCCGCTCACACCGTTTACATCGACGATCTGAAACCGAACGTCGACGCCGCGACCGCACTCGGGATGCACGGCATCCTTTTCACCGACCCTCCCGCGCTGCGCAAAGAACTCCAGAAGTTGGGCCTGTTGGAACTGAAATAAGATTCAGTCGCAAAAATCGACCCCGTCGCAGCCTGGGTCTGCGATCTCGATCGCGCCCGCTCCTTCTACGAACGCTGGTTCCAAGCCAGTTCGGGAGCGCCGCCTCAGGAGTCCGCATCGTAAGCGAGCCCCGCCTCACCGGAGAGGGATACTATGAAGCCGTAACCGCCGACCCCGACGGCAATCTGCTGGAAATCACCGCCTGAGATCGAGCAAGTTTTTTTGCAGCACGCATTTGGACGGCGCAGCAGCTTCGAGCCAGCGCAAGTTACCCATGTAGTCATCGACCGCGACACCATGGACCAAACCTGCGTCGGCCGCAGCCGCTGGGTGCACAAAGATTTCGAAGAAGACGGGAGAGGAAGACGAGCAAGAAAGAGAAGACGAACCCGCCTTGACCATCGCGTCGGTTGCTCGACCAACCGACTCCACCCCCGCTCCCACAATCGAGCAGACTTCCACTCCATCCATATTCCCACCGTGGCCAGACAGCACCGAATTCGGGTGCCCGTCCCCCGCGAAACACTCAACAAAGCCAGGGACGCCGACATGGCCACCATCAGGAAGCTACTCCAAAAGCTGACCCTCGACTGGATCCTCGAAAACGAACCCCCGCCACGTGGGACTGGTCAAAGAACTTCTACGGGGCTATCCGGAATAACATGGCGGAACCGCGCGCCGCGGCGCAACGTAGAAAACCGGCAGAACCAACGAAGAAAGTGAGTGGATGAAAGCGGCGTTAGCGGCAAGAAGGTTCAAGCTAAAAGCCAACAGCGGACTCCTACTCCCACTCAATGGTCCCCGGCGGCTTCGACGTAATGTCATACACCACGCGATTCACGCCTTTCACTTCATTCACAATCCGCGTGGAGATCTTCTTCAACACTTCATGCGGCAGCGGAACCCAATCCGCGGTCATGCCGTCCTCGGAACTCACCGCCCTGACCGCGCAGGTATACGCATACGTTCGCATGTCGCCCATCACTCCCACGGACATCACCGGCAACAGCACGGCAAACGACTGCCATATCTTCGTATACAATCCGGCATTTTTAATCTCGCCGACCACAACGTCGTCGCACTCCCGCAGCAACGCCAACCGCTCCGGCGTGACTTCTCCGAGAACGCGCACTGCAAGCCCCGGGCCGGGGAAGGGCTGTCTCTGCAAAATCTCCTCCGGCATGCCCAAGTCGCGGCCGATTTTGCGAACCTCGTCCTTGAACAAATCTTTCAGCGGCTCAATTAACTTCAATTTCATTTTTTCCGGAAGCCCACCCACATTGTGATGCGACTTGATCACCTGCGAAGGCCCTCGCACTGACCGGGATTCGATCACGTCGGGATAAAGCGTTCCTTGCACCAGCCACTTAACCTTTCCTTCCTCTTTCTCAATGCGGCGCGCTTCGCGCTCGAACACCTTGATGAATTCTTTGCCAATGATTTTGCGCTTCTTCTCGGGGTCGCTGACATCTTTCAGCTTTGCCAGAAAACGATCCGTAGCGTCGACCGCGTCCAGGCGCAGTCCAAGCTTGTTGTGCAGAGTCTTCTGCACCTTCTCGAACTCGTTCTTGCGCAGCACGCCATTGTTCACAAAAACGCAAATCAATCGCGATTTGCCTTTTGCGTCGCGCAACCCACGATCCACCAAGACGGCCGCGACTGAGGAATCCACTCCGCCCGAAAGAGCGCAGATCGCTCGCCCACTGCCAACCTGCCGCTTCACCTGTTCCACCGTTGAATCGATGAAATGCTGCGGCGTCCACAAAGGCTCGGCTGCGCAAATCTCAAACACAAAGTTGCGCAAAATCTGCGTCCCGTTCCGAGTGTGATGAACTTCGGGATGAAACTGGACGGCGAACCACTTCTTGTTCACGTTCTGAATTCCAGCAACTGCATGCGCAGTCCTGGCCGTGAGCTCAAATCCAGGAGGTAACTCCAGAGCCTCATCCCCATGCGACATCCAAACCGCCTGCCGCTTCGCCAAGCCCGCAAACAGCGCCGACTCCGCGATGATGTCGACTTCCGCGTTCCCATACTCGCGCTTGACCGCCGGACGCACCTTACCTCCGAGCGTGTGCACCATGAATTGCAGACCATAACAGATGCCGAGCACCGGCAGACCCAGTTCAAACAGGCGAGCATCGGCTGGTGGCGCATCTTTGTCGTAGACCGACCAGGGGGCGCCCGAGAGCACAATGCCCACGGGCGCATAGCTTTTGACTTCATCAAGCGAGGCGGTACAGGGGAGCACGACGGAAAAAACATTCTGTTCGCGGATGCGGCGCGCGATGAGCTGCGTGTACTGCGCGCCAAAGTCGAGGATGACGATGGATTGGTTTTCCACGCATGAGTCTCTCAAATCGGCGGGCTCTGTGTAAAGAAGCAGTTTCCCGGAAGTGCGGCAACCTTACGGCTGTACTGCCAAATTCGGAAGGTCGCTCAGAATCGGTTCGTCGCGATCGATCGCTGTGTCGGGTTCGAAGCTGGGCAATAGCGGCGGGAGCGGCGGCGGCACGAGCAAGGTATCCGGCGTTTCCGTGAGGCAGACGTATCCGGCGAGGCGCGCCATGTAGAGCCAGTCGACAACCGCGAAATACGCGAGCGTTACGAGAGCAATGCCGGCAATCACAAGACGCCAGGGGGCGACCTGAATGAGAGCAAGGGGCACAGACGCCGCGGTGGCAGCAAGGCTGAAGGCGACGCAGTGCGCAAGCCCGGCCCACGTGCTCACCGCAATCACCCCGGCAGTGCGATCACGGAAAAAACTGACGGCTCGGGAAAATGCCCCCAGTGCGTCTTCGCCGTCGCGGACCACGAAGACTGCGGCCAGCGACAACCACCAGTTCAGAGCCCAACCCGCGATACAAATACCTGCAGTCAGCAAAACAAACAGAACAAAAGCCAGGCCCGGTCTTGGTTGGGAATCGGTCGAAAGCAAACTGGAGAGAATGGCTGCGCCGCCGACGGAGAGCAACATCGCGAGCCCCAGCGCCAGGCGAAGGAAATTCAGCTGAATCAAGGCGCGGATCGGCCGCGGTTTCCCTGCGCTGTCGGCTCTGGTCGACAGATTGTCTGCGCTCGTACTCTGGAAATACGCAAGCAAGGCGCCCACCGTGGCCAGCCTGCCCAGGGAAGCGGCTATGCTCCACAACAGCGACAGTCCCACAGCCAGCACCCATGCGGCCAGCACAGCCCGATTCAGGCTTCCGTGAAAGACATGCGCCATCGCTCGGGCGATGAGCGCAGGCTGTCGAGTCGACAGGAGAACCAAGTCGGCATGAGTTACTGGCAGGGTGTTGAGATATTCGATGAAATAAAACAAGCACAATGCCGCAGCAGTAAAGCCCGGCGCCCAGCGCCACGCGATTTCCGCCAAAGTGAGAGAGGGACGCCGAAACGCGACGCGGAAGCCTTCGATGGTAGGTGAGGTTGCGGACATTCCAAAATGGGCTCGCCCACTAGGATAGCGCAACCCAGTGAAACTGCCGGCATGCACGGTTGCGCCGGAAGGACTTCTTTGTCAGATTTGTCAGATTTACAAATTTGTCAGATTTACAAATCTATATGTATCTCACCCACGATATCTGCAACCGACCCTGATGGCCAAGCATCTGTTCTAAGAAGCAAGAAAGCAAGCAAGAATGAGTCTCAGGAGAACATAGAAATGAAATTCGTGCAGTACTTCACTTTTTTCACCGTCATCGCACTCGTACTCTCGGTGGGCGCCCTCGCTAAGGACAGTCATTCGGGGAATTTTACTTTGGCTGATACGGTACAAGTTGGCTCTACCCAACTCGCACCCGGCAACTACAAGGCGGAATGGGATGGTCCCGCAGACAACGTAAAGATCAACATCGTGAGACGTGGCAAGACTGTCGCGACTACCGAGGGAAAAATCAAGGATCTGCAGCAACCCGCCCCTTATGACGCAGTGGCCCTCAAGACGCTCGGGAACAACACCAAGGCGCTTGATGAAATCGAGTTTAATAACCGTAATGAAGCGCTGGTGCTGGCCGGGGAGTAAGCAACCTTGGCACGCAAAACGGGCCTCAGTTCTGAGGCCCGCTTTTTCATTCGGAGTGTGTGCGAACTCTACTTGGTGACAATATTAAGAAGCTTCCCGGGGACGTAGATTGTCTTCGCGATCTGCTTCCCGGCGAGGGAGGAGCGCACTTTTTCATCGGCGAGCGCCCGATCGAGGACAAAGCTCTCAGAAGCGTCTGCCGGAACTGTGATGCGGCTGCGCAATTTTCCGTTGATCTGCACCGGGATTTCGAGTTCCTCCTCCTTGGCGAGCGCGGCGTCATATCTTGGCCACGCGGCTTTGAGAAGGCTTCCCTTTTCGCCGAGCATCTCCCATAACTCGTGGGCGAGATAGGGCGCGAAGGGGGCGAGCAGGAGAACGAGATCGTGCTGGACCTCAGCCAAAAGTGCCCCTGAGGTGCTGCCTGTTTGGGACTCCGCCGTTGCCCTCTCCTCGTAGGCGTAGAGCGCGTTGACCAGCTCCATGATCGCCGCGATGCAGGTGTTGAAGTGCCAGCGGCCCTGGAAATCGTCACTGACGCGCTTGATGGTCTGGTGGAGTTTGCGTTGGATCTGACGCGCTTGCGGCGAGAGGGGCGTTGCGGGCAACGCCCCGACGTGCACGGTCGCAGCTGAGGCGGCATTTCTGGTTACAAACCGGTAGACCCGGCCCAAGAATCGTTGGATACCCTCGATGCCAGAGTCTTGCCAGTCGAGATCGCGGTCCGGCGGAGCGGCGAAGAGGCTGTAGAGTCGCGCCGCGTCCGCTCCGTAGCGCGCGACCATTTCATCCGGACTAACCACATTGCCCAGGCTCTTCGACATTTTTGCGCCATCTTTGATGACCATGCCCTGGGTGAAGAGGCGCTGCGCAGGCTCGTCGTTGGTGACGAGTCCAAGATCGCGCATGAACTTGGTCCAAAAGCGCGAATAGATCAAGTGCAAGATGGCGTGCTCGACGCCGCCGATGTACTGATCGATGGGGAACCAATATTCCACCGTCCGCGAGTCAAACGGCGCCCGGTCGTTGTGCGCGTCGGTGTAGCGATAGAAATACCAGGACGAATCGACGAACGTGTCCATGGTATCGGTCTCGCGGCGTGCCGGGCCACCACACTTGGGGCAAGTGGTGTTGACGAACTCGGGCACTCGTCCGAGCGGCGATCCGCCGGCGAGAGTGATATCGACATCGGCCGGCAAGATGACAGGCAAATCCTTCTCCGGCACGGGAACGATGCCGTCTTTTTCGCAATAAAGCATGGGGATCGGCGTTCCCCAATAGCGCTGGCGGGAGATTCCCCAATCTTTGAGGCGATAGGTAACGGCGGGCTTGCCGAAACCTTTCTCTTGCGCGTAGGCGGACATTTTCCCGATGGCCTCTGCGCACTCAAGCCCGCTAAACCCGCCAGAGTTGATCAACATGCCTTCGTGCGCAACGAAAGGAAGACGCGGTTCAGTAACGGTCTCCTCCGGGTCGTTGGAAATCGGAAGAACGACGAGACGTATTTCGAGGTTATATTTCTTGGCGAACTCGTAGTCACGGTCATCGTGGGCGGGCACGCTCATGATGGCGCCGGTCCCATAGTCCATCAGGATGTAATTCGCCACCCAGACGGGAATTTTTTCGCCGTTGAAAGGATTGATCGCGTAACGGCCGGTGGAAACGCCGTGCTTCTCAATTTCGCCGATATCGCCCACTTCTTTGGCTCTCCGTTGCTCGGCGATGAGTTGATCGACCTTGACGCGGAGACCAGGATTGGACGCCCCGAGATCGGCGACCATGGGATGTTGGGGTGCAAGCTGCAATGACGTCGCCCCGAAGATAGTATCAACCCGGGTGGTAAAGACACTGATGGTTCCGCCAGCCGGGCCGAACCCGCTCCGGTCTTCGGCGTAGTCGAGCTTGAAGTCGACGAGCGCACCTTCGCTGCGGCCAATCCAGTTGCGCTGCATGGTGCGAACTTTTTCCGGCCAGCCCTCAAGCTTTTCGAGGTCGCGCAATAGCTCGTCCGCGTATTTTGTTATGCGCAAGAACCATTGCTCGAGCTCGCGCTGCTCGACGAGAGTGTCTTCATGGCGCCAGCAGCATCCGTTGGGGAGAACTTGTTCATTTGCCAGCACAGTGGCGCACTTGGGGCACCAGTTGACCTTGCTTTTCTTCCGATACGCCAAGCCTCTCTCATAGAACTTCAGAAAGAACCACTGATTCCAGCGGTAGTAATCCGGCAGACAAGTAGTGACTTCCCGCGACCAGTCGTAGGCGAAACCGAGGCGCTTCATCTGCGCTTTCATCTTGGCTACGTTGCCAAGGGTCCACTCACGCGGAGGAGTGTTGTTCTGAATGGCGGCATTTTCCGCGGGAAGGCCGAAGGAATCCCATCCCATGGGATGAAGAACGTTGTAACCGTTCATCCACATGTAGCGTGCAAGCGCATCGCCGATTGAGTAGTTGCGCACGTGTCCCATATGCAGCGCGCCGGAGGGATACGGCAACATCTCAAGGACGTAGTATTTTTTCTTGCTTGAGCTGGCTGCATCGGCGGCGTAGAGCTGCGGATCACTTTGCCAGCGTTCAAGCCACTTCATCTCCACGCGCGGGGGATGGTAGCGGTCATCATCGCGGTCTGCGCGATCATTGCGTCGACCGACGCCGGCGGTGACCGTTTCGACCTGTGCTTTGTCTTGCTGCGGCATAAGGGGATCGTGCGAGTCGTGGGTAAACCTTAGATTTTACAACGAGGCAGCAGCCGTGTGCTTGGAAGAATGCAGCTGGGCAGCGCCCAGCGGCTTTCACCCTGGCGAATCCAGGAGCTCCACGGGAGTTACTTGCTGGGTGAACTTGAAGTGGGCTGGTGGCGCAGCTTATTGTCGTCACGGACATAGACTCGCAGACCGAGCTCGGGCGTGGTTCTTGTGTAGCCCGCCACAGGCTGCTCTTTGTAGTGGGCCAGATAGAAGTCGAAAGGATCGCGGGGGTCCAGGTCGATCAAGATCAGATCCGGATCTTTCATCGTGAGTTTGCCAAAGCCTAGATCGCCATGGCGATATTCCATGTAATTGCCGGGTTGCTTCGCGGCGAAGTTCGAAGTTTGCCGTGCCAAATACTTGCACGATCTGGTTTCCTGGAATCCGAATGGCGATTATTCTCCCGCGAATCTGAGGCGGCGGAAATATTTGCTCCGGGTTGAGTATGAGGTCATCTTTATCGGCGGAAACGCCGGCAATCTTCTTCGCATTGACCATGCGAGCCATGTCGATCCCGAGCAAGTCCATCAGACCCTTCACAGGCAGGTGTGCGGCCTTGCGGGGCAGCAAAAGCTGCACCCGCAGGGAGTTTGGGATCCAGATAGAGGTAGGCTTCGCGGTGTAGCAGATCGGCTTCACCCCTGCCGACAAATCCGGGCCCGGTCCGGGACAACTCATTGCACTCGGCAATGGGATTCTTTTCCGCCCCGGGATTTTCCAGAAGAGTACCCAGGAATTTGTGTCACCCGGCTTGATACAGTTCTTGAGAAAACTCCGGGCTCCCCTCCGAAAAACCTTGTGAATGCATAGGCCAGCTTCCCGTACTCTGACCTTTCACCGGACCTCGGCATCGGGAGTCCCGCGCCTTGCGGGTAAATCATCAGCCCGCCAGTCCCATCGTCTAAAAACAGTGGAGCGCACATCTCGTGGATTCTGTTGCGAAGCTCGCCTTGCCGGTTCGATTCGACGGCTGGGGTAGTAAAAGCAGTCGGTGTGGCTCAACCGCGCAACCAGAGTGTAGGGACTCAGTAACCGGATGAGAGGGCGGATCCTGGGCCGAGCCAGAATACAGTAAAGTAGCGAGGAAACAACCTCAGGATCAAGCCACGAGCTTCTTCAGTGCCTGGATGTTGCGGCGGTCGTCGCCAGGCTTGGCGATGGGGGTCTCAGCGATGAAGGCGGCGTGGGCTAGCCGTAGATCGTTGAGCAGTACGCGAAAGGGCTGGAGGCCGATAGTTCCTTTGCCGATTTGCTCGTGGCGGTCGAGCTTGGAGCCACGAGGAGCCTTGGCGTCGTTGCAGTGGACCACCTTCACGTTGTTCAGGCCGAGAGTCGCGTCGAGTTGCTGGAGCGTCTGGTAGATCCCTTTTTCGGTGACAATCTCGTATCCGGCAACGTGAACGTGACAAGTGTCGATGCAGGCTGCGATCGGGACGATACCTCGGAGTCGGTCTACAACTTCCGCGACCTGCTCGAAGCTGCCTCCTAGCGAGAATTCAGCTCCCGCGGTGTTTTCAATGAGGATAGTGAGTCCGCCGGTCGCGAGGTCGAGATCCTGAGTCGAGGCGGCGATGGCGGCGGCAGCTTGGAGCAAGCCGGCTTCGCGGTCCGATCCGCGGAACGAGCCGGGATGGAGGACGAGATAATCGGCACAAACCGCGAGGGCGCGCTCGACTTCTCCCCGAAAAGCCTCAATTGACTTTCTCAGAAAGAGCGGGTTGGGGGTCGCCAGATTGACCAGATAATTTGTGTGGATGACCAGAGGCTTGAGATCGTATCGGGCGCGCAGGCGGGTCATCTCTTCACATTGCAAGTTGCTCAATTCGTAGGGTGCCCATTGGCGGGGGCTGGAGGAAAAAATCTGCAGCGTGTTGCAGCCGAGGCGGTAGGCGCGTTCCGCCGCGTGGTGGATGCCTCCGGCCGTGGAGGTATGAATGCCGATACGGCGTGGAGTGAGACGGGGCCGGTGTTTGGGCGCGGGTCGAGCGAGGATATCCTGTTCACGCGCCATGGATCGGGGCATGAGGAAAGTATAAAGGGGGTGCAGAAAAGCAGAAAAGTGCTGCGTTTGCGGTGCAGCAGAGGCAAGGATAGACTTAATAGGCTGGCTTTAGGCCACCCGGCCGCGGGAAGGCAAGTCGAGTTTGGCTCGACGCGGGAGGCCGGGACGGTTGTCCCCACACGGTTCATGAAGAGGAAACTATGTTAGTCGTCATGAAGGCGCACGCGACCGAGGAGCAGGTGCGTAGCGTTTGCGAAAAAATCGAGCAGTTGGGATACCGGGCACACGCCATGCCGGGGGCGCAGCGCACCGCGATTGGCATCACCGGAAACAAGGGCGAGGTCGAGCAGGGCACGCTGGAAGAGATGGCGGGCGTTCAGGAAGTGATCAAGGTATCGAAGCCCTACAAGTTGGTTAGCCGCGATATCAAGGAAGACAACACGGTGATCCATTTCGCCGGGACAGCCGCAACGATCGGCGGGCCGGGGTTGGCGATTGTAGCGGGACCGTGCGCGATCGAAAGCCGCGAGCAGGCGTTCGCGGTTGCCGAACGCGTTCATCGCGCCGGGGCGCAGTTTTTTCGGGGCGGAGCCTATAAGCCGCGGACTTCGCCTTATTCGTTTCAAGGATTGGGCGAGGAGGGCTTGCGCATCATGGCCGACATCCGCCAGCAGTATGGGATGAAGATTATCACGGAAGCGATTGATCATGAATCACTTGATCTGGTGGAAGAATACGCCGATGTGATCCAGATTGGAGCGCGGAACATGCAGAATTTTTCGCTGCTCAAGCGCGCCGGGCGGGCGAAGAAGCCGGTGCTGTTGAAGCGCGGCATGTCGGCGACGCTGGAAGAATTTCTGATGGCGGCGGAATATATTTTGAGTGAAGGCAATTACAGCGTGGCGCTGTGCGAACGCGGGGTGCGGACTTTCGCTGACCACACCCGGAACACCCTCGATCTGAGCCTGATTCCGGCGGTGCAGCGCTTGAGTCACTTGCCGATTTTTGTCGATCCCAGCCACGGAACGGGTAAGCGAAATAAAGTTACCCCACTGTCACGGGCTGCAGTGGCCGTGGGCGCGGATGGTCTGATGGTGGAAGTGCACAACCAGCCAGATCAGGCGATGTCGGACGGTCCGCAGTCGCTGTTTCCCGATCAATTCGACGAGTTGATGAAGCAGGTGCGGCAGATTGCAGCTGTCGTCGGCAGGACCGTCCCGGCGATCGGGGTTAGAGAAACGGTGGGGGTGGAGTAGGTTTGGGCTCGAAAATGTTCGGAGGCCTTGTGGTGATCAAAGCAGGCTCTCTCGCCTGTCGTCGGCTGGCTTCATTCATAGCGTTTGCTGTTATTTTGACTGCGCTGGCCGGCGCTCGGACTGATCTGCAAACGCGCATAGGAACTGTCGAAGTCCTTAGCGACACGCAAGGAGTGGACTTTGGCCCTTACCTAACTCAGGCGATTAAGACGGTGCGCGACAATTGGTTCAAGGCCATGCCGGAAAAGGTTCAGGCGCCGCATCCGATGAAGGGTAAGGCCGCCATTCGGTTTGCTGTTCAGAAGAGCGGGCGGATACGTGGCATCAAGCTGGTTGAATCCTCCAATAGCATAATCTTGGACCGTACGGCTTGGGCGGGCGTCCAAGCTTCGAATCCCCTTCCTGCTTTGCCGGTCGAGTTCAAGGGTGATTACCTATCGCTTCGCATCCGTTTCGATTACAACCAGCCTGCTGACAGTTCTAGCAAATAGTCCGGGGCCTTGAAGATAGTCTCGACGAAAAGGCCGGAAGAAGTCCGCAGATGGAAAATCAAGCCGGGGACCGAAGACGGAAGTCCTAGGAAGAGCGAGAATACGGTGGAAGTTGACTTTCATTTGTAAGCCAGCCCGGATTCATCACTTGCGATGCCGAATGAATCCCTGGTCCGGAAGAGTCCGGAAGCGTGGAAGTAGACACTCCGACCTGAAGTTTGCTATGCAAAGAACTGTAAAGTTCGTGGCGTTTTCCCGGCTGCTGAGCCAATCTAGAGTTTTCTCGGAGATTGGAATAAGTCGACTCCGTCATTGTTTGGATGGATTCGGTTATAAGAGCTTAAGGGTTCTTTGGGGGATCTGGTCTATGTTTCGTGGTGGAATCGGCAGGTTAGCAGTGAAGACGATCTTTTTAGGCGCAGCTCTACTGGCGTGTCCGTATGGAATGATGGCACAGCATGGCGGTGGAGGCGGGCGTATTGGCGGGTCCGCAGCCGGGGGCACTGGATTGAGCGGAGGGAACCGGGCAACTGGCATCGAAAACAAAGACGACTTGAGGGACTTTCACGAGATCATGGCGGTGCAAGCCAGCAGTGAACAGAAAATCGCATATGCCGCGATGCTGCAAAGTACAGCGGCCGCTGACTCTGCTTTGAAGGCCTTTATCGAGCAGATGGGGAAAGAGCACAACCCAGCGGAAGTTGCGAGTGGGGATAAAACGCTGGAGGACGCAATCGAAACGGCGCGAACGTTAAACAAGAAGTTCTTGGAAGGATTCTCCGAAGCGCAGAAGTCCGGGCTGAAAGAAATCACCAAGCGGCTGACCAGGACGGACTCCGAGTTGGCGCAACAGGCGAAGGTGGTGGATCAGCAGGTGGAGACCAACGCCCCAGCCGCGCAGATGTTGATTTCGGCGCAGAGTCTCGATCGCGCACTCAGCGGCTTGCAACGCGCACAAGTGGATCTGGGCGAGGAAATGAGCATTGAGAATCTTAAGAACGACGCGAACTTTGCCTACAACCTTCTGCCGGTGAAGAACTCGATTAACGTGGCCAACCAGCCCATGGCCATCACTACCTCTGGAGTCGTTTCGAAGGGCGTGGAGAAAGGCGACCAGAACACGTTCGCCGTGGAGCTGACGGCAGATGTGTCGGACCTTCAGCTAACCATCGCGGAGGTGCTGCGCGCCCAACTCAACAAGGCGGATCGCTGCGGGGAGCGGATTGAGATCCTGACTGTGGCTCTGAACCCGCAGCCGCCCGCCAGCCTGGCGGAGGTGCAATTGCACTTTGAGCGTTGGGCGTGTTTCGGCCGAGACACGATGAACGAAATGGCCGAAGGCAACGGTACGATCGAGGTGAAGATGACTCCGGCGGTGGGACCAGACGGTACATTCCAACTGACGGCACAGATGGGGCGCATCGATGCGGACGGATTGGTCGGCGAGTTGCTCCATTCGGGTTTTCTGGGCGAAATGGTGCGCGACAAAGTCGCGGAGTCGACTCTTTCCATCTTGCATCAGGGTGTGGACTTCAAGTCCGTCCTTCCTCCCGGCGCCCGGATCTACGCGACGCTCCAACGCGCGCAATTTCAGGGTACGGGTTCTGGCAAGCTGCTGGTGGTGTTGGATGGAGAGATCCGCGTTTCGGACGATAAGCTGGCCGCTCTAACCGGCGAGTTGAAGGGACAATCGTCACCGGTTCAATCATCGCGGCCCGAACTCACATCGCGTTAGACTACAAGTGGAGAGACTCCTCTCGGGTAATCTTGTTTCGGTCTGATGCCCGCAGGGAAACAGCTCTTAATCTTGAGAAAAATCCTGTTCATTCTGGTCTTGATTCCCCTGCTGGGTGCGGCCGGGTGGTGGTATTTTCGCGAGCAGGCCTTTCCCGATTACGGCCCTGCGTACCGCGAATATGCTTACGTAACCAACGGCAAGAGCAACACGGTCAGCGTGATCGACCTGCGGACGTTCGAACTGGCGAAGACGATTGCCGTCGGAACGGAACCGACGGGGGTTGCGGCGAACAGCAAGAAGAACGAAATCTATGTGGTGAACTCGGGTTCGAATAACGTAAGCATCCTCGATGCCGAGAAGAACACCGTGGTGGCTACAATTGGAGTTCACGGCCGCCCATATTTCATAAACGTTGCGGAGGACGGGAAGCGCGCTTATGTGGCGAACTCCGGGTCGGCAAACGTTTCGGTGATCGATCTGGACAAGCGCACGGTGCTGGGCAATGTGCGGGTGGGCTCATCCCCAGGACTGGCGCGGATTTCGCCCGACGGTGGAACGGTGGTAGTGTCGAATCGCGCAGACAACACAGTTTCGCTGATCGATGCAACGCTCTTGCGGGTGCGGGCGACGCTGCCGGTGTGCCAGCAACCGGAAGACATAGCGATCCAGCCGGACTCGAGCAAAGCTTTTGTGGCGTGCTCGGGTTCCTCGCAGGTGGCGTCGATTGCGCTGGCGTCGAGCCCGGGAAAAAATCCTGACCCGACAAGCGACCGAGTGCTGGCTTTGCTCGATGTAGGACGAACCCCGGTGAGTCTCGCGCTGAAACCGGACGGCGGCGAGCTGATGGTCTGCGATTTCGATTCCGACAGCGTTTCGATTATCGAGACGGGAAACGATGAGGTGGGTAGCAGCGTGCTGATCGGTCAACATCCAGCGCGCGGGCTGGTCACAGTGGACAACTCGCGTCTATACGTAAGCAATTTCGGATCGAACAGCGTTGCGGTGTACGACATTGAAATGGGCAGACGGATACAAACCTTGCCTGTGGGGAGCCATCCGGATGGGCTTGCTCTTTCGCAGGATCAAAGATATCTGCTGGTGCTGGACACGCAGTCGGGGGACGTGACAGTGATTCAGAAGCGCACGGCGCGGAAGCTGGAGCCGACCGAGTATTCGCTGCTGACGATGATTCCGGTGGGCATGCAGCCCAACGGGATTGTGGTGAAGTCGTTTATGGTGGGTGGGGCAGCTAAGAAGTAGCACCTCGGCGGCCCAGTAGGAACATGACAGTCTCGATGATTCCTTCGTTTGTCTTCGGTTGTGTTAATGGCGGCTTTTGCGCCCGAAGATACAACCAAACCCTAGGGGGGAGAGGAAGTCACGCTGTTTCAGACTCTTATCGCCAGAGACCACCCAGAAACGGTGTTCATACAGCATTAAACTGCCGCGGGTCTGGCGCAGAACTTGTCGAGAGCGGCTTTGAGATCGGCGGCAATGGCCGGGGCCTCGCGGGATTCGATATCGCGGCGGGGCATCATATAAACGAGTTGGCCGTCGCGCAGAATCGCGATAGCAGGCGAGGAAGGCGGTTGTCCCGTGAAGTAGCTGCGGGCGCGTTCGGTCGCGTCAATATCTTGTCCGGCGAACACGGTGAATGCGTTATCGGGGTGCGTCGCTTTCTCCAGCGCCATGCGCACTGCCGGACGCATGCGACCGGCCGCGCATCCACAGATGGAATTTACGATCACCAGGGCCGTTCCGGAATTCGACTTCAAAGCGTGATCGACTGCATCGGCCGTTCGCAGTTCCTCGATGCCCAGGCGGGTCAGTTCCTCGCGCATAGGGACAACCATGATCTCGGGATACATTCGTGTGCTCCTTCGCCCTCGAATTTAAGTTGAGAAGAGATATGTGTACTCTTATTGTAATCTAGAACAGGAACGGCCTGCCGATCGAGATGAATAATTCCTGTTACCGGTAAAAAAATCGCCGCAGCGTTTTGCCCTCCGCTGCGGCGTGCGAAGCTCAAACTTCGACTCCACATTATCTTGATATGCGAAATTGACCCCTCGGGCAAGGGACAACACAGGACAACTCGGGACATTTCAGGACATCTTGGGGAAGGATGAAAGAGAACGCGATTCCTTTGTTCAACTTGGGATTTTGCAGCAACTCGATACTTTCTCGAATTCCCCGCCGGAGGCCAGATCCTGCAACTCCGGTCACGGAATGAGCAACCCGCAAGAGGGTACGAGCAACGAACTCTGAAGTCGTTTTCGAAGCTTGGAGAGTGTACATTCGTGAGAAACCGAAGCTCGAGGAGGAGCATTCGCCGATGGATAGCAAGTCGAGATTGCTTAGTTCATGGTTCCTGGCCGCCGCGCTGGCGTGCTCAGTTATGGGTGCGGGTTGCGCCCATCACCATTACTACCGGGTCTATGATCCCTATTACAGCGATTACCACGTCTGGAACGATGACGAGGTTACGTACTACCACTCCTGGGCCCGGGAGAACCACCGCGATCCTGACCGTGATTTTCGCAAGCTTCCCCCCGAAGAACAAAAACAATACTGGACCTGGCGGCACGGCCACGGAGACCACGACCATCACTAGATAGGCTGTAGCCCCTCCGCAGGCAGGCGTGGCCACTGGGCTCGCCTGCCTGCTTCTCTATAAAGCCGTGGCCGTCCGCTTGCGGATCTCGATCTCCCTAACTTTCCTGTATGTTCTAATGCTGACTTTCGGCTGTTTAAGGGAAGACATGCCCGAACTGTCTTGTTTCTGTGGGGAAAGGCACGATCATTGCGATCGCGTCCGTTGTTGTGCTGTGGGCTCAGAAACGCCAAACCGCGGACAAATAATTTGACCATCGAGAACCCCCTCGCAATGCGGATCGCGGAGACGGAGGTTCGCGCTCACAGCGCCGTTCTGCGCAAGGAATTGGGATTGTTCGATCTGGTCATGGCGCAGGTTCTACTCGTCATCGTGCTGGATTTCTTCGGCACTGCCGCCAAGGCCGGGTCATCCCACGTAGCGTTTTGGCTGGTCGCCTTGATTCTATTTTTCATTCCGCTTGCGATGGTGGTCGCTCATCTCAACCGGCTCATGCCCCTGGAAGGTGGTTTGTATGAGTGGGCGCGATTAGCCTTCGGGGATCGGATTGGCTTTCTGGTGGCGTGGAATCTGGGGCTCTTTGTAACCCTGTACGTTGCCGTCATCGGACTGGTCACGACGACCTTCGTAGCCTATGCGCTTGGTCCCGCCGCCGCCTGGATGGCGACCAGCCGGTGGTTGATCCTCACCGTTTCTTTGGTGCTGATTCTCGCCCTGACGTTGATGGCTGCTCTTGGGTTACGCGTTGGCAAGTGGTTAAGCAACGTGGGTAGCATTGCCACTCTGATTGCTCTGGCTGTGCTCATCGCTACGCCGCTGCTCAACCGGTGGCACGGAATGCTTGCCGGATATCACCCGCTTCGACTGGTGATGCCTCCGCTAACGGTCTTCAGCCTCAGCGTTTTCACCAAGATGATGTTCGGCGCCCTGAGTGGCTTCGAGTACGTCGCCATCTTTGCCGGCGAGTGCCGCAACCCGGCGCGGAATCTCACTCGCTCGGTTCTCATCACCGCGCCTTTCATCGCTCTCATCTATATCTTCGCCACGAGCTCGATCCTGGCGTTTGTTTCGCCCGAAGCCGTGGACGTGGTCGCTCCCATCCCCCAAGCTCTGCGACTGGGCTCACGGGCTCTCGGTTTTTCCGGCTTCCTCGTCCCGCTGGTGATTGTCCTGCTGTTCGTGAATTACCCAACATCTTTCAGCGTGTATTTCAGTGCCAGCGCCCGGTTGCCGATGGTGGCTGGCTGGGACCATTTGCTACCGGCATGGTTTACGCGCCTGCACGCCAAGCACAAGACCCCGGTGAACTCGATTCTCTTCCTGGGGGCGGTCACACTCGCGGGCAGCGTGGCTGCCTTGATCGGAGTCGGCCCGCAGGAAGCCTACGAACTCTTACTGACTTGGGGCTTTACCTTCTATGCCATCGCTTATCTGGCTTTGTTCGCCATTCCGTTCTTGTCAGCCAAAGAGCGGGGACTACGTCCGGGATTGTGGCTGCGCACGGCTGCCGTGTCAGGATTTCTGATGACCCTGCTTTATGTTGTGCTATCGATTGTTCCTATTGTCGACGTGAAAAGCTCGTGGGGTTATTCACTGAAGATCGCGGCTGTGGTGCTGGGGGCTAACGCTCTGGGCTGGCTGATCTATCGTGCCGGGCAGCGGAGGCGAGAGCCATAACATCAGGCCCGCTTTCCCACATACCAGGGAGCGCTCACCGTAAAAATTCGCTCGTTGCCGCGAGCGAGCAGCGCCCACTCCAGAAGCCGTCCGCGCTGGTTATGAAGAAAGTATTCATACCATCGGTCCTCTACCAGTTCCGGTATGACAACGACGATACTGCGATGGGGATGTTTTTTCGAAAGATCGAGAATGAACTGGACAAACGGGATAATGACGAAACGGTAGGGCGACGGCAGGAAGCGGAGCTCTGGCGGCTCCTTGCCTGAAGCCTGAAAGGGTTTCTCCACGTAATGCTCCCACTCACTCTGCAGCAAGTTGGAATGCTCGCCGGGTTCGACATGAACCGCAATCACTTCCGGAGAAAGCCGGGCGGCGAACTCGATTCCCTGCCGCGTGATGCTGCTCCAACGGTCGATGGCGATTACGGCAATCGGATGCTGGCTCAGGCCGGCCGCATCGACGGGATCCTTGCAGTTGGTAAGCAGCTTCACGGCGTGGTAGTGACGGCGAACCACGGAAAACAAAGCAATGGTTAAAGGAATGAAGAGCAGCGTGATCCAGGCGCCCTCCACGAACTTCGCGACCAGCACAACGATGGTGGTGACCCCAGTGACCAGGGCACCGAGCCCATTTACCAAAGCACTTCTCAGCCAGCTCGGACCGCGCTTTTTTCTCCAGTGCACCACCATCCCGGCTTGCGAGAGCGTAAAGGCCATAAACGCCCCGACAGCATAAAGGGGGATGAGCCGGTCGGTAATCCCGCCGAAAAGAATCAAAACGCCGCTGCAGAGCACCGCCAGAACCACAATTCCGTAGGTATAGACCAGTCGCCTCCCGCGATAAGCGAAGACGTGGGGCAGATAATTGTTCTGGGCGATGGCGCGGCAGAGCCGCGGGAAATCGGCGAAGGCCGTGTTGGCCGATAGCGAGAGAACGACGAGAATTGAGCCGATCGTGAGGTAATAAAAAATACCTTTGCCAAACACCGCCGAAGTCAGCATGGAGAGGACACTCTGGTAGCCCGGGGCACCCGGATCAGTGGCGGAAATTCCATAAGCTTTTACAAGATAGGAAATGCCGGCCAGCAGCACCGCCAGAAGAAAAATAATTACGGTTAAAGTGCGCTGTGCATTTTTCACGGTAGGCTCGCGGAAAGCTTTCACCCCGTTGCTGACTGCTTCCACACCAGTCAGCGCCGTGCAGCCACTGGCGAACACCTTGAGCAGCAGCCAATAGGTGACGGCTGAGGTCGCTGGCGGAGGCGCCGGGAGTGGAACCATCGGAGCGGGATGCCCCGCGCTGAAGATAACCCGCAGAATCCCGCCGCCGATCGTGATGAGAAGTGTGCCCACAAATAGATAGGTAGGAACCGCGAAAGCGGTACCAGCCTCCCGCACGCCGCGGAGATTAAGAATCGTGATCACAATCAGGATTCCCACGCAGAGAGTGACCGTATGCGGCAGCAAAGACGGTATGGCCGAGACCAAAGCCCCGACGCCTGCGGAAATTCCTACAGCAGCCGTGAGAATGTAATCGGCAAGTAGCGCGGCTGCCGCCAGCAATCCCGCCGGCGCGCCAAGGTTGAAGCGCGCCACCGTGTAGGAACCGCCGCCAGAAGGATAAGCGGCGATCGTCTGCCGGTAAGAGAAATATACGATCACCAACAACGTGATGATGGCAGCGCTAACCGGAACGATATAGCGAACGCCCAGAAGTCCGAGAGGAATCAGAAGGCTGAGAGCGGCTTCTGGGCCGTACGCCGCCGAACTCAGCCCGTCAAGACCAAAGATCGGGACTCCCTGCGTCGGACCGATCTGTTCGGCGCGTTCGTCACTCGTTTTGATGGGCTTCCCGACAACGAGATCAAGTAGGTTCATGGAATTGGTTTCCGGTGGATGTTATACAACGCGATTGATCGCCTATTTCTGTCGCTACGGGAAGCGCACGTCCAGGCTGTAGATTTCCTGCGTACTCTTATCGCGCATCAGAAGGGGCGAGTCATCGGGGGCGAGGCCGACCCAGAATTCCCAAGGATCGAAACCGCGCGGAATTTCCCTCAGGCTGAATAGACGGTCCATCTTGCCATTGGCCACATTCACGCGAACAACATCATCTCTCTTGTCGGGATAATCTTCCGCATATAGATATTTTCCATCGTGTGACCAGTTCTCGAATGCGAACCGGGATTCGGCAAGCTGCGACCACTTGTTTTTTTCGACATCGTAGAGCATGAGCTTGGTCGAATCAGCAGAAAGGGCTGCCAGGTAACGGCCATCCTGCGAACAGCGGGGACTGAAGAAATTCTCCGAATCCGGAACATCCGACACCTGCGAAGTTTTCACGTCCACCATGTGAATGTTGGGGCCGGCCGTGTTGCCGTATTCCAGCCAGGGCATTCCAGCAAACACGATCGCATTGCCGCCCGCAGCCCAGGTAGGATCGCCCTGGTTACGGTCTCCAGCGCTTGCTTCGCGCGGCGTGCCCCCCTCGGCCGGCATCACAAAGATCTTCCACGGTTTGCCGGGACGCGAAGCCATAAACGCGATCTGGGTTCCGTCCGGCGACCAGCGGGGCATGTGCGCCGATATCGGCGCATACGTAAGCTGCGTGCGAGAACTTCCGTCCGGCTTGCTTCGCCACAACGTGAGGTCAGGATGCGATACATAAACGATCCATGCTCGGTCGCGCGTGACATCGGCTTCGCCCGCAGATACTCCCGGAAGGGAGATGGAGAACTGTTGAGAACTGCCGTTCATGCGAATCAGATCGAAGCGGCGCTGCTGTCCGATCACAAACAATTTCTTTCCATCTGGGCTCGGTGTCGGATTGCTGAACATGAGCGGACCCACGGTCAGCTGCATGGGATCAACAACCGCCTTGGCAAACATTGGCTCATGCTCGTGGACAGCCCAGATGTTCTGGGTATGATCGCGCGTAGATTCGAACAGATAATATTCTCCATCCGGAGTCCATGTGCCTCCAAACTCCTGCGGGGGTTTATTCCAGTCCGGCAACACCGCATGCAAATTCTTCCCGTCCGACGAAATCTCCCATAGTGACGACGTGCGCTGCCCGGTGTTGCGAGTGGTGAAACGCAGTCGATGACCATCCGGAGAAAAGCGAGGCGCAAAAGGAACACCGGAGACGGCGATGAGCTCATGCGAGTCGGTCCCGTCTTCGTTGCACGCGTACAAACTTGAGTTCCTGGCATACACAATGTGCTGACCATCAGGAGCCCAGGTGGCGGCATGCGCAAGAATATTCCCCACCGGCCGCAACGACCCGGCGGGCAGAGGCAAGATCCACACCGGCGATTCCGTATCGGAACCCTCCGCCACCCCCTTCACAAGCAATTCGGAACGGCCTGGGAAAAAATCGTAGACGTCGGCACTGGGCAATGAGACAGGCACCGGCGCCGTCTCCCCGCCAGCTGTCGAAACCTGCATCAGAACCGAGTGCCCGCTCACATATTCAGAAAAGTACAGCCGGCTGCCGTCGGTGACGAGAGAGCGCTTCGATGTTCCGTCATTCGTAATCTGCAGCGCCGAGATCACGGCAGGCGGGGACTCCGGGGATCTTAGGAAAAGAACAACTGTGAAAAACATTATGAGCGCAACCAAGCCCACGAGCAGCCAGGGCACCTTGCGTGACTTTGGGCGAGCCGCAGCAGCGGTAAGGGCCGTAGCAAACATGGCGCGGATTCTATCTTTCGAATCCGGCACGGGTCGGACCACTGGCATGGTCACGGCTTGACCGGACTCGACTTCACGGCGCAAGCGCTGCAAATCAGCGCGCATTTCGGCAGCGCTTTGATAGCGATCTCCGGGATCTTTCTCGAGCGCTTTCCTCACAATACGTTCAAGTTCTGCGGGAGTCGTGGAATTAAAGCGCAAGGGCCATTCCGGCGAGCTGTGAATCAGGGAGTCAAAAAATGCGGCTGTGGTCTGTCCCTTGAAAGGCAGAATCCCGGTCGCCATCTCATAGAGAACGACGCCGAAAGAGAATAGGTCGGTGCGGGAATCCAGAGGCCTGCCCAAGGCCTGCTCGGGCGACATATAGGGAATCGTTCCCAAGGCAAAACCAGGACGCTCTGGGTCTTCCGGCGCCTGCGTGACCGCACCAAAAGTATTGCCACTCAGAATCGCTTCATCGCCCTCCGTAAGTTTGGCCAGACCAAAGTCAAGAACTTTAGCGTGACCACGCTTGGTCACAAAAATGTTGACCGGGTTGATATCGCGATGAATGATGCCATGAGTATGGGCCGCATCGAGAGCATCCGCGATTTCCACTGCCAGGGACAGCAAAGTTCTTAGGTCCAGCGGACGGCCCCCGATGCGGTGTTTCAGAGGCAATCCATCCAGAAACTCCATGGCGATAAACGCCTGGCCATCTTCTTCGCCGATGTCGTGGATCGTGCATATATTGGGATGGTTCAGCGCAGACGCGGCTTGCGCCTCGCGCTCGAAGCGGGCGAGTGCGCGCGGGTCACGGGCCACCGCGTCGGGCAAGAACTTCAGCGCCACAAAACGAAGCAGGCGTGGGTCTTCCGCCTTGTAAACCACGCCCATTCCGCCTCCCCCGAGTTTCTCGATAATCCGGTAGTGCGAAATGGTTTTGCCGATCACGTTGAAAAATCCTACGTCCCTGGCTACGGCAAGTCAATGAAAGCGGAAAAACCTTGGTCTCTAGGGTTGGGCCGCCAAGCATTCCCGTTCATCGAGCCACCGGGCGTTCTTCAGCGGAGGAAGACGTGCGCCGCGTCTTCCACCTTGATGTTCGATTTCCGACGGGTTCCACCCGCGACGTTATACGCGACCAGCAAATGATCCTCCACGATGAGGATTTCTTTATCGCTGAGCCAGCCCACCAGCGTGGCACGGGGCAAGAAAGCGAGGCGCCGCGGAGGCTCCCCTTCCCCCTTTACCTCGACCGCTGGGAGATCCACCAAAGCCTTGCGAATGCGTTGCGACTCGTCGGGATTGGCCTGTCCCTGCTCCGCGAGTTGAATCGGCGTGTTGGGCTTGGAGGTGGCAGTGATGGTCATGGCTACGGATCGGAGATCGGGCGACAACTTACCGTTCTGTGTGTAGAAGCTCACATCGTAGTCGGGATTTTTGTATGCGGTGAGTTCATCGAACACCGGCAGAGTCCTCCCTTCAAGATGTAGCAGGGTTTGATCATCGCTCTCGTTCGCCCATCCGCAACAACCGGCGTCAGGAATCGCCTCGAGGATCACGCGCGGATTGGCGGCGTCGAGCACAATTCGCAGCGCCGGATCGTATGCTGTCCCCGTCCATTGGCCGGCATCCTCGACGTAAACCGATGTCGACTTGTAAATTGCTTGCGTTTGTCCCTCCACCAATAGTGTCAGAAGAAAAAACTTGCCAACTCCCTCGTCGGGAACCCAGACTTGTCCGTACGGGCAGGTCTCCTCGCAGCCCCCGGTGGTGCAAGAGCAATCGGGAATCGAGATTGAAGCCAACTCTTGGCGGCTGGCACCGGTGAGATCGGTACGCCAGCCTAGCCAAGTCGTTTTGGTGGAGAGGTCCACACCATCGCGCTGCAGGCGGCGCGCCTGGTTCGAAAACCAATAGAGATGCCCGCCATCGGCCGAGAGAAACGGCACGGGAGCGGTCTCGCTGATAGAAAGGTTTGATCCGGCCGTAGAAGTAATACGGGCGAGGTCCCGCGAAATGGTGCTTCCCGTGTGGCCATCCCAGACCCACACTTTGCGCTCGGGGGAGAGACTCCCGTCCGCCAAGGGCAGCGCCGCCGGCAGAGCGAATAACATTTGCCCGAGAGCATTGACGGAGAATCTTAACGGCGAAGCCACCGCTTCCGGGGGAATCTCTACCTTCCGCTTCTCGGCGAGCGTTGTGGTATCGTACTCCACCGCTTGCCCCGGTGTACGCAGCACCCACAGGCGCTTGTTCTGCGCCGCGAGTAGAGTTGAGAAGGTAAGGACATAAGCAATTAGAATCAGTCTTCGCATGAAAAATGTCGCTGCTTTCAACCTGCCAGATCAATTGTAAATCGTGGATTCGCTGCCTCCACAGCTCTTGCGTACAATAGAGGCTAAAAGCATGAGCCCAGGTTCCGAGAATCCGATGACCGCCACGACCACTCGCCCTCTCTCTCCGCAAAACCTTCCTTCGCAAGCTGCCTCAGCGGAGATTCCCGAAGTCCCGCTGACCACCGAAGGTTACAGCGTATTACATCAGATGATGCGCTTTCGCTGGACCGCCTGGCGAGCCCTGCCGGAAGACGCACGGGCAGCGATCGCTCAGGAAGCCACGGTTGTGCTGGGAGAAATGGAGCAGAGAGCGGAGGGACAATCTGCTCTTTTTTCGCTGATCGGTCACAAAGGGGATTTGATGCTCGTGCACTTTCGCAACTCCTTCGCCGATTTGAACCAGGCGGAACTGAAGCTGGCCGGCTTGCGTCTGAGTGATTATCTCGAACCGACTTCCTCGTACCTTTCGATCATCGAGCTCGGGCTATATGACTCGACTCTGAAAATCTATAAGGAACTCTCTGCCCAAGGCATCGAGCCTCATTCCGACCGGTGGAAGGCGGAGATCGAAGGCAAACTCGGCCGGCATCGGGAGGCCATGCATCCGCGACTGTTCCCGCAGATCCCGGCAAACCGCTACATCTGCTTCTATCCCATGGACCGGCGACGGGGCGAGGATAAGAACTGGTACACACTCCCCCTCGAAGAACGCGCCCGGCAAATGAACGAGCACGGACTCGTGGGACGCCGCTACGCAGGAGAAGTGAAACAGATCATAACTGGTTCGATCGGCTTCGACGATTGGGAGTGGGGTGTCGATCTATTCGCAGATGATCCTCTCGTCTTCAAGAAGTTGATCTACGAAATGCGCTTTGATCAAGTCAGCGCCGTATATGCGCTGTTCGGCCAATTCTACGTAGGAGTGCGCTGCCCTGGGGCGGCATTGGAAAAACTACTGAGCGGAGAAGTTCCGAAATAACCGAGTTCATCCTCACGGAATCACCGAAATCTGAGACGAACTCTCTTGCATTTTGGCTTTCTCCGTGTCTCCGTGGCAATTCGATTCAGAAAGACTGGAGATTTCATGTCAACCCTTGGACTCATCGAATATAAAGACGCCAGCCCCGAAGTGCGGGCCATTTACGACGACATCATGGCCACGCGCAAGACCGATTGGATCAATAATTTCTGGAAAGCGATTGCCCACGATCCGGCCACGTTGAAGCGCACCTGGGAAGACATCAAACAAATCATGACTCCCGGCGCCCTCGATCCGCTGACCAAAGAGTTACTCTACGTTGCCGTCAGTGTAACCAACCAATGCCATTACTGCATCGCCTCGCATACCGCGTCCGCGCAGAAGAAAGGAATGACCGACGCTATGTTTAAAGAGTTGATGGCCGTGGTGGGGATGGCCAATGAAACGAACAAAATGGTCACAGGTTATCAGGTTGAGATCGACGAGCGGTTCAAGACGTAGCCACCCTGGGAAATGTGAGACTTCGAGTCAACCCTTCTGCGCCTTGCTTCCGCGCGTAAATTTGAATTCGTGCGCCTTCATGTCCACCTTCCGTCCGCGGAAGCGAACTCCCTCGGCTTCCAGTCGCAGTCGCTGCTCGATGGCCGAATCTCCCCGCAGCTTGATCTCTCCCCCCGCGCCTAATACTCGCTGCCAGGGCAATTCGAATCCGCGATGTAGCACTTTCGCGACTTGCCGCGCCGCTCCAGGAAATCCCGCTGCCCGTCCAACCGCTCCGTACGTGGACACTTTACCCTTGGGAATGCGTCGAATGACGGCCTCAATGCGCATCCGCACCTTCGACGACTGATCCGGAATTGATCCAGGCGGACGTTTCTCTCCCACTCGCTGCTTCGACGATTTTTCGCTTTCCCTGTTCACAACGCAATCCATCCAATGCGAATCAGCCACAACGATCCTACGGAAACCAACAGCCAAAGAATAATACCCTGCAGCAGCGGACGGTGCCCCACGCGCTTGATGGTTGCGATCGAGATTCCGCTGCCGATCAAGAACAGAGTAGCGGTCAATCCCATCTTCGCGATCTTCACCGCAAGCGGGTAGCCGTGCGCGCCGGCGGGAAGATAGGTGTTGCAAACCGCCGCGAGACAAAACAGACCGATGAACCACGGCCACTGAATCTTGGCCTTCGCTCCTCGCACCACTGCGGTCGCAACCGACAGTGGAACAATCCACAGCGCCCGCGCCAGCTTGACGGTTGTCGCGATGGCTAAGGCTACGGCTCCATATTTGGCCGCCGCACCTACAACCGAGCTGGTATCGTGAATGGCCAGCGCCGCCCATAGTCCAAACTGTGATTGCGTCAGCTTGAGCATGGTGCCGATGGCGGGAAAAATCAACAATGCCACGGAGTTCAGTACGAAGACTGTTCCCAGAGACACCGCCATCTCTTCGTCGCTCGCCTGCGTAATGGGCCCCACGGCGGCAATGGCACTCCCGCCGCAAATGGCAGTTCCGGTGGAAATAAGGAACGCAGGCACGCGCTGCACTCCAAACAACGTGCCCAAGCCCATGCCGGCAAGCAGCGCGAAGCTGATGCCCAGCATAGTATAGACAAAGCCGCTGCGCCCGGCCTGTACGACCTGGTGGAGATTCATGCCGAAACCGAGTCCCACCACAGAGGCCTGCAGAAGGTATTTGGAAGCATGCTTCGCTGCCCCCCCGTAGGGATGGGGCCAGGTCAAACCAAACACCAACCCAAGCGCCAACGCCACCGGCGGCGAAACCAAGCCGCTGGCACTCACCAGCAGGCACAAAATGAAAACGATACGAGAAAGCATTCGAAGCTAAGTCGATGTTGCTGCCGCGGATGTGCGGACGATCACAGGCAGCAATTCATGAGGCTGAAAGGCGCGGCGCGGCTAGGCCGCCTGGCGGAAAGATTCGATGGCTTCCGCCTCAGAGTCGTATACGTCGAAAACCGTGAGCAGCTTTGTAACTTGCAGCAAATCGCCCACCCGCTTGGTCAGGTTGGTTAATTTAATTGTGCCACCGGCATTTTGCGCCGTGGTGCGCAGCGCAACCAAGGTTCCTAGCCCGCCGGAATCGATGTAATTCACCTCGCCCAGATTGAGCGCAATGCGATTGTTCTGCGCCACAGCCTTCTTCACCGTCTCGCGCAGCAGCGATGACTCTTCGCCAAACACAATGCGCCCGCTGCAATCCACGATCAAGATTCCGTCCTTCGTTTGCGTCTTCAGTTTCAGCTGCATTTTGGCTCTCCCAGCTTCTACGCGATTTTCGGTTCTACGCGATTTTCGTCAAGACAAAATCGTTCCCGCGCTCGGCGAGGTTCCAGCCTAACGCTGCCCGGCGACTTTAGCAAGTTCTCGAGTTCTCGAGTTCTCGACGGTCTTTGTTCAAACAAGGCGAAGGGCCGGATCAGATAACCCGGACCTTCATTGTCCACGCCTTACAGCCGCAATGCCAAAAACCTCAGCCTCGCTACGGCGTGACCGTAACCATGACCGCGGTTGAGTGAGTTATGCTCCCGCCCGTACCCTTGATGGCAAATCTGTCGGCTCCGAGCGGTGCGGCTTTGGGAACTGAGATTGTCCGAATGGACTTCCCGGCGCCGGGGGCGGGTACGGGGTTAGCGCCGAAGGATGTTCCCGAGCCGCCCGATTTGGTGATTGCGGAGTGGACACCGTTGCCAACCTTCGTGGCGCAGGTGGGGCTGCTGAAGTCTGATCCAAAAGGAGGCGATAGTTCCAAGAATCGGCGGTCGCTTGCTGGCATAAAGAATAAAATTGCGAAATGATGGCTGCTTCCGCGATTCCCGCCCAGTCTCTGCCGGGGCCTCGCATTCAGTCGGTGGATGCTCTGCGCGGGGCCATTATGATGTTGATGGCGATCGATCACATTCGCGACTACCTGGCCCGAAGTGCGCAGCAGTTCTTGCCGACCGACCTGACGCGCACGACTCCAGCCATCTTTTTTACCCGCTGGATCACGCATTTTTGCGCCCCGGTTTTCATGCTGACAGCCGGCTTGGGCGCATATTTATGGATGACCCGCGGCCATCACTCCAAAGGCGAGCTGTCTCGGCTGCTGATTAGTCGTGGTATTTGGCTGATTGTCCTTGAGGTCACGGTCCTTCGGCTGATCTTTTTTTCGCAGATAAGCTGCACGGCGAATCCTGTGATCCTGATCATCCTTTGGGCGATTGGGATTTCTATGATCGGGCTTGCCGGCCTGATTTATCTTCCGATGCGCGTTATTGCGGCGGTGAGCATCGCGATTATCACCCTGCACAATCTGCTCGATTCTGTCTCGGCCGAGCGCTTTGGGCGTGCGGCGTGGATTTGGGACATCCTGCACCAGCAAAATGTTTTTGCTTTCCAGGCAATCCACTTCGTGACCGCATATCCGGTGCTGCCCTGGATCGGGGTGATGGCTGGTGGCTATTGCCTCGGGACGGTCTTTGAATGGGATGCGCATCGCCGGCGGGGGTTTCTGCTGCGTATGGGACTGGCGCTTGCTGCGGCATTCGTTGTGGTGCGCGCCGTTAATCACTATGGTGATCCCCTACGTTGGAGTCCTCAAGCGTCGCCGGTTTTCACGGTGCTCTCTTTTCTTAATGTCAGCAAATATCCGCCCTCGCTCGACTTTTTGTTGATGACACTCGGCCCGGCAATGGTCGTCATGGCGTGGCTGGAACAATTTCACTTTCATTTCACCAACCCGCTGATTATTTTCGGGCGCGTGCCGTTCTTCTACTACGGGGCGCACTTGCTTTTGGCTCATCTGATTGAGATTGGGATGAACTTCGTGCGTTACGGGGCAAAGTCATTCCTGCTGATTGCGCCGCCCTCGATGGGAAGCTCGAGCCAGCTTTTTCCGGTTGACTATGGGTACCGGCTGTGGACGGTGTATGCGGTCTGGGTTGTTGTGCTGCTGCTTCTCTACCCCGCATGCCTTTGGTTTGCGCGACTCAAACAACGTCGGCATGATTGGTGGCTGACCTACTTGTGATTCTTTTGGAGAG